>Ga0316201_10001624_pt1 | contig 15321 bp, 5 predicted proteins | sample CS6wburrow_MG_FD_204516 | JGI IMG/M metagenome (GOLD analysis project Ga0316201, IMG submission 204516) | Coastal sediment microbial communities from Delaware Bay, Delaware, United States - CS-6 worm burrow | ecosystem: Environmental > Aquatic > Marine > Coastal > Sediment | place: USA: Delaware... | reverse complement strand
CTGTGTGAATTGTGAATTGAAGATCAATAAATATACATATAGATCATAAATGATATGTGTGTCAATTGTCTTTTGCAAACCTTGCCATTATGCCACAACTCAACAGATTTCTCTGATAGGATAGTCACATCGAAAAAGGGGAATTAGAGTCTGTTTTGGAATTGAGAAAATGATTTTGTTACCGTGCATTTGTGTGATAGTCTTACAACTATAATTGTAATGTAACTTATTGATTGCCGTAATTTGTAATGGATAATTGCTAATGGGTCAATCATTTTTGTTATTTTCAAATAAACTCAAAAAGGAGATATCTAATGCTAACGCCAAACCTGAAGTCAAACTGGCTCAACAAGATGTTATGGGCACTATTCGGACTGCTCATGCTCTCAACAATACCGATAATGGGGCAAGATATTTCGGTGGCGAATGCCACTGATAAAATCTCGGATGTCGCATTACCCACCGCCGTTTTCACTGTCTGGCCTGAGGAAGGGGAACCCCCTTTGACTGTCACCTTGGATGCGAGCAATTCCCAAGGCAATATCCTTGAATATAAATGGACGACAGATAATGGACAAGTTGCGTTTGGGCAAAATGCCACTTTAACTTTCAACTCACCCGGTATCTACACCATCACACTCACAGTGACCGATAATGACGGGGTAACCCGTGTGGCTCAACAGGAGATTTGGCTTGGTTTGCCTGGTGATGGTGGTGCTGAACTTCCTGGTGAACCACCCATAGCCCATTTTACCGTCTCATCCAATTCAGGCCCTGCACCTTTGAGCATCACTTTAGATGCCAGCGATTCTTTCGATCCAGATGGTGTTATCACCGACTATGATTGGTCGATTTCGGATGGCAGAACGCTCACTAGGCGTGTGGTTACTCTGGTATTTGAAAAAGCGGGTAACTATACCATTAGCCTCGTCGTGACTGATGAAGGTGGCAGAAGCTCAAGGCCAGCACAGCAAACGGTGACGGTTGACAAAATACAACCTCTTTCACAATCACAAACGATTTCAGTGGCCAATGCCCATTGGAAGGTTTTGACTAATCGAAGTCAAATCGTCTCTCTTAGCCTGTCAGCGGATAACAAAACACTTTGGGTAGGCACGAGCGGAGGCCTTGAGCAGCGCGATGCCGAAACCAGACAATTGCTCAATTTATTGACCAGTGCCAGTGGATTGCCGGGCAATGGAATCGGAACGCTCCTACCAGATGGCAAGGGTGGCCTCTGGGTGGCTACTTTAGATGGCCTCGCTTATCACAACGCCTTAGGTGAATGGACAACATTCAATACAGAAAACTCTGGCTTGCCCAATGATTATATCTATGCACTCCTACTTGATGGCCATGGCGGATTGTGGATAGCCACCTGGGGTGCTGGCCTTGTCCACCGCAGTGCAACTGGCGAATGGCGCGTTTTTAATACCGATAATTCAGCATTACCGCATAATCGTCTCACCACCCTGCATTCTGATGACAACGGTGGGATTTGGATAGGCACTTGGGAAGGGGGACTCGCTCACCGCAATGCCAGTGGTGAATGGCATCTGTTTAACACAGAAAATAGTGGACTGCCTGATAACCACATTAACACCTTACTTTCTGACAATCTGGGTGGGATTTGGATAGGCACTTGGGGAGGCGGACTGGCTCAGTACAACGCGACAGGCGAATGGCATATATTTAACATGGCTAATTCAGAATTGCCCAGCAACGCAGTCAACACCCTCTTATCAGACGGCCAAGGCGGCCTGTGGATAGGCTGTAATTGGAAAGGATTAGAAGGCATGATTTATCCAGGAGGCCTGGCTCATCGTAATGCCGCTGGAGAATGGCAGATTTTTAACACCGATAACTCAGGATTGCCTGATAATGGGGTTAATGCCCTTTTGTTAGACAATAAAGGAGGCCTCTGGGTAGGCACCTCTGCTTTTTCCGGGAAAGAGGGGCTCGCCTATCGCACTGTCACAGGTGATTGGGATATATTAAAAACTGATTTATCAGGATTGCCTAGCAATGAAATCAACACCCTCATCGAAGATAACAACGGCGGCCTTTGGATAGGAACAGCAGCCCTCGATCAAGGCGGCGGACACTTAGCGCATTACACAGCCGCCAACGAATGGCACTTAGCCGACAACGCGCCCAATCCAGAAATCAAAACCCTCCTGTCCGACAATAACGGCGGAATCTGGATAGGCACATGGGGTAGCGGGATAATTCATCGCAATGCCACAGGTGAAAGGGTTATTTTTAATACCGAAAACAGCGCGTTACCGAGCAACCACATCACCTCCCTGATTTCAGATAGCCAAGGTGGCCTCTGGATAGGGACATCCGCTTTTTTAACAGAAGGCGGTTTAGCCCATCGTGATGCCAGCGGCAACTGGCGTATCTTTAAAACGAATAACTCAGACTTACCCGACAATAATATCTATGCCCTACTGGCCGATGACAATCAAGGCATCTGGATAGGCACATTACATGGACTGGCTCACCACAGTGCGACAGGAGAATGGCGCGTTTTTAACCAAGACAATTCAGGCTTACCAGACAACCAAATCAAAGTCCTGCTTTCAGACAACAAAAAGGGCATCTTGGTAGGCACCCATAAAGGCGGTTTAGCTCACCGCACGGCCAATGGCGACTGGCGTATATTTAACACCGACAACTCAGAAATGCCTCATAACGAGATCAAATCCCTACTGTCTGATGATAACGACGGTTTATGGATAGGCACTTGGGGCGGCGGTTTGGTTCACTACACTGCCAATAACGAATGGATAGTCTTTACCACCAGTAATTCTAGCTTACCAGACGACTACATCAACACCCTGCTATCTGATGGCAAAGGAGGCCTTTGGATTGGATCATGGGGACTCGCTCATCTCAGCTTTGATCAAACACTGACAGGAGACTTAAGCGGAAAACGCGCTACCCTTCTGATTTATCCAGAAAGTCGCCAAGGCAATATCAAACACCTCACCAGCGAAAAAATAGCCGGTTATGCCTACCAAGCCCTATCTGACCGATACTACCGCCATGACGACATTTATTTTCTGGCCTACAAACCCGATATTGATGTCAATGGAGACTATCAATCAGATACCAACGTCGTCGTCGATGCCCCAATCACCTTCTTTGAAAAAGCAAGCGGTACCACAACGCGCAGTCTAACATCAGAAGATATTCGGCAAGCCTTTAACTGGGCCAAAGCAAAAGGCGCTTTAAATCAACCCCTGCTAGTCACATTTATAGCAGACGGTTTATCCGACGGCAAACTGTTACTTAACCCAGAAACCCAAGAGGCCCTGAATGCCACCGAATTAGCCACAATCATAGAGGACTATCAACAAACCACCGAAAACGAAGTGATTGTCATTATTGAAGCCAGCTATGCCGGTACCATGATATCCCACTTAGCCCCACCCAATCGTCCCTTGACACGCATCATCATCACAAGTACCCGTGCCGATCAACCAACCCTTCACAGCAACGTATTAGGTGAAGATGCCTTTACCAAGCGTTATTTCAAGGCACTACGTCGCGGAAGCAACTTTTGGGAAGCCTTCCATCAGGTTTCTAGCGAGTTATTGCCACAAACACCTCAAATTGATGATGATAATCGGGGAGGTCGTTTAGCTAAACAAATGTGCTTGAATGGCTGTTTTAGTCTCCGCCCAGAAAAAACGGTTTACCATGATGGCGAAACAGCGCGTATCACTTTACCGCAATTACCCGCCGGAAAAGTAGCGTATGTTCTGATAGGCTTTCCAGATGGTCAAACCATGCTGAATCTGAAGAACAAAAATGATTTTACCACTTATGAAGAGACAAGCTTATCCGCTTGGCAAGGAAGTGAAGCCCTTGTTATCGAATGGCCCATCACAGCCGACTTACAACGTGGAGAATACCGCCTCTATTTATTAAGAGTCAAAACAGGCGTTGAACCTTTAAGCCATCCTGAATTTTGGGAACTGAATGTGGGCAGCGTGACGATAGAGTAGTGGCAAAATTGCCTTTACGTTCCAACTTGAGTTTGCCTTTACGTTCCAACTTGAGTTTGCCTAAGAACAATGGAGAAAACGATGACAATTCAAAACAGGATTTTAACCAGCAAACCCAGTTTATTACTGGGACTATTCAGTTCACTGATTTGTAGTCTATCAGTCATACAAGCAGCAGATTCAGTCTCTCCCCCACAAACCTCATCCGTTTCCTTAGAAAATGCAGTATGGGAAGTCTTTACAGATCGAAGTGGAATCGCAGCACTTTTGCTGTCAGAGGATGGACAAACACTGTGGGTAGGCACAACCGCCGGACTTGAACAACGCCATCCTGAAACAGGAGAAGTCAAGAGAATTTTTACCCACTTAGACGGCCTACCCAATAACGCGATTAGCGCCCTTGCGAACGATGGTCAAGGTGGCATCTGGGTTGGCACTGATAACACTGATCTCACAAGCCTTAATAATATAGCAGCCTCTAGTGGTTTAGCTCACTATCATTCAGACGGAACATGGGCCATTTTTAACACCCACAATGCCGCGCTACCTTCTGATAATATCCTTTCTCTTCATGTTGACAATCGTCATGGCATCTGGGTAGGCACAACAAAAGGCTTAGCATACCGTCATCCAGACGGCACTTGGCAGAGATTTGAAGAGGAACAGTCTGAATTGCCAAAAGATAAAATCTATTGGGCCACCTCTCTTGTTGGAGATAATCAGGGTGGAATATGGATGGGCGCGTGGATGGGTAAATCAACTTTACTGGCACATCGGAAGGCTAACGGCACCTGGGAAATCTTTAACAGCGATAAGGCACAATTGCCAGAGAGTTATATCACTTCCCTGCTTGGTGATGGTAAAGGGGGACTTTGGGTAGCAACGGCCGATCTTTGGTTTCAAAACACCAGCGGTGGTTTAGCACATCGTCATGCTGATGGGACTTGGGAAGTTTTTAATACCGACAATTCAGGGCTGCCAGACAATAGAGTCTTATCCCTAGTCGATGATGAGCAAGGTGGGCTTTGGATAGCCACTTATGAGGGCTTAGTACACCGTCATGCTGACGGCACTTGGGAAGTGTTTAATCAAATCAATTCCCTTATACCTGGCAATTTTGTCTTTTCTCTTTCTAGCGACGGTCAAAATGGCATTTGGATTGGCACGATATTGAGTGGTTTGGCACATCATGATGTCGAGGGTAACTGGGATGTTTTTAATCAAGAGGCTTCTCAATCGCCGGGTAATCATATCAGCTCCCTACTTGATGATGGTCGTGGCGGATTATGGATGGGCACTCGGACAAAAGGCCTCGCACACCGTCAGGCCGATACAACTTGGCAGGTTTTTGATTGGCAAAATTCCGCTTTGCCCGATATCGATGTCACCGCCCTGCTTAGCGATAACCGTGGCGGACTTTGGATAGGCACAGTGACCGGCGGATTAGCACACCGATCTCAAAACGGAACTTGGGAAAAATTTAATACCGTTAATTCCGGTTTACCATACCAAAGCATCACTTCTCTTATTGCCGATGGACAGGGCGGCATTTGGGTAGGAACAGGCACCAGCATCGAAAGTGATCGTTTGGGAAAAATGGGGGGAGGATTAGCACATCGTCATGCTAACGGTAGCTGGGAAGTGTTTAATCAAGACAATTCACCCTTACCCTACAATGATATCCGTTCACTCCTTGCCGATGATCAAGGTGGTATTTGGATAGGCACAGGTAGTGTTCTCGCACAAACCCCTGGTGCTTTAGCCCATTTTCATGCCGATGGCACTTGGGATATTTTTAATCAAGACAAGTCATCCTTACCAGCTAGTTGGATCACAGCCCTCCTAGCCGATGGCAATGCACCCTTATTACCAGGTAGTTGGTTCACAGCCCTCCTAGCCGATGGCACTGACGGCATTTGGATAGGCATGGGTAGTCAAATCATTGAAGAAACCCAAATGAAAACCGGTGGTGGTTTAGTTCACTATTCATTCAATCAAGGTACCTGGGCAGTTTTCAATACCGATAACTCACCCCTCCCAAATAATGATGTCAGAACACTGTTTTCAGATGGGCGTGGTGGTATTTGGATAGGCACCCGAGGCGGTTTAATACATCGTGATGCTGAAAAGACTTGGGAAATATTCAACACCACTAATTCGGGTTTACCGGTCAATGATATCCGTTCATTATTCGCCGCTAATGGCGAACTTTGGATAGGCACTTGGGGCAGTGGTTTAGCACACTTAACGTTCGGTCAAAAATCTCAGCTCTGTACACTCAATGAAAGTGATTGTGAAACCATTCTCAGCAAAAATGCCGCAATCATCATTGCCGGGGGTGGTGCTGACAGAGACAATGCCCTTTGGGATACCACAGCAGCAATCTCTGAGAGCATTTACAAAATGCTCAATCTGAGAGGTTTTGATCATGATGAAATCAACTACCTCTCCCCCCAATCTCATGCCGATTTCAACGGCGATGGAGTTGACGATTGCATCGTAGATGCACCCGCTACACCAAGATGTCGGATTAAGTCGGTAGATAATCTGATTCCAGAACGCGACATCACAGTTGACGATATTCGCAACACGCTAACCTGGGCCAAAAGCAAAGGTCAATTGGAACAACCGCTCTACCTATTTTTCATCAATCACGGTGGGCCCGATAAATTTCAACTTGCCAACGGCCGTTACCTTGATGTCTTTGAATTTAAAACGATTTTAGATGATTATCAAAATGAGACCGGTAATCAACTCGTGCTAGTGATAGATGCCTGTTATTCAGGCGTACTATTAGAAAAACTCATTTCGCCCAATCGCGCCATTATCAGTAGCACCGGCAATGGATTAGCTTATTTTGATCGCAAAGCGAAAAAAGGTTTTAGCCGCTTTTTTGCTAAGGCTTTACTCCATGGGATGAACTTCTCTGAAGCCTTTGACTTTGCCAGTGGAGAGCAGAGCCAATTAGTGGCATCACAGAATATTGGTCAAGAACAAATCCCACAATGGCACGATGGCAAAGAAGGCGAATGGCTTCGTGAGCTTACTATCAATGGTAGTTTTGTTACCGGCGACACGACATTAGCGGTAGAATCGCTGAGCCATTCAAAGACATTATCTGCCGGGCAAAGTGTGCAATTGCAAGCTCAAGCCAGTTTAGCTCAAGGCACAATCAAACGTGTCTGGGCCGTTCTCAACCCCCCCAAAGTCAACCTCATCATAGATACCAATGGTACACCCATTTTGGGTTTTCCCCATTTGAATCTGCATCGCAGCTTTGATGAAAAGGTTTGGGAAACGACTTGGCACAATGCCGTGTACAACGGCGATTATGAAATCACTTTCTATGCCCAAGACAACGAAAACAATATTGCCAGTAGCGATAATACCGTGATTATCAGCGTGACAGATGGCGTAGAAGCACCAGAACAAGCCAGTGTGCAAATTATGCTGGAAAAAGATCGCTTACGCCCAGGAGAACACTTCAAAGCCGAAGTGATTGAAAATTTAGGTTGGGGCTATGATTTATATATCGCCTTAGTGTTACCGGATGGACAATTTCTGACCTTCAATAAAACCAACCAACCCGCCATCAATGAAGTCAAAAACTGGCGTGAGCAAAGGATACAAGCTCGTCCCAAAACCCTCATTGATTTCACTTGGCCTTTGGGATTACCAAAGGGTGAATATTGCTTCTATGGCATATTGTCGCCAGAACAGGAAAATGTGCTTAAAACATTGGCTCAGAATTTATGGGTATGGGAACAGCAGTGTTTTGAGATTTTCTAAAAGTCCTATGTACAGGACAAAAAGAGGTAGGGTGGGTAAGCGAGTAGAAACGCCCCGCGTTTCTATCGCTTGCCCCCCATCCTAGCTATACAATCAAAAAAGAATAGCGTATTTTGTTATTCTTTCACAAACAATCCTTGTCGTTATTGCATTATTTCAACGGACAACTGACATGATAAAAACATTTAACATTGCGGGGCCTTGTCACCCTGCTGAACACTATATGCTACCGACACAGGAGCGATGTGTTGGTCTCATGAATCTGATTGATCATAGGCAATACTTCGTGATCCATGCCGCACGACAGTCGGGTAAAACCACGCTGTTATTGGAATTAAGCGAGCAATTGAATGAGGCAGGGGAGTATTATGCCTTATATTGTTCCCTTGAAACGGTGCAGGGCATTGATGATCCAAAAGAAGGCATACCGGCTATTATCAATGTGATAAAAAATCTGGTGAAATTTCATCAGACTTTGAAACGTTATCCTTTTGCCGTTCAAGTTGATTATGGCGCTTTCAATGTCGCTTTGATGGAAGCCTTCATTTATTTTTGTCAAGAATTAGACAAACCATTGGTTGTTTTATTTGATGAGATTGATTGTTTATCAAACGGCACACTCATTTCATTTTTACGACAACTGAGGAATGGATATATCACTCGTGATCTCAATTCCTTTGTGCATTCTATCGCACTGGTGGGTATGCGGAATATCCGTGATTACAAAGGTAAAATTCGTGAAGAACCAGACACATTGGGTAGTGCAAGCCCTTTTAATATTGTCAAAACATCCAAAACGTTGCGTAATTTTGTCCCAGATGAAATCACCAAACTCTACGCGCAACATACGCAAGCGACCAATCAAGTCTTTTCACAAGAAGTGGTTGAAAGCGTTTATCATCACACTCAAGGGCAACCTTGGTTAGTGAACGCGATTGCTTGTGAAATCGTTGAGCAGATACTTGAATGGGAGGTTACAAAAGAGATTTTACCTGAGCATGTTGAACAGGCTGTACAAACCCTGATTTTGAGACGGGATACCCATATTGATAGCCTGATGGAACGCTTAAAAGAAGCGCGAGTGCAACGCATTGTCGAACCGGTGATTCTCGGTGAAAGCGCGGGTTTTAGTAGCTTGGATGATGATTATCAGTATGTATTGGACTTGGGTTTATTGCGTTATACGTCTCGGCAATTAGTGCCAGCTAATCCCATTTATGGCGAAATCATTATTCGTACTCTCAGTTCTGAAGTTCAGATGGAAATAGATGAACCGGATTATTTACCGGATAGGCTCACTTATGTGATAGAGGGTAAATTGGATATGAAACGCTTACTGTCTGATTTTCAGCAATTTTGGCGGGCAAATTGTGAGAGTTGGATTAAGCGGTATCAATACGTTGAAGCGGCTCCCCATTTAACCCTGCAAGCGTTTTTACAACGAATCGTCAACAGCGGTGGAGTCGTGACACGCGAAATGGCCGCAGGTAACAAACGACTAGACTTATACATACAGTATCAAGGATTCAACTACCCCATTGAATTAAAAATCCGCTATAGCGACAAAACCTACAAAGAAGGCCTCGATCAGTTAGGCAACTATATGGATAAACTTTCTTGTCAAGAAGGTTGGCTGATTGTCTTTGATAAGCGAAAACGTACTTCATGGAAGAACAAGATTTTTTGGCAAACCCATCAAGTTGCTGAAAAAACGATTCATGTTGTTGGTGTTTAATGAGTTAGGCCTATCCAAAAATTATCCAATGAGAGAATAGAACACTGATTTGACTGATTGAACTGATATAGCGTTTCCCGATTGAATGAACCTTCGGTGTGCTACGCTAAGTACAAATTTTATTGTTGTTGTAAATTTGTGTTTTTGGAGTGCAAAATTGATTTTGCAGTTTTTGGAGTGCAAAATTGATTTTGCATCATAAGTGCACTTTATTACAATCGGGAAACGCTATATTCGCTGATCTGATAATCAGCGTCAATCATAATCAAAGGCCTTCTCAGCTTTCTATCTGAATTGATAATTGATAATCAAGATGAATGGACAAGAATCGAAACCCACCCAAACTGATGGAGGAAAATCATAAATGAAACTCAAGTCTGTCTTGCCTTTGAACAAGGTAGCCTGGTTAGCTATGGGCAGCTGCCTATTTCCTTTGAATCTGTTGGCGCAAGGCTTGCCTGATTTAGGCGCAGCACAAGCCACCGATGTCGATAATCAAGCGGTTGCGTCGGCAACAAGCTTTGCTGGCGGCCTTTCTGTCAATGAGCTGACTTTCCTTAAAGAAGATAACATTGATGTACAAAAACCCGCAAAAATAAGGGGAGCAATCACCGTTGATCCCAAGGATGTTGGACAAATAGCGGATATTGTCGTTTATGTCAGTTTCGCCACGCTTGATAATCCGGGGAATCCCGCTTTCTTTATGTTGGCAGAAAACGGAGAAGTGTTACCTTGGGACTTCGACCCGCTCAACTTAGTGCCTTTTATACCACAAGTTGAATTACAAAGCACTCAACAGATTGACATCTACAATAGTCAATTGCCAGAGGGTAAACTGCAAGTCTTTTTCGGCTATCTCCTAGCAGATGCCCTTATCGTTAATCAACAGCCCCTTGATATAGCGATAGAAGCGATCCCTTCGATAATCCAGGATGTCGAAGTTGATGAGCCCGAATTTGCGCTGGAGATAGATACCACACCCCTGCTTTCAGAAGAGGCCGATCGGTTGGTGGGACAACTGGGAGTACGTTGGCCAATTGGTGCCGTATTAAAAGTGGGTTTTGATTTTACAGAAGCCCAGTTTGAAGAGTATCCTTCCCCAGTCTGTCTACCTAGCATGGCAAAAGAGGATTGTGAAAATGCAGTTGCAGAGCACGTTATCACCTATGCCAGTGAATGGAGCCAATACGGTAATCTCTATTTTAAAAAGGCAGCATGGGATGAAGCCGATATCCGTATTCGTTTTCGTGAAGTGGGTTCGTATTCGTATATTGGTACAAATGCTAAAGGTGTCTCGCGTGATCAACATACCCTCAATTTGGCCTTAAGTTTTCTTCAGACTGATAAAGCCTTTAAACGCACCGTAATCCATGAATTGGGTCATGCCATTGGTTTACAGCATGAGCATATCAGCCCAAATATCGCCTACACTTGGAATGAGGAACAAATCATTGCAGATATGGCGAAACGTGGATGGAGTGCTGAAAAAACACGTTCCAACATCATAGACAATTTACTCACCCGCCACTCAAAAAGTGCTTTTTTTACGACAAAATTCGATCCGCATTCGATTATGATTTACCCCATTGCTAAAAAATGGGTATCAGAAGTTGATCTGGCCGACCTGGAACGTTGCCCGGATGCTAAAACGACTGACTATTATTGTGTCAACAGAGGAGATGAACTCTCAGAAAGGGATAAACAGGGCATTGCCCAATTTTATCCGCGCAGAGAAAAACAAGGAAACGGTTGCTCAATGACTTATGATCCGACTGGATACCAAGCCGGTACGCCTAATTGGGATGGACATAGTGGCCAGATCGTCTTTAATAATCCCACTCATTCCAAGCTTAAAGTGAGGCTGTATAACCCTGAAACGCTGAATAGGCAGAGTTGGGACATTGCGGCCAAAAAGAGAGCCAGACTATTCAGTAAAGGCACACCATTTGAAGTGAACATGGCTTGGGGTATTCAAGTCGGCGATTCTCCCATTTGTATTCTCAAAACCGTGTCAGCATGGGATGAGGAGAAAAAGACTTTCCACACCTCAACAAGCTATATGCCGGGTTTGTGAGAGTTATTGATCACAAAAATGTCGAGTTTATATTAAAATGACTTACAATCTTTCATCCAAAATGAGGTATAGCAATGCGCTATCTACTCTTCTGTTGTTATTTTATCATTTCCCCCGTTTTTGCCATTTACGATTTAGTGTCCATTGACATAACACCAAGTAATGAAGGCACAACATTTTGCTTTCTGGTAGATGGGCCCCAAAAAAGCCTCACGATGTATCTGGCATTGACAGAGAATGAGCAAGATTTCTCGTTTTTTGACGATAAATTGGCTTTAACACCCTTACAATCTGACAACCCAGCCCCGGTTTTTCTAACCAAAAAAATGAGGCCCAGTTGTTTTGGGCCCTATCCTCATGAAACATTGCAAAGCCTCAAACTGTACGCTGGGGCAGGCACTTCTTTTGAGGAAGTCATTAAAAATAAAGACTATATTCAGTTTTTTAACGGTTTTCCCAGCTTAGATCGGGCAGAAAAAAACTGGACAGTCATGGTTTACATCGTAGGTTCCAGTTTGGAAAGAGTCGGCCGGACGACAAAAGGCTATGCCAGCCAAGATATTTTAGAAATGCTGGCCGGTACCCGAAATTCTCCAAGCCATGATATCAATCTCCTCCTATCGACAGGCGGTTCATCACGTAGCGGTTGGAAAACGGTTAAACGCTCCCTGGTCCGTAATGGACAATATTATGTCTTAGAGGATTTAGGCCAACAAGCCATGTCCAATCCCCACACCTTGACTGATTTTGTCAACTGGGCGACAACCGAATTTCCTGCCCAACACAACGCGCTTATCCTCTGGAATCATGGCGGCGGTACCCAAGGTTTTGGACAAGACACGGCTCAGTCTGCCAATGCCAAAATGATGAGCCTCAAACAACTGCATGAAGCCTATCAGACAATCCGTCAACAAAGCGGCAAACCCTTAGATATTGTTGTTTACGATGCCTGTTTAATGGCCTCTATTGAAGTAGCCGAAATCACCGCAACCGTTGCACAAACCCTGTCAGCTTCTGCCGAACTGGAGCCGGGGCATGGTATTGACTATGAACACCTATTGCGTCATATCAGCACCTCTCCCCCCACTGATGGCATTGCTTTTGGTCAAGTGGTTAAAAACGGTTACATTCAACACAGCAAAGAGCAAGGTAGTTTTGAAGAGTCACAAATCACTTATAGCGTATTTGACTTAACCCAGTTACCCTTGTTTACCGAAACGTTTGGACAATTTGCCACTGAATTTAAGGCCTTATTACAGAAAAAAGGATTTTTAGATTATCAAACACTCAGTCGCGGCATCATTCGAGCCCCCGGCTATCCCTTGAGACAAACCGGTCAATTGCGTTCATTGCGTTCTAGCACAGACAATAAACAAGTTCGCATCGATTTGTATAATCTCTTACAAACCATTGGCCCAGATTTTGACGCCTTTAGCGAATCAGCCCAAACCTTATTGCATCTTCTAGATCAAGTGATTGTGGATTATGAAGTGAACGACAACGTGAAAGCCATTAAAACGGAAGCGGGGCGCATGAGTATTGATATTGGCATTACGGATACAGGCCATTTATCAACCCTACCGGCTGCCTACACCCTTTTTAATGAAGGCTTAGTGTATTATGATGAACGCCGACAAAAAGATAATTATAAGCCCGAGGCTGAAAAAGTCTGTCCAAGAGGCATGACTTGCGCGTTTGCCCAATGGCTTGAATTAGAAGCCAATGATATACTCGGAATTGACGCTTATTTTGGACAAAAACAGGATGATCGGTCAACGATTTACCTGATTGAACCAAAAGTCTATCAATATCAAGCCTTATCGACTGATTTAGAACTCACCCTTGATGGGAAGCCAGCATGTCAATATCAACTCTGTGTCAATGACAGCCATTGTGAAGACATCACCTTGACTCAGCAAGGCCAGCAATTACTCGCTGATGTCTCATTGAACGACTCACCCGCAGTACTCTCTTTTTGCCAAAAAGCGGTGTGTGGAGTCGCACAGCAAATCGGCGGTATTTGGGGCCGTGATGATATCTTATATCCTGATGACAAGATCATCCCAAACACCTTGCATGTTCAGCTCAAACAAATCGAACAACGACAAGGTAATCCCCTAACCGTTGAAAACCCAGAACAAGTGACTTTAAAGAAAAGTTGCGAAGCCAAAAAAGGGGCCATTTGGATTGGCTATTACAGTCTAAATAGACAAGAAAAAATCGCTCTTTTGTGCGATAGCGGCGACTGTATCTGTCAAGAAAACGATGTCGATCCGGGTTGTCAAGAGATTGGTTTTAAAGCAGGCATACAGCTCATCCAAGCCAAATAAAATCAAAAAGGTTTCAGCCTAGAGTGTTGATTTTAAGCTTTTTTAAGTGGTATTTAACGCAAGAGACGCAAGAGACGCATCGATGCAAGATTTCTTACCTAGCCTCTTTAGCCTCTTTAACCTCTTTAGCGTCTTTAGCGTTTATTTCTCTTTCAATCGCGATTTCACAAAAAATATTTAAAAACAACATGTTACGCTTAAATTTAAAACCCACCCACAAAGTCATCAAAAATTTCTACCAAGAAATGGCGGCCCTTTCTGAATTAAAGATCAATACCGAAGGGGCCGTTGCACCGGCTTTTGCCAACATTTTACGGCATTGTGCCACCCAATGTGATTTACAGTTTGTTGAACAATATCCGCTGAATCGTTCAGGCAAAAGGCCGATCAGAACTGATGGCACTTTATTAGATCAGTTTGAACTGCGACATGGTGTCTGGGAAGCGAAGGATATTCAGGATAATTTAGCCAAAGCCATTAAACAGAAATTTAAACAAGGCTACCCCAATGACAACATCTTATTTCAAACCCCAGAACGCCTCGTCTTATGGCAAGATGGGCGGGAAGTCTTTAATGAAGACATCACACATCATCCGAATTTATTGATTGACGGATTGACGCTCTTTTTCGGCTACAATCCACCGGCTTATGAACAATGGTTTGAGGCCGTGATAGCGTTCAAAGACAAAGTCAAAGAACATGGTGATGCCCTGCTGAAAATTATTGAGCAGGAGTTAAAAACCAATCAAGCGTTTATCCAAGCTTTTGAAGGGTTTACCCAATTGTGTTTTGATGCGATTAATCCGAATTTATCCTTGAATGCCGTTAAAGAAATGCTGATTCAACACTTGTTGACAGAACGCATTTTTAGAACGGTGTTTAAAAACTCGGATTTTGTCACTAAAAATGTGATTGCGCGTGAAATTGAAACCGTCATCACGGCCTTAACCTCGCGTTCATTTAGTCGCCATGAGTTTCTCAAAAAACTGGATCGCTTTTATGGGGCGATTGAAACCACGGCCGCGACGATTGATGATTACGCTCATAAGCAAGATTTTCTCAACACCGTTTATGAGAAATTCTTTCAAGGTTTTGCGATTAAAGTTGCTGATACGCATGGCATTGTTTATACACCGCAGCCGATAGTGAATTTTATGGTGCAATCGGTGGAAGACATTTTACAAAAGGAGTTCAAGAGTTCTTTGAGTCAGCCAGGGGTACATATTCTCGATCCGTTTGTTGGTACCGGGAATTTTTTGGTGCGCGTGATGCGTGAAATCAGTAAATTTAGCTTAAAAAACAAATATTTAAACGAGTTGCATTGTAATGAAGTGATGTTATTGCCTTATTATATTGCATCAATGAATATCGAACACG
>Ga0316201_10001623_pt1 | contig 15325 bp, 14 predicted proteins | sample CS6wburrow_MG_FD_204516 | JGI IMG/M metagenome (GOLD analysis project Ga0316201, IMG submission 204516) | Coastal sediment microbial communities from Delaware Bay, Delaware, United States - CS-6 worm burrow | ecosystem: Environmental > Aquatic > Marine > Coastal > Sediment | place: USA... | reverse complement strand
AATGTTTTTTCCGGACCGGGTAAGGGCGCTTGCAGAAATGCGGCGCGTCCTCAAGCCGGCAGGGCGCCTGGCGGTGGCAGTCTGGGATTCGCTGGCTAGCAATCCGGGATTCGCGCAAAAGGTCGAGATTCTCGAAAGCTTGGCCGGCACCGAAGCAGCGCAAGCCCTGAGAGCGCCATTTTGCCTCGGTGATACCGGCGAGCTGCGCGCCCTGGCGCAGCAGGCGGGAATAGGAGATTTCGATTTATCGACGCACGTGGGTGAGGCCAGGTTTCCCGATATACATGAATTCGTCGATGCCGAATTGCGGGGATGGCTGCCGGTGATGAATGTGCATCTCGGGGAAGACCTGATCGAGAATATCCATCAAACCTGCAAAACGCAGCTGGGTCGCTACTGCAGCGCGGGCAGCGGCGAATTCGTCATGCCTACCTGCGCGCATATTTTCAGCGGCGGCAGGTGATAGCGGTATCTCGATGCGTCGGGAAATGCCTTTCCGCGGGTAACATGGCGATATTCCCGCTTGCGCGTGAATGTCGGTCAATGGTTTACTGCCAGTCTATGGCAGACATCATATCGGTCGCCTCGTTCCGGGAACTTTTTACCCAGGATGAGGAATTTGCGGTCATCGATCCGCGCGAGGCATCATCCTTCGCGGGTGGCCATCTACTGGCTGCTTCCAACCTGCCGCTGGACAGCCTCCAGGATCGAATCAAACTCGCCGTCCCGCGATTGCAGACGCTATGCATACTGTGTGATGACGGCGGTGGTGAAGCCGAGCGCGCAGCGCAAGTGCTGACATCCCTCGGTTATCAAAATGTGCTGATACTGCAAGCTGGGGTCGCGGGCTGGGAAGCGGCTGGAGGTACGGTGTTTACCGGCAACAGTGTGCCGGGCAAGGCTTTCGGCGAATACGTCGAAAACTCCTGCAATACCCCGGCGATGACCGCGGCCGAGCTGCATGATCGGCAGCGTCGCCGCGAGCCGCCGCTATTGATCGATTCGCGTACCGCCGAGGAACACGAGAGTTACTGTATTCCGGGAGCGGTTCTCTGTCCCGGCGCCGAGCTGATCTACCGGGTGTTGCCGATCATCAACGCGGATACCGAGATCGTGGTGCATTGCGGCGGCCGCACCCGCAGCATCATCGGCGCGCAAACGCTGATCGATGCTGGCTGTAACAAGGTGTATGCGCTCGAAAACGGCACCATGGCCTGGCAGTTCGAGGGACTCGAGCTCGAAACTGGCAATCGCAAAGTACTGCCCGAACCCGACCGTAAATCGCTGATCCTGACGCGCGCTATCACCGATCGACTGGCCGAGCGCTGGCATATCGACCGCCTCGATTCGATCGCGGCACATGAGCAGCGCAGCCGGTACCTGATCGACGTGCGCGGCCGGGAAGAATACGAGAGCGGGCATATTCCCGGATCGATCAATGTGCCGGGCGGGCATTTGTTACAGAATATCGATCGTTACCTGGTGGTGCGCAACTCGATCGTGGTCCTGATCGACTCGGACTGGGTACGGGCGGTTACCACGGCGGTCTGGTTGCGTCGCATCGGCTGGCGCCGCGTGTACGCGTACACCATCGATGCCGGCTGCGAGCGGCTCGAGACCGGTCCGGGCGAAATCGTCGCGGCGACCGAGGACCGGGATCTCGATCCCAATGACTATACCGATCAGGACGCCCTGATGCGCGACAACCGGGCTTACCTCGAGTGGGAGATCGAGCTGATCAACAAGCTATCAGGTGAGCCCGCCGCGCCTTACATGGATATCTAGAATATCGAGTTTTCTGCCTCAAGAGTGCGCCACCTGTTGTGAAATAAAAGCGGTTAAGCCGCCCCTGTAATCCTGAAGCCGCCGAGATTCAGTAGTTTGGAGGAAACGATGAATAATGACCCGACTCCCGGCCAACGCCTGTATGCCATCGTCGAGCAGGGCCTTTGTATCGGCTGCGGGCTGTGCCAGAGCGTAGCCGGCGAAGACCGGGTGCGCGTGACCAAAACGATGAGCGGATACCTGCATCCGGTAATCGAGGGCGAGCTCGATCACGATATCGTCGACCGGATTTACGAGGTTTGCCCCGGCACCCGGGTCGAAGGCTTGCCAGAGCGTTTAATCGACGCGGATACGCGGCATGACAACGTCTGGGGCCCGTGGCGCCGCATGGTGCGCGCCTGGGCGGGTGATCCCGAGGTGCGCTTCGAGGGTTCGACCGGTGGCGTGTTAACCGCGCTGGGCCAGTATTTGCTCGCCTCCGGGCGGGTCGATTTCATTTTGCAGGTCAAAACCTCGGCCACCGAGCCCAGTTTTGGCGATCCGACACTCAGCTTCACCGAGGCCGACGTTTTCGAGGCCGCCGGTTCGCGTTACGGCCCCGCCGCGCCGCTAACCGATATCGGCGCCGCACTCGCGCGCGACCAGCCGTTCGCGTTTATCGCCAAGCCCTGCGACGTATCGGCGTTGCGCAATTATGCCAGGCAGGATGCCCGGGTCGATCAGTTGGTCAGGTATATGCTGGTCATGGTTTGCGGCGGCTACGGTACGCCCCAGGGCACGATAAACTTTTACAAACGCGTCGGTATCGATCCCGAGCAGGTAACCGGCCTGCGATATCGAGGTCGCGGTTGCCCGGGACCGACCCGGATCGAAACCGGGGACGAGGCGCAGGAGTTTCACTACATCGACTACTGGGGCGAGGACGAGACCACCTGGACCTTGCCGTTTCGCTGCAAGATTTGCCCCGACGGTATCGGTGAGGCGGCCGATATCGCCGCCGCCGACACCTGGATCGGGGGAGGTCCGAACCGAGTCGACAGCGTCGACGACCCGGGTACCAACGCCCTGATCGCGCGCACCCGGGCGGGTGAGGAATTGATCGCGGCCGCGGCCCGGGCCGGTGCCCTGACGCTCGAGTACGACATCCCGCCCGATACCCTGAGCCTCTACCAGCCGCACCAGGTCAACAAGAAGTACGCGGCGTGGGCGCGCCACCAGGGCCTGCGCGATGCCGGTCGTATCGTGCCGCATACCGAGCGCCTGCGAATCGAGGAACTGGCGCGGGACCTGCCGGAGGAAACCAGCGCGTTTCAGCGCGAGGGCACGCGCAGGCGCGTCGAAATCGGCAAGGCGAGCGAACCCACGCCCGAAATCTGGAAACCCTAGCTTCGCTATTCGGTGTTGTTTCGTCACCCGTAGACTGCTATCCGATCGAGCCGGTGTTGCCGTTTCGCACTGGCCGCGGTGGGTGCGCGGCAACGGCAGTTCTGCTACCATGCCGGGCCTTGTCTTCTAGCCATTGTTCGAAATCGAAGGACCGAAATTCATGCCGATAACCAGCTTTCCGGTCACCACCGTCCAGCAAAGCCGCCTCGCCAACGTTGATTTTGATCAGCTCGGGTTTGGCGCCATATTCTCCGATCACATGTTCAGCATGACTTATGCGAACGGCGAATGGAGCAATCCCGAGATTATTCCCTACCAGGCGATTACGCTGGAACCCGGGGTATCGATGCTGCACTACGGTCAGACCGTGTTTGACGGCTACAAGGCGTTTCGCGGACTGGACGGCCAGGCGCGTATTTTTCGCCCGGACATGAATGCCCGTCGGTTGCATGATTCCTGCCAGCGCCTTTGTATTCCGATCATGGACGAGGCCGCGCTGCGGGACATCATGATTCAGGCCACCCGCCAGCTGATCGAACTGGATCACGCATGGATACCTTCCGAATGGGGCCAGTCGCTTTATGTTCGCCCGCTGATCATCGGCACCGAGGCGACCCTCGAGGTGCGGGCAGCCAACAGCTATCGCTTCCTGATCATGACCTCACCCGTGGGAAGTTACTTTAACAACCTGGAAAAGGGCGTTTCGCTGCGGGTAGAAGACCGTTTTACCCGTGCCGCCAGTATCGGCGGGCTGGGCGCGGCCAAAACCGCGGCCAACTATGCCGCCAGCCTGCTGCCGGGATTCGAAAGCCAGCAACAGGGATTCGACCAGGTGTTGTGGCTAGACGGCAACGAGCATCGCTTCGTCGAAGAGGTCGGCGCGATGAACATCTTCTTCAAGATCGACGGGCAGGTGGTGACCCCGCCGCTTGGGGGTTCAATTCTGCCGGGAGTAGTGCGTAACAGCGTGCTGACCCTGCTCGAAGACTGGGGCCAGCCTGCCGAGGAGCGGCGTATCAGCATCGATGAAGTGGTGGCGGCTTTTCGCGCGGGTCTGGTCGAGGAAGTGTTTGGCGCGGGCACGGCGGCCGTGATCTGTCCGGTCGCCAGCATCGGCTACCGGGACGAAGTGTTTAAACTCGCCTCCGACGCCCCCGGGGAGTTGACCCAACGCCTGTACGACGAAATCACCGGTATCCAGTACGGTAAACTGCCGGACCCGCATGGGTGGAATGTGCAGGTGCCACTTCCTGAAAACGTAACCGGCCCCTAGGGGAGCGGCGTTCCCGTCGATTTATCGCGCTCTTATCCTGCCGTAACGACGGTAATTGATTGGCCAGGCCCCGCTGATTTTAATTCATGGTTTGCGGCGTATTTTCAGTCCGTTTATCAGTAACCTGTTTCGCAATGACGGTTCACGATGCGCCGGGTGAGAATCAGGAATCAATCAATTGTTACTGGTCTCGTTTCGGAGAGACTGATTCAGCTGGCGGGTAACTGGCGCGCTGCACGCCAGGCGGGAACCAGTAACACCAGCACCAGTGCGGACAGCACCAGCAGCAGCGCCAGCATGTCGTTCAGGCCGACCGGTTCGTCGAGGATCAGGTGACTCGAGAAGACGCCAATCACCGGCACCATCAGCGTGCCGATGGCGGCGATCGAGGCCGGCAGCAGGCCGACGGTCTTGAAGTAAGCCCACTGGCAGAAACTCATCGGGAACAGGAACAGGTAAACCAGTGCGACGATGGCGGGCGGGCTCAGGGATGCCAGATCCGGCAGGGGCTCGGTCAGCATTGCGATCAGCGTCACCGGGATCGCGCTCAGCAATAGCTGCCAGGCAATGTTGCTCAGGGTCGGCAATTGCCAAGTTATGCGTTTGAGCAACACCGTGCCGATGGCCCAGGAAATGGCCGCCAGCAGCATGAAAAAGGCGCCCACCGGCGCGCGTCGCAGGATCAGCAGATCGGAGCCGATCAGTACCCCGAGGCCGGTTAATCCCAGCAACAGCCCGAAAACCTTGTACCGGGTGACCGGCTCGTCGAGCACGTAAGCCGCGATCAGCGTTGCCCACAGCGGCATGGTGAAGGCGATGATCGAGGCGCGACCGGCCGGCATCAGCGAGACGCCGTAGGCGGAAAACACCATCCAGCCCAGGATAGCGAAACTGCCGCAAACCAGCACCGGGGGAATCTCGGCGCGCCGCAGTCGGCAGCGGTTGCCGGATAGCGCCGAGAGCGTCATCAGGATCGAGCCGCCGACGATCAGGCACATGGCGCGAAACCACCAGACCGTCAATTCCGACAGGATGATTTTCATGCCGGGCCAGTTCAAACCCCAGAACAGGGACAGGGATGCCAGCAGCAGCACGGCCTTGATGGAAATAGCATGTGGCGACATTTACCAGGTTCCGGGGTGGGTGGTGGTCAGTGAGCCGTCCCGCAAAGGCAGGCCATTCAGTGTTTCGGCTGCGGCGTAAAAAACATCACGGAGTTTGTCATAAAACGGTTTAGAATTCCCGACTTGCAGACATGGGATCAACGACTCCGGGAATGAGCACTCCGCTCGAACAGCAGGCCTCGTGGCGGGATTTATTCACGCGCGCGTACCTGCCGAAACTCGCCACCATGGCGCTGGCGCTGTGGCTGCACGCATCGAACTCGATGCTGACCGCAACCACCATGCCGAGTGCGGTCGACGAGATCGGCGGCCTCGATTTTATCAGCTGGACCTTCGCGCTCTACCTCGCCGGCTCGATCAGCGCCGCGGCGTCGATCAGTTTGCTGGTGGCGAGGATGGGACTGCGCAAGACCATGATTCGCGCCGCGATTTTGTTTGCCGTTGGCTGCATCGTGGTGGCGCTGGCGCCGAACATGCCGGTACTGCTGCTGGGCCGGGTTTTACAGGGTCTCGGCGGCGGCGGACTGATCGCCCTGGTCTATGTCTGCCAGGATCGATTTTTCCCCAACCACCTGGTGCCCAGAACCGTCGCCTTGCTGTCCAGCGTGTGGATGATGGCTTCCTTCAGCGGCCCCGTCATTGGCGGCGCTTTCGCAACCCTGGGCCAGTGGCGCCTGGCCTACTGGGCGTTCGCCGCGCAGGGATTACTGCTGGTGCCCGCCGTCTATTTTCTGCTCGGTACCCGGGTTCCCCCGGTTGAACTCGCCGGCGAGCGCATACCCGTTGTCCGGCTGCTGCTGCTTAGCGCGTCGATCTTGCTGGTGTCGATGTCGGCCGCGTTTTATCACCCGCTGGGCTCGCCGTTGCTGTTATTGCTGGGCGCCCTGGCGCTGGTGCTTTTCGTTTATCGCGATATCTCCGCGTCGACGTCGCGCATGCTGCCAGGCCAGGTAACCGATCTTGGCCACGCCATCGGCAACGGCATACTGGCCACTTTTTTCCTGTGCATCAGCATCATGTCGTTTGTCGTTTACGGGCCACTGATTCTGATCGAACTATACGGTCTCAACCCGCTGCAGGCCGGGTTTGTCATCCTGCTGGAATCGCTGGCCTGGGGTGTCGCCTCGATCCTGTTTTCCGGCACGCGCGCCGCTACCGAGGCGAAACTGATTAAAGCCGGGGGGCTGAGCGTGCTGTTGGGCCTGGTAGCAATGGCGATCGTGTTTCCGCGCGTGTCGCTTTATGCCCTGTTGCTGGCGGTCATCGTGCTCAATGGCGGCATGGGTATGATGTGGGGATTTATCATCAAGCGGGTGATCGCGGCCGCGCCGCCCGACGAAAAAGACCGCACCGCGTCGTTACTGCCGATTACCCAGCAAACCGGCTTCGCGCTGGGAGCCGCATTGACGGGTTTGATCGTCAATGGTCTCGGTATCAACCAGGACCCGGACACGGCGCAGATGAAAAGCATTGCCTTCTGGATGTTTGCCGGCTTCGTGCCGCTGGCGATACTGGGTAACGTCATGGCCTGGCGATTTGTCGCCTGCCAAACGCGGGGCGATTGAGCTTAAAGGGTGTCGAGCCAGGGTCCGCCGAACAACAGTACCGCCATGCCGGCGAGGGTCGCGACCACCACGTTGTTGCTGCGCCACATGATCAGGATGACGCAGGCCATGGCGATAATTTCGCCGAGAGTGCCCTGCCGCACCGCGGGTGCCAGGATCGCCATGAAGGCACAGCCGGGAAGCGCCTCGAGCACCGGTTGAATGCCGCGTATATGACGCAACTGCAGGCCGATGAAATAGCCGGTCACGCGCGTCAGGTAGACGATCAGCGCCATCATCCCGATCGCGGTAAGGGTTGTGTATTGATCAGGCACGACGGCGTACCTGCCAGATGGCGGTCATCATGCCGGCCAGAACCGCGCCCAGCAGGATCAGGTAGTTGGCGCTTCCGAATTCGAACATCAACAGCGCAACGATGCCGGAGACGATCCAGGGTGTCGGCGGTGTCTTCGCGCTCTTGAAAAACAGCATCATCATGGTCGCCAACACCAGCGGCCCGGCGAAATCGACCGCGCCCAGGTCCAGCGTCGCAAACAGGTGGGCGCTCTTCAGCCCCAGGAAGGTCGAGCACAGCCAGCTGGTCATCATCGACAGGCCGTAGCCGGTGACGTAACCGAGGCGATCGACTTCGGCATCTTGTCGAAAACTGTTGACGACACCGGGGTCGTTGAGCAGGTACAACCAGACGATACGCCGTCGCAGGCTGTGGCCGTCGAAGTGATGTGTCATCGCCATACCCAGCAGCAGGTTGCGTGTGCTCACCAGCAGCACCGAGAGCGCGATCGTGCCCAGCGGCAGCGGCGCCTGCCAGAATTCGAGGGCGGCGAACTGACCCGAAGCGGTAAATACCGACGCGCTCATCAGCAACGCCTGCCATTCCTCGAGGCCGGCTGCGGCCGCGGTAATGCCAAACATGACGCCGAACAGGAAAGTCGACAGGAAGTAGTCGCCCGAGGTGCGAATCCCGAGCAGTGCGCTATGCCAGGTCGACATCATCGATCCCTCGACAGTTTTTCGAACATGAACAGCGAGACTAGCACGGCGGCGAAGCCGAACCACTGCGGCAGGGTGAAGGTCTCGCCGAAGATCATCCATGCGAACAGCGCGGCCAGTGGCGGTTCGATCAGCGTAATCATGGCGGCCCGGGTCGCGCCGAGAATTCGCGCCCCGGCAAAAAACGCTACCCAGGAAACGCAGTAGGCGATACCGTTGCCCGCCAGGCCCAGCCAGCCAATGCTAGTTTGCGGTTGCAGAAATTCGCCGAAAGCCAACAGTGCGACGCCGAAAAAGAGAACGCCCCACAGGCTCATGTAGATATTCGAAACCAGCGAACCGGTTACCTCGGCTACCCTGACGTTGACCAGCGTGATGACGACCGAGGACAGCATGGCGAGCATGGCGAGGCCGATGCCGACCAGGCTGATCTCACCGAAGTGAGCGCCGAGAATGAACATCAGGCCCAGGCAGGTGAGCAGGCCCCAGAGCCACTGGGCAGCCCGCAGCCGGTTTGCGCCAGAGAAGTGTTCGTAGATCGCAATCACCATCGGGTACAGATACAGGATCAGGATCGCGAGGCTGATATTGATCGTCACGATCGCGCCGAAAATACCGTAAACGAATAGCGCGCCGGCGATACCGACAACGATACTGTGCAGGTACAGTCCGCGCGGCAGGCGCAGACTCTGGCTTGCCAACAGGGCGACAAGGGTCAACAGCAGGCTGGCGAGTACGCCGCGGCTGAAGGCGACGGTAAGCACGTCGCTGCCGCTTTCGTAAGCGAGCTTGGCGGTGGTCGGCAGGAACACGACGCCAGTGCCCGATAGCAACAGGTAGGCAACGCCGATGGTGTCGCGCGACAGTAGTTTGTTGGCGGCGGCAGGGGAGCTCAACAGGGAAATCCGGATCGTTTGCTGTTGTTGTTTTCAGGCGCGACGATACCACAGCCGATGTCCCGGCAGCGGAAATTCTTTTATCGAAAATCGGTTGATCCGGATCAAGACAAGCGACAGGCAACGTGTTAGTTTACGCCGCTTTGATAATGTTGGAGTACATGATGTTAAAGCGAATGATACCGGTTCTATTGATGGCGCCCTTGCTCGTCGGCGCTGCCGAGGAAAGTGAATCTGGCCAGGCGGCATGGAAGGGAGAAGGCGCGCTCGGATTTACCACGACCTCCGGTAATACCGATTCGGAAAACTTGAATGCCAGTCTTGCCGTTTCGCGCCAGGAAAATAAATGGAAGCATGCCGCGTCACTCGAATCCATCAGGAACAAGACCGAGGGAGACGTCAGTGCCGATAGCCTGGTGTTAAAGGAAAAATCCGAGTATCAATTGTCTGAAAAATCCTATGCCTTTGGCCAGTTTCGTTACGAAGATGACGAGTTCAGCGGTTACGACCACCAGACGTCGATTGCATTCGGTCTGGGATCACGTTTCGTGGAGAACGAGCGTCATCTGCTCGACCTGTCAGCCGGTCTGGGTTATCGCAGTCTGAAAGAGAGCGACTCCGGGGACGAAACCGACGAGGGTATCGTGATCGCCAATCTCAACTACGAGTACAAGATAAGCGAATCGGCAAGCTTCAGTGAAACCATACTGGTGGAAAGCGGCGATGAAAACACGCGCTCCGAGTCGAAAAGCTCACTGAAGGCGAAGATCGACGACAATCTGGCGACCAAGCTCAGTTATCTGGTGAAGCATAATTCCGACGTACCCACCGGCATCGATAAAACCGATAAAATTTTCACGGTATCGCTGGTTTACGGATTCTAGTTACAGCGCGGGGTATTTTTCTCCCGGATCGGTAATAAAGTCCCTGCCCGGAGTAAAATCTCGCAGCGCTGCGTATCGTTTTTTATTCGGAGTAAGATCCGATTGCGGCGCGGGCCTTATTAATTTGCGGGAGCGGTCAATGCACAAGTACCCTTTAAAGCAGGTCTTTACCGACCTTGAAGCCTGGCCTTTCGACAATCCCGCATCGGATTATCGAATACTGCGCGGTGAGCCGCGCGCGTCGGGGCGGCTCGATCATGGCAGTAACGAAGGCCAGCACCGCCTTGGAATCTGGGCCTGTACCGAGGGCGCCTTCGAATGCACCGAACTGGGCGATGAGTTACAGACGATAGTCAGCGGCCGCCTGACCCTGACCCGGGTCGGCGGCGAGTCGATCGAATGCGGACCCGGCGACAGCGTCTTCACCCGCAAGGGGGAACGTGTCGTCTGGGACGTGCACGAGGACGTGACCAAGGTTTTCTTTACCTATAATCCGGATGGACGACCCGGCTAGCTGTCTGCTTCACCGCCCAGCAGGGGACTCATTACCAGCAGCCCGATAACAGGGCCCGGAACCAGCAACCAGGCAATGTATTGCGCGCCGATTAGTGGCAACATCGCGGACGCAATCTGGATGCTGAATACCGTGATCAGGAAACCGATGGCATTGACGATGGTCAACGCCGAGCCCACGTACTCGCGCGGCGCGTAAGCGGCGTTCATCGCGGAAAATTGTGGCGAATCTCCAACCACGGTTACACCCCAGAGCAGCAGCAAGGCCAGGAATAGAAACGGGCCGGCTTCGAACACGAAGGGTGACACCAGGCAACACAGCCCGGAAACGGACAACTGGATAGCGGCTACTGACGGGCTACCGATGCGTTTTGAAACAATGCCGCCGACGGCGCAGCCCACAAACCCGGCGGCGATGACGGCGAATGACCAGAAAGAGACATTCAACGAGATATCGTGACTGCTTGCATAGGTCAGCAACAAAACGGGCAAAAAAGCCCACAGGGTGTATAGCTCCCACATGTGTCCGAAGTAGCCGAAAGCCGAGGCGCGAAACCGGCGCGAGCGAAATACCAGGCGCAACGCATGCGGGTCGAACGCGGAACCGATCGACAGATGGGGTCCGTCGGGTACCGCGAGCAGCATCGCAAGGCCGCCGGCAAGCGCCAGTATCGATACCCAGGCGATGACCTGTTCCCAGGGTAGCTCGGCGCCGATACTCCGGATCAGGTGGGGGAAGGCGGTACCGACGACGAGCGCGCCAACCAGGTAGCCGAGCGCGCGACCGAGACCCCGCCGATACCAGCCAGCGGCGATTTTCATGCCGACCGGGTAAATTCCTGCCAGGAAAAAGCCGGTCGTAAAACGCAGCAGCAGCAGGGCTGACAATTCCGGCGGTGCCAGCAGCAACCCGATATTGGCCAGGGCGCCCGCCAGCGAGCAGAAAAAAAATACCCGGCGCGGCGAAAAGCGGTCGGCGATAACCAGAATCGCAAACAATAACGTGCCGCAGATAAAACCGAGCTGCACCGCGGAGGTAACATAAGCCAGGGCCTCGGTATCAAGGTTCCAGGCGAGTTGCAGGTCCTGGATGATCGCATTGCTGGCAAACCACAGCGAGGTGCCGGTGAACTGCGAAAAGATGATGACCGGCAGTATACGAGCTGGACGCTTCACGGGTTCAACGCCGCGGTTAGCAATTCAGGCATTTCCCCGGACTTCCAGAACTTTTTCCAGCCGAAAAAAAGCGGCGCTAAGAAAGCGCCGCTCGAGTTGCACGGGAATAGTGCCCGGCCTGTTTACTGCATGACCTTGGTCCAGACCTTGTCGATCAGTGACTGGGCCTTGGGCGAGCAGGTCGGGGCGAAGAATACCTTCAGATCGGACGGCGGGTTGATCTCGGGCGCCGCTTTCAGTTCATCCGAGTAGTACGCCTCGGTTCCCTTGACGGCATCGCCGTAACCCTGGTTTTCGGTCAGCATCGCCATGTTGACCGGGTCCATCATGAAGTCCATGAATTTCCGGGCATTTTCGACGTTCTTGGCGCTGGTCGGCACCACCAGGCTGTCGAACCAGCCGACCACCCCTTCCTTCGGATAGGCGTAGACGATTGGCGCACCGGTCAAACGACCCAGCCGCGAAAAGCCACTCCAGTGGTTGGTCATGATGGCCTCGCCGCTCGCCAGCAGGTCGCTCATGGTTTCGGAATTGTAGGCGACAACGGCTTCCTTCTGCCTGACCAGCACATCCTGGATCTTTTTCATTTGCTTCGCATCTTCGGAGCAGAACGGAATTCCGAGATAGATGTTGGCGAGGCTGACGACTTCATCCGGCGTCTGGAAAACGCTCAGGCGTCCGACGACCTCGCCGGAGGGTTCGAAGAACTCTTTCAGCGATTCACCCTTACCGGAATAGAGTTCGCTGTTAAAGGAGAACGACGTGGTGCCCCACTGCCAGGGGGCCGTGTATTCCTGTTCCGGGTCCCATTCCGGCTTTTTCCACTTGTCCTTCATGTTCTTGTAGTTCGGGAGTGAATGCACGCCGACCTTCTGGATCAGGCCCTCGTTGATCATGATTGGCACGAAGTTCTGGCTCGGCACGACCAGGTCGTAGCCGGTAGCGCCGGCCTGCAGCTTGGCCAGCAGGGTTTCGTTGGAATCGTAGGTATCCACAGAGACCTTGATGCCGGTTTCCTTCTCGAACTTGGCGATGAGTTCCGGCGGGGTGTATTCCGTCCAGTTATAGATGAACAGCTCGCCCTCTGCCTTTGCCAGCCCCAGGGTTAGCAACGCGGCGGTGGCGGCGAAAATGGTTAACAGACGTTTCATATGGGGTACCTCCTGTTGGTACGATTGGTTGTGACTACAAGCTTAAGCGTTAATGCACAGTACTCTGCTGTGTTTTTTTCGAAAGTATCCAGTATGCCGTAACGATAGCGATCGAGACAAACAGTAGCATAGTGGAAACCGCATTGATCTCCGGGGTCAGGCCCCGACGGATCATCGAGTAGATATAGACGGGCAGGGTAGTGGAACCGGCCCCGCCTACCATCAGCGTGATAATGAAGTCATCCATCGATATGACGAATGACAGCATGGCGCCGGCGACAATACCCGGCATCAGTAACGGCACGGTGACGAAACGAAAAGCTTCCCATGGCGATGCGTAAAGGTCGCGGGCGGCCTGCTCGAGAGAGGTGTCCATACCCTCGAGTCGCGCGCGAATGGGCATGAAGGCAAAGGGGATGCAGAACGTAATGTGAGCGATGATGACGTTACCCAAACCCCAGTTGAGATGGATGGCGGAAAAGAAAATCAGCACCGCCACGGCGGTAACGATTTCCGGCACCATCAGCGGCAACGTGATCAGCCCAAGGGAAACGGTTTTACCACGGAAATTACCGCCCCGGGCCAGCACCAGGGCCCCCGTGGTGGCAATTGCCGTGGCCACGATCGTTGACACGGTTGCGACGATTAGCGAGTTCCAGACCGCTTGCTGTATATCGTCGTTCTGAAAGGCCTTCAGGTACCAGTCGAAGCCGAATCCACCCCAGTTCATGACCATGCGGTTGGCGTTGAATGAATAAAAAATCAGCACCACGATGGGCAGGTATAAAAAGACGAAAAACGCGACCGACCAGGCGCCAAGCCCGCGATAATGCCCGACGGGAAGGGCCTTCCTGCTTTTGCGTCCGGATGATGGCTGCGGTATTTGATCGCTCATGATCAGGCGCTCCCTTCCGTGACTTCCCGTCTCTTCGCTGCCCTGGCATAGAAAATCAGGGTTACGACCACGGCGGACAGCAACAGCATGGACAGCGCCGCGCCAAACGGCCAGTTACGGGCCGACGCGAACTGGAACTGTACCAGGCTGCCCAGCATGAGTTTCTTACCCCCGCCCAGCAGGTTTGGTGCGATGAACGCGCCGAGACAGGGAATGAATACCAGGATGCAGCCGGCAATAATACCGGGCTTGCACAACGGAATAACGACCTTGGTCATGATCTCGAAACGGTTGGCGTAGAGATCGCTGGCCGCCTCCAGTAATCGAAAATCGAGCTTTTCAAGGCTCGCATAGATCGGCAACACCATCAGCGGCAGGTAACTGTAGGTCAGACCGATGGCGATGGCGCCATCGGTATACATCATTCGCAGTGAATCTTCGATAATGCCGGCTGCGAGCAGGGGGGTCTCGATCACGCCGCCGCGCCCGAGAATGATGATCCAGGCAAAAGTGCGAATCAGCAGGTTGGTCCAGAACGGGATGGTGATCAGGTAAATATACAGGTTGCGGCGATTCTCGGGCTGCAGCGTGATGTAATAGGCGACCGGGAAACCGAAAATCAGGCATAACACTGTCGCGCCGAAAGAAAGCTGGAATGACCGCAGTATGATGTTGAGATATCCGGGATTGAAGACCAGGTTGTCTTCCAGGTCGTATTCGAAGAATAGCTTGACGTAGGCAGCCAGTGACCCGACCGGTTTGACGCCGCCGTAGGGGTTGGGCTCCAGGAAGGAGAATACGCCCATGATGATCATCGGCACCAGCATGAAAATGCCGATCACGAAATAGGAAGGTGCCAGGCCGAGCCAGCGCCGTCCGGCTTCGCTTTTCGGCAGCCAGCTGCTCATTGCGCCAGTACGCGCAGGGCCCGGGCCGAGAAAACGACCGCAAGCTGATCGCCGACAGCGAAGGGCAGATTACCGTCCTCTCGAGGACGCGCCTGGGCGGTTAGTTCGATCCCGTCGCCCATGTCCACGGTGAATGCTGCCTGGTTGCCCAGGTAAACGATGTTTGCGACCCTGCCGGGTCGAGAGTCCCCGTCGATTGCTTCTTCTGAACCAGCCAGTGTGATCTTTTCCGGGCGCAGGAAGAGCGTGACCTTGTCCCCTACCTTGTGACCACCGCTGTTTTCGGCCTCGTAGATGCTCTCGGTGCCAATCCTGCAGGTTACCAGGTCATCGTTAAGGCTCACGATTTCGCCATCCATGAAGTTGGTATCGCCGATGAAGTCCGCGACGAAGCGGTTGACCGGGTGCTCGTAGATTTCCGTGGGCCTGCCGATCTGCTGTACCTCGCCATCGGACATGACCGCGATGCGGTCGCTCATGGCCAGCGCCTCTTCCTGGTCGTGGGTGACGAAGACGAAGGTAATTCCGGTCTCTTTCTGCAGTTGCTTGAGTTCTTCACGCATGGCCTGGCGCAGTTTCAGGTCGAGCGCCGACAGCGGTTCATCGAGCAGCAGCACCTTCGGACTTGGCGCCAGGGCTCGAGCCAGGGCGACGCGTTGCTGCTGGCCACCGGAAAGCTGGCCGGGACGGCGGTCCCCCAGGTGCTTCATCTTCACCAGGGTCAAGACCCGGTCGACCGTGGACTCGATTTCGGCCGCGGATTTCCTGAGGCGCTC
>Ga0316201_10001621_pt1 | contig 15334 bp, 16 predicted proteins | sample CS6wburrow_MG_FD_204516 | JGI IMG/M metagenome (GOLD analysis project Ga0316201, IMG submission 204516) | Coastal sediment microbial communities from Delaware Bay, Delaware, United States - CS-6 worm burrow | ecosystem: Environmental > Aquatic > Marine > Coastal > Sediment | place: USA... | reverse complement strand
TTTTCAAGTTGCTGGATTATGGAATTTAAAAATTCTTTGTTAATTAATAAGTTATAAGTTCTTATTAAGGGACAAGTCTAATAAAGGTTTCATTAGCTTCCACGGTTGTATCATCAATAATCGTGATCGCAAAAGTTTTGTCACCCTTGTCTCCAGTCATCCAAGTTAAAGCAGCTTCTGCGATCTCAAAATCACGACCGGCTTTAGCTGAATCACTCTGTGTCGCATAACTGACACTGATTTTACCTTCATCGCCCCCAACCCGTTTGACTGTCACCATCAAAATGCCATCATTTTCATTGACGCGGTAATTTGTGTCTGAAAAGTGTGCCGTGCCGGGATGCCCAGTTGAGGCGAGAGACGGCGGCAACTGTGCTGTGCCCGTTAATGAGTTATCACCCAAATTAACGTTCTTGAGTTCGGTAAAAGTCGTTAAATCAGGCGCTTCCCCTTTTAATTGATTATCGTCTAAAGAAAGGGCTTGTAAACTCGTAGGCAAATGGGTAAATGAAATAGGGCCATTAAGCTGATTATGGCTCAAATCAAGCTTTTCTAAATTGTCTAAGTTCGTTAAATCTGGAAGGGGGCCATTTAAGCCATTGTTTTGTCTATCAATAGCAATAACATGTCCATCACGACAAGTTATGCCTGTCCAACTGCACGGCGTATTGGTGATATTCCAACCCCCGCTGAAAATATCAAACCAACCCGCACCTGTGGTGCTATTAAACAGTGAAAGTAAAGTTTTGCATTCATTTTCTGGAATCTCTATTTGAGTCGCGCAATCGGTAGTGGCTTGTGCTAAAGGTAGCCCAATCAAATTGAGCGTCATGATGGAAAAGAGGAAATAGCGCATAATCGTCATCGTTTCAATTTTATTCTACTCGTGTAAAGTGAAATATTGGCACCTTGAATAGTGGCTTGATTGTTGCTATTGCCCTTTGATCTTCAGCACCTGACTGGCTTATAAATCTAATTTTATTTTGAGTACAAAATTTATTTTGCGGCCCGATTGGAGTGCAAAATTTATTTTGCTTTTATTTGTTTTCGATCTACTGATTATGACTTCTCAACTCAAGCAGCCTAAGAAAAAAAAATCCGCTGTACTAACAAGATAAGTACACCAGATCAGGGGATTCAACGGATTGATGTGTTGCCTCTTTCCATTTAGTGGGTATCAACGCTCAAAACACCCCGCCACGAATCCGCTCAATCCCCTGATCCGATGTACTAAACAACACTTTCGTCAATAGAAACAAACAGGTGTGTTTAGCTTCGCTGGCATTCTGCTCGATTCGCTCTATCCATTCTGCGTCCGCTGCTATAAATCCTTCAATTCACATAAGCGACGCTAGCAGGTTTAGCTAAAGTTGATAAAGTATATTTATTTTGATCGAACGGGATGACATGAATATCTGAAGCATGTTGCTTAACATGCCAAATATCATAGGCCGCTTGTTGTCTGAGCCAAGATTCGCCAGAGGGCTTGAACAGAAGTGATAGCCGATAAGCCATTTCGGGTGTTAAGGCACACTGTTCGTTTAGGAGTTGAGAAAGCATTTCTTGGTTTATACCTAAGTGTTGTGCTGTTTCGGCGACCGATAATCCAAGTGGTTTCAGAATTTCTTCTCTTATCACTTCTCCAGGATGGGGTGGATTGTGCATTGCCATAATTTCACCTTTTCAATGATAATCTTCGTAATTGACTATTTCAATATCTGCATTTATAAAGCGAAATGTGACTCGCCAATTAGCTTGTACCGTGATTGACCAAATTCCCTTACGATTTCCTTTTAATTCATGTAATCTGAAACCAGGTAAATCTAAATCATCCGGGCAAGTGGCTACATCTAGCCTAATCAAAATACGCCGTAATTTATTAGCATGTTGAGCCTGAATACCTGCTTGACTGCCTGTGTTATAGAAACGTTCCAGTCCTTTATGTATAAAACTCTTAATCATGTGCAAAACCTGACAAAATAAAACGAATGAACTCATTCTGAAACGAAGTCACGAAGCAAAATGCAGAGGGTGGGCAATGTAGTTCCCCAGCAAAACGTTAAAATCAGAGATGACCCAAAAATGCCATCTTAATAAATCTAGGGTGGGTAGAACGAAGCGAGCCGAAGGCCAGCGAAGCTAAACCCACCCCACCACATAACAAGATAAGTACACCAGATCAGGGGATTCAACGGATTGATGTGTTGCCTCTTTCCATTTAGTGGGTATCAACGCTCAAAACACCCCGCCACGAATCCGCTCAATCCCCTGCTCCGATGTACTAAACAACCCTTTCGTCAATAGAAAGAGAACGAAATGGTGGGTGCAGCTCTATCCTACGCTCGCTTCGGATTAAATAACCGTTTTTTTTGCAAGCTTTGGGCACCAAAATTAATCAGCAAGCCTCTTGGAAAATCATAAGCAATCACATAGTTTTTAGCTTGAGCGATATGTACGTCTTCTAAGTTGGTTACTGCTTTGATTTCTATCACGACTTGGTTTTCGACAACAAAATCTGCTCGACGTGTACCCACTTCAGTCCCTTCGTAATAAATTTTTTGCTCTTTTTCTCGTAGAAATGAGATGCCAACTTTTTGCAGTTCAATGGCAAGACATCTTTGATAGATGACTTCTTGAAATCCAGGGCCTAATGTGTTGTGTACTTTCATAGCACAACCTATGATTTTATAGGTGAGTTCGTCTTCTATCATATATTATCCCTCATTAACAGTTTGAATCAGGATTCACAAGATTAAAGGATTAACGGGATAACACCCTCTCTAAAAATGCGAACTGGATTATCCCTCATTAAAAGTTTGAATCAGGATTCACAAGATTAAAGGATTAACGGGATAACACCCTCTCTAAAAATGCGAACTGGATTAAAGGATTGATCGGATAAAACCAATAATATCAAAAAAACCTATCCTGAAAATCCTGCAAATCCTGCAAATCCTGATTCAAACATTTAGGGGGTAGATTAAAAAGATAATTGGCCTAATCATCCGTTAAATTCCATGAGCCAAAATACTAAACAACCCATTAACTCATGTGACGTTGGCTATGTTCACTCATTTTTTTTGAGCCGTGTTGCTGTAATTGGTGGGTATATTGCTGCCAGTAAACCAGTTCCTCTGCTATTGTCAAGTTTTTTGTTTCTTCATAAATTTTTTCAGCGCCACGATGTTGAAGTGCTAGACAACTAAATTGTTTCGCTTTCATAATTAATAACCTCAGGTGGAGAATAAATGTTAATTTCGCTATAACCGTTTATCGTATTAATGGCACGATAGAGGGGAATTTTCTGGAAGTGTACAATATGTTTGAAATTCCAACTAACAATGAGTTGACTTTTTTCGACGCTTGCCAACGCAACATGAAGTGCATCTGCCCTTGATTTTTTAGTCACAATACCCGCATCAAGGTAAGCTTGTCGTAATAATAATGCTTCTTCACTAATCGTGATAAAATCAGCAAATGCTTTCATTTCATTAAAAAATTGATGTACATTGTCTGGTGCTAATTCAATCTCTCTTTGGACAACTGGAGAAATAATTAATCTAAAGCGTTTTTCTCTAACTTGCTGAAAAAAGGCTTTGCTTGCTTCATCAAAACCTTCATCAAAAACACCTCCAAATACGGAAGTATCTGCATAAGAAAGTATTGGTCTGTTTGCGTTTTCCATAAACCTCTTTAAATATCAGAATTGACAAAAAGTACTTTGGAGCATCGGATTCAACGGATTGATGTGTTGGCGCTTTCAATTTAGCGGGGATTTAAGACACGGATTGTCACTTGTAGAGTCTATTCAGGCCCTTGCAGCAATCCACTCAATCCCCGGAGCCAAAGTACTAGACTCGTTTTGAAAATCCTAAAATCCAAGCCATCCTGAGTTAGACAATTTAAGCCATCAATTTACGTTTGTTGACTGACTTTTTTAGGGGCTGCTATTTGCGATGAGGTAAAACGTTCTGGATTTTCTTTTTGGCGCTCTATATAATATTGAACTAGCTTAACCGGATCATTATCACATTTAGCATAAATACGACGACGTGCTTCCCAAATACATTCTAAAGTAGGTTCTTTAATCATGGGTTTCTCCTAATAATTCAAGCGGTGTAATCAAAATAGGCACATACAGCGATAAGAGATTGTTGACATATCTGATATGCGTAAATTTATTCGCATTCGCCAAATTTTTGCAATTCCAAGAAAGCAATATATCACACTTATGAAACGATGCAACGGCAAGATGTAAGGCATCTCCAGTCGTATTATTTGGCATGAGCTTATGTTGTAAATAAGTTTGAACAATCAAAGCCGTTTCTATTTCAATTGGCAAAAAAGTCAACTCATCCAATAACGCAATGCAATTTTTTCTTTTAGAATCAGGGTAGTCACCGTTATTTAATTCATCAACGACTGCTTGACTGGTCACTAATTCATAAGCATGGCGGTGATTATCCCACCATTGACGTGTCCAATCTCGACGAGCGACTGCCGCCGCATCGGTTCTATTTTCATAATAGAAGCTTGGAATACTGGTTTCGATATAAACTCTTTTTTTCATGTTGTGAAGAAAGCTTAATGCTTAATTTGTCTGAATTAGAATTAACAGAATAAAAACGGAGTACACCAGAGCATCGGATTCAATGGATTGATGTGTTGGCGCTTTCAATTTAGCGGGTAGAAACTGGGGTGTGTCTCTTCAGGGACGGGATGACTTTTTTTTCACCCCAGATTTGTAGGGTGGGATCGCTGTCGCCAATGAACTCAATATAAACCCAGATTTCACCGCCCGCTTGCCCACCATTCCCCCCTCAAGTACAACAACTGCTCATGGTATTCAACGGATTGATGTGTTGGCGCTTTCCATTGAACGGCTAAAAACCCTCAAAACACCACAAAACCAATCCGTTAAATCCCATGAACCGATGTACTAAACAACCCAAAATCAATAAAAAGAGAACGAAATGGTGGGTTACTAGAGAGGAACGAAGTTGCGTTTTATTCTATCCACCTTACGCTCGCTTAACTCGCCAGATTCACGATATTCTTTTTCAAAACGACGGTAGTCAGCAACTACTTTACGCGGATCATGTTCAAATTGAGCCGAAATTTGATGACGAATACGACGTATTTCAGCCATTTCTTTTTCTTCAATCATCATAACCTCCCGTTAAATAATTCATAGGCGTTGTTAGTATTGGTGTTGGTAATCCTAATTCGTAGTTAATCATTCTAATATGATTAAATTTATTTGGATTGGCGATATGACGACAATTCCAAGTGAGTAACACGTCTGTTTTGTGGAATGATGCTAAAGCTAAATGTAGAGCATCACCGGCAGGATCATTAGGCATCACTTTTTTTTCAATGTAAATTGCTGTTAATTCCTCAATTTCCTGAGTTATCTCTAATAATTCAATATCTTTCAGTAAATTAATTCTATCTACCGTGATATTGTTCTTTCCTTGACGAAGTTCGTATATTACAGCAGTGCTAGTCAGCAAGGTAAAATGAGATGAATATTCTTCCCACCATTGCCGAGTCCAGTTTTTACGAGCAATGGCATCTGGGCTTTTACGTTCTGTAAAGTAAAAACTTGGAATAGAGGTTTCTATATAGATACGGTTTGACATTTTTAAATATTCCAATAGTTCTGAATCTGAATTCACCGGATTAAAGGATTCACTGGATAACAAGCGAATACAGCTTCTTTCCGAAATAAACAGATTTTAAAACAAGGGCAGACACATTTTACAAAGAAGGGCAGACACGCAAGTCTGCCCCTACAATCACAATGAGTACAACGGATCATCGGAATGAGCGGATTGATGTCTTGGCGCTTTCCATTTAGCGGGTATAAATGCTCAAAACACCACGCCACCAATCCGTTCAATCCACGGAGCCAAGCAAAGATTCACGCTAATCTGATGTTCCCTTTTTATGACTCAAAAGGATTTTGAATCGTCAAGCTAGATTCAATAACTTGCCCATGTTGTAAATCTTCAGTATAAAGAATCGTGCAATTTTCTGCCAATGCAACGGCGATAATTAAGCTATCATAGAGGGAATATTGATATTTATTAGCCAAATGTAATGCACTGATTATATTATCAGAAGTTATGGTGGCTACCTGACTGACAGCCGTTATTTGATTGATGGCAGCGACTATATCGGTATAGTCTAGCTGAAATTTTCTCCGTAAAACGTTAGCGAGTTCACCCAATACTTGGGGGCTAATAATAGGCAGGTTATTTTTAACTAAAGTTTTGGCGATGGATTGTTTATCTGGTTCATCTTGTGAATACAAATAAACCACAATATTAGTATCAAAAAAACGTTTATCGTTCATTGGCATCTTCACGGTTAAAACGAAATCCTTTAGTTTTCAGTGAAACCGCATCAAAGGCATAACGATCTTTTTGGGTTTGAATAGTGGAATCAATTTCTTCAATCAACAAAATGATACGCACTGGTTTGTTCTCCCATTGTTGGAATTGGGGAGGTAGGTTTATCATGCCATTCTGTGGTTTAAGTTTAAATTCAAAGGTTTGCAATTTTTACTCCTATATGAATGTCAGAACTAAAATAGCAAGTACAACGGCTCAGGGGATATCGCTGCTTGATGTCTTGGCGCTTTCCAATTAACGAGTAAAAAACCCTCAAAACACCACGCCACCAATCCGTTAAATCCCCTGATCCGCTGTACTAAATGAGAGCTTAAGTACAACGGATAAACGAGCGAAGCTTCGTTACTTCGTTTGACGGACTAAACGGATTACTTCTTCACTCAATCTCAGAAAAAAATCCGTTTAGTATGCTAATCCGCTGTACTAGACTTTACAGAATAAAACCAAAAAAGCTCATTGTAAAAATTCTAAAATCCTGCAAACCCTGATTCAGAAAAATAGAGGGTGAAAAATGGAATGGTGGGTTTAGCTCCGCTGGCCTTCGGCTCGCTTCGCTCTACCCACCCTACAATTTACAATTCCACGATTCATTAATTAACCCATGCTAGCTCGCTATTTATTCATTCAACAAAATATTAGTAATTGCCTGTTTTATAATATTATCTTTGAATTGCTTTGATGGCAGTTCACGTTTTAGTAAAGTGATTGAATTTGGATCACGAGTTACCGCACTAAACCATACTTTTACATATCTATTTGCTTCACTCGGAGCATTTGCAGCCCAATTTAATAAAACTTTTGTTGCATCTGCACTTCCCATTGCTGCTAAAGCTGTGCCGCTAAAAATTACGCCTTTATTTTCAATATTATAACCGTTTCCCATATTTGTTTTTAAGTAAGGGATACTTTGCCGATTTCTAACTGACCTCATAGAATATTCTATAATAGCCATTTGTTCTGGAGAAAGTATGTCAGAATCTAAGCTATCAATTAATAATTGAATGCCTCTTGGTGCTCCTATTTTTGCAATAGACATTGTTACTGCTTTAAACAAATACTGATCATGACTCATTTCTAACCATGATTTTTCCAGTAATGGAGATAGTTCTGTATGAAAACGCATATTCCAACGATTTTCTCCTATACTGTATATTGCCCTGACTATATTTGATTTGGTATCTTGGTCATAAGTAGTCAGTGCGTTATTCAGTAACATATCAAGTGCGCTTGGCGTGGCAATATCTTTTAGCAAATGAATAAGCATTGCTTTATGCTTTTTAGAGTCTGAATAGTTTAGCAATTCTTCTGTTTGTTGATAAAATACTTCATCATTGTTGTTTCGCAATTTATATATCAATGCTTTCGCCAATATACTTTTTTCGTCAATACTTGCTTGATTGTTTGAATCTAATAGTGTTACCCATTGATTCCAAAGATTTTGTGTTTCTTCTTGTATTAAAAGTTTATAAGCCGCAATAGGATTATGTTGTATTAACTCATGGTATGATGAGGTGTCTGTTTGATTCGATTCAGGAACTGTTGCAACTTCTTTTTCTACTGGTTGAGGGATAATTTGTTGAGAGATAATTTTTGAAGTTTCAGGATTATCTATAAATTCCTGTTTTTTTATAACAGATTTTTTATCACCACTTTTTTCTGTTATTACTTCACTATGTAAATCGCTGGTAGTGCGATTTGTTTTATCCGAGTTTGATTGAGGAATAGAGTTTATATACACCCATATTATTATGGATATAACTACAAAGAAGAATAAACCAATTATTACAACATTGTATTTTTTCATTAGCATCTCCACAAAAAATGCGGCACAAAAATGAGTACCGCATTTATATTTCACTATTGCTGTGTTGCTGGTTGGGCAGCCACTGTAAGCCTCCGATATAAAGCAGCTAAAGCATCCGTAATATTTGCTCTTTGCTCTGGCTCTTCTGTATGTATTACATTAGCGTTACCATTGATAACATTTTCTTCTTCTAATTGTTGTGCCGCAGCAACTACTATACCATCACCATTCATGGTTTCTGGTGGATTACCAGTAGCATTGTTTTCACCAAGTATGAACCGTTGGGCACTAGTATCACCTTGTGATAAACGCATATTATCTAATCTAGTACCAGCATTATTAAAGAGAGATACAATAAGACCATATGAAGAACCAAGTTCACCAAGTTCAACACCATTGTATACCAATGTTGATAAATCAATATTTGGTAATTGATCAATATCATTATTTAAATTAATGATTTGTCGTGAATTTGGAGATAAGTAGTCAATAGATGGTCTTCTTACATCTAGTGGTGCTTCTATATGTTGTGTTGTAGCTATATTATCCACTACAGGCTCATCTCCATTTAATATTGAGGCTATTCTCCAATCGTTTCCACAATTCGCTGTACCGACATTTCTTTGATTATCTTGTTCATTATAACAAGAAGTTCTCAAATATTGGTAAACTCTCCCAAAGGGACTTCCTTCATGTGGTGTTCCTGTAGTAATCATAGAAACAATGTTACTACGCACACTACGATTCTCATTGTCACGTTTTGCAACGCTACTTTGTAAAAATGCTCGTGCAGCCAAGCCACCTCGACTGTGTCCCAAAAGAATAACTTGTGTTTCATGTCCTTGTCTGTCCTTAATAAAATTGACAGCAGCTTGTACTTCTTGACCCAGTTGATTAAATGTAGACCAATCACCACCACAACCGTTAGTAGTGCTATTACACGTTACATTTTCAAGCCCTTGAACTTGCCCGGCGGCAGTATCGAAGGCTCCAAAGTTCAAGCGGTAGCAAAAAACACCTTCATATTCTTGAGTTCTATCTACATCAATATTAATGCCACCATTAAGATGTGTAAGAATTCCAGTTGTATTGACAGAAATAGAAGGACAATGATTGTCAAAAGTTGGGTGATTAGCTACCAAATCATTCCAAGTTCCAGCATTGGAATTTAAACCATGTAAGAGAAGAACTACTGTTTCTCTGTCTCTATATCCTGCTGTTCGTTGTTCTTTATCACCAAATTGTTCACCACCATGAGGATTAACCGTTCTTTCAAGATTGATAAGCCTATAGGCAAGAGTTACTAATTCTGCTCGATTAACTTGAACACAATCAACAACACCATCTCCTATCTCATTTTCTTGTTCATCGAATCCACCTTCATTGTCAATCAATATTCCTTCTTGTTCATCGTAGCAATATTTATATTCTGTATCATCAGAATTAACATCTTTAGCAAACATTCTTACCCCGTTAGTAATTCCTTCTGCAACCATTCTAGTAATGGCATCAGCTTCGCTAATATTGCTAAAGAACAATTTTGAAATCCATCGAATCACAACCCCACGTTCAATTGCTTCTCCAGATGGAGGAATAGTTTCTCCCGGTAAATTTTCTCCAGCATCACTACGAATTTCTTTCATTATTTCGGTCCAATTTTCACCTGAATAACGATTTTCACTACTCATTGCTGACAAAAGAACTTTTAATACTTCAATAACGTTAGTTTTAGCCCCAGGATCTACAATGCGTTTACCATTCACCAATTTTCCATGAAGAATTCCAAAACGGCACAGCTTTCTTGCAGAATTCACATAGAAATCTTTCAATTTAACATCTGAAAATATATCATTAGTTAAGATGTTTTCTTCTTCACAGCCTAGCGTAATTGCACCTTGCGTATCGGAAAAATGCATTATTTCAGCAGATATTGTATGATTTTCTGCATCAACAATAGTTTCTATTCCTGCACCATTATGTAAAACAGCAATATCATTAGGTGAAAAACCTGCGTCATCAGTCGAAACCCCGCCTAATGCTTCTGGATTGTATTTTAGAGTAACAGCTACAGGCACTAAAAACTTTGTCCCTTCTGGCTCCAATTTGTAAACAGGAGTTAAGCGCGTTGTTGTATCGACAACAATGTTTCCACTCAAGCTACTGGGATCAGGATGTGCTCCCGGTGGTATAGTTAAAATAAGACCATAGATATCATTGTCATCACCAACTGTTAAAATAAATGGCTCAGTACTTGGTATTTCTGTTCCATTATTAGAATAAGTTGTCTCCAATGTGGGCTTAAGCATATATCCTTGTTCCTGATTATATTGAACAGAATTTATAACATCAGCCAAAGACACCCGCAATTCCGTCTCAAACCCGGCTGTAATTGTCCATTCTTCATCATCAGGTTTAACAAATTTTAGCTCCGAAGTTTGCCCACCTGATACCGTCAAAGGATGGGTTTTACCATTAACCATCACTGTATTATCAGCACTTAGTACTAACCGCACTTGCTCAAAACTAGTCGGCGATAACAAAACATTAGCCAATTCCGCAATATCGAAATCCAGCAAATTCAGACGTTGACTCCCCCCAATGGTTTGACACTCCTCATCCGCAACACAGAGTTTAACTTGTTGAATATCAAGCCAAATAGCGGTGATTTCGTCTTTGGGAGAAGGCGGTGGTGAAGTCACTGGCGGTGGTGAAGCAACCGGTGGCGGTGAAGCCACTGGTGGCGGTGAAGTCACTGGCGGCGGTGAAGTCACTGGCGGTGGTGAAGCAACGGGTGGTGGTGAAGCAACCGGCGGTGGAGGGCATTCTCCTGTGCTATCACCATGTCCCAAATGTGCTTTTAAAGCCGATTGCGAGATAGAAAGGGTGTTTTTACCCTTGTGACAGACAGTCACTTTGGTATTACCTTTATTGCCCCCTTTTTTCCGAGTAGTCGCCTGAGATGAACTGTGTAAAGCAATACGCAAACGGCCCCTCGTATTCGCAAGTATTTTTGAGGCAGAGGATATACCCAACGTCATCTCACCAGTTTCAGATTGAGACTCTACAGTCATCTGAATTTCATAAAGCGTTTTTTGTCCACCCAAATTGACTTCTATAACGGGGATAAAAAGCGAACCGGCCTCACTATCAAAAACAGCATTGAGGCCCGAAAGCGGATTGGTCACCGCTGCCATATTTAATTTAAATAAAAACTGCTCCGCGCCCGCCACCTGATCCAAAGTAGCTTGATAAATCTTGCCATCATTAGATTCAACGCAGGGAAGAAAAAGTTTACCGTAGCCATCAGCTACAGAATAAGTGGCATTACAATTGCCACCACTGTCAGCATACGCACTGAATGCGCCCCCCAGCCAGCAGATAATCATGCTGCTTAGGAGTAAGAAACGGGGTACTGCCTTAGCCGAAAAGACAAAAGGCAGCCCGTAGGTTTGGAATGTCATTAAATAATTTCCTCTCAATTGGTAAGACAAATTAAAAACGTATAAGTCAAGGATTATGACTTCAGTAAAAATGATATACCTATTCAAATTATAAAAATAGTTTAGTGATCAGAATTTGTGACTATGCCAAACAAAGAATGATAGTCTTTACAGAATAAACAGTCAATTGTTACTAATCTTTAATTAGCAAATGCTAAATCAATTAACGAAACGATCCCAGTGCCTTATTTTCCAAAAGTCGCGAATATCACTTCCATCAAGGCTTCCACAGTTTCTATATCATCGGTTAAGGGTTCAACGAGGGCCGCACGACAGGCATCGACGGGATTGAAACCATGCTTGATCAGTGTCGCGGCATAAACCAAAAGACGGGTGGAGGCGGCCTCTTCTATATCATGATCTTTGAGTACACGCAGGGCATTCGTTAAATTAACGAGACGCTCCGCTAAGTTTTGATCAATTCCTGTTTCACCTATCAGGATTTCTTGCTCAATGCTGGGACTGGGATAGTTAAAACGTAAGGCGACAAAACGTTGTCGCGTACTCGGTTTCATGCCTTTGAGCACATTTTGGTAGCCCGGATTATAGGAAACGACTAGCATAAATTCGGGCGCTGCTTGTAAACACTCATTAGTCCGTTCAATCGGTAAAATGCGACGATCATCAGTCAAGGGGTGTAAAACAACCGTCGTGTCTTTACGCGCTTCAACCACTTCGTCTAAATAACAAATGGCCCCTTCACGCACAGCACGAGTCAAAGGCCCATCACTCCAATAAGTCGATTCATTACCAATGAGATGCCTGCCCACTAAATCCGCCGCCGTCAAATCGTCATGGCAAGCCACAGTATAAAGGGGACGATTTAATTGTGCTGCCATATAGGTGACAAAGCGCGTTTTGCCACATCCCGTTGGCCCTTTAATTAAAACAGGGAGTTGGTGACGGTAAGCCTGTTCAAATAGTGCGACTTCATTACCGATGGGCTTATAATAAGGCATTTGAATAGTGCCATTTGAATTGTCTAAAATGTTATTATGCATGTTCATTATGATTGTTGTCCTAACCAATAAGCCAAAGCAATAAGTCCCTTCACAAGTCACAACCCGCTCAACGTTAAACGTTAATGCTTAATGGTTAATGGTTAAAATAAAACGGGGTCAGAAGGAAAGGGTTTAAACCTGTAAGGCTTTTGGGATTCACGCTTACGGCTTTAGCCATAAAACTAAATCCATTAATAATACTTTATACCTTGCGCCTTTGCGCCTTTGCGTGAAATTAAAAAGGCCTCATAGATTGGAAAAAAAATGAAAGATGAAAATAAGAGTTCAGAGGAAATTGTTAAAGAAATGATTTCGCGTATGGAGTCAGGTGAACTGATTAAGGAACAGGTTAAGGAAAAAAGACAGAAAAAAATTATTATAGTCATAATCTTAAGTCTTTTTATTGCCACTATATCTTATGATTTTTTGAAATCCAAGCCAGAGCAATCATTCCCGTTTAATGTAGTACAGCCGAAATCTATCGTGCATAATGATGGCAGTATTGAAGTGCTTATAGAGCAAGATAAGCAAGGGCACTGTATCTTTATCGGTTATATCAATAATAAAAGAGTCAAATTTTTGCTTGATACCGGCGCAACGTATATTAGCGTACCTCGTCAATTAGCTAACAACTTAGGTTTGCTTCCAGGTGGCAGCTACTTTTCACAAACCCCAAATGGTAATGTGTTATCATACAAAACGATAATACGTGAGGTTAGAGTGGGTGCGATTATGCTGCGTAATATTGAAGGTGCAATTGTAACGACTATGGAAGGCGATGAAATTTTATTAGGTATGTCTTTTTTTCAATCGGGTATAGATTTAATGATAGAAAAAGGAACGGTTAAACTTTCAAAAAAATTATAGCCTCTTATAATGACTATGAGGCCTTAATTATTCCCAAAAGCGAAGACGTATTAACACACTTAGGAAAATTGCCCTGTGATTAGAATAGAAGGCATATATATAATTAGGTGGAGTGCAAACTTTAGTTTGCAAAAGTTTGTAAATAGCCCCAAGTGAAATTAGGAAATAGACTATAATGAAACGTATATCAGCGGCTCATGCTTTTAATAAGCAAGCCGAAGCACATCACACTCAACAAGACACAGATAATGACGACTATGTCGATATCCCAGATGTTTTAAGAAGGCGCGCTGATGACAATCAAGCTGACGAAAAACAGTCGGCCAAGAAAGCAAGAAAGCCATCGACTGCTCAGGCCGGTTCCTCTTCATCCCAAAAATTGGGCCCATCAAGCCAACTACCTCAAGCCAATCTCGTGACTTCTGAAGAACTACAATTACAAAAAGAACCCATTAAAGTACATGAAACCGGCTTTTGGCACTGGAAACGGATTATCGTACCCCCTAATGTTTATGTCGTGCATACGCGCATCGGGCGTGATGAACCCGTCACCTTGGGTTTAGGCAAGTCTTTTCGTTACAATCCCTATAAAGATGCTTATTTGGTTGTCCCTGCCGCCATGCAAACCATTGGTATCGTGGCAAGAAGTATTACTAAAGAAAAGCAGGGCCTTAATGTACTGGCTTATTTGCAATGGCAAATTTCTGATTTTTCAATAGCCTATAAAAAGCTGGATTTTTCTGACAGCCGTGATCCGCTGGGTATTGTCAATGCTCAACTCGGTGAGCAAGCCGATGCTGCTATCAAGGATAAAATTGCCACCATGAGTGTGGAAGAGGTGTTAACCGATAAAGCACCCATTATTGAAGAACTGACGACACGCCTTAAAACGGTGACTGAAGGGCGTAGTCATGAGGATGGGCTGACGCAACACGAAGGTTTAGGGATTAAAATCGTCACCGTCCAGATTAGAGAAGCTCTTGTCAGTTCAGAAAAGCTTTGGCAAGATTTACAAGCCCCTTTTCGTCATCAACAGGAACAAACCGCTCGCTTCAGTCTGTTGACGATGCAAAACGAAGTGCATCATAAGGAATTAGAAAGTCACCGGTTAAAAGAAATCAGTGAAGCTGAAACCAACGCGGCTATTGAGGAGGTTAAGCAAAATAAACAAACTGAAGCATTTGAGTTCAAGATTGCTCAAGAATCCATTCGCTTTACCAAAGAACAAGAGAGCGTTCAGGAGAAAATTCAACTTGAAGAGCAAACCACACTAACGATGCACGCTTCAACGTTGAGACTTCAAGTCCAAGAGCAAGAAATGGCTCAGAAAACCTTGCAATTGGAAGAACAAACGGGGCTGGCTAAACAAACTTCAGAACAACGACTCAAAACACAAGAGGCCCGTTTGGCTCATGACAGTCAATTAGGGGCATTGCAACAGGAACAGGCTAAGGCCTTAGAACAAGCGAGATTGGACAATGAAGGTGACAAGCAGCAAAAAACCTGGCAAACAGAAGAAGCCTTACATGCCCTAGACGAAGAAAATCGCTTGAATGAGGCCAACATGTTGGCCGAACAACAGCGGCTTGAACAAGAAAAAGAGATCAAGCAACAGGCCTCAGCCCTTCAATTATTGATTCAAGATCAAGACGATTTGCTTGAAGCGAAAATCTTGGAGGCCCGCATCGCTCGTGAACGACAAGCGCGTCTCGCAAAGTTGGAATTAAAAGAAGCCAACAATCGAAT
>Ga0316201_10001620_pt1 | contig 15339 bp, 12 predicted proteins | sample CS6wburrow_MG_FD_204516 | JGI IMG/M metagenome (GOLD analysis project Ga0316201, IMG submission 204516) | Coastal sediment microbial communities from Delaware Bay, Delaware, United States - CS-6 worm burrow | ecosystem: Environmental > Aquatic > Marine > Coastal > Sediment | place: USA... | reverse complement strand
AATTCAATAATCTTACGTTCAAGTTCGAACTGGATATCTACCTTCTGAACAGCTTGTTTATCTGAAGGAACAACTCCCATTGTTTCTAAGGGAGGTTGTGGAGCTCGTTTTGCGGCATCTCGTTTTTCCTTCTGAAGAATCTGGGCAAGGGTATTAAATAAGACTTCCTCCGAAATATCCATGATCCGTGAACATTCCTTTATATATACTTCCTGTTTGATGGCATCCGGGATCTTCGAAATACTCACTACCATATCGCGGATGGTCTCAGCCTTGCGGATCGGATCATCTTTTGCTTCCGAAGCTAACAGGGAAGCTTTAAAATTGATAAAATCCTGTGAATTGTCGTCCAGATACGACCTCAGCATCTCCAGCGAATTCTCTCTTGCAAAACTATCAGGGTCTTCACCTTCAGGGAAAGTGCAGACCTTTACATTCATCCCTTGTTCCAGTATAAGATCTACTCCTCTTAGGGAGGCCCTCAGGCCCGCGGCATCACCATCGAATAATACTGTAATATTTCGCGTGAGGCGGTTTATCAATCGGATCTGTTCCGGGGTCAAAGCCGTTCCGGATGAAGAGACCACATTGGCTATCCCGGTCTGGTTGAACTGGATCACATCGGTATAACCTTCCACCAGGTAACAATTATCTTCTTTCGCTATCGTCTGCTTCGCCTGGTATATTCCGTAGAGTACTTTACTTTTATGGTAGATATCACTTTCGGGTGAGTTCAGGTATTTGGCAGCCTTTTTGTCACTGGTCAAAATTCGGCCTCCAAATCCCAGCACGCGGCCACTCATACTCTTAATAGGGAACATCACCCTGCCTTTGAACCTGTCGAACTGCTTTTCTTCCTTTACGATCGTAAGGCCTGTTTTTTCGAGAAACTCAAGCTTGTATCCTTTCTTTATCGCGGTATCGGTGAAGGCACTCCATTCATTAGGAGAATAACCCAACTCGAATTTCTTTATCGTTTCCTCAGTAAAACCGCGTTCTTTGAAATAGGTTAACCCAATAGCTTTTCCCTCCTCCGTCTTATGCAGTGAAGAGACAAAGTAATCTTTCGCGTATTCGCTTACCAGGTAGAGGCTTTCACGCTCATTCGCCAGTTGTTTCTGCTCATCGGTCTGTTCGGTCTCTTCTATCTCGATGCTGTATTTCTTAGCCAGGTATTTAATGGCTTCGGGATACGTAAAATGCTCGTGCTCCATAAGGAATGCCACCACATTTCCTCCTTTTCCACTACTGAAATCCTTCCAGATCTGCTTTACCGGGGATACCATAAAGCTGGGGGTCCGTTCATCGGTAAAGGGGCTAAGGCCTTTGAAATTAGTGCCGGATTTCTTCAGCTGTACGAAATCCCCGATCACCTCCTCGACACGGGCGGTTTCAAATACATTGTCTATAGTGGTTTTAGAAATCAATGGAAGTTATTCTGATTCAAGTAAAAATACTATTATTTTAATTTTTAGCATTAAAAAAGGCTTCATTAATGAAGCCTTTTCAGAAATAAAATTAATTAACACCTATTCCAGATCGAATCGTAATCCCAGGGATATATTTCGTTGTTCTACCGGATTATCTTTAAAGATGGTATTCAGGTCATATTTAGCATAAAGGCCAACATCTCCCCAGCCTAAGTAGGCACTTACTCCGTAGATGAAATTATTGGTGTTAAAATTACCTTTCTCTTTGCGCTCTACTTCCTGCCCCATATCGTCATATCTCAATTTTTGCCGGCTACTGAGTTTAATCCCGGTATAACCCCCTACTCCTATTTTTAATTTCTTACGCGTTGAATATCTGAAGTAAGTATCCTTTTCGATCTTCTTCGATGGCCCGAATTCGAAATGTACCGGGAACACCAGGTTGTCTAATCGAAATTTAGACTTATCCAGATCTGAAGGGAAGGTTTGTAGCTCCGACTCTGACCCTGTATCGACATAATAGCGGTTATCTGTTGGTTTCAATCCATTGAACTGGAACGAAAACCCATATTTTACGCGTAACCAGTTGCTTTCTTTAAAAACCCTGGTTTTCCATGCCCAGCCGAATTCTGCAAATCGACTTCCACCAACTTTGTAGAGATCATCTCCTATTTCTCCGTCTACTATCACGTTGTTCAAACCAAAAGCAAAAACAAAGTCGCTGGTGGTTCGACGATCGTATTTCCTGGCTCTGTTCTGCTTACCTATATAGATAAACGGAATATCATCGCCGTCTTCATTTCCAATCTCAATAACCATTCTATCCCCGTCATCGTCCAATATCTTAACATCGTCATTACGATTTAATAACGAAATCTTCTTGTCGATTATAGCTACCCGGTCCTCAATGTTTAAGGCATGTTTTTCGGCCTCTTTTTGTTTGAGTTCATTTGCTTCGGCTACTGTGATCTCTCCATTATCGAGGCGCCGATTAATCCCTTCAACAGCTACTTTCAAGGCATCCTTTTCTTCGTCTACAATTCGATCTTTGGTAGCTTCCAGTACCTCGATCTTATCGATAACCTGTGTGTCCTGGGCCCAAGTTGAAAACGTACTCAGTACCCACACCGTGATTACGGTGCATAATGTAATTAGTCTCATAAGTGTTCAGATTTAATCCGTTTTAAACGGTGTGATTGATGAAAATATATTAATTGTTTCGCTCGGCTACAGCCGTCCGTATCTTACTATAACCATCACCCAGAGCGTCGAATACTTTATCCCTGAAGCTGCGTTCCAATTCGAGTTCAACGTCCTCCAGCAGGGCTGCTGCATTTACTTTCTTAGTATTTGAATTCAGGATGCGCTGGTTACTGATCTCACGCTGAGCTTCTATGAGTAAAGCATCTACATCCTCCGGAGTGACCTTACTATTCCTTTTAACTATGTTCTCTACTTCAGCAACAACTTCGTTAACCTTACTTTCAATAAAGTCCTCGTTATTAAGATTCAGATCTTTATTCAATTTTACTTCTTCCCGTGGATCCGATTTCACTTCCACTGAGGTCATTGCTATAACCTTTTGATCTATTTTCGTTTGAGTCTGTTCCTTCACATCCTGTTTAGCAATTTCCTTCTCCTGAACAGGAATCGTTTCCTTGTTATCGATCTCTTCTAATGCCACCTCCTCAACTACCAGGTCTTCTTCCGAATTATCTGGTACCGGGATAAGTTCTTTGAATTCACCGTCATTTTCTGTATTCAATTTTTCTAAGGGAGTATCTTCCCGGACTATCTCACCATCACTCGTCAGCGAGTTCTCATTAAAGAATACCGATGCCAGGATCAATATCCCTATAAAACCTGCGGCAATAGCATACCAGGTGTTTCGATGTAACCCTGACTTCTTTTCTTCTCCAAGGCGCGCTTCTAATTTGGCCCACGCACCATCTGAGGGCTGTAGCTCCCGCTCTTGCATCTTTTCCCTGAAATTATCTTCTATCTTAAAGGGTGCCATAATTTATATTATTTTGTTTGTTGATCATTGCCCGAAGTATGCTTCTGGCTTTAGATAATTGCGATTTCGAAGTTCCTTCTGAAATTTGCAGCAACTCTCCTATTTCGCTGTGTTTGTATCCTTCGACGGCATACAACACGAAAACTGTTTTATAACCGTCGGGCAAGGCATCTATTAGTTTCTGAATTTCATTCACCTCTAATTCAGATTCTATGTATGCCGAATGTTCCAGTGAGTTTTCAATAACAGACTCATCTTTAAAAAACAACTTCTTCTGCCTGCGCAATTCTGAAAGGGATTCATTTACCATGATCCTGCGGATCCAGCCCTCGAAACTTCCCTGTCCGGAATACGAATCGATCTTTGTAAAAACCTTAAAAAATCCATTCAGCATTACTTCTTCCGCTACATCGGTCTGCTTTATGTACTGTCGGCAAACACTTAGCATCTTAGGTGAAAACAACTCGAACAATTCGTGCTGTGCCTTACGATTGCCTTTTGCCACTTTCTTTATAAGCGCAGCATAATTCTTATGTAATGAAATCAGTTTCAAATTGCGTTTCGCTAGTTGCTTCTATTTTATAGACGACCAAGAAAATAAAATGGTTGCCTGAAGGTAAAAAAAGAATCTCGGAATGTCGATTTTTAGAAATAGTGGTAAGCCTGAAGATTTTACTTCTTTCGGTCGATCACATAATTGACCATTAATTCCAGAGCGGTTTTATATTCGGAGTCGGGATACGCAGACAAGATCTCTAATGCACGCCGACGATACTCCTTCATTTGAACTACGGCATAATCCAACCCACCCCTGTTCTTCACATATTCGATAACCTCCTTCACGCGTTTTCTGTCCTTATTATGATTTTTCACTGAATTAATGAGCCATCTTTTATCTTCCGAATTAGCCTTATTGATTGCATGAATAAGCGGAAGGGTCATCTTTTGTTCCTTTATATCAATACCGGTAGGCTTACCGATCTTCTCATCGCCATAATCGAACAGATCATCTTTGATCTGAAATGCAGTTCCGATAAGTTCTCCGAACTCCCGCATTTTTTCCACCTCGGCAGCAGGAGCATTCACAGATTTAGCTCCCATAGCGCAACACGCCGCAATCAAGGTGGCCGTTTTCTGTCTGATAATTTCAAAGTATACCTGCTCCGTAATATCAAGGGATCTGGCCTTTTCGATCTGAAGTAACTCTCCTTCACTCATCTCCCGGACAGCAACCGAAATAATCTTCAGCAAATCAAAGTCGTCATTATCAATGGAAAGCAACAGTCCTTTCGAAAGCAAATAATCTCCTACCAAAACTGCAATTTTATTCTTCCAGAGAGCATTGATGGAAAAGAAACCACGGCGGCGATTACTGTCGTCCACCACATCATCGTGGACCAGTGTAGCTGTATGGATCAATTCGATTACCGATGCCCCGCGATAAGTGCGTTCATTCACCTGACCGTTGTTCGTCATCTTTGCGATCAGGAAGACAAACATAGGTCGCATTTGTTTTCCTTTCCTGTTTACAACGTAATGTGTAATTCGGTTTAGCAGCGATACATTTGAAGACATAGCCCCGGAAAACTTTTTCTCGAAAAGTTCCATTTCTTTTTCAATGGGAAGTTTTATCTGAGAGACTATTTTCATGTGCGCATCAAAAATACGGCATTTTTAAGATAAACATATAAATTGTGGGCACAGACATGGCTGTAGATGGTATTACCCTGATACAAGATAGATCGCAACCAGGGCTTTATATGAGATTGGTGAATGATGCATAAAAAGTAAAAAGCGGCTCATAAAGCCGCTCTTATCAAACTTCCTCTTTTTTAACAACTTTATTTCTATACAGACTTTTATCTACACAACTCATCATGGCATCAATATCCATTGGTTGCCCAATAAATTCCTGTACTTTATTTACGATTTCTTCCGGGTTGTCCAATACATCCTTATAGTTTATATAGATCATTTCTACCCCTGCCTCCCTGTTTTTCCATATTTCAACGCTATTGAGGAGTTTGTGGTAGGATTCTACTAACTTAATGGGAAAGGCATCGGGGTCCTTTCCTTGCATAACTTGCTGTGATTTTATTACCTCATTCAAATCACGCGTCATAAAAATGATCTTATATCGGTATTTGGGACTTAGAAACTTCAATAAAGGAGCTACTATCTTTACAACTTTATCCTTTGCCTCTTTTAGCCATAAATTACTTTTATGGATACTCATTACCGGTTCGTATTCAAAGTATCCTTTTGGATTAGACGTATCTGCTTCTCGCTTATTATCTATTAGCGTATCACATCCTCCCTTGTGTAACATTTGCATCATCAAGGATGTTCCGGATCTGGGCAGACCCGATACAATAGTTATCTGACCCTTTCTGTATTTATACTTTTTATTGCCTATTTCATCTACCGGAAGCAACAACATTTCTTCAATTTTCTCACGGGCAATTCTAGATTTCTGAAAATTCTTAGGTTGTAGTTTCTCTGCAGTCTCAAAAGCAATTTGTGCGTTTTTGAGGTCCCCCAGTTTTTCTAATGCCCGACCCAGAACAAAATGGGCAGCAGGATAGTGTTTTACCAATTCAATACTTGTAATTGCATACTCCACAGCTTCTTCAAATTCACCCAACTCCACTAAAACCTCTGCTAATGCCATGTTGTATTTAGCCCTGTCCGGCTCTAATTCAATTGCATTTTCAAATGCTGTTCTGGCTTCTTCAAATCTATTCAATTTATACTTAAGTTCTCCGGCATTAAACCAAATCTCGGGGTTATTAATTTTGGTAAGCGCATTTTCATAATGCTGAAGTGCTTTTTCGTACTGCCCTTTACCCTGAAGAATGGCAGTCTCTTGAAAAAACAAATTGAACTTAACTTTAGTATTACTGTTTCTGATTTTTTTGAGGTAATTTTCGGCCTCATCGAAACGCTTGAATTTCAATTCGATCTTTAGCAGGTCGTAATAATACGGAGCCGTGTCGATGGTATCTTTTTCTTCAATTAACTCAAGAAGAATTTCCCGGGCCTTATCAAAATCTTTCTTGCCCATATGTACCCTTGCAAGATTGTGCTTTAAGTCGCACTTTGTCTTTAGAATTGCTGTTTCCTTTTTTTCATCGGGACGATCAATATATCCTAACTCGATTAGTTGTTCCATGGTCTCCTGATCGGAAAACTCAGACGGCAAATCGCTTTGTGTCAATTCTCCAAAATCCCCTGGCATTTCTTCCCAACTATCAATGTATTGCGGTTTACCAGCTTTCTTAAACATTTCGAATATGGGCTTACCGTCCATATCCTTTCCTATCGGTAAGTCAAAGAAATGAAGTACCGTTGGAGCTATGTCTATCAGGTTCAGACCAAAAATTTTGGTATTCTTCTTAATCCCGGGGCCCATTGCTGCAAACATACCAAATTGACGATGTTCCAGGGCAGGTGCAGCCTGAACATTGGGCATCTCAATAATTCGTCTGCTTCCGGACTCGTATCCGTGATCGGACATGATTAATACCGTCGTATCATCATCAATAAGATCTAATTTTCTTTCAAGCATCATATCCTGAAATCGATACGCCCCAATCACAGTCTGGTTGAAAATCTCATAATCATCCTGGGATACCACATCCATTTTTGGAGGGTGATACTTCATGAACCCATGACAAAAATGATCGATAAGGTCATAATAAACCGCCATGAAATCCCATTCCGTGGTTCTCAGTAAACGGGTCGCGGCATTATGGACTGAAACATTATGAGCCATGATTCTGGAAAATGCTTTTAGTAAAGCATTCTTTTCCTGATCTATTTCCGCAGCCCTGGGAATAAAAGGAAGTATATGTTCTTTAGTAATTTCATGCGGAAACATCCTGAGATCTCGAAATTGATCTATCATATCTTTAGGATGAATCGCTTCATCCGGAAGTATACTTTTCTTTGTAGGGTCATTACTTACCTTTTGAAACTTATCTGAAATAACAACACCATTAATAGGTTCAGCGGGAAAACTTGGCCACCATCCTACGAGGTTACTTTTATAACCTTTGTTATGAAGAATATTCCAGATCGCCCTGCTTTTTCGGGAATTTGCTGTCACAGGTCTAACCCCTTTAAGGTCCGGAAGCAGCTCGATAAAACCTAAAACTCCATGTTTATCCGGTGTCTTACCTGTAGCAACCGAAGACCATAACATAGGTGAATATGGGGGATTCATGGTACTCATATTACCATATACACCGTTATCAATCACTTTTTTTAATGCGGGCATTTGCCCTTTGGCCAACAATGGACCAATAATTTTCCAGTCTGCGGCATCCCACCCTATCAACAATAATTTCTTCTTAGTCATTTTTCTTTGAATCGCTTTGGTTTTGATTTTCTGCATTATTTGCTTTTTTTAAATCCCGCCATGCTTCAAAAGCAATATCTCCAAGCGCTAGATGACCTAAAGAACTGTTCAAAGGAATATTTTCAGTATTAAGGAACTTATTTTTACTCACGAATTTATTTTTTTAAAGATTTACAAATTTATTGGAATATATAGACAATTAAATATAATTTGTCTATTTTTAGCCGTACACTAATTGTTTAAACTTTTTAATATGAAAAAAAATACTTCGAAAAAAGTACTTAATTACGCTGCAATCTCTGCCGCTATTCTTGGTACCGCCGATGCGGCTGGCCAGATAGTTTATACTGATATTGCCGACGTTACTATTGATACAGGAGGCGATTTTCTTGGAATTGATTTTGATGACGATGGCATCGTGGATATCAATGTAGGCTTATTAAACTTCACAGGTGGACCCGGAGCAGTTGCCAATGGCTCGGACGGAACTTCATTCAACGGTAATGGAATTGTAGGTGTTCCTGCAAGTGGTTTCTATTATCCTTCAAATCTTGCTGATGGAGTTACAGTCGATGGTGGTTCGCCAATTCTAACATCTGTTAGAGGTGACATGTATGTATATGCTTGTTATCCTAATAGTCAATGGTGTGGAGAAGTAGTAGATGGCTTCTTAGGCGCAAAATTTGATGTTGGAGGAAACTCACACTACGGATGGGTTCGTTTAGACGTGTTATCAAACGGCGCAGGTGGAGTTGGAACGATGATCTTTAAAGATTTCGCATATGAGTCAACTCCGGACACCGGTATCGATACAGGTGACACGGGACCTCTTGGTATTGGAGATCAAGCCTTCAACGACTTTAATTATTTTATTGCAGACAATAAATTAAATCTTTCTGCAGCTATTGCAATGGAACAAGTTACTGTTCATAACGTTCTTGGACAGCAGGTAATCGATCGTGCATTAGATGGAACTAATGCTTCTATTGATATTGCGGCCCTAAAATCCGGAATATACCTTGCAACTGTTTCTATTGAAGGAGCACGTAAGACGATCAAATTTGTGAGATAATCACATTTCAGATAATAAAAAAGCGGCTTTATGAGCCGCTTTTTTATTATTGTATTATTTTCCTACGATTTGTTAGCAAGTTGCCCGCACGCGGCATCAATGTCCTTACCACGGCTGCGACGCACCGTAACCGGAATTCTATTTGCCTCCAGCGCAGAAATATATCGATTTATTACTTCATCAGGTGCTTGCTGGAACTCATCATCATCGATAGGATTATATTCAATAAGGTTTACTTTGCTGGGAGCATACTTACAAAATTGGACAAGCGCCTTGATATCAGCATCGGTATCATTAATTCCGCGCCAAACTACATATTCATATGAAATTCTCTTTTTTGTTTTGGCATACCAGTACTCCAGTGATTCCCTGAGATCTTCGAGTGTGAACTGCTTGGCAAAAGGCATGATATTCTCTCTTTTTTCCTGAATAGCCGAATGGAGTGAGACAGCAAGATTGAACTTAACCTCATCGTCGGCCAGTTTCCTGATCATCTTTGGAACTCCCGAAGTAGAAACGGTAATTCTCTTCGGGGACATACCAAGGCCCTCATCGGAAGTTATTTTTTCAACCGATGCAAGTACATTCTTATAATTCATTAAAGGTTCACCCATGCCCATAAAGACAATGTTGGACAATGGTCGGTTGTAATATAATCTGCTCTCCCGATCTATTGCAACGACCTGGTCATAGATCTCATCGGGATTCAAATTGCGCATACGTTTTAACCTGGCGGTTGCACAAAACCTGCAATTCAGACTACAGCCAACTTGTGAAGATACACAAGCCGTGGTTCTCGAGCTCGTAGGAATCAAAACCGATTCGACCACCAACCCATCGTGCAATTTAACCGCATTCTTTATGGTTCCGTCATTGCTCTTCTGAAGACTGTCTACTTCGATGTGATTGATCACAAAGTGCTCCTCTAATTGTGTCCGGGTATCTTTAGATATGTTGGTCATATCTTCGAACTTATGGACGCCTTTATTCCAAAGCCATTCATATACCTGATCGCCACGAAACTTCTTATCGCCCACACTTACGAAAAACTCCCGTAACTGGTCTTTGGACAATGCCCTGATGTCTTTCTTTTCCGAACTCATGAGTTTGCAAAAGTACCATATAAAACTGTAGTAAAAAAAATAGGTGCAGCCCGGAAACTAAGGTTAAGAAAAAAGATCTATCGGTTTATGATAATCTTTTTAGTAATAGCAGCGCCACTATCTTCATCGATCAGGTGAAGAAAGTAAACACCCCGCGCATAAGACTCAACGCTGATAGTGTTCATGGTATTGGAAACCGAACCCATGGAAAGCTGTTGACCGGTCACCGTATAGAATCTATAGACAAGATTCGGATACCTGGCGTTCATTACGTTTATTTCTGTAGAAGCCGGATTTGGATAGATCTCTAATTGCCCAGTAAATTCATTGTCCGGAACACTTAATATGTTCTGCATGCCGTCTATAGTGTTTTGTCCCGTTCCTCCCGGGTCCAGCCATTCCAAAAGCCTGCTATCGGCGGAGGATCCTGAAGCCCATGATACTCCAAATCGTCCATAAATATCGTAATCCCCATTGTTCTGGATACCATCACAGAAAGACTGCCCGGCATACAATTGCCCAATTACTCTTCCATATTCGTTGAATAGTGGAGACCCGGAAGAACCACTTTCTGTAGTTCCTATTTCCCATCCGTCCCCATTTCCAACAGAAACCCCTTTAATAAGCCACACTTCGGTACCATTTGCATTTTCCTTAATAGCACCACTGTCATCGCGGCAGATCTTCATTATATCACCATTCGGGTGATGAATACCCACTTCAAACAATGGTAATTCATCGGTATTGTCCCAACCGGCAAATGTCACATCCCACGAACCCGGGATATCATTATACAATTCTACCAGGGCAAAATCAGTAACAGGGTTCTTGGCTCTTAATTCTGCACCACTCATGGTAAAATTTGATTCAATATCGCCACTATCACTCTCAGTACCGCATACGGGATTCGGACTAACCCAATTAAAACGAACAGACCATAAAGACGGATCACTATTGTCCAGGCAATGATTACCCGTAAGTAGATAAGGAGTCTTATCACGGGATGTATTGTTCATCAGCACAGCCGAACACAAAAAGCCATTTCCTAAGTTTAGTAAGGTCACTGCTTTTTTCACCAGGTCCTTCTTTTCGTCAAAATCTGCTCCAATAGGGCAATTAACATCATAATTACAGTCTCCCGAATCGTTCAATCCGCGCATACCATCCACGAAAGAATTCACTTCACCCATTCGATATCCGTGGATAAGTCCTTCTACTTCTAAAATTGCTCTTTCCGATACGGATGCAGGCTGATAGTACTCTATCCAGATAATTTCACCCGTGACAAACCAGGCACCTAAACGATTATTCGGCGTGTTGGAGGTTTTCATATAAGTTTTTGAAACATCTGTGCGATCGTCATTGTAAAAATGAAGACGCCCTCCTCCCGGAATATAGAATTGATTAAAATTAATACTCAGGTTAATTGCATTCGGGGATTTGATAGCGATTTGCCAGATCCTGTCTCCATTAGGAAGCTCGGTTAAAACCCCTTGCCGGTGCATATCCAACACAATATCCCGTTTAACACCATAACGCCAGGGAAGACTTTTATCCTTGTCATTAATGATGTCTTCCTGATGAATTTGGACGAGATCCAAAGGAGGTAATTCTATGGGCGTTACAAGAGTTTGAATATTCTGTTCCCAACTAACAGGCAAATACTTGTCTTCATCCTGGGCATAGGATGTTATAAAGATTGCAAATAGAAAAAAGTAAAGTAATGCTTTCTTCATTAAAGTATTGATTAGTTGTACTATAAGTATACTAAAATACCCTTTTATTTTGATTTTAGAAAATGGAATCTCCAGAATGCAAAAAAACCCGGTAAATACCGGGTTTTTGTAAAGTTTAGATGATTAACATCGCGTCACCATAGGTATAGAACCTGTATTTTTCCTTAATAGCCTCAGCATAGGCTTCTTTGATGAATTCGTGGCCTGCAAAAGCCGACACCATCATCAATAATGTAGATTTCGGTGTATGAAAGTTGGTCACCATGCTATTGGCTATGCTGAAATCGTAGGGAGGAAAAATAAACTTATTGGTCCATCCGGTGTAGGCATTCAATGTGTTATTGGACGACACCGAACTTTCAAGAGCTCTCATAACTGTAGTCCCGACCGAACAAATTCTTCTTTTTTGGGTAATTCCGTTGTTAATTATATCGACTGCATTTTGCGGGATAATGATCTCTTCGGAGTCCATTTTATGTTTTGAGAGATCCTCCACCTCGACCGGGCTAAAAGTACCTAAGCCAACATGCAAGGTCACTTCAGCAAAATTCACACCTTTGATCTCCAATCTTTTTAGCAGGTGTTTCGAGAAGTGTAGTCCAGCCGTTGGAGCTGCTACAGCTCCCTCTTCTTTTGCGAAAATCGTTTGATACCTCTCCGCATCTTCAGGTTCCACATCTCTTTTAATATATTTTGGTAAAGGAGTTTCCCCCAGTTCAGTAAGTTTATTCCTGAATTCTTCATAGGAACCATCGAACAAAAACCTAAGCGTACGCCCTCTTGATGTTGTATTATCAATTACTTCAGCTACCAGGGACTCGTCTTCACCGAAATAGAGTTTGTTCCCTATTCGAATCTTACGTGCAGGGTCCACAAGTACATCCCACAGCCTGGTTTCAGAATTCAGTTCTCTCAAAAGGAAAACTTCAATTCTCGCGCCTGTTTTTTCTTTGTTACCGAACAATCGTGCTGGAAATACCTTCGTATTGTTCAGCACCAGTACATCATCTTCGTCAAAATAGTCGATAAGATCCTTGAACATTTTATGTTCAAAGGTCTGATCTTTTCGGTTTAGAACCATTAACCTTGCCTCATCTCGATTTGGAGCGGGGTATTCGGCCAATAATTCGGCTGGAAGATTGAAGTTGAAGTTGGAGAGTTTCATTCCCATAGAAGTGGAGTATTATTTTAGAAGCAGCAAATATACAATCTCAGAACAGGGGTTGTCAAGTAAAACAGGATTTATCTTTGAAATTCAGCATGAATCCCTGTTTTAGCAACAGCCTCCCAGAAAGATGGAAACGACTTGGATACCACATCAGGCTCTCTGATCTCTATCGGCCCTTTCAAGGCCAATGGTGCGAACGCCATAGCCATTCTATGATCGTTATATGTGTTTATTTCAATTCCCGGCCTCATCTTTTCGGCTGGATATAGAAAAAGAGAATCTAAAGTGATATCTACTTTGCCGCCTAATTTTTCAATCTCAGTTTTTAAGGCGGTCAACCTATCGGTTTCCTTAATTTTTAAGGTATGTAAACCTGAAAGTTCACAGGCAATCCCGAGACCAAAACAACTCACCGCTATAGTCTGGGCTATATCAGGTGTTTTAGTTAAATCCAGGTAAAGTTGTTTCACTACAGCATGCTCATTTTTAGTAAGAACTATACTATCATTTAATGCATCAAATCGAGTGTCAACACCCAGCAATTTATAAATCTTACCCAAGGCCGCATCGCCTTGCAGGCTGTTCCGCTTATAACTTTTCAGTGTAACGGACAGGTCCTCTGAGAGTGCAACAATGCTATAAAAATATGATGCCGAACTCCAATCAGACTCAACAACGACATCCACTGGAATTGCCTTCGCTAAAGGATAAACCATTATAGATTGATCTCCCACATCTACTTTACAACCGATCTTGCGTAACATTTGGCAGGTCATATCAATATAGGGCCTCGATGTCACTTTCCCTTTCAATTCAAGTGCCAGCCCATTCGGTAGCGAAGGTGCGATCAAGAGGAGTGCAGAAATATACTGGCTGCTGGTATTGGAAGCGATTTGAACTTTATCGGTTTGCAAAGTAACTCCCCGAATCTTCAATGGCGGAAAGCCTTTTTCATCTGCATATTCAATGTTGGCACCTAGATTCCGAAGGGCATCCACCAAAATTGAAATAGGCCTCTGTTTCATTCGGTCGCTTCCGGTAAGAAGGATGGTTCTGCCTTCTTGCGCTGAAAGATATGCAGTAAGAAATCGCATCGCCGTTCCTGCATGGTGAATATCGATCTTGTATGTATTTAAATCCGCAAGGGCGTCCTGTAAGAGACGGGTGTCGTCGCTATCGGATAGATTTGAAATTCCTATTTCGGGATATAGAGCCTGAAGGATCAGGAGCCTGTTCGACTCACTTTTCGAGCCTGAGATCGTAATAACCGGATGGTCATTCACAAAAACTTGTTCCCGGCTAAGCACAGCTTTCATTTTTTCTGATCTTCCTTTTTGAGCCGAGCCCTGAACTTTCCAAAGGTAACAAGGAAACCATATACCAACCCAGCCGCAATCAGCCCTCCGAAGAAGAATAGCGGATTTTGTTCTGTAAAGTAAGCCATTGAAAAACCTTCGATCGCCCACTTAATTATGGTGAACAATACCGCAAATGCGATAGCCAGGGAAACGACAGATCTCCAGAATCCTTCATGTGTAATTATACGCTTGAACATTAGTTAATTTTTTTATTTCCATGATGTCGGTCATGGTCACGTTCGGTTTTCTTTTGCAGTTTTTTATTAAAGGCAGCCTCCAGATCAATCCCGGTCTGGTTGGCAAGACATAATACCACGAAGACCACATCGGCCAGTTCTTCCCCCAGGTCCTTTTCTTTATCGCTAACCTTTTCACTTTGTTCCCCATATCGCCTGGCGATGATGCGGGCTACTTCGCCAACTTCCTCGGTAAGTTGTGCCATATTGGTGAGTTCGTTAAAATAACGCACCCCGTGTTCTTTAATCCATTGGTCTACCGCCAGCTGGGAGTGTTTCAGATTCATGTTTTTAGATTTATGTGTATTATATTCTCCTTCCTTTTCTGCAATCCCGTTGTAGAATACTCCAGTGTATTCATAATCCGAAGGTAAGACAATTGGCTAATTTCTATTATGCCTTGTCACGCATTTATTCTTTTGTTTTGGAGTCTATCACGATGGTGACCGGTCCATTGTTAACTAAAGAGACATCCATCATGGCACCAAATTCCCCGGTATACACGTGTTTCCCGATCAAAGCTCCCATTTCATGAACAAATGATTCATACATAGGAATGGCCTTTTCAGGACGTGCCGCCTTAATAAATGATGGCCTGTTGCCTTTTTTAGTACTGGCATGCAGAGTGAATTGACTAACCACAATGATATCCCCTCCCGAATCCAGTATGCTGTTGTTCATGGCGCCGTTTTCATCGGAAAAGACCCTGAGGCGCGCGATCTTACCAGCCAGCCAAGAAATGTCATCAGGGGTATCTTCTGTTTCAACGCCTAAAAGTATTAAGAACCCGGGGCCGATTTCTGAAATTAGGTTTCCATCTACCACCACCGATGCTTCTTTTACTCTTTGAATAACTGCT
>Ga0316201_10001619_pt1 | contig 15340 bp, 13 predicted proteins | sample CS6wburrow_MG_FD_204516 | JGI IMG/M metagenome (GOLD analysis project Ga0316201, IMG submission 204516) | Coastal sediment microbial communities from Delaware Bay, Delaware, United States - CS-6 worm burrow | ecosystem: Environmental > Aquatic > Marine > Coastal > Sediment | place: USA... | reverse complement strand
TGTGCCTGTCCGCGATTATTTATGTAATCGATTGATGTCTTTGAGGGCTTTACGAACGTCCCACCAATTGACCTCATCTCCATTGCGAATGAAGGTGGAGAGTAGCGATTTATCGCAGATATTATTAATCATCCGAGGGATGCCGAGGCTGCCTTTGGCGATGAGTTTGAGTGCGCGCGGAGTGAAGCGGGGCTGACCATTACTGCCGGAAAGGGATAGCCGGTGTTGAATATAGAGTTGTACTTCAATGGGATTAAGCTGCTTGAGGTCGTAGTGGACGAGCACGCGTTGGCGAAACTGGCGGAGGCGCTCCTCGCGAAGTTTTACGTTCAGTTCGGGTTGCCCCATTAATATGATCTGAAGGAGTTTTTGGTCGTAGGTCTCAAGGTTGGAGAGCATGCGCAACATTTCCATGACCTCGAAGGATAGGTTCTGGGCCTCGTCGATAATGACGACAATCTCGCGGCCCGCATGGATACGCTCGAGGAGAATGTCGTTCATCTTATCGAGGAGATCGTTCTTTGAGCGGGCTTTGGACTCCTCGCCGAGTTCCTTCATGATGCCGCGAAGGAGTTGTGTTTCGGAGATGCGGGGGTTCAAAAGTAGGGCGGTATCGCAGTGCTCATTGGCCTCCAACTCTTCGAGCAGTTTGCGGCAAAGCGTGGTTTTTCCGCAGCCGACCTCGCCGGTTAGCACAATGAAGCCCTTTTTGTCCTCAATCCCGTAGCGCAGATGCTGGAGTGCCTCTTGGTGGGTGGGGCTGAGGAAAAGGAAGCGCGGGTTAGGCGTGACGTGGAAGGGCATTTCCGAAAATCCGAAGTAATCTAAATACATGGCAGTTGGAATCTTCTAGGCGAAGAGGAAATTACCCTTTCCAATCCCTCTAAAATGGCCTTCTTTGTGTAACTTCATGCTGAAAGAACCTGCACAGCGAAAGGAACGCGTCATCTTGCTCATGTTATTGGGCATGTTGGTCGTGCTGGTCATATTTTTTAGTAGTCTCATTCTGCAAACATATCGCGAGTATAAGAACTTCAGAGCTCGCGAAATTAGAATTGAGGCCAAGCTCACACAAGCTCGAAAAGAGTTTGAGCAAAAGGAAGCCTATTTGGCCCGCCTGCTTGAAGACCCAGAGTTTCTCGAGCGTGTGGTGCGGGAACGGCTTGGTTACTCGCGTCCGGATGAATTGCTCTTCCGCTTCGCGGATGAGCCCTGATTTAAGGCTAGGGGGAAGGCTCCAGTACTTTTGACTCGGATTTAACAAGGCAATCGATCGAAGGTTGCATTTTTGTTCCAGCGCCCTAGTCAGTTACGGCTTATTATGAATAACTCAGAAGCGACCCAATCACTCATCCAATCATTTGAAAAGGCCGGACAAGGTCAGGTCTTTAGTTTCTTCGATCAGCTCGATGCCTCCGCACAGGAAAAGCTCCTTGCGCAGGCTGCGACGATCGACCTCAACGAAGTGGCCGCTTTGGTCGCAGAGCACGTTAAAGGCACCCATGAAAACGCGATCAATTTGGAAGGGCTTGTTCCGGCACCTTACAATGCATTGCCCAGGCATGGCGGCGATGCTGCTCAGTGGAAAACGGCATGGGAGGCTGGTGCGGAGGCACTGAAGGCTGGTCGTGTTGCCGCCTTTACGGTTGCGGGTGGTCAGGGTACACGCCTCGGCTACGACGGGCCAAAGGGCACTTACCCAGTGACGCCTTTGACCAATAAGACACTTTTTCAGGTATTTGCCGAGAAAATCGCCCGATCCGGTGAGCGCTTCGGGGTGACCATTCCATGGTTTATTTTGACCAGCGAGATTAACAACGATGCGACCGTGGCTGCTTTTGAAGCGGGTAACTATTTCGGTCTCGATCGCGACTCGGTTCATTTCATCGTTCAGGGGCTCGTACCTGCGGTTGATTATGAGGGTCAGATCCTGATGGCCGAAAAAGGCACGATTGCAATGACTCCGGACGGCCATGGTGGCTCGCTTCGCGCACTCGTCCGCAGTGGTGCGGTCGATACGATGAAGGCACAGGGTGTTGATATCGTGAGCTACTTCCAGGTGGATAATCCAATCGTCCAATGCATTGACCCCGCTTTCGTTGGGTTCCACGTGCTCGGAAATTCGGAACTCTCCAGCAAGATGGTACCAAAGGCTTATGCCTTGGAAAAAGTCGGTCACTTTTGCACGCAGAACGGTAGTAATCTGGTCATTGAATACAGTGACATGCCCAATGAGATGCAGGAAGAAACCAAGGAGGACGGCTCCATCCGCTTTAACGGTGGTAGTGTCGCAATTCACATCTTTGATCGTGAGTTCATTGCCCGCGCCGGTGGCGATAGCGCAGATGTGAAGCTGCCTTTCCACCGTGCGGATAAGAAAATCCCGTACGTCGATGCCGATGGAAACATGGTCAAGCCTGACGGCCCCAATGGTGTGAAGTTCGAGATGTTTGTTTTCGATGCCCTTCCACTGGCCAAGAACCCTGTGATTATCGAAGCAGCCCGTGAGGATGATTTCAGCCCGGTTAAAAATGCCGAGGGTATCGATTCTCCTAAAAGCTGTAAGGAAGATCAGCTTCGTATGTTCGCCCGTTGGTTGAAAGCCGCTGGTGAAACCATCGATACCGACGCGACTGGCCTGCCGAGCATTACTTTTGAAATCAGTCATCGTTTCGCAGCCGACGAGGCCGACTTTGTCGCCCAATGGTCTGCTCTCGAAAGCAAGCCCACGATTCAAGAAGGTACGATTATTGGATAATTTGGATTATTCATTAGCTATTTAGATATCATGAGTCTTATCGAAAAAATCGAAGCCGCGGGATCCGACGGTTCGCTTCTTGAAAGCACCGTCGCGAACCTGAAGGTTTGGGCCAGCGCGGATTTCCTGCCTAGTTGGGCTGGCGCAAGCATCGCCGAACTCGTCGAAAAAGGCGAGTGGGACGAGTTGAACGACCGCTTCTACCAGAATCTTGCTTTTGGCACGGGCGGTATCCGCGGACGCACCATCGGTCGTGTCCCCGCCGCTGCGGAAACCGGTACGCTTTCTGCCATGGGTTCGCCCGAGCATGCAGCGGTCGGTTCCAATGTGCTGAACGATTTCAACTTGGTTCGCGCAACGATCGGACTCTTTCGCTACACCAAGCAGTATCTGAAGGACAGTGGCCGCTACGATCTGCCGCGTTTCGTCATTGCTCACGATGTACGCCACTTTTCCCGGCACTTCTGTGAACTGGCGGCATCGACTTGGTGTAAGCTCGGTGGTCAGGCTTTGATTTTTGAGGGTCCTCGTTCGACCCCGCAGCTCAGTTTTGCGGTGCGCCATTACAATGCGACTTGCGGTGCGGTTATTACCGCCAGCCACAATCCGCCGCATGATAATGGTTTTAAGGTGTATTTTGAAGACGGCGCTCAAGTCGTCTCTCCACACGCGGAAAGTATCGTTGATTTGGTTAATCAGGTGCAGCTCGAAGAGTTGCCGGAATTCCTCGACATCGATCTGAGCCCGGTCATCACGCTCGGTGCTGAAGCGGACGCTCCATATCTGCAAGTGCTTCGTGAAATGGTTGTTGATGATGAAGTCATGGCGGCTCAGGCACCAAAGGTCGTTTTCTCTCCCATTCACGGTACCGGTGCGATCAGCTCCGTGCCTGCGCTTAAGGACCTTGGCATTGAAGTGATCGAAGTCCCTGAGCAAATGGTTCAGGACTCGCGCTTTCCTACGGTGAAGTCTCCGAATCCCGAAAACGCCGAAGCACTCACGATGGCGATTGCCAAGGCGAATGAAGTCGGCGCGGATGTCGTTGTTGCGACGGATCCTGATGCGGATCGAATGGGAGTGGCCGTGCGCGATGCGAATGGCGAAATGGTTCTCCTGACTGGAAATCAGATCGGGACAATTCTTGCTGAGTATCGTATCTCCACGCTCAAGGATGCAGAGATTATCCCCGAGGATGGCAGCCCCAATGCGGCGCTGATTAAAACTTTCGTGACCAGCCCGATGCAGGAAGCCGTTGCCGACTGGCACGGTCTTAAGACGATTAACACCTTGACCGGATTCAAGTGGATCGGGGCAAAGCTCGCAGGCTACGAAGCTGAGATGAAGGCGAAGCTCTTCGAGAAAGAAGGCCTCGCGCTTGATTACGATGCTTGCGATGTCTGGACCAAGGCTGACCTGCTACTCGACTATTCCACTTTCTTCGTCTTCGGCGGAGAAGAGAGCTACGGCTACCTTGCGACCGACAAGGTTCGCGATAAGGATGCCAATGCTGCGGTTATCATGTTCTGTGAAGTGGCCGCTTTTCTCAAGGCACAGGAAATGACTTTTCCTGATTATCTTGATGGGTTGTATCTCCAACACGGATACTACGACGAGAAGACAATTAATATCTACTACGAAGGCGCTGCCGGTAGTCAGAAGATTAATAGCATCCTCGAGTCTTACCGTGCGAACCCACCTAAGGCTTTTGGCGATGTGACTGTCTCCGGATTCACCGACTTCGGTAAGGACGAGATCATCGATGCCGACGGTGAGAAAATTCCATCGCAGGATTTTTACTTCCTCGAACTTAGCAATGGCTACAGCTTTGCGGTCCGTGGTTCCGGTACTGAGCCGAAGATTAAGTTTTATGTCTTTGGTCGCTCCGACGTAACCGATCCTGAAGAACTCGCACAGGTTAAGGCTGATGCGGCTGTTGTCATGCAAAGCATGTTGCAGGCGATCGACGCCGATGCCCGCGAGCGAGCAGAAGGCTAAGTCGCAAACACGCCTCATCTCTTATAAAGCGCCTCTCACGGGAGGCGCTTTTTTGATACAACTTTGACAGCTCATTCGTGGCGTCGGTGCTTGCGCCGGCCCTGACTTGATTCAGCGACACTGCTCAGGGGCCGTTGCAAGCAACGACGCCACGAATTCAAGGTCGTCTTATCTATCCTATCTGAGCGTGATTGAAATCGCTTCTATGGGGTCGACTCGAACTTGTCATCCACGGCTTCGATGATTTCCGAGCCAACTTGTGCCGTGGCGATCATTGCGGTGTTAAGACGGTTGCGGAGGATGAAATAAGCAATCATCGCTGGAATGCCGATGGTTAAACCGGTAGCAGTTGTGATGAGGGCTTCGCCGATATCTCCAGCGAGCAATTCCGGACGGCCCATGCCGCCACGGCCGATAGTTTGAAAGGCGCTGATCATTCCGCTCACTGTTCCGAGTAGACCGATCATCGGCGCGACGGATGCGACGACGTTTAAATAGGTCACCCACTGGCTCACCGAATGTTCTTCCGCTTCAAGATTTTCGATGAAGAGGTTTTCCGTTTTAATACGACTGATCTTTAACTTTGAAATGGCGGGTGCTAAGGCGCGCCCGAGCAGGCTGTTGGTGTTGTCGAGTACGCTTCGACTTTTATCGAAGTCATTTGTGATGACGGCTTCAGTGGCGGAGCGTATTTGCTCTGAGGTGAAAAACTTTTTTCGGCTGGTTTCTTTCCATGAATAAAAGATGAGGAAGAACATTGCCAGCGAGCACGCGCCGAGTGGATACATGGCCCAACCACCTTGCTGAATAAGGCCCCAAAGACTAAGGGTGCTTTCGGTGGCGGCATCCGCTTCTTCCTGCGCGAAGGCGAGGGAAGGGAGGATGAGAAACAATAATATAGGCTTGGTGTTGAATTGAATCGGTTTCATGTGTCTTCGAGTTGCTTGAGTAGTTTTTTATAGAACGGTTCGAGTGTGCTGTTGTCTTCTGGCCAGATCAGTTTGCGCGACTGCATTTCGTGGTATAGTGTGATGGCGTAGCCCGGTTTACGTAGTCCCAGAGCGGCACTGATTGCTACGGCATAACTATGTGCGAGTTTATCGATTGGGATATGGGAAGAGAAAATAATCGGCTGAAGGGCGAGATGCAGTGCCGCGTCATAGTCTTCCTCGCGGAGCTTTGCCGAGCCGAGCACATAGTAACCGAGCGCAGAGCCCCCATAGGGATCTCGGGTGGCGACCCAGGCTTTCGCCAGCTTACAAGCCTCGTCATAGAGCTTTAGATTGTCGTAGCTTTCAAGGATGGCATCGTCGAGTGTGCGGAGTGCAGCGGGTTCTTTGATCTGAGGCCTGAGTACTTCCGTGATTGCAATCGCACGTGCTGGATTCTGTGAGTTTAGAATCAATTCGACATAGTAAATAAAAAAGTGCGACTCGCTGGCGGGAAGTAATGGAATGAGATTTACCCGTTGATTGTAGAGGAGTTCGAAGAGCTCGATAGCTTTTTCAGAATCGCCTAGCTCGAACCATTCGACGGCTAATGCTTTGTAGCTTTCCCCTGGAATTTTGTAACTGCCGATCTCATCGATTTTAAAGGTGAAGATTGCCTCACCTGCACCTGCGGAGGTTCCGACCTGTAGTTGATCGCCGGATACACGAATGGAGTGGCCAAGCAGGGTTCGTCCGTTGGTGAGGGTTAGCCGAATGGGTTGCTGCAGTTCTCTGTAAATCGATTCTTGTTCATTAGGTTCGAGTCCGGCTGCTATGGCGCTAAGTGGGAGCAGGCAAAGAAGTGAAGCGTGAAGCAGGGTGAATGAGCGGGAACGCTTGTATGTTAATAGTTCTACTGCTTCGGCATGAGGTTGGGGTGTTCTCGGCGAGCGCGCCGTTTGGTTGTGGGCATGCTTGGGTTGTTTGACGGGCGGCGGTTTTGGAAAAATCGCCCTACTTAATGTGAAAAGGAGGGAAACGGCTCTCATGGTTGCGCCTCCTTGTTCTCCGTTTTCGCTGAGGCGAATTCGCTTTGTTCTTTTGCGGTTATTTCAAGTTCTGTGAGCTTGGTTTCGGCGATGGCGTAGAGCTCGTTGCCTTTGAGGCGTTCATCGCTTAGCATTTCCACAATCGTATTACGGGCGGCGACTACATCACCAATTTCTTCGAAGAGCAGCGCGCTCTCCCAGTAGGCCATTACGATCAGCTCGGGATAGGCGCGGTAAAGTGTGTAGATTCGTTGCCAGTAGGGGATGGCGCGTCTCGGGTTTTCCCGCTCGGTTTCAATTCGGGCGAGCCCGGCCAGGGCCCGTGCGTGAGGGCGGCCGCGCATTATTTTGATTTGGAGAATCTCGTTCAAGGTCTCGGCTGCTTGATCATAGAGTCCTTGTGTGGTCAGCACGTCGGCCGCGAGGAGTCTTGCGTTAGGCGCGAGTGGATGCGTTGGCGTTTCCTCGAGAAAGCGCAGTAGCCAGCGTCGGGCTTCTTCGAGTCGCTGAGCATCTGAGGCGAGGCAGGCTTTTCCGTAGTAGGCGGCTGCGCGCTCGAATCGTTTAGGGTGCTTCGTCAGAAGTTGCTCAAAATACTCGTCGGCCGATGTGTAGCCGCGTTTCGCTAGGACGAGGCCGACTTCTGCAAGCGTTTCGGGGTCTTGCTGATTGATCGGTACAAAGCGATGAATTGAGAGCAGAGTGGCATCGGCTGTGGCGTCACCGAGAAGCCGACGCTGACGTTGGGAAGTGAATAAGGTGAGGCGGGCAAACCATGTGAGCTTTCCGCTCTTTAGGCTCTGCTCGCTGGCATTCTGTAGCCACACTTCGAAACTTACTGGGGTTGCGGGGTCGAGGAGAGAATCTTTTTCTGCCGAGGGCGCATTTTTATTTTCGCTTAGGTGATGGCGTTTATGAAGGTCAGCGTAGGCAGTGAGAATCGATCCGACGGCGCGGGCCTGCGGGTCGTCACCGAATCGGGTGAGTGCATCTTCAAAGATTGGGAATGCCTCCTCGCTTCGTCTCTCATGCTGAAGTGACCATCCGATATGATAGAGCGCCTCGCTGACACGTGGGCGATCGCTGGAATCTTTTCGATCGATGTAGGCCTGTAAATGTTCTCGCAAGAGATCGTAGCGTTCCAGTGCTTTATAGATTTTTGCGGTTTGAAAGATCGCGTAGTCATAAATTTGCGCGTTGTCGGGTGGGACCTGTTTGAAGGCATGTGCGGCGGTCGATAATTCACCAAGGCCCATGTAGATGTCGCCTTTGAGTGCTTGTGCTTCGGCGTAGCGATGATGCTCGGGGTATTGCTCGATGATTGTCTCAGCGGTTTTTAGTGCATCGACGTAATCGCGTTGGGCGTATTGGACATTTGCGATACGGTAGTTGATTTCCGGATACAGTGGGTGGAGCTTTGCTTTGTTCTTTAATACGTTAAGTCGCTGAAGACTATTTGGGTAGTCGCGTTCGAAAAAATAAGTGAGTGCGTTCCAAAGTTCGATTTGTTCAACGAGCGCACTGTTTGGGAATCGTTTCAGTGCGGCTTGAAAATTCTCTCTCGCTTGGGATTGCTGTTCGAGGAGGCAGTAGTTGTAGCCTCGGGTGAAATACCAGCGTGGCACTTGCTTCGCATTGGGGAAGTTTTCGATCAGTTCGTCGAGCACGCCGATAGCTTCATTGAAGTTGCCCTCACCTTGATAGGCGCGGGCTATGAGGAAGAGTGCGCTGTTTGCCAGTTCGTGGCTCGGATGTTCGGAGAGAAAAGCCTGTGCGGTGTCACGCCCTGCTGCCCATTTTTCTGCTTCGCATAGAGCAAGAACCCAGCGGTAATGAGCTTCTGATCGGATATCTTTTTCAAACTTTACGGTGGTCGCAACGGTACGAAAGAGGAGAGTGGCTTCACGGTAGCGTTGTGCTAGAAGATAGGCCTGGCCGGAGCGCAGGTAAAGGCCGGGGGTATAATCGTCCATCGATTCGAGTCGCTCGAGTTGACGCTGGAGACGGGCTACGAGTTGCTGGGAATGACTCTTCCAGATGCTGGAGGCGAAGCGTGATTCGTGGGCGAGTGCTTGCTTGGTGGCGATGAGTCGCTCGCGTTGTTTCTCGATCAGAATTTTTCGGGGCAGGGTGAGGCGATAGGCACGGATCGCTTCGAGGTAGAGGCCTTGGCGGAGGAGGAGATCGCCTGCATCTAGCGCGGCAAAACTGAGCACTGCAATGTCTGGCATCGCGGCGACATTCCATTCCGTTTCAAAGAGAATGTGCTGGGCGCGTTCGCTATTCCCAGTTTCTCCCGCGAGTTGAAGGGCGCGCAAACGGGCTTGCGTACGTAGCGTTTGAGGTGCCTGAGAGGTGTAGAAACTGTCTAGAAGTGCTTCGGTGGCTTCGTACTGACCTATTTCCGCTCGGATGTCGGCTTCCTGCAGTAGGGCAAGTGCCGACTCATTCGACCCGGGGAAGGTTAGTTGAAAGGTCTGAAAGGTTTGAGCCGCAGCGGTCAACGCGGCGGTCTGAGTTTGAGCAATGGCTGCGTTATAGAGTGCAAAGGCGCGTACGCCCGGCCGTGGATTATGGTCGCGCAGTAACTTCTCGAAATAGACCAGTGCGTCGGCTGGTCGCTCGGCCATCAGGGCTGCGTAAGCGCGAACTGGCAGTATTGTACCCTGGAACTGGCGGTTGAGAAATTCCGGCTCTTCTCCAAAGTCCAACTCCATGTTTTCGAATTGCCGGTAGGCGGAATCGTAATTGCCCTCACTGAATTCGTTTACCGCCTCCTCCAGTTGCACTTGAAGGGTCGAAGCAGGAGCGACCCAAGTGCTTAAGCTCAGGATGCCTATTACAATAGTTTGTAGGCTTACTTTTAGAGAAAGTGCTATGGCTTTGAGCTGTCGCATTGATATGAGCTGAACATGGTCGCGTTAGCTAAAAGGGCGACTCAAAATTGCCTTAATTTCGCCATGAAGAGCGTTGACAGAGCGAATATTTATGATCCTATACGCCCTTCTTTTGGTTACGGGGCGTGGCGCAGCCTGGCTAGCGCATCTGCTTTGGGAGCAGAGGGTCGCAGGTTCGAATCCTGTCGCCCCGACCAAAATTAAACCTCTTCGGCAACGAAGGGGTTTTTTGTCTTTGGGCGCCAGAGATGAGAACCTGCGAGTAAGCAGGTTTGACGGAGCATTTTAGCAACGGATGTTGCGTTTTGAAAACGCGTAGAAGGCGAAGCAATCCTGTCGCCCCGACCAAAACTAAACCTCTTCGGCAACGAAGAGGTTTTTTTGTCACAATTTTCGTGATCAAATGATGCTGCTAGAAAAGCATCATTTGATCGTCGGCGAGAGGGGAGGTGGCTTCGATCAGATGGCTGTCTTTATTTTGCACGCTGTTAACGCGGCGGGAAATGGTATGTTTCTGAAGTGCGACGTCGCTGGAGAGTGCCAGTGCTTCGCGTTTCTTGAGTGTGCCAGAGAGCCATTCGGCTTGTGCTTCGTGCGGGAGCATGGCGGGCATGCGGTCGTGGATCGGCTTGACCGATGGATGTGCTTCGGTCGTTAGAATCACACAGGTTGCGGGGGCACCGTCAAAGGCGGCGGGAAACCAGAGGCCCGCAAAGTAGGTGAGTCCCTTTGTTTCGGGGAACAAGTAGTAGGGCTGTTTGGTGATCCCATCCTGATACCATTCGTAAAATCCATTGGCGGGTAGGAGGCAGCGGTGCTCGGCCCAGCTCTCTCGAAAGCGGGGTGTGTTATCGGCGGTTTCGAGGCGAGCGTTGATATGAAAGTTCTGCGGTGTGCGCAGGCCCCAGTGCATCATCCCGCAGGCGGCCTTTGTCTCTTCGCTGCCAGCCAGCGCCAGTACCGGCCTTCCGGGACCGATGTTATAGTCGGGCTCGTAGCTTTCGGGGATCGCCAGAGCGATCGCTTCGGCCAGCTTCTTTTTATTGGAGTGGAGTGTATAGCGGCCGCACATGGTGAGATGGAAAGTGAAAACTCTTAATTTTTATTGGATGCGTATGATTGCTAAGGGGCACGGTCAGCGCGCGGTCCAAATTCTCAGGGACTGAAGGAAGAAGACTTCGAGGGCGGCGGCTAGATTGAAGTTGAGCTCTAGGAGGCCAGCGCTTTTTTCGAGAGCTTCGGTGGCGCGGTTGAGCGCAATTACGGGGAGTCGTCCGGGGTTCGCTTGCTCGATGTCGCGGGTGTAGCGAAGCGTCTCTTTTTCGATCTCGCCGAAGAGTTGTTTGCGGTAGCCTTTGCCCATGCCCGTTTCCATCGCCTCCTTTTCTTCGGTTGTCATGTGCTCGGGCAGTGTTTCTTTGTGCGCTTTCCAAGCATCGCGGGTCATTTGATTGAGGATGGCTTGGAAGCGGGCATTTAGGCCGTACGCACCGAGCATGATGTGGGGGATGCTTTGCTTCGTCGGGCCGTTGAGGAGATTGCCGAGCCATTCCCTGTAAGCAATTACCCATGTGGGCCAGTCGGGGTGGGCAATGGTTTCGAGGCCGGCAGGGATTCGGAAATTGAGGCAGCGACTGCGGATCGTATCGAGTAGATCGTAGGGGCGGCTGGTAAGAAGAAAGAGCGTGGTGCCTGCAGGGGGCTCTTCGAGGGTCTTGAGAAAGGCGTTGGCGGATTGAATATTCATTCGATCCGCTTCAAAGACGATACCGACCTTGCGCCCGCCTTGATTGGAGGACTTTTGCATATCGAGTACGAGACGCCGCATACTGTTTTTTGGCCATTCGCCGCCGCTACGCTCACTTTCTGAGCCGATCTTAATCATCCGCGCCTTGCCCGTTGGGCGAAGGATGAAGCAGTCGGGATGTTCATAAGGATCCCGCTCAGTCTCGAGGAGATTGGCCGCGATGGCGCGGACGATTTCTTCGAGAAAGCTCATGCTCTCCCCGTGCAGTAGGATGCCATGCCCCAGCCTGTTCTGGGCGAGTGAACGCTCCAGAACTTCAACCGCGCGGCAATCGCGAAGGGCTTCAGGTAAGGCGTGGCTTAACTGCATAGGAATCGGTTCATGATGAATAAGGTGAAAGAAGTACGGAACTTGTGGCCATTCCGAGAGCCATGTTGAGTTGCCTGAAAGGATTTATCAAGCAGGTGATTTCTTAGCACCATTTTTCTTTTCAAATAATACAACTAACTGATCGCCCGTCGTGGTGCGCCGCCGAGTCAGCCGATTTGACAGGCGCTGCAATGGACGGGGGAGTTGGGTTCTTTTGCCGCGCGTGACAACCTTGAGTACCAGTTCTAGTGCCCACAGGGCCCTGAAGGCGGGGGAGTAGGCTGACCAGCCTAGTGTGTTCAGGTTGCCAGAGGCCAATGTGCGAATCTGCTTGTAGCTGTAGTGGCGATGCCATGGGTCTTGGTCGACCGTGAAGTCTGCGATCATTCCCTTTTCGCTACGGCGGTCGCCCCCGAAATTCTCATCGTAGTAGTCTTTTTGTCTTAATATTTTTCGATGGACAAAGCTGTGTAGACTTGGGGCGATGAATTTGAAATTTCCCGGGTCCAGAAAGGTGAGGAGGCCGCGATGGGGGGTGGTCAACAGCAAGCGGCCACCGGGTTTAAGGATACGTTCCAATTTCGCTAAGATGGCTCGTTCGTCGGCGACGTGCTCAATGACCTCCATGATGATGATCGTGTCGAAATAATTGTCTTCAAAGGGGAGTGGTTGGTCGGGGATAACCTGCCGTGTTTTGATGCCGTGGAGGGCGGCGGCTTCGACTTTTTCGGGATCGATATCAATGCCCCACTGTTCGTCGCTGCGGTCGGTAATTCGCTGTAGAAAGTCCCCACTGCCGCAACCGTAGTCGAGCACCCGGCCGAGAGGGAAGTTGAGCCACAGTTCAGCATAGTCATACCACATGAGTGGCTTCTCGGGGTGTAGCCCACGCAAGCTTTCGATGCTGGGCGGGTTGTACGCTAAGGGCAGCTGTTCATTGACTGATTGATCAAGTGTCATCGGGGTTGCCTTGATTCGAGCCCACACGAATGCTCCAGAGCCTCAACCGCGCGGCAATCGCGAAGGGCTTCAGGTAAGGCGTGGCTTAACTGCATTCCAAATTTCAGTTTCGAGGGTTTCGGGGGATTGGTTGCCGTCGAGGACGAGGAAACGTTCCGGTTCGGCGGCAGCAGCAGCGAGGTAGCCATCGCGGACGGCTTGGAAAAATTCGATCGCTTCCTGCTCCATTCGGTCGAGTTGACCATTGCTGCGGGCGTGCACCCGTGCGAGGCCGATTTCGGGCGGGAGGTCGATTAGAATCGTCAGGTCGGGGCGGGCGGAGGCGACGGCGAATTGGTTGATTGTCGCGACGAACTCGGAGTTGATTTGGCGGGCCACGCCTTGATAGACCGTGGTCGAATCCATGAAGCGGTCGCAGAGTACGATCTCGCCGGTTGAGAGGGCCGGGAGGATGCGCTCGCGAGTGAGCTGTGCGCGACTGGCGGTGAAAAGCAGCAGTTCGGCTTCAGGGGACATGTTCTCCCCGGCATCGTCGTGCTGGAGGAGATTGCGGATCGCCTCGCCGAGCGGTGTGCCGCCGGGTTCGCGGGTTTGCAAAACCTTATGGCCTTCGCTTTCAAGCCGAGCCGTTAAGGCGCGAATTTGGGTGGATTTGCCGCAGCCTTCGCCGCCTTCGAATGTGATAAAAAGTCCGGCCACAGGCTTACCAGGTTGCGATAAATTCGGCCAGCTCCTCGAGCGAGGGGCTGACGGCGGTACGCACGTAGAAGCCCGAAGTGGCGACGGCGACGGTCAGTGCTGCTTCAGGGGAAAGCCCAATGAGGCAGGCGGTGACGAAGCCGGAATTAAAGTGATCGCCCGCGCCGGTCGTTATTTTTGGCTTTTCGCAGAACGGCCCTTTCACGTAGGCGGTGCCCTCGGCGGTCGCGCAGGCCGCATCGGCGGTCGGGTGGGCGACGACGGTACTTAGTTGCAACTTTTCACGAATGCGTGCGGCCATCGTCTGAAGATTTTCGGGGGTATTGGGCAATGGGTCAAAGCCGAGGAGTTTATCGACCTGTTCGGCTTCGCGTAGATTCAAGCCGAGAATCACTTTACCGAACTTTTCAAACTGGCTGAAGAGGTCGAGAACTTCGAGGAGGTCGGCGTCGGAGCGCTTCTCCGGATCGGCCAGATCGAAGAAGAAGGTGCGGGCCTTTTTATTGCCAGCGGCGGGAAGAAGGTGCTGAAGGAAATCGCGGAAGACATTCGAGAGGTAGGGGATCATCGTCCAATTCACCATCGCGACGAGGTCGGCCTCGGAGACGGCTTCGACTAGTTCGGCCACACCCATGACGTCGGTGATGCGCTCGTAAGTGATCTCGTCGAGGCTGGCCATGGAGCCGAGCATAATTTTGCCGTCGGTAAATTCAGCCGCGTGGGTGACGCCTGGATCGGCGATCGAGACGGCATTGGTTTGTGCCGCGAATTCGGCGAAAACGGGGTGAATGGTTTCTTTGCCAAGGGCCCCGAGGTAGCGGACTTGAACGCCCTGTGCCCGCTGTGCGTTTGCCATGATCGGGCCATTCCCGCCGAGCTTTTCGATCACAGGGGCGAGCTCGATATTGGCACTTTTACCGGCGGCGGAAGCGATCCGATTGGCGAAATCCGTGATGGTTGGGATAGCGGTGAATTGGTCGCCGGGGCCCGAGCGCTTGTCGACAGGGTGGACGATTTTATCGACAAATCCGTCGATACCCACGAGGGCCTTGTTGGAGCCTACGGTGGAGGCTTTTTCTTTCAGTTCCTGCAGGGTCAGCGTTTTGTTATCCATGTGCTCTGTTCGTAAAAATAAAGCCTGCATGTTGGCTGCTGTCCGAGGATGGGCAAACCAAAAGCCGTTTCTATTTCTGCTTTCGTTGCGCCTTTTTCGGTCCTTTTTGCGATCAACTCGGTTTTATGCTGGCGGGGATTTGAACGCCTGTTGTTAATAGAAGTCTATCCACGAAACACCTGTATATTATTAGAACATGAGTCTGACTTTCGTATTCGATTCGCTCTTTATTCAAGCGGCCTCCGGGCCGAACGTCTTTACTTACTTCGCGCAGTCCAATTTTGCCGGTAAGGTCGTCATCCTGATCCTCGCGCTTTTTAGTATTGTTGCCTGGACGGTGATGTTGGGCAAACACCTCGATCTCTCGAAGCTTCGCGCGCAAAACCAGCGCTACGAGCGCCTGCTCAGTAAAGAGTCGCATCTGCTCGGCCTTGAGGCTGAGCGGCCGGGAAAGGGCAGCGGTCCCTATTATAACATTGTTCGTGAAGGACTGGAGGCGTTCTTTCGCTATGGTGGTGCGGTGGTTGATACCGATACGCACCGCGCCACTCTCCGAATGGGGCATGTTGAAAACGCGCTCCAGCGCGGTGTGGCCGAGCAAATCATTCGTTACGAATCAAAGATGGTGCTTCTTGGCTCGATCGTCACCGGTGCGCCCTTTCTGGGACTCCTCGGCACGGTTTGGGGGGTGATGGACGCCTTTGGCGGGATGGCCGGTGCGGGTTCCGCCAGTTTGCAGAGTCTGGCGCCCGGTGTGTCCGGCGCGCTGCTGACCACGGTGGCCGGTCTGGTCGTGGCGATCCCCTCTGTGTTTGGCTACAAT
>Ga0316201_10001618_pt1 | contig 15343 bp, 14 predicted proteins | sample CS6wburrow_MG_FD_204516 | JGI IMG/M metagenome (GOLD analysis project Ga0316201, IMG submission 204516) | Coastal sediment microbial communities from Delaware Bay, Delaware, United States - CS-6 worm burrow | ecosystem: Environmental > Aquatic > Marine > Coastal > Sediment | place: USA... | reverse complement strand
TGTGCAACCGTCCATGCGGCCAATCCTGAAACTGGTGGCAACGTGGCTGAAGTGCTTTCAAAAGGGACTGATGCCATACCCATCAGCCATGAACCGCCAACCTACCCGCGCAGAGCATTGCAAGACGGTGTGGAAGGTTGGGTCATTGTCAGGTTTGAGATCAGCGAAACCGGTCAAGCGGAAAATATCGAAGTGTTTGAGACAAGCATCGATGATTATTTCGACCACGCCGCACTTAAGGCAGCCAAAACCAGGCGTTACCAGCCGGCGACCCTGAACGGCAAAGCCAGCAGGCAGGGTAATACGCAGGCCCGCTATGTCTTCATGATCCGGGGAATGGACGGCGGCGTCAGCAAGGCATTTCTAAGAACCTACCGAAAAGCATCGCAAGCCATCACCGCGCAGGACCTGGAACTGGCTGAAAGCCTGATAGAAAAACTCGACAACAATAAAAAAAGGTTACTGGCCGAAGTCTGTTACCTCGATATGCTCAAAGCCCGCTACTTTGCGGCCACTGGGGATGATGAGGCAACGCTCAGGCACGTCCGGCGCGCCCTGGTCATCGCTGATGATGTAGCCAGCAGGGAGGTATATATCAACCTCCTCAAACAGGCCATAGTCGATGAGGTTAAGGCCAATAATTTCCAGGCAAGCCTGAAGCACTACGAAGTTCTGCTGGAAATTGATCCGAACCTGGCAGCCGATGACCCGGCTCACAAGGTGGCTGAACTGGTGCGGCAAAATCTCAATGGCGATGCCACTATTATCTCCGATCTGAAAATCACCGCCTGCGAAAGTTGCGAGTCACCGCTTGCATTTGCGAACCGCGATTTGAACCGCAACAGCTTTTTTATTGACAACGTGGCCGGGAAGGTGGACAGGATTAAAGTTCAATGCCGCAATGGCTCGGTCTCGCTGGTTTATCAGCCCGAGACGCTTTGGAATGTCGAAAAAGAGTGGGGCGAGTGCATGTTGCGCATTTTTGGAGATGATGGCACCACCTTGCAACTTGTTGAGCCAGCTGATTGAAAAAACTGGAAAGCGGCGAACCGCTTTCCAGGCAAAGGCACCTGTTAAAAAGGTGCCGGAGGAGGTGTTTCTTTGGTTGATGGCGGCAAAACCGGCAGCTTGAAGTCAGGCTGCTCGCCGGTCAGTGTCTTGAGGAATGCCACGATTTCATCGACCTCTGCAGATTCGAATTTACGGCCCAGTTGCAGCCTTCCCATGACGTCCACGGCCTGTTCCAGGGATGCCGCTTCGCCGTCATGGAAGTAGGGATAGGTCAGCTCCACGTTACGCAGGGTTGGAACTTTGAATTTGAACCTGTCTATGTCTTTACCTGTCACAGCGGCCAGGCCCTCGGCGGGGTTCTCGGTCTCGTAGGGCGCGACCAGTCCCATCTTCTGGAAGGAATTGCCGCCAACGGCGGGGCCCATGTGGCAGGCCACGCAGCCGCTGCTCTTGAAAATTTCATAACCGGCCAGTTCCTTCCCGGTAATGGCGTCGGTATTACCCAGCAGCCACTGGTCGAATCGGCCGTTCGGGGTGACGAGCGTTTTTTCAAATTCGGCGATGGCCTCGGTTACCTGGTCGATATTGATACAGTCCGGGCCAAAAACCTGCGTGAATTCTGTGACGTACTCGGGGATGGATTCGAGTACATTGATGGCCAGCGTGTGACTGAAGGCCATTTCACCAGGGTTGGCAATCGGTCCGCCGGCCTGTTCCTTCAAATCGGCAGCGCGGCCGTCCCAGAACTGCGCCACGTTCATGCTCGAATTCAGAACCGTCGGCGAGTTGATCGGACCCTGTTGCCAGTTATGGCCGATGGAGGTTTTCAGGTTGTCCGTACCACCCATGCTCAGGTTATGGCAGGAGTTGCAGGAAATGAACCCGGACTTGGACAGTCGCGGGTCAAAGTACAATTTTTTACCCAATTCGGCCTTGGCCAGGTTGATTTCCTTGACGGGCTCAATAGGCCTAATCGGCTCATCTGCCAGCGTGTAACCTGAAAATACCAGGGCCAAGGTCAGTACAGCCAGTTTGCAACCGCTAATTGTGTTCATAGCAACCTCAATTTGTCAGAAATTCAAACGACTCGATTTTACTGACAGGGTAGCTGGATTTTATATTAGTAAAATATAATTTAAAATAATTTAATATAAATAAACACAGACCCCGTCTGCGATGAACGATAACGCGATTCGGCGGGCATGTATACGTGACAAATTGTCGCTGTTATCATGCACAGCCTGATCGAAATTATCTCCATGGAGCGTGTTATGAAAACTGTCTTTGCAGCGGTGTGCTTACTATTGTTTTTTTTGGTGCAGAGTCCGGCATCGCTGGCCAGCGACGATCTGGAAAATCGTGCTGAAGCAGATCGCTACTACCAGCAGGGTGAATTTAAGAAAGCCTACAAAATTTATTTCAAGCTGGCTAAAAAGGGCAATCAATATGCCCAGGGGCGGGTTTCCCGAATGTACTCGCGGGGCGAAGGCAGGAAGATAGACTTTTCAGAGGCCTATGCATGGTCAGTGCTGGCCGGGGCAGGAGCAGGGACTGCCGGGGCCATGAGCAGGGATGAATTGCTGGCACAAACAGACGACCCGGCTGCGGCACAGAAAAAAGCCGGTAAACTGGAGAAAAAATACGGCAAGCAAGCGATTGCGGAAAGAGAGATGATTCGTGCTGAAAGAACCGCCACGAGGCGCTCAGGCGCCTGCATGGGATCTAACCTTTCCTGTTCGCGTTAAGCGCTTTGTTTTATATCAATCCCGGGCAATTTCAATACGCGTAACACGCTGGAAACCGCGTGGTAACTTACGCCCGCGTTTCGCCCGGTCACCCCTGAAATGCTCCAGATCCTTTTTGCCGATACGCAGGTAGCGCTGCCCCGCCCAGACCAGTATCTCTTCGGTCAGGGATACGACGACCATGCCGATCATATATTCCTCGCCCGCCTTCAGGCGCTTGGGAGGAATATTGATCAGTTTGTTGCCCTTGCCCTTGCTCAGGGCTGGCAGTTCGGCCAGCGGAAAGGCCAGCAGGTAGCCATCCGACGTGACACAGGCAATGGTGTCGGCAGCGTCTGAAGTAATGATCGCCGGTGCGACCGGTTCGGAGTCGCCGGGTAAGCTGATCATCGCCTTGCCGGCTTTCATCTTGCTGTGCAGGTTGACCGTGTCCGTAACAAATCCGTAGCCCCAGGAACTGGCCAGTACCAGTTTTTGTTCGGTATCTCCGGCAATGGCATACATGAAGCGCCCACCCTCTGCGGGGGTGAACCGGCTGGTCAATGGTTCGCCAAGGCTGCGGGCGGACGGCAGGGTGTGGGCCGGTAACGAATAGGCCCGGCCCGATGCATCCAGGAATACTGCCTGCTGGTTGCTGCGCCCCCGGGCAGCGTGCTGAAACTCATCACCGGCTTTGTAGTTGAGCGTCGTGGGGTCAATTTCATGACCCTTGGCCGCCCTGACCCAGCCGGATTTGGACAGCACGATCGTACAGGGTTCCGATGGCACCAGGTCTTCCTCTTTCAACGCCTGCGCCGCTTGGCGTTCTTTCAGCTGTGAACGCCTGTCGTCGCCGTACTTCTCGGCATCGGCGAGCAGTTCATTCTTGACCAGGGTCTTGAGACGTTGTTTTGATCCCAGCAGGGTTTCCAGTTTTTCCCTTTCCTCTTCCAGTTCAGCCTGCTCGCCGCGGATTTTCATCTCTTCCAGCCTGGCGAGATTGCGCAGTTTCAGTTCGAGAATGGCCTCGGCCTGGGTGCCGGTGATCTCGAAATGGCTCATCAGTACGGGCTTGGGCTTGTCCTCTGTCCGGATGATGTGGATGACTTCGTCGATATTCAGAAAGGCGATCAACAGGCCTTCGAGTATGTGCAGGCGGTCGACGACCTGGTCGAGACGGAACTCGAGCCTGCGGGTCACGGTATCGATCCGGTAGGCCAGCCATTGCTTGAGCAGGTTGCGCAGGTCCAGCACCTGCGGTTTGCCGTTATTGCCGATGATGTTCAGGTTGACGCGATAGTTGCGCTCCAGGTCGGTGGTGGCGAACAGGTGATTCAGCAGTTGCTCGAAATCCACCCGGTTGGAGCGTGGCACGATGACCAGCCGCGTCGGGTTCTCGTGGTCGGATTCGTCCCGCAGGTCCTCGACCATCGGCAGTTTCTTGGCCTGCATCTGGGCGGCGATCTGCTCCAGGACCTTGGCCGGTGATACCTGGTGGGGCAGCGCCGTGATCACGATATCGCCGTTTTCACGCTCCCAGATAGCGCGCATCTTGACCGAGCCGTGGCCGGTTTCATACATCTTCAGGATGTCTTCTCTCGGCGTGATGATTTCAGCGTCGGTCGGAAAATCCGGTGCCGGGATGTGTTCACAAAGATCCGTCACCGTCGCCTTGGGCTGTTCGAGTAACCGTATACAGGCGCTGACCACCTCCCTGAGATTATGGGGCGGAATATCGGTCGCCATGCCTACGGCAATTCCCGTACTGCCGTTGAGAAGGATATTGGGCAGGCGCGCCGGCAACAGTGATGGCTCTTTCAGGGTGCCGTCAAAATTGGGTACCCAGTCAACCGTGCCCATGCCCACTTCTGCCAGCAAAGTCTTTGCATATGGCGACATGCGGGATTCGGTGTAACGCATGGCGGCGAAAGACTTCGGATCATCGGGTGAACCGAAGTTCCCTTGTCCGTCGATCAGCGGGTAACGATAGGAAAACGGTTGCGCCATTAAAACCATGGCTTCATAACAGGCAGAATCACCATGTGGATGGAACTTGCCCAGTACGTCACCGACGGTGCGCGCGGATTTCTTGTGCTTCGAGGCGGCGCTGAGGCCGAGCTCGCTCATGGCATAAATGATGCGTCTTTGCACCGGTTTCAGACCGTCGCCGATATGCGGCAGCGCGCGGTCGAGTACCACGTACATGGAATAGTCCAGGTAGGCTTTTTCGGCGTACTTGCGAAGCGGGATTTGTTCGTGTTCTGAGAAACTTTGGGTAATTTCGTTCATCTGGTTAGTATCTGTGGATTCTGCTTGGGGCCCGAAGGCGGTTGAGCACTTCTGAAACACGCTGTGAATACTTCCCTGTACGCTCTGCCGCCAACGTCCTGTTGGCGAAGGTTTCAGAAGTGCTCAACCACCTCCGGACCTTGTGCGTGTTCAGATCAAGTTGGATTCTAGGCACTGGCAAGGTCACCCTTGTCCTCGAGCCAGGCTTTGCGGTCTGATGCACGTTTTTTGCCCAGCAGCATATCCATTACCTTTGTGGTCCTGTTTTCACTGTCGATGGTCAGCTGCACCAGCCGCCGCGTGTCCGGATCGATGGTGCTTTCGCGCAGCTGCAGGGGATTCATCTCGCCGAGGCCCTTGAAGCGGGTTTCGAGAATCTTGCCTTTCTTCTTCTCAGCCGCGATCACGTCGAGGATGGCCTGGCGTTCTTCAGCGTCCAGGGCGTAGTGGGTTTCCTTGCCCACATCGATGCGGAATAACGGCGGCATGGCCACGAATACGTGCCCGGTTTCGACCAGCGCGTGGAAATGTTTCAGAAACAGGGCGCATAGCAGCGTGGCGATATGCAGGCCGTCTGAATCGGCGTCCGCGAGGATGATGACCTTGCCGTAGCGTAAATCGGAGATGCTCTCGGAACCCGGGTCGACGCCGATCGCGACCGAGATGTCGTGCACCTCCTGGTTGGAGAGCACCGCGTCCGATTCGACTTCCCAGGTGTTCAGAATTTTGCCGCGCAACGGCAAGATGGCCTGGTACTCGCGGTTCCTGGCCTGCTTGGCGGAACCCCCGGCCGAATCACCCTCGACCAGGAACAATTCTGTCAGCGACAGATCCTGGCTGGTGCAGTCGGCCAGCTTGCCGGGCAGCGCAGGGCCGGACGTGACTTTTTTACGCACCACCTGGCGGTTTTTCTTCATGCGCTTCTGCGCATTGGAAATCGCCAGTGTCGCAATCGCCTCGCCATCGGTGACGTTCTGGTTCAGCCACAGGCTGAAAGCGTCCTTGACGACACCGGAAACGAAGGTGGCGCAGGCGCGCGATGACAGCCGCTCCTTGGTCTGGCCGCTGAATTGCGGGTCGGACATTTTTACCGACAGGATGTAGGCGATGCGGTCCCAGATATCATCCGGTGCCAGCCGCACACCGCGCGGCAACAGGTTGTGCATTTCGCAGAATTCACGCAGCGCTTCAACCATGCCGGTTCGCAGCCCATTGACGTGCGTTCCACCCGCGATTGTCGGGATCAGGTTAACGTAGCTTTCCTGTAACTGGCCGCCCTCGGGTAACCAGCAGAGTGCCCAGCTGACTTCGGAATCGGTGCCCTTCATATCACCGGTGAAGGGTTGCTCGGGCAGTTTGGTGATACCCAGCAGGGCATCCTGCAGGTAATCCTCGAGTCCCTGCTTGAATTGCCATTCCTCTGTTTCACCACGCTTGGCAACGGTCAGGGTGACGCGTAAACCGGGACACAATACGGCTTTTGCGCGCAGCAGGTGGCGCAATTGCTTATAAACGATTTTCGGGCTGTCAAAGTACTTGGGGTCGGGCCAGAAACGGATACGTGTGCCCGTATTGCGCTGGCCGACGGTGCCGACCACCTTCAATTCACTGACCTTCAATCCGTCCTGCAGGCCCATGTGGTATTCCTGCCCGTCGCGCTTGATCCAGACCTGCAGGTCGGTAGACAGGGCATTGACCACTGAAACACCAACGCCGTGCAGACCACCGGCGAACTGGTAGTTTTCATTGGAAAACTTGCCGCCCGCATGCAGCCGGGTCAGGATCAGTTCCACGCCGGGTATGCCGTGTTCAGGGTGCACATCAACCGGCATGCCGCGGCCGTTGTCCGTGACTTCCACCGAACCGTCTTCGTGCAACGTGACTTCGATGTCCTTGCAATACCCGGCCAGGGCTTCGTCAACGCTGTTGTCGATGACTTCCTGTATCAGGTGGTTGGGGTGGGTCGTGTCGGTGTACATGCCGGGGCGGCGCTGTACGGGTTCTAAACCGGTCAGGACTTCGATATCCCGGGCCTGGTATTGTTTGCTCATGTAGTTCCGTTTCTTGGTGAAATTATCGTACGCGAGACACGTACGAAACGGGAAAATCCCTGGCTGTCAATCATCGGGAATTATACGCGGAAATTCAATTTTTTTTGTGCCCGAAATTGAACCCGACCGTCCACGTCAATGCCGCCGTGCCAAGAATTTCAAGCTCGGTAAAGACCCGTTTGTACTTAAGGCCAAACGAGGGCACGATTGCTGGGGCGACTCCAAGGCTGTTCATGGGGATTTTGTCTTCATAAGGCTCTTTATAGCCATGCAGCAAACCGCCGGTCAGTTTGAAATACGCCCAGTCTTTTTTAAACAGGGGCCATGAGTAGCCCGCATACAGGTACTGGCTGGGTTGACCGAAAGAGTTGTCAAACCACGCAAATCCATAGACCCACTGGGTTGTTGTTTCAAACTCCAGGTTCAGTAATTTGGAATTACTGACATGGTCCGGGTCTGAACTCCAGTGGTAGGTGTAAATGGACGTCTGAAAGCGCCATTCCTTAATTTCCATGGCAGCAGTGTTACCTGCAAATGCCAGCAGCAGCGCCGCTGATATTAGCGAACGAATGAAATTTGCGGGTGTGACGCTGCGTTTCGGCTTTCCCGTCACGCTTCTGTTTTTCGGGCTCATTAATTTTTTTCACACATTGATGAAGGCAAGCTTCACATTTTAACACAGATTGCATTTCTCATAAAGGAAGAACAATTCTTTGTCGCCACAGACAGCGGTGGCCGGTATAATTGTGTTCCAGAACTAAATCAAACTTAAAGCAGGTTCTGGCATGGCATCTTTTATCTTCGTAACGGGCGGCGTTGTCTCATCATTGGGCAAGGGCCTGTCAGCGGCTTCTCTGGCCGCAATCCTTGAAACGCGGGGCCTCAAGGTCACACTGGTCAAGCTTGACCCCTATATCAATGTTGATCCCGGAACCATGAGTCCGTTTCAGCACGGCGAGGTGTATGTCACCGAGGACGGGGCTGAAACCGATCTTGACCTGGGTCATTACGAACGCTTTATCGGCACGCGGATGAGCCAGCTGAATAATTTCACGACCGGCCGTATCTACAATAACGTCATTGCGCGTGAGCGCCGCGGGGACTATCTCGGGGGCACGGTGCAGGTCATTCCGCATATCACCGATGAAATCAAGGAAAACGTGATTAAGGCTGCCGAGGGTTATGATGTTGCGATGATAGAAATTGGCGGCACGGTGGGTGATATCGAGTCACTGCCATTCCTCGAAGCGATCCGGCAAATGGGTGTTGAGTATGGCCGGCAGGCGATGTTCATGCACCTGACGCTGGTGCCATACCTGAAGGCTGCAAAGGAGATCAAGACCAAGCCCACACAGCATTCCGTCAAGGAGTTGCGCTCAATCGGCATCGCCGCTGACGTGATCCTGGCCCGCTGCGAACGGGATATTTCAGAAGAGGAAAGAGCCAAGATCGCACTGTTTACCAATGTGCCGAAAAACGCCGTTATCACGGCGCTCGATGCGCGTGAAAGCATTTATGAGATTCCACTTTTGCTTCACGAGCAGGGCCTGGATGACATTGTCATCGAGCGTCTCGGGCTGGAAGCAGGCGAGGCCGACCTGTCGCGCTGGGAGGAAGTGGTCGACCGTTTGAGTAATACCCTTCACGAGGTCACGGTCGCGCTGGTGGGCAAGTACGTCGATCATTCCGATGCTTATAAATCGCTGACAGAGGCAATCACTCACGGTGGTTTGCGGCAGCGCATCAAGGTCAACATATTGCGTGTTGAAGCCGAACGGATCGAAGAGGAGGGTATTGAATGCCTCAACGGCGCGGATGCCGTGGTAGTGCCCGGCGGCTTTGGCGAACGCGGCTTTGAAGGCAAGGTGGAGACCATACGTCACGTTCGTGAGAACAACATTCCCTACCTTGGCATTTGTTTTGGTATGCAGGCGGCTGTGGTTGAGTTTGCGCGCAATGTTTGCGGGTTTGAAGACGCCAACAGCACCGAGATTGACGCCAATACCAGCGCGCCCGTCATTGGCCTGATTACCGAGTGGCTGGATGCCTCAGGGTCAGTTGAGAAACGTTCAGAAGATTCAGACCTTGGTGGCACCATGCGCCTGGGTGGACAGCAATGTCGCCTAAGCCCCGGGTCACTGGCGCATAAACTCTATGGCAGTGAAATCATTACCGAGCGCCATCGCCATCGCTATGAATTCAATAACCACTATCGCGACGTCCTGAAGAAGCATGGCATGTTGTTATCCGGCCATTCAATGGACGAAACCCTGGTCGAAATCGTTGAAATCCCGTCACACCCCTGGTTCCTTGGGTGCCAGTTCCACCCCGAATTCACCTCGACGCCGCGTGACGGACACCCCCTGTTCACTGGTTTTATTGAAGCTGCGCTAAAGCTGCAACAGGGCGATTTGCCTGCAGAAGTGGCCAGCCTGTGAAGTTATGCGGTTTCGAAGCCGGCCTGGATCAGCCATTTTTCCTGATCGCGGGTCCCTGCGCGATCGAGTCCGAACAACTGGCGTTGGATACCGCGTTCGAACTGAAGCAGATTACGTCCCGCCTGGGCATTCCATTTATTTACAAATCCTCTTTTGACAAGGCCAACCGCTCATCCATCAAGAGTTATCGTGGCCCCGGCATGGAAGAGGGCCTGCGCATTCTGCAAAAAGTCAAGGACGAGGCCGGTGTGCCGGTACTGACCGATGTCCATGAAGACACCGATATCCAGGCCGTGGCGGACGTGGTAGACGTATTGCAAACTCCCGCGTTTTTGTGCCGCCAGACCAATTTCATTACCCGGGTCGCCAGTGCCGGCCTGCCGGTCAACATCAAGAAGGGCCAGTTCCTTTCCCCCTGGGAAATGAAAAACGTTTCCGACAAGGCCATGAGTACCGGCAACCGGCAGATCATGGTTTGTGAACGCGGCGCCTCGTTCGGTTACAACAACCTGGTATCGGATATGCGTTCGCTGGCTGTCATGCGCGACACCGGCTGCCCGGTTGTCTTTGACGGTACGCACTCGGTGCAGTTGCCGGGCGGGCAGGGGGACTCATCAGGCGGTCAGCGGGAATTCATACCCGTGCTGGCCAGGGCCGCGGTCGCCGTGGGTATCGCCGGCTTGTTCATGGAAACCCATCCGGACCCGGCTAATGCGAAAAGCGATGGCCCGAATGCCTGGCCTCTGGACCGCATGGAAGAATTATTAAAGACACTCAAGCAACTGGACGCGGCAACCAAGGCCGGACCCTTGCTTGAACAGGATATTTAATTTCAAATCAACTTTTACCAATGAGAGATATGTTTTATGACCCGTATTAAATCAGTACACGCCCGCCAGATTCTCGACTCCAGGGGCAACCCCACACTCGAAGCGGAAGTCCTGCTCGAGTCCGGCGCTTTTGGCCGGGCCGCAGTGCCTTCCGGTGCATCGACAGGTGCGCGCGAGGCGATAGAACTGCGCGACCAGGATCCGTCCAGATATGGTGGCAAGGGCGTTCTGAAAGCAGTGGCGAATGTCAATGGTGAAATCGCTGCCGAACTGGCCGGCCATGACGCCGGCAACCAGGCCGCCATCGATGAGTTTTTGATCCAGCTCGATGGCACCCACAACAAGTCGAGGCTCGGCGCCAATGCCCTTCTGGGTGTCTCACTCGCCAATGCGCATGCCATGGCCAACCACCACAAGCAGCCCTTGTGGTCGTGGCTGAGCGGCGGTGCCGCGACGGAATTGCCCGTACCGATGATGAATATACTCAACGGTGGCGCGCACGCCGACAACAGTGTGGATATCCAGGAATTCATGATTTTGCCCGTAGGTGTCAGCAGTTTTTCCGATGCCTTGCGTTGCGGCACCGAGGTCTTTCATGCATTGAAAAGTGTAATTTCCGCCAGGGGGCTTTCCACCGCTGTGGGTGATGAAGGCGGTTTTGCGCCGGATCTGCCCTCTAATGAGGCGGCGGTCGAGGTCATCCTCGAGGCGATTGAGCAGGCCGGTTACGCCGTGGGCCAGGATGTCTATCTCGGACTCGATGCGGCGGCTTCCGAGTTCTACCGTGACGGCCTCTATCATTTTGAATCCGAGAACCGCTCGTTTACCTCGCAGGAGTTTGCGGAATACCTGGATGGCTGGTTGCGGCAATACCCGATCATCAGTATTGAGGATGGGTTAGCGGAAGACGACTGGGATGGCTGGGCGATTCACTCGAAACTATCGGGCGACAGGTGCCAGCTGGTTGGTGATGACCTGTATGTCACCAATACCGAGATTTTCGCACAGGGAATTGAAAAGAAAATTGCCAACTCAATCCTGATCAAACTGAACCAGATCGGCACCCTGACGGAAACCCTGAACGCCATTAACATGGCTGCAGATGCCGGCTACTCCGCAGTTGTTTCTCACCGCTCGGGCGAAACCGAAGACACGACCATCGCTGATCTTGCGGTTGCCAGTTCAGCTACGCAGATCAAGACCGGTTCTTTGTGCCGGTCCGACCGGGTTGCCAAGTACAACCAGTTGTTGCGCATTGAAGAGGCGCTGGGCGGCAATGCCCGCTATGCAGGCGCGAGTGCGTTCAAGAACCTGGGCTGATTGAGTATCGATGCGCACAGTCACCCTGATATTGTTTGCCCTGTTGATTTTGCTGCAATTCAAGCTGTGGCTTGGGGAAGGCGGTTTCAGGGACGTGGCGCGCCTCGAGGCAAGGGTCGAGGATCAGAGGCAGCAGAACGGGGAACTGCTGCAGCGTAACGCGGAGCTGCAGGCCGAGGTCGAAGATCTTCGCGAGCGCCTCGAGGCGGTCGAAGAACGGGCGCGCAGCGAACTCGGGTTGATCAAGCCTGCCGAGCAATTTTACCAGGTTGTGCCACCGCCACCAGCCAGGCAGCAGGCCGGAAACCAAAACGGAGAGGGCAAATGAGCACGGAGAAAGTTCATGCGTTGATTCCAGCGGCGGGACAGGGCGCACGTTACGGCGGGGCGGTTTTGAAACAGTACCTGCCGATCAGGGGCAGGGCCGTGCTGGCGCATTCGATCCGCGCGTTCCAGTTTCACCCGATGATTGCCAGCATAACTGTCGTAATTGCAGAGAATGACCTGCTGTTCGAATCGGCGGTCGGCCCTTTGGCCGCTGCGGTAAAAACAGTCACAGGCGGAGAAACGCGGGCGCAGTCGGTACGCAACGGCTTGCAGTTCATTGCCGATAATCACTCCGCTTCGGACTGGGTGCTGGTGCATGATGCGGCACGTCCGTGTTTGTCGCCGTCGCGGCTCGAGAAATTCCTCGAGCAAGGCCTGGAGTCTCCCACTGGCGCCATACTTGCAGTTCCCGTGGGTGATACCCTCAAGCGCGCCGACGATTCACAGCGCATCAGTCACACGGTCGACAGAAGCTGTTTATGGGCAGCGCAGACTCCGCAATTGTTTCGCGTGGATGCCCTGGCAAGTGCAATCGACGCGGCGCAGGAACTGGGTCGTGAATTGACCGATGAAGCCTCAGCCATGGAATCCGCCGGAGTCAAGCCGTTACTCGTCATGGGGTCTGCTGCGAATATCAAGATTACCCATCCGAGTGACCTGGCGATTGCCGAGGCGTTGATGGCCCGTAAAGAACAATCTTCCTGAATGATATGAAAATTCGTGTCGGACAAGGCGTAGACGTCCATGCGTTCGGAGTGGGTGATCATGTCATGCTGGGCGGTGTCCGTATACCCCATGACAGGGGTCTGGAAGCCCACTCCGACGGTGATGTTGCATTGCACGCCCTGTGTGATGCAATGCTGGGTGCTGCAGCCATGGGCGACATCGGCCGGCACTTTCCGCCATCTGACGAGCGCTGGGCGAACGCCAACAGCCGTGATTTACTGCAAGCGGTTGATGTCTTGCTCAAGCATGACGGCTGGCACGTTGTGAATGTGGATTTAACACTGGTCTGCGAACAGCCCAGGATCACCCCGCATGCCGAACAAATGCAGACCAATATTGCCGCCGACCTGGGCCTGGACGACACTGATGTGTCGGTCAAGGCTACCACCACCGAGGGCCTGGGGTTTTGCGGTCGTGGCGAAGGCATTACCGCCCTGGCCATTGTCCTGATCAAGAGCTGGTAAGTGACCGAAATCCCGGAGTGGCCTTTTAGCCTTGGCGTTCCTGCTGCGAGTGGCGTGATCCGCAGCTGCCCGGAGGATTTCGTGGTTGAGGAAATCCCGAAGGTCGACCCCGCGGGTGAAGGTGAGCATCTGTGGCTGTGGGTGGAAAAACGTTCCGCCAATACGGATTGGGTTGCCAGGCAATTGGCCCGGGTGGCCGGCTGCGCGGCTCGCGATGTCGGTTTCGCCGGCCTCAAGGACCGCCACGCGGTTACCTTGCAATGGTTTTCTGTTCCGATCTGCAAAAATACGGGCGAGAACCTGGAAGACGCCGGCATCGAAGGCGTGACGATTCTTGCAAGCCACAAGCACCATCGAAAACTCAAGCGCGGTACCCTCAAGGGTAACCGTTTCCGCCTGAAAATCCGTAACTTCGATGGTGATCCGGGTGAGACAGAAATGCGTCTGCAGAGGATACGCAGCGACGGTATTCCCAATTATTTCGGACCGCAACGTTTTGGCCACGCGGGGCGTAATGTGCAGCGGGGTTACGACCTGCTCAAGGGGCGTGCGCGCCTGCAGCGTAACAAGCGCAGCATTTACCTGTCGGCGATCAGGAGTTACCTGTTTAACCAGGTGCTGGCGGATAGGGTGCGCCGGGGAAACTGGAACACCATGATGGATGGCGACCTTGCCATGCTGGAGGGAAGCCAATCCGTCTTCGTTTGCGATATATCAAACCCGGATATTGAAGATCGTTGCCGGCGCCTTGATATACATCCCACGGGGCCCTTGCCGGGAGAGGCTGGCGCCCGCCCGGAAGGGCAAGCTGCTGAACTTGAACAGTCCGTGCTTGAAAACTGGCCTGAGCTGACTGACATCCTGCGCGAACAGCGCGTCCAGGCAAGCCGCAGGTCATTGCGGCTGCACCCGGCAGGGCTTGAGTGGAAGCTGGATGCCAGTGAACTTGATTTGACATTTGTTCTGTCGCCCGGAAGCTATGCCACGACCGTTTTAAGAGAAATTCTCATGTTCCGTGAGGCGGAGCGAGCGTAAGAATGCAGAGATGGGACGTATGAGTCATTACAAATTGAAAGGCACCTCGGGCAGCGTAATCAACCAGTCGTTTCCGTTCGAAGGAACAATCCTGCTCGGGTCCTCAGCCGATTGTGATGTGCAGTTGGATGAGCCGGGTGTTGCCGCCAGGCACGCCGAAATCCGCCTGCTTGAGGACAAATCGTTGCTGCTCAAGGACATGGGTTCGGCCAACGGTACACTTCTCAATGGTGAACCGGTTACCGAAACCCTGCTGGGTTCCGGGGACGAGATTCGCATTGGAACCTGTCGCTGGATGCTGCAGGCGCCCGGCCTCCGGCCTGACCGTGTATTGACCGCCGAGGTGGTTCAAAAGTCCGCGCGCCGCTGGCCGCGTGTGCTGGCCTGGAGCATCGTGGCCGCGACCGCAGCCGGTGTCGCCATATTGAAGTGGAAACCCGAATGGTTGGCCGGCTGGTTGCCATAATCCAGCACTTCAACCTATGTCAGTCCTGACGTAATCTCCAGCGGGGCTGGTTGTGTTCGTCAATCAGCTGTTTTTCCAACAGCCAGGTAGAGGCATCCACGGCATCGCGTTCAAACCAGGCCTGTGCCGAACCGAGCCTGAAAGTGTAACCCCAGCGGTCCATGTCTTCGAACATGCGCTGCCGGCCCAGCGGGTCGATATGATCAGCGAGAATGATCTGCAGGAAACAGACGGCATTTTCCTCGTCGTAGTCGCCGCCGGCATCGGTGTGAAGACCCTCGCGCCGGGCCTTGTCCATGCAGACGTAATGACAGGCCTCGTGCAGGATGGAGTGCAGGGGAGTATCGGGCCTCACCAGCAGGCGGTTACCGATCAGGCCGGCTTCCTCATCGCCCCAGAAACTGCCGGCTATCTTTTCGCCCGGCGGAACGCGCTGCATGGTCAAACCATAGCGCAGCAACACGGGGGCAACCTGCTCTGGCCCGACATCCGACAGCCGCAGAACATCAGCATGGTTGCCTGCCTCCTGCCGGGGTCGTGAAGTCAATTCGTTCATAGACATGCTAACCGGGTGGATATCGGAATATAATCTTACTGAGCTATGCTGCGCAGTCAGCTTATTGTCGCAGGAAATTCAGGGTTTGGCATGGACATACTACAAG
>Ga0316201_10001617_pt1 | contig 15349 bp, 15 predicted proteins | sample CS6wburrow_MG_FD_204516 | JGI IMG/M metagenome (GOLD analysis project Ga0316201, IMG submission 204516) | Coastal sediment microbial communities from Delaware Bay, Delaware, United States - CS-6 worm burrow | ecosystem: Environmental > Aquatic > Marine > Coastal > Sediment | place: USA... | reverse complement strand
CAGCGTTTTTAACGTCAGCAAAGCTTAACTGCCCTGGTTGTGTTTTCTCACGATGAGCATCGCCAGTTCAAGCGACTGCTCATAGTTCAGCCTGGGGTCTACAGTCGACTTGTAATCACGTTTGAGGTCTTCCTCGGACAGGTCGCGTGCGCCCCCGGTGCACTCGGTCACGTTCTCGCCGGTCAATTCCAGGTGGACGCCGCCAAGCCGTGAGTCGTTGTCCCGGTGAATCTCGAAAGCAAGTTCCATTTCGTTCATGATTTTGCGAAAGCGTCGGGTCTTGATGCCGGTGGAGGTGGATTCGGTATTGCCGTGCATCGGATCGGATATCCACAGGACCGGACTCCCGGTCTCCTCGACAGCCTTGATCAGTGCCGGCAGGTGCGCCTCGATTTTCGATTCCCCCATCCGGTGAATCAGCACAATGCGGCCCGCTTCTCTCCTTGGGTTGAGTGTTTCCAACAGGCCGGCCAGCCAATCTTTATCCATCCCCGGGCCCACCTTGATACCCAGCGGGTTTCGAATCCCGCGAAAATACTCCACGTGCGCCCCTTTCAGGTCGGCCGTTCGCATTCCTATCCACGGAAAGTGGGTGCCGAGATTGAACCAGCCCCACTGCCGGGGAACCTGACGGGTCTGCGCCTGTTCATAGGGCAGGTGCAGTGCCTCGTGCGAGGTGAAAAAGTCCACGCGCCTCAGGCTTCCGATATCGCGCCCGGTGATCGTCTCCATGAAGCGCAGCGACTGGCCCAGGCTTTCCGTTAATTTATTAAACTCTTCGGCCAGCGGTGAATGTTCCAGCCAGCCCAACTCCCAGTATTCGGTATGGTGGACGTCCGCGAACCCCCCGTCCACGAGAGACCGGACGAAATTCATCGTCATGGCGGAATAGGCATGCGCCTGCAGCAGGCGCTGTGGATCCGGCACCCTGGATTGTTCGGTGAACTCGAAGGCATTGACCAGGTCGCCCCGGTAACTCGGCAGGGTCACGCCGTCGCGGGTCTCGGTATCCGCCGATCGCGGCTTGGCGTACTGCCCCGCAAAACGCCCGATCCGGACTACGGGCATTTGCAGGCCATGTACCAGCGCCAGGCTCATCTGCAACAGGACCTTGAGCCGGTTGGTAATCAGCGGCGAACAGCATTCCGCAAAGCTCTCGGCACAGTCTCCCCCCTGCAGCACGAACCGTTTGCCCGCCTGCGCTTCGGCAATCTGCTCCCGCAGAGAGAGAATTTCCCAGGAAGTGACCAGCGGCGGCAGATCGGCCAGCTTTACCAGCGCGTCATCCAGCGCCTGCTGATCCGGATAGGTCGCCTGCTGAAGCGCCGGAAAATTACACCAGGAATCCGGCTTCCAATCATTCGGTACATTGGCTTCCCGGACCTGGTTAGCCGGAACTGAACGTGTTGCGCTATTCATGATGGATTCAAGCCTTAAGTTTGCGGGCGCGGATCAAGACGAAGATGGTAACGATTGTAATCCCGGTATACCAGAGTAACGTCCACCCCGGCATGCTCAAGCCAAAAAGCTGCCATTCGACTTCGGCACATTCGCCGGACCCGTAAAACACCTCGGCCAGGACCTGGGTGAACGGCAGTGTATCGAGCATATAATTCAACCCCATCCCGCAATCCGGAACCTGGTCGGGCGGCAAGCTCTGCAGCCACAGGTGCCGTCCGGCGATGGTCACACCCGCCAGGCCGCCCAGGGCCAGCAGCCCACCATAGGCCCACCGTCCGGCGGAACCCGGGTTGTGGAGGGCAGCAACGAGGGCGACAGCGCCTATCCACATAAAGGCGATTCGCTGAAAAACGCAGAGCGGGCACGGCTCCAGGAACTGCACGTGCTGCACGTAAAGCGCATACGAAACCATGCCCGCGCACACCAGCGCGACGAGAAAAAACCAGATCCTTGGTTGAAACAACACGGCCATCGATAAAACCTCGCAATTACTCGAAGGGACCTGGAGAGTGATTCCCTGATAAGTAAAGACCCGGCTGAAACAGCCGGGTTCCCTTATAATCTAGGGTCCAGACCATGGCAGACCCCGCAGGCAAGATAATGAGTGCAACAACGGCAAATTACAAGGTTAGGACAGGCAGTCCCATACATGCCCCAACAGGCACATCGCTCAGCTGCAAAGGCTGGCACCAGGAAGCTGCCATGAGAATGCTGATGAACAACCTGGACCCGAACGTGGCGGAAAAGCCCGAAGAACTGATCGTATACGGCGGGACCGGCAAAGCAGCCCGCAACTGGGCCTGTTACGACCGTATTGTGCAAACGTTGCAACGGCTGGAAAACGATGAAACCCTGTTGATCCAGAGCGGAAAACCGGTCGGTGTTTTCCGCACCCACGATGAAGCGCCGCGGGTTCTGATCGCCAATTCCAACCTGGTACCCCGCTGGGGCAACTGGGATGTTTTCCGTGACCTGGAGGCAAAAGGCCTGACCATGTATGGACAGATGACCGCCGGTTCCTGGATCTATATCGGCTCGCAGGGAATCGTCCAGGGCACGTACGAGACTTTCGCCGAATGTGCGAACCAGCATTTCGAAGGAAGCCTGGCCGGTAAACTGGTCGTGACGGCGGGACTCGGCGGCATGGGTGGCGCACAGCCATTGGCCGTTACGATGAACGACGGCCTCTGCCTTGCCGTCGAGGTCGACCCCCGGCGTATTCGCAGGCGCGTGGAGACCGGCTACTGCGACGTCATGTCAGAGGATCTCGATGAGGCCCTCAACCTGCTCGAACAAGCGGACGGCGGCCTGTCGGTGGGCCTGCTGGGCAATATCGCGGACATCATGCCCGAACTCGAGCGACGCGGAATCGTGCCCGACGTCATTACAGACCAGACTTCCGCTCATGATCTTCGCTACGGTTACATTCCAGTCGGCTACTCGCTGGAGGAGGCGGAAAACCTCAGGGCCTCAGACCCGGTGAAATACGATAACGAGGTGCTGGACTCAATGGTTATTCACGTTCAGGCGATTCTTGACCTGCAAAAGAAGGGCTCCGTTTGTTTTGATTACGGTAACAACTTGCGGGGCCAGGTGGCCGACAATCGCAACATGCCCGAGGCCTTCGACTACCCGGGATTCGTTCCGGCCTACATTCGCCCTCTGTTCTGCAAGGGAGCGGGCCCCTTTCGCTGGGCCGCGCTCAGCGGCAATCCCGCCGACATCAAGGCGACCGACGATGCAATCCTCGAACTGTTTCCTCACAAAGAAGCCCTGCACCGTTGGATCCACAAGGCACAGGAGAAAGTCCAGTTCCAGGGGCTGCCTTCACGAATATGCTGGCTGGAGTACGGCGAACGCGCCGAGGCGGGACTCAGGTTCAACTGGCTGGTGAAGAAGGGCAAAGTCGACGCTCCCATGGTCATTGGGCGCGATCATCTCGACACCGGCTCCGTCGCCTCGCCCAACCGTGAAACCGAAGCCATGAAGGACGGTTCCGACGCGATTGCAGACTGGCCCCTGCTCAACGCCATGCTGAACACAGCCTGCGGTGCCAGTTGGGTTTCCATCCATCATGGTGGCGGTGTCGGGATCGGTTATTCGTTGCATGCCGGCATGGTTTGCGTCGCGGACGGGACCGAGACGGCTGACCGGCGGCTACTTCGCGTGTTGACGGCGGATCCCGGCACCGGGGTCATGCGGCACGCAGATGCTGGGTACGGCCTCGCCGCAGATACCGCCAACGAGCGGGACATCGACCTGCCGATGATCAACGGCTGACACCCATGATTCGCATTACCTCACTTTACTCAGACCTGCAGGCCAGCATGGCGGCGCTGCGATTGGAACACAAAGCGCTGGACCGCAGCAGGGACATCGTCGACCGGGCCCTGCACGACGGCAAGGCACATTACGGCATCAACACCGGGTTCGGTTTCTTGGCAAACAAGCGCATCGATGCCGATCAACTGTCGGAATTACAACAGAACATCCTGCTCAGCCATGCCTGCGGCGTTGGTGATCCGGTCCCAACGGAAATCACGCGCCTGATGCTGCAGTTGAAAATTCACGCGCTCGGACTGGGACAATCGGGAATTTCCAGGGAAACATTCAACCAGTTGCTCAAGTTCGACGAACTGGGTCTTACCCCGTGGGTCCCCAGTCGCGGCAGCGTAGGCGCTTCAGGCGACCTGGCCCCGCTGGCTCACCTGTGTCTGCCGCTGATTGGCCGGGGCGAGGTGTGGAACGAGACGAATACGGGTAAGAAGGAGGCGGCGGCCGCGATGAGCCTGCTGGGTATTGAACCCATCCAGTTAAAAGCCAAGGACGGCCTCGCACTGATCAACGGCACCCAGTTAATGGCCGCTTACGGGGCGTTCGTGCTGGAACGCGCGCTGCACTTGCAAAAAGAGGCCGATATCCTCGCCGCCATGAGCCTGGAAGCCCTGCAGGGCAGCGCCACTCCTTTCGATCCGCGGATCCATGCGATCAGGCCGCACCGGGGCCAGATCGCCGTCGCCGGCAACATCCGCAAACTGCTGGAACACAGTGAAATCATGGATTCCCATCGTGATTGCGGGCGTGTCCAGGATCCGTACTGCCTGCGTTGTGTGCCCCAGGTCCATGGCGCCAGTCGCGATGCGCTGGACTTCGCACGGACCACCATCGAGACCGAGCTGAACTCGGTGACCGACAACCCCCTGGTATTCGATAACGGCGACATTATTTCAGGCGGCAATTTCCACGGTCAGCCACTCGCCCTGGCAATGGACTTTGCAGCCATAGCGCTGGCGGAGCTCGGCAATATTTCCGAACGCCGAACCTACCTGCTGCTCGAAGGGCATGACGGCCTGCCAAAACTTCTGATGAAGGACACCGGAGTCAACTCTGGATTCATGATTCCGCAATACACCGCGGCGGCGCTGGTTTCTGAAAACAAGATTCTGTGCCATCCAGCCAGCGTGGACTCCATACCGACGAGTCTCGGTCAGGAGGATCACGTCAGCATGGGCTCGATCAGTGCGCTCAAACTGCTTTCGGTGCTCAAAAACGTGGAACGGGTACTCGCCGTCGAATTGCTTTGTGCCTCGCAAGCCCTGGATTTCAGGATGCCGCTCCACCCCGGACGGGGCGTGCAATTTGCACACGAAATGCTGCGTGCACAAATTGGCCACGCCCAGAAAGACTACGAGGTGCGGAACGATCTCGACCTGTGCGCCAGTATCCTGAACAGCGGCAAGCTGGCAGAGGCCGTGGAATCACGGATCGGCGCGATCAGCTGATGCCGGTTTTACGGAATATCGCGCAGCTTGCGACCTGCCCCCGGGGCAATCCGCAGGATGATGCCGGCCTGGTCGCCAACGCTGCAGTCGTATGGCGGGATGACGTCATTTGCTGGGCCGGGCCCGCGACCCAAATGCCGTCCGAGTTCAGCAATGAGCCGACCTTAGACTGCGAACAGCGGCTCGTCGTACCCGGTTTGATCGACTGCCATACACACCTCTGTTTCGGCGGCTGGCGCGGAGACGAATTTGCCTTGCGAATCAGCGGGGCCAGTTACCAGGAAATTGCCGCGGGGGGCGGCGGAATCGCCAGCACAGTGACGGCAACGCGTGCGGCCAGCCTGGGTGAACTCAGGCGAAAAGCCAAGTCCATTCTTGACAGCATGCTCGATCTCGGCGTCACGACTGTCGAGTGCAAAAGCGGCTACGGACTGGATGTTGCAAATGAACTCAAGCAGCTGGAAGTTTACCGGCAGCTTAACCGCGACCATCCAGTCGACCTGGTCCCGACGTTTCTGGGTGCCCACGTCGTGCCCGCCGAATACGCGCAAAGAAGGGAACGGTACGTTGAACTGTTATGCAATGAACTCATCCCGCTTATTGCCCGGGAAGACCTGGCTGTGTTTTGCGATGTTTTCGTCGAGACCGGTGCCTATACCGTTGGCGAGGCCCGTAAGATTCTGTCCAGCGCCGCTTCCCACGGTATGCGGGCAAAGGTGCATGCTGACCAATTGTCCGACGGCGGCGGAGCGCAACTCGCTGCGGAGTTCAAAGCCATTTCTGCAGAACACCTGGAATACGTCAGCGACGCGGGTATCGAGGCTCTGGCCAACAGCGGCACGGTGGCGGTGAGTCTGCCGCTGGCTTCATTTTATCTCGGCGAAGCTTTCATGCCCGCCCGGAAAATGATGTCCGCCGGTGTACCGGTGGCTGTCGCGACCGACTTCAATCCGGGTTCAGCACCCAGTTTTCACCTGCCCCTGGCCATGACCACCGCCTGCATTCATCAGCGAATGACGCCGGAGGAAGTTCTCAACGGTGTCACTACCATCGCCGCAAGGGCTATCTGCGCGGATGACCGGATCGGTTCACTGGCCCCGGGCTACCTTGCCGATCTGGCGATTATCGACGCACCCAGCCTTAATCACTGGCTTTACCATTTCCGGCCGAATGCCTGCGTCAGGGTTCTCAAGCGCGGCAACTGGATTTAAGGGCTTCTCTTGACCTGTGTCTATATACGGGCGCTTCGTTTTGCTCTAAAATTAACCTAAATGACAATCATTCTCAATTAGAAAAGCGGTTATGACTCTCAGAGAACTGAATCCCGGCCAGACGGCCAGAATAGAAGCGGTCGACGCCCGCCAGCCCGGCGTTGTGCGATTGATGGTGCTCGGACTCATAGAAGGCGCTGAGGTCCAGTATGAAAACTCGGCCATTGGAGGAGATCCAATGGAAGTTTCAGTATTCGGTACGGCTATTTCCGTACGTCGGCAACAGGCGGGTTCGTTCCGTATTTCTCCGATCAGTTAGGATGTCTGATACGCAAACGGCCTATGTTCCGGTCGACAAAATCAAAATTCGGCGTCGCCCCACGGCTTCGATAGCGGTAATCGGCAATCCCAATTCAGGAAAAAGCACCCTTTTCAACCGCTTGACCGGACTTCGCCAGACCACTGGAAATTATCCCGGGGTCACGGTAGAGAAGCATTCCGGCGTTCTGCAGCTCTCGAACAGCGCGCTGGAACTTGTTGACCTGCCGGGAATATATTGCCTGGGCGGTTTCTCCGCCGATGAACGAATCGCTGTCGATGTCCTGCTCGGCCGGATTGAAGGCACCCCGAAACCGGACGGTCTGCTGGTGGTCCTGGATGCCACTCATCTTTACCAGGGACTCTACCTTCTTCAGCAATTGATGGAAATGCGGCTTCCGATAGTGGTGGCGATGACCATGACGGACGTGGCCACATCGAACGGTATCGACATTTCCATCGAGGTTCTGCAAAGGCACCTTGGCGGAATCCCCATTTACCCGGTCGTGGCCACCACGGGTCGGGGACTGGACACGCTCAAGTCCGCTTTGGAATCGATTGCTGAAAGCAAAGCCCCCGCCACACCCGAGTCCTGGCCGAAATTGAGTAGCACGGCCGATAACCTGGTAAACCACGCGGCCAGCACGATGACCCGTATCGATATGATCCAGGCCCTGTTGCACCCTGAAAGCAGCCAGGCCAGTACTCTCAATGAGCAATTGGGCCTGGTGGTGGTGGAAGAAATTCGTCGCGACCTGTTTGGTGATGAACCTCCGCAGGCTTGCGAGGCCCGCCATCGATACAGCTGGGTCCATGGAGTGCTGCGGGAGTCGCAACACCAGGCGCCACTGATCGATAGATTCGGGGCCCGCGGCCTGAGATGGCTCAACCGGCCCTGGCCGGCGACCCTATTGTTTTTTGCCGTTATGGCGCTGGTCTTCCAGGCGGTTTTTTCCTGGGCCGCTCCGCTGATGGAAGCTATTGACCTGGGGGCGACCTGGCTTGCAGAACAGGTCGGAGCCTGGTTGCCGGATGGTGCGCTCGCGAGCTTCATAACCGATGGGGTCATCGCGGGTGTCGGCAGCGTGATAGTTTTCCTGCCGCAGATCCTGATACTTTTCCTCTTCATTATCATACTGGAGGATTCCGGTTTCCTGGCGCGAGCCGCGTTCCTGATGGATCGCATCATGCGCTCTGTAGGCCTCTCCGGACAATCCGTCATACCGATGTTGTCGAGTTTTGCCTGCGCGGTGCCGGCGATCATGGCAACCCGGGTCATTCCGGATCGACGAGACCGCATCGCCACCATCCTCGCCGCGCCGTTCATGACCTGCTCAGCCCGGCTCCCGGTCTACGCGCTGCTGATCGCCGCGTTTGTCCCCGACACCTCGGTCGGCTGGTTCAATCTACAGGGGCTGGTGCTGCTCGGTCTGTACCTCCTGGGTATCATTGGCGGACTGATCACGGCATGGCTGCTTAAACGATCCGCATTGCGCGGACCCAAACCCCACTTTGCCCTTGCCTTACCGGAATTCAGACGCCCCAACCTGCAAACCGTTCTGATCAAGTTGCTGGAGCGTGCACGTATTTTCCTCAAACGGGCCGGCACCGTGATTTTTGCGGTTGCGGTCATTGTCTGGGGGCTGGCTTACTTCCCACGCTCCGAAGCCGTGACGTTGAACCTGGACGCTGCCATAGCGCAGGCGGAGACAAGCTACGCCGGCGGGCAACTGGAGGATGCACTCCGCGACCTCGAGAATCAGGCGGCCGCGGAACAGCTTTCTCAGAGTTACCTCGGCCGCGCCGGGCGGTTTATCGAACCCGTTTTTACGCCGCTCGGATGGGACTGGCGTGTCTCCGCCGCGGTCATTGCAGGATTTCCGGCACGGGAAGTTGTCGTTGCCGTGATGGGAACCATCTATGCGGTCGGGGAAGACGCGGAAGAGGCCAGTCTCGCCGGAAAACTCCGTTCGGCAACATGGCCAGACGGCCGACCGATTTTTACCGTACCGATGGTGCTCGGTTTACTGATCTTTTACGCCTGGTGCCTGCAGTGCGCCGCCACGATAGCTACTATTTACCGTGAGACCAACAGTTGGCGCTGGCCCGCTTTTGCGTGGACCTACATGACCGTGATCGGCTACCTCGGCGCCTTCCTTGTTTATCAGCTGGGCAGCAAGTTTTAGTCTGCTGAGCGTTCTGTTGTGCCTCGTTCAGGCGTCATAAATTGTATGGTGACTGACAATCTACGGCATATGACGGGCCTTGCCCGCTAGGCGCCCAGCTACCCAAACACATCTTAACCTTCTGTTTTAACTATGTTTGTTCCTGTTTTATTCAATTCTGGCCCGAAATATGCATTATTACTATTGAAAGACAAGGGGCTGAATGATGAAAAACGTAATGACAAACCTGTTTAAAGCCGGACTGACAATGATCGTTGGATGGACTTTTGCCGGTTGGCTGCTCTTTCTAATGCTGATGTCATTGACGCTCATTTCTCAAAGCTGAATTTGTGCCGGGGGAAACCCCGCCTCACTCTCCAGGGCGGGGCCAAAAAGAAAAGCCCGGCTAATGGCCGGGCTTTTCAATGACTTTCAGAACCGGCCAGACTGCCGGCCTGGCGAGTTATTCCGTCTCGATAACCTCTTCTTCCACGGGACGGTCAACCAGTTCAACATAGGCCATGGGGGCATTGTCGCCCGCCCTGAATCCACACTTCATAATGCGCAGATAACCACCCGGTCGATCGGAGTAACGCGGACCCAGTTCATTGAAAAGTTTGGTAACAACTTCACGGTTACGCAACCGGTCGAAAGCCTGGCGGCGGTGCGCAACGCTGTCTTTCTTTGCCAACGTGATCAGGGGCTCGGCGACGCGGCGAAGCTCTTTGGCTTTCGGAACAGTGGTCTTTATGATCTCGTGTTCAATAAGCGATGATGCCATATTGCGAAACATGGCTTTCCTGTGAGAACTGTTTCGGTTCAGTTTTCTTCCGGATTTTTGATGACGCATGGTCTTGTCCTTAATCTATCTTAACGGGCCAAACGGCGAGCTCAGGCGCTTACCAGGCTTTCCGGCGGCCAGTTTTCCAGTTTCATACCCAGTGACAGGTCATGTGACGCAAGCACGTCCTTGATCTCCGTCAGGGATTTCTTGCCGAGATTCGGCGTTTTCAGCAGTTCGACTTCTGTGCGCTGCACGAGATCACCGATGTACAGAATGCTCTCTGCCTTGAGGCAGTTAGCCGACCGCACGGTCAACTCGAGGTCGTCTATCGGGCGTAACAGCACCGGGTCAATTTCCTGCTCTTTTTCTTCGACTTCAACAGCCTGGCGAGCCTTGAAGTCAACGAAAACAGAGAGCTGATCCGCCATGATGTTCGCAGCGAGTTTCACTGCGGCTTCACAGTCCATCGTTCCGTTGGTTTCGATATCGAGAATCAACTTATCCAGGTTGGTACGCTGTTCGACACGCGCGGCATCGACTGAATAAGCGACTTTCCTGACCGGGCAAAATGACGCGTCCAGCTGCAGGCGTCCGATCGGGCGGCTTTCCTGGTCGCCGATCACCAGCTGCGTTGCCGGCTGATAGCCCACACCGCGGCAAACCTTGAGCCTCATGTTGATGCTGCCTTCCTTCGTCAGATTGCAGATCACGTGGTCCGGGTTCACTAACTCGATCGTGTGATCGATCTGAATGTCTCCGGCCGTTACCGTGCCGGCACCTGATTTACTCAGGGTCAGAACGGCCTCTTCACGATCATGCATGCGAAGCGCAATACCCTTGAGGTTCAGCAGCACTTCGATAATATCTTCCTGCAGGCCTTCTACGGCCGTATATTCGTGCAGCACGCCGTCCATTTCGACTTCGACAATCGCACAGCCCGGGATTGACGACAGCAGGACCCGGCGCAGAGCATTACCCAGCGTGTGACCAAAACCTCTTTCCAGAGGTTCCAGTGTGATTCGGGCGCGGTTCGGGTTGACTTCGTCAACACCCACCGAGCTGGGCTTCAGCATTTGATCAATAACACCCATCATAGGGATTGCCCTCTTTGACTTTAAACCTGATAAATCTCTCTGGCCGCTACGCTAAGAACCGCAGCAATCAGACACGATTTGAATATGTACAGAGCTGTTTACTTGGAGTAGAGCTCCACGATCAGACTCTCGTTGATACCCGCTGACAGTTCGTCACGGTCCGGGTAGGCTTTGAAAACACCTTCCAATTTCTGGGTGTCCACATTGACCCACGCGGGTACGAGGTCCATCTCCTGGCTCAGTGTGACGGCTTCCTTGATGCGCAGCTGGTTCTTTGCCTTCTCCCGAACGGACACAACATCTTCGGGCTTAACCTGGTAAGACGGGATGTTCACCGCCTCGCCGTTCACCATGATGGCCTTGTGAGACACGAGTTGACGAGCCTGCGCGCGAGTCACCGCAAAACCCATACGGAAAACGACGTTATCCAGCCGGCTCTCAAGCAGTCGCAACAGGTTCTCGCCGGTTGCGCCCTTTTGCTGCGCAGCCGCCTTGTAGTAATTGCGGAACTGGCGCTCGAGAACCCCGTAGATACGGCGAACTTTTTGCTTTTCACGCAACTGCAAGGCGTAATCTGACAAACGCACTCGACGGGACGAGCCGTGCTGTCCCGGAGGCTGGTTCAGCTTGCACTTGGACTCCAGTCCACGTGCCGGGCTTTTCAGCTCCAGGTCAACGCCCTCACGGCGTGCCAATTTGCAGGTTGGTCCAATATATCTAGCCATTCTCTATGCTCCGCTCAGACGCGACGTTTCTTGGGAGGCCGACACCCGTTGTGCGGAATCGGCGTCACGTCAGTAATGTTGGTTATCTTGTAGCCCACGGCGTGGAGTGCACGCACAGAGGATTCCCGACCAGGACCGGGCCCCTTGACTCGGACGTCGAGGTTTTTCAAACCGTAGTCCAGCGCGGCGCGGCCAGCAGTCTCAGCAGCTACCTGCGCGGCGAAAGGTGTGCTCTTCCTGGAGCCGCGAAAACCCGCGCCGCCTGAAGTGGCCCACGACAGCGCATTACCCTGCCGGTCTGTGATCGTGATAATCGTATTGTTGAAGGAAGCATGAACGTGGGCGATACCGTCCACGACTGTCTTTTTTACCTTCTTTTTCTTTGTAGGCTTAGCCATATCTTTCCCGTTTCCTAACGCTTAATCGGACGACGCGGACCTTTCCGGGTGCGCGCATTAGTCTTCGTTTGCTGACCGCGAACCGGAAGGCCGCGACGGTGCCGCAGGCCGCGGTAACAACCGAGGTCCATCAAACGCTTGATGTTCATTGCCACTTCACGGCGCAGGTCACCTTCTACTGAGATGCTCCCGATTTGAGCGCGGATACCTTCAATTTCCGATTCCGTCAGGTCTCGGATCCTGGTATCAGGCGCAACACCGGCCGCCTCGCAAATCTGGTACGCACGGGTTTTTCCAATCCCGTAAATGTGGGTCAGGCCCACCCAGGTGTGCTTTTGAACCGGTATGTTGACTCCTGCAATACGAGCCATGTCTTTAACTCCTGTCAGCTTTGTGCCGCTTGTGTGAACAGCACATTATATCTAATCCAAAGTGTCGGTAAAAGCCTGAATTTATTGCTGCTTTACAACCGGCACCGATATTTCGTCAGCCCTGTCTCTGCTTGTGCTTTTTCTCACTGCAAATAACGAACAGAACGCCTTTGCGCCTGACGATTTTGCAGTTTCTGCAGATCTTTTTTACTGAAGCCTGCACTTTCATCTCTCTTCTCCCAAGCAAGCGGGTCAGCCTGTTATCGGCAACCCGTTATTACTACCCGCTCATGCGGTGCTAAACCAAGCTACCGCCGAACCACTCCGGAACGGCCATAGGATTTCAGATTTGCCTTTTTCATCAGGCTGTCATACTGGTGTGAAATCAGGTGTGCCTGGATCTGCGCTATGAAGTCCATGATCACCACGACAACGATCAACACCGACGTACCGCCGAAATAAAACGGCACCGACCAGAGCACCCTGAAAATATCGGGCAGCAGACACACCGCTACCAGGTACAACGAGCCGACCATGGTCAGCCTCGTCAATACGAAATCGATGTAGTTCGCCGTCTGCTTACCCGGACGTATACCGGGAATAAACGCTCCTGACTTCTTCAGGTTGTCCGCCGTCTCCTTGGAGTTAAAAACCATGGCGGTGTAGAAGAAACAGAAGAAAATGATCAGTCCCGAATACAAAATCGTGTACGCGAGGTTACCCGGGGTCAATGCCGCCGAAACGTCCGTTAGCCACGTCAGCCCTTCGGACCCGCTAAACCAGGTCGCGAGGGTCGACGGGAAAATGACGATGCTGGACGCGAAGATGGCGGGGATTACGCCCGACATATTCACTTTCAGCGGAAGATGTGTCGACTGGTTCTGGTAGGCGACACGCCCCTGCCGCTGGGCGTAATTCACCGTAATCCTGCGCTGACCCCGCTCGACGCGAACGATAAAATAAATCACTGCCAGCACCAGTGACAGGATGATCAGGGTCGCCGGAATGCTCAGCTGACCGGTATTGACCAGTTCCAGTGTTCCAGCAACCGCGCGTGGCAGGCCGGCGACGATACCCGCAAAGATAATGAGAGAGATACCGTTACCCACGCCGCGCTCGGTGATCTGCTCACCCAGCCACATCAGGAAAACAGTGCCGGCCGTCAAGGTCACAATGGCGGTAAACAGGAACCCGAAACCGGGCGCCATCACTACCGCAGCCTGCCCCTGCAGTGCGAAAGCAACGCCTCCGGCCTGGATCGCAGCGAGAATGACCGTGAAATTACGGGTGTACTGGGTAATCTTCTGTCGGCCGGATGAACCCTCTTTCTTGAGTTGCGCCAGCTGCGGCACAGCACTGCTCATCAGCTGCATGATAATGGACGCCGAAATATAAGGCATGACGCCCAGGGCAAAAAGCGAAAACCGCTCGAGTGCGCCGCCCGTGAACAGGTTGAACACGTCCACGATGGTACCCTGTTGCGAATTCATGAACTGCAGCAGAGCCTGCGGGTTAACACCAGGAACGGGTATGAACGTGCCGATGCGGTAAATGATCAACGCCGCGACGACGAACAGCAAACGCTGACGCAGTTCGGTCAGTCGACCGATGCCGCCCAGCGTTTCCGCCATTTGTGACGGGGAACGTGCCATTACTCTACCTTGCCTCCGGCTGCTTCGATGGCCGCCTTGGCGCCCTTGGTAACTGCCAGACCTTTGACGGTGATTGCGCGGTCAAGTGTGCCGGTGTTGATAATTTTCACTTTCTTGGTGTCGTGGCCGACTACTTTCTCAGCCTTAAGCACGTCAAGATCGAATTCATCGACGTTCATCACCTGAAGTTGATACAGGCGAACCTCGGCGTTGTAGCGCGCGCTGCGTGAAGCGAACCCGCGTTTAGGCAAGCGGCGCTGCAACGGCATCTGACCGCCTTCGAAGCCGACCTTGTGGAAACCGCCGGAACGAGCTTTCTGACCTTTGTGGCCGCGGCCTGCGGTTTTTCCGATGCCCGACCCAATACCGCGGCCTACGCGCTTGCGGTCCTTTTTGCTGCCCTCTGCCGGGCTGAGTTCATTCAGTTTCATGTCAGTACTTTCCCAAATTGATTAAATTGGCGGTTCGCAGAGAATCCTGGCCGAAGAGCGGCTTCAGGCTTCCTCCACTCGTACCATGTAATTGATCTTGTTGATCATTCCCCGGATCGATGGCGTATCTTCCAGCACCACGGTGTGGTGCATGCGTTTCAGGCCCAACCCGCGAACGCATTCGCGATGCCTGGGCTGGAACCCGATAGGTGAACGAACCAGCGTTACTTTTATCTGCTTTGATTTAGCCATAATCTTTTACCCGATGGTCGCTCCGCCGACATTTGCCATGATCTCATCGACAGACTTTCCGCGCTTCGCAGCGACTGTTTCGGGACTCTGCATCGACTGCAGTCCCTTGATGGTTGCACGCACCAGGTTGATCGGGTTGTTGGACCCAACGCTCTTGGCCAGTACATTGTGCACGCCCACGGTTTCCAGCACGGCCCGCATGGCTCCGCCTGCGATAACGCCGGTACCCTCAGATGCCGGTTGCATGTAGACGCGTGACCCCGCGTGACTGCTTTTCACCGGGTGCCACAACGTACCCTCACGCAACGAGACGGTCACCATGTTCCGGCGCGCCTTCTCCATGGATTTTTGAATGGCCACCGGCACTTCACGCGCCTTGCCATAACCGAATCCAATCTTGCCGTTGCCATCGCCGACCACGCTCAATGCGGTAAACCCGAAGATCCGGCCGCCTTTGACCACCTTGGCCACTCGATTGACTGCAACCAGTTTTTCAAGCAGGCCGTCGCCTGTGTCTCTATCCATATTCGCCATGTTTCTTACCTGTTTCTACGGGTCAGAACCTGTCCCGAATTCAATTAAGCCTCGTTAGAAGTTCAAACCCACTTCGCGAGCAGCATCCGCCAGTTCCTTGACGCGCCCGTGATATCGGTATCCCGAACGATCGAAGGCAACGTCCTTCACTCCGGCCTCGACAGCCTGCTG
>Ga0316201_10001616_pt1 | contig 15350 bp, 13 predicted proteins | sample CS6wburrow_MG_FD_204516 | JGI IMG/M metagenome (GOLD analysis project Ga0316201, IMG submission 204516) | Coastal sediment microbial communities from Delaware Bay, Delaware, United States - CS-6 worm burrow | ecosystem: Environmental > Aquatic > Marine > Coastal > Sediment | place: USA... | reverse complement strand
GTTACCATCACTACCCGTATACCAGCTTTCCTATAAATGTCGATTGTTGCCTTTACATCTTCGCGTGCGGGGTCTATAAAACCAATGAGGCCCAAAAAAGTCAATTCTTGCAATACCCTTTCCTTTTTTGGGCATTCCGAGGTTTCCTTAATGGCAAAAGCTAATGTACGCAGGCCTTGTGAAGCCAGTTTATTCAATTTTTTATTCCAATCTTCTTTATGGTCGAAGGGGTTTCTTCCCGTTGTGTCCCAATAATAATTACAAAAGGGAACGATACTTTCATATGCCCCTTTAACGTACACTTCATATTTTTTTTGATACTGGTTTACCGTGGCCATTAATTTCCGTTTTGCATCAAAAGGGAGTTCCATTATTTCGGGATGTTCTTTTTTGATAGACATCGTATCATAGCCCAATTGTTCGGCAAAATCGATCAGGGTGAGTTCTATGGAATCGCCTGGCTCGTCTTTCGGTTTGCCTGCAGCATTGTTGCAGAGAATGGAAGCCATAATCATTTTATGGAAAGCCGCATAATTGCTTTCCGAATCCAAAATATCCGATTTAACCGGAAATACTTTGTTCAAAGAATCATTTCCGAAAAGTACCGTATGCACTTTCATCTGATCCTCGGTTAAAGTTCCCGTTTTGTCTGTACAGATAATATCTGTTGCCCCTAAGGTCTGTACGGCCTCCAGTTTTTTAATGATTACTTTTTTCTTTGACAACCTCAACATACCCTGGGCCAATGCAATGGTCGCGACGATAGGGAGGCCTTCGGGTATCGCCGCAACGGCCAGGGCCACTCCTGTTTCTATCATTAAGAGCAGGTCTATTCCGCGAATATACCCTGTGACAATAATCAATACCGCAAAGAAAAGCGTCAACCAAATGAGCCTTTTGCTCAACTGGTTCAATTTCTTTTCCAGGGGAGTCCGTTCTTTATCGGCCTCCAGGCCCATCTGCTGAATAGTGCCTAATTGGGTGTACTTGCCCGTCGCAGTTACCAGAGCCCTTCCCGACCCTGCAAGCACCGTGGTGCCCCTAAATACCATATTGGATTGATCCGTAATGGGGGTTGTTGCCTTTAGTGCCTCCGCTTTCTTACGTACGGGGGCACTTTCGCCTGTTAAAGCAGATTCCTTCACCGAAAGAGTATCTACTTCAATCAGTCTGCCATCCGCCGGAATTACATCACCAGTATATACTAGTACAACATCGCCCGGCACTACTATGGAAGCCTTGATCCTGATTATTTTTCCAGACCGGACAACATGGGTCATAGCCTGGCCCATTTTGCGCAAGGCCTCCAAGGAGCGTATAGCCTGAAGCTCCATAAAAAACCCTATCCCGACCGAAATTACTATTACAATGATTATCGCAATTCCCTCCAGGAGATCGCTAAATATAAAAGCTAATACAGAGGCAACCGTAAGAATATAAATTATCGGATCCAGCAATTGATCTGCAAGTATAGTCCATCGCTTTTTGGGGCCTTGTTCCGGAATCTGGTTTAAACCGTATTGTTCAAGGCGCCGGGCAGCTTCTTCCCTACTTAGACCTTGTACATCATCGCTGTCTAATTGGGCAACAATCTCTTTTACGGAAAGGGTGCACGGCTCCTGAGGCATTTTTTTGAATTTTTGCAGGAAAAAAGATTACCCCTGGCCAAACCTATTCACTTGGAAGCCTGGTCGGCGGCATATTCCTTACCCATCTGCGATTATCCAAAAAATCGTCCATATCAAAGAAATCTTGGGTTACCAGATTGCCAAAAGGCCTTCCTCTAAATTTTACCAGCGTACTAATATTCTTTTTTTAAGTTAAACAATTAATAAAACATGAACGGAAGGTACCCGGCATGGCCCATATTCAAAATGACTTGGGTCAGTCAGAAATTTATCTGACTAATTTTTGAAGAAATATTATAACCATCGCTCCTGATCAATAAATTTTATCCGCGAAAAATCCTGAGGCCCGTTATGGCTGATCGTAGATTAAAATATTTTATCCAGGCTATTTCCTGATGATCCTAGTCATACCATTAAAACAATAGCAAAGCACGGTTGCCAGGAATTCCGAAAAGTAGAACCACCCCATGATCCCTGGAAGCAGGATCGGGCACGGTTTGCATGGTGATAGGGCCCTGAAATGTTTCAAAAACGGCTGCTCTCATGATGATTCAAATAACGAATTCCTGTCATAAAGGACATACTTCAAATAAAATTTCTGACCCCACCATAGGCCCTGATGGATGCAGTTAGCTTTATTAAAAAAAGACGGAATCCGAAGGAGAAACCGCCTTAAAGAACATTACGATTAATACGACTAATTAGTAGGTTTACAGGCCATAAACAGGCACATTGAGGCCATCAATAGAATAGTGTTTTGGTGGTTCGTGATAATTCAATCCTGCTTTAATTCTTTGTTCCTCGAAAATGCATACATAAGAAATGCGCCAAACGCTATACCCATTATACCACTCACAGGAGCATAAGGTTTGAACTCAGGAATTGTGGAGACCACGAAATGCCGAAAATTTTCATGGCCTATGACAATGAGGATTATGGCAGCAATAAAGAACAGGTAACCTAAAATTTTAATTAGACCGGGATATTTTGATTCTTTTGCAGTTACTACGAACAAAATACCTAAAGCTACTCTCACGACAATTGCAAATATGTACAGTGAGGTGTTTCCCATTTCATTCTCCATGTAATTATTTTCCATCCAACCGAAAACGATTTCGGGCTTAATCAGCAATGAGAGCCCTAAAAGGAACATTAGCATTCCAAACAGTTTGATAATTAATTTCATGATCGGATTTTTTTATTGATTATTTAGGTAGCGCCAACGGTATGAATATCGTGAGCTTTAAGGTACTAAATTCATTGTTGGCCTTTCGTTATTGCAAATAATAGTTTCTGTTTCTGTTTTACTGAATTTTATAACTCATTCTTGAATTGAAAATTCGTCGGGTAACTGGTTTATTAATTTTATGGCAGTGTTTAATGCTGAATTGTATGCGTTAATTGTATTGTTTAAGTTATTGGTGTTCATTTTAGTTGCTGTTAATAACGTTTGGTCATTTAAAATTTGAGAATAATCATGTGGAATGGCATACTCCCCGAATTCCCATTCCTTAAAGTGCATTCTTACATATGGCAACCAAAAGTTTTCAAATTCCTGTTTGTCGTCTGCGTACTCTCGATAAACCCAGGGTATGTCCCTTTCGTAATACTGGGTTAATAAAATCCTAAGTTCCTTATCCCTTAGGGTTCCCAGATTCAATTCTTTTAATAATTCATATCCTTTTGAAGCCGAAAAAATATTTCGAGCCAAATGGATACGCCCTAAATCGGAGCGGATACTTTCATTAAAACTGCTATTCGATTCAAGCACGTTAATTATTCTTTTTTGTGCTTCAAAATCTTCAGTACGTAACGCCAGACCAAGCTCTAATTCTGCTTTATCCTGAATTAAATCTTCTTTGATTTCAATTAAAACATTTTTAATAGCCCGTGATTCTTTGTTAAACTCATTCCAATTATTGATTTGTAGTGCAATCAAAATTCCAATTACCACCAACACAATTTCTCCAATGGCATATCTCATATACTTCAGTGGTTTATTATCGTCGGCCATTTTTTTACGAATTTTTCGAAAGTAATTTATCATTGGTTAGTGGTTGGTCATGATGAAGGTTAACGGTTAGGCATATGAGCGGTTTTAATCCGCTTTATTCTTTGTTATAATCTTTTGGTTACACCAATACCACACATAATCTGGTCCCCCGGGTTCATAAGGGGCATATTTATCGAATTGCATCCCGGCTTTTTCCATCACTCTGATCGATGCTTTATTTTCTTTCATTGCAATGGCTATTATCTTTTTTAATTTGAGAGTATCAAATCCATAACTCAAAATGGCACGAGATGCCTCCGTTGCAATCCCTAAGCCCCAATATTCAGGCAAGAATCTATACCCAAGATCAATTTCATCAAATTCTGGCAGATACGCCAACCCTGCCCAGCCTGTAAATTGCATCCCATCCTTTAAAATAGTTGCCCATCTACCAAATCCATGTTTTTCATAATCATCAGATTTTTCTTTTATTTTACTATGAATCTCTTCTAAAGTAGTAATAACAGCTTCTCCAGTATATTTCTGAACTAGTTGATTGGAGTGTAGCCGGAGCATATCCTCCGCATCCGTATGGACCAATTCTCTCAAAATTAATCGTTCAGTCTCAATTATCATCTTCGTTTTAATAGCTTATAACGGTCTCGTGTATGATTTGTACGGCAGAGAATCTGCATGATTTTCGGTCGATGTAAATCAGTTGTTTAAAGTTAGGAATTTATTTGGGGTCGAAAAGGCGTATAAATTATAGCCCTTTGGCAGTAGTTTTTCTACTTCAGATCTTTTGTTTTTCTACAAACTCTTTAAATTGTCTCATCCATTTTTCCATTGGTTTTCGGTACATCCCCGGAAATAGAATGGCTACAAGTTTCGGCAAAATCCAATTTATCCGTGTATATTCATATTCGTACTCATATTTTGTCTGATTCTCATTCAGAACAATGAATTTACATTTCATTGTATTGTCCATTTGCTTATGGTGATAGCTTGCTTCAAATGAATCTGGCAATCTGTTAGCAGTTATCGTTTCTGTCAACTCCATCTCCCGATTCCCAGATTTGTAATACATTATGGACACGGCTCCTTTCTGCCCTTGGTCCCCCTCTATCAGTTCTTTTTTCACGAATCCATCCTGATATTCTCCAAGATAGTTAGGGTCAGCAAAGTATTTCACTACTACGCTTCTTGGTTTGTCTAATTCAATTGAACCTTTATGCTTCATATTTTGCCGGGTTAATTACAACTCGTAATATCTACATAAAAATAGCACCTATCCCTAAAAAACAGGACAAAGAATACAATTATAATATCCTACCCCCACCCCTCAAAAAAAAGACCCCTATTTGGGGCTGTTTATTTCGTCTGAATACTATTTGTGAAATGAGGTATGAAAAAGCTGGCAGTGAGTGTGGAGTGGAAATGCTGCTTAAAAAAACATCTATTCCGTCCCTTTTAGAATCGGCATCAAATTAATCAGATGTCTAATTTTAAATAAAATCTTCCATGGCTTCCAGCCAAATCGGAATTTCATAGTGGGTAGATTTCAGATACACAAAAAGGGTTTCAATGGCCAGGGTATAAATTAAGAGGGTAAAATTAATCCCCATTGCTCCGAACAAGCTAGCGTAAAGGTCATACATTACAGAGGTAACTCCGAACACTTTTATCGCTTTGGTAATGAAAATGATTGATTGATAAAACATTACTTAGGTCTTCTTTTGATGGTTGTCTGTATGGTATAGACGAGGAGAAATTCAATTTGTTACAGTACTAGGTATAAAAAGGTACTATATTATGAAATATTTAACAAATTTATGCTGTTGCAGGGCCGGAAAGGCCCGCTCCTGCAAGTTCAAAACCCCAAGCAAAAGACCGGGTTTTTGATCACACTTTAATGGCTACCCTGCCTACCTTGCAGTTCGAATGGGTAAACTGAGTTAGCTCACTGTGCTCGTGGACCAGAGAGGGCCGAACGCCCGCAAAAGGTTTTGTGAACCATTTGCAGTGAGGAGCCAGCCGGTGCGTTAGCCAAACGGGTCAATTAAGATGATTCAAATCGGAAATGAAACCTGGTTTAGCTCGCTCCGCTGATGGCCCTGTATGGAACACTCCTCCTTTATTTTATATCAATCATAGTTAATACGATCGCGTATGGTGCCGTCCTGTCTATGGATAATTACATCGGCCTTGTATTTTCTGGCCAGGCGTTTTGCTTTGTTAATGGCCGTATCCTGGCGTCTGTGTTTAGAGGTGATACGTTTATTCCCCTCGCGCCTTACGGCCCAACCGCTATCATATGGCACCACGTGTTGGTGCCAGGACCTCCCGCGTTTGCTTTGACGAGAACTTTTAAAAAAGACCTCAACCAATTCACTCAAAATGTCTATCCAGGAGCTGGATTTGTTGCTTTTAGGCATTTTGCATTTTTTTGATCTTCCCGAAGATACTATTTTCAGGAAAGAATTGCGTCCTGGGTTCATTCCTACAGCGAAAGTGCGTTTCGCAAAGTGAAAAAGAGCATTGAGCGATAAGGTTCAATAAGTGCACAAATTCTTGTGAGTACAGGCTTATAAACGTTTAATTCTTTCCCAACAAACACCTATATTTAGGGGTTACTATCATTGATGATAGGGATGAAAACGGGGCAAAGGATTTTTCGGGAGAATGGATTCATTTTGGCTAAGAAATTTTCCCCGATTGGCCGGCGGTGATGGATTATCTGAGAAAAAAATAGAAATAAAATTATTCTGCAATGAATAAACACTGTACCATTATTATTGCCGGGGCTGGCGGTATTGCCGAAGCGGCCGGTCTGCTCCTTATGGAATGGAGTGCAGTACCCCCTACCGTTTTTATCGGAAACCGAACGCTTTCAAAAGCGCAAAAGGTCGCCAGATGGATAGAGGAGGGTACCACTAAACCCTGTTCCGTTAAGGCATTTCATCTTCCCGGGGAAGGCCATACAGAGGAAATGAAAGAAATCCTGGGCCAGGGTGATGTAATCCTCGATTGCCTCCCTGGGAGCCTGGCCCCGAAAATAGCCAGGCTGGCCAAAGACTTTCACCTGCACTATGCCAACCTAACCGAGTATGTTGCAGAAACCATGGAAATAGTGACATTGGCAAAGGATGCTACCACGGGTTTCGTTCTTCAAACCGGTCTTGCTCCCGGCTACATCAATATCCTCGCCAACCTGCTTTTCCAACAGTTTTGCAGCGATTTTGAAGTAGACAACGTGGACAAGCTGGAGCTTAAAGTCGGTGCCCTGACAGCCCATGCAGTTGCCCCACATTATTATGGATTCACCTGGAGTCCGGTCGGGGTGGCTACCGAATACCTAAAAGATACCCTGGCGCTTCGGGATTATAAAAAAACAAGACTTCCTTCATTGTCAGAAAGAGCCACTATAATTATCGATGGCATTACCTATGAAGAGGACCTTACATCCGGAGGGGCAGCTGACCTGCCGGATGCTTTTGTTAAAAAGGTGGGTTTTCTCGATTACAAGACCTTGCGGTATCCCGGCCATTATGCATGGGTAGAAGAACAACGTACCGATCCGGGAAATACCCATGAAGCTATTGCCGCCTTACAGCACAAAATGGAAACATTTATTCCACACATCGAAGACGACAAGATCATTTTGTATTCAGCGGTGGAGGGGAAGGATAAAAAAGGGACCTTGTACAGGCGAGAGATCGCCAAACAGATACAACCACAAACAGTGGGAAGACATCAATTACGGGCCATCCAAATAACCACGGCAGTGTGCTTGCTTCAGTCAGCACAACTGTTGGTTGAATCTCATTGCAGTGGTGTTGTCCTGCAAAGCCAAATAGACCCAAAGCGATTTTTAAATGGGAATTTTATTGTACCCGTCTTTGGAAAAGTGTAAATGCTTTACTAAAAGCATACGAACTATTTAATCATTTCTATAATCTTATGCATCTCCTCCCTGATCCTTTTTTGAACAATCTTCCCGTAATATTCCTGGGTAATCTTAATACCAGAACACCCTAACATTTCCCTCCAAATCAATTATTTAAGTACATTAGTAGGAACAACCACTAACTCATGTTCCGCTTCTTCCGCCAAATACGTCAGAAACTCCTGTCTAATAATAAGTTCGGCAAATACCTGCTGTATATAATTGTAGAAATTTTTATAGTAATCATAGGTATCCTGATTGCCTTAGAGCTTAACAACTGGAATGAGGAAAGGATCGGTGCTGAGAATACCAAACTTCTTTTCCAGGAGGTAAGTGACGAATTGGTGCAGAATATTAAAAATATAGACAGAATAATAGATATCTATATTCTCAAAGATTCTCTTTATTTCATAGTGCTCAACAAAAAGGTTGAATACGAGGATTACAAAGCATCTTTTTTATTATTTCATTTTGCATTAACAACCGATGATTGGAGAGTTGTGGATCCATTGACTTTTGAAAGGACCAGCCTTGTGGATGATGACTTCAAAGAGCTGCTTGCAAGAAAAGATAATCTCACAGAGCTACAGGATTCTATCTTTTCAGAACTAAAAGAACTATACGGTAAAAGAAAAATAGATATAGATATAAATGATAAAACCTTATATGATACTCATCTTAATTTTAGAGACAAATTGAAGAATGAGCTTCCATGGTGGTCCGACTATGTGACCAATCGTGTTGTCACCGATGAAATGATCCAGTATGCTTTGAACGATCCTTTCTACCTGAATCAACTGAGTGAATTACGATTTAGGGAATTTTCTCATGCAACCGGAATGCTGTGGTTTAGAACCAAAGCGTTGAACCTCCATAAGAAGATTGCTGATATGCTTAATATTGAAAAAGACACCTCATTGGTTAAAGACATTGCAGATTTTGAGCACATCAAAGGTATGTATGAATGGAGAGGTGCTAGGTTTGATATCAGAGGGAAAAATGAATTGAAATCGAGTTTATGGAATAATGATTCTATTGTGGCACAAGCAGCGGATATTTATCCCTATTACAATTCTCATTTGATAATCAACATGGTAGAAAGAGGAGAAAACTGGTTGACTAAAATTGAATATGGGAAAGACGGGGAAGTTTTGGGGCTAACCTGGTTTGGAAATATGACGGAGGAGAATGGAAATAGGATCATTTCAAAAAAAATAGAGTGAGCAGTAGATCCGTTACTATAACCCCCTCAGCAATAGATGAATATTCTCATGGATCAACTTTGAATTCGTCCAAATCATTCCTGAGGGTTAAGGTTATCCGCGATAATAGAATTCCCTCAGGTTTACATAGCTTAAAGCCCTGATATTTCAGATCAAATCAATTAATTCCTTATCTTGAAAGGAGCGGCAATCAACCACCAACTCATACCTCCCTCAAAAAAAGAATCCCTGGTAGGGGCCTTTTATGGTGTCTGAATACTATTTCTGAAATGAGGGATGGAAAATGGTGATCTTTGAGGAGCGGTTTCATCAACTACCCAAGATCCATTTCGCGTTAAATCTACCTCAACAAAGAACTTGTCTAATCTGTATAGTAAGACCTTGGAGGAAGTGCGGAATAACTTTTCCCCTCTATGCCTTCTAAATAAGACCATAAACCCGTATCATCTGGTAATATCATTCCGGGGGTAACAGATGCAGAATGAATCCATTTCGTTTTTTCAGCTATAACTTCACCGTTTATTTTTAATATGATACTTTCCAGGCCATCATTTTCAAGAGAAGGATCATTTAGCCTGACGAATAAACCTAAATTACCCGTGTCTTGTGTTTCAAAACTAGATGACCAGGGTAAATGTACCTGATAGACATTACCATAGCCTCCGCCTTGTATTCTATTAGATATTCCTTGCCCATTTACCTCCCATGTAATGCTGGCTGTCTCCGCGGCATCTTCTTTGCTACAACTAATGATCAGAAGAAAAATTAACAATGCAATTTTTTTCATAAATGTTCTATTAATAACAAGAATATATATGTAAAACGAAATTCCTTCTAAAATATGACAATTCTCATGCTCATTTACGTATCCTATAATTTTCATTATGTAAAATAGACTCGTAACTATCTGATTATCAATATATATATATAGAGTAGATGATAGACTTCAAATTGAAGAATAAATGTTAAAATGGGGATTTCACTGAGGATACTGTAATTAGAAACCCTTCAAAAAGAACCTCCGTCCATCAAAAAAGTGGGGATCGCAACTCCCCACTCTCCAACTAGAATTAGTAGTGTGCAAATATGCTCAGGTTACTCCCTGGGTTAATTATTGGTGCCAACGGTCACCGTGGCATTGCCTTCACCCACCATTAGCATAACTGCCAATTCTCCTTTTTCCGCAGCCAGGTGGCCACCGGACGCGACAATTGTTGTATAGCTAATATTAAAACCTTCGTTTTCCAGCTCTTCCCGGTATTTAGACAAGGCGTTTTGTGGGACATCTTCATAGATGACTACCCAGTTCTTGGTATCATTTACTTCTTGTGTTGATACACTGATTATCTTTCCGTCTTTAAATTCAGGTACATCGCCCGGGACTTCTTTGGGCCAACTATTTGCTGAAGCATCGGCAGTAAAGGTTCCCTCTTCAGTTTCGATGGTAACTTTCTCATCATCCATATCCACTTTGGCATCCCCGCCCATAGACTTTTCTATCATCTTTTCGCTGGTCTTTTCAGCAGTTCTCTCACAGGTACAAGATTCAAATACTGTTGTTACGCCCAAAAAAACTAGTAGCATACCTACATATTTGACGTTTAATGTTTTGGAATATTTCATAGGCTCCTATTTTAGAATTAGAATTAAGAGTATTGCCAGTTGCATGCGTCTTTCGCATTATGGCAACGAAATCAAAATTAGAATGTCTGTAAATCTTCAACAATGATGCAGGTCATATTACATAGATTAGCCATGTTGGCTAAGGGTTGACTTACAAAATAAAAAAACCTATTAGGGGCCTTCTATCTCGTCTGAATACTATTTCTAAATGAGGGTGGAAAAAAGGATCAAAACGCCTTTTATAGAACATGGATAAAGATCTCAAATTGGTACTCATATCCAGTAAAGGTTAAGATATAAACATTATTTTAGTATGGATATAACAAGTTGGCAGCAAGCAAAACGAAAATGAATTACTCCAATGAAATAAAATCAATAATCGACCGAGAAGGTGAAAATGGTGGTCCATTTTGGTCAAGAGCTGATGGGGATATTCATGCGCCTCATGGCAATAGCACAATGGATACAATATATGTACTAGGCGAGCTAGGAGCCACTATTGAGAATTATCCTTTTTTATCGAAAGCCTTTGAATTTCTGTTTGAATACCAGACTCCTGATGGTTCTTTTAAATATTCAAAAACCAGCTCAAAGCTTCCATGTATGACGGCAAGAATTCTTGCTGCTCTAGGAAGAATAGAAGGATTTAAGAACAAAAGGACTGAAATGAGCTATCTACAACTTTTGGGAAACCAAAGTGCTGACGGAGGATGGAGGTGTAATACGGTTAAGCTCGGAAAATCACCCGAAACGGACGCTAGTAATCCCGGGACTACCTTGTATGTATTGGATGCTTTTCGATTCAGGAATAATAGCAAAAAAGATATTGAACAGCTTGATAAAGGAATAGAGTTTATTCTCAAGCATTGGACCACAAGAAAACCACTTGGGCCATGTACTTTTGGAATAGGCAGCCGATTTTTTAAAGTTGAGTTTCCTTTTTTGAGATACAATCTTTTCTATTTTGTTTATACACTTTCCTTTTACCCAAAGGCAAGTTCGGACCACCGATTTCTTGAGGCTTATTATGCACTTGCAGAGAAGACAGACAATGAAAGAATGATACTTGAAAATCCTCATCGTGTATGGAGAAAATATGAATTTGCTAAAAAAGGAAAACCCAGCGAACTTGCTACTCTAAGATGGAAGGAAATAGTTCAAAATGTAAACAGTAATTGAAAAGCAAGCTGCCAACAAGGTGTAAAAATGCATTAAAACGCATTTTACACTAAACGTTAGCACCAATATGAGGACATATGAAGTTTAATATACTTATTCTATTTGTTTTTACAATTGCTCTAAAAACAGTTAATGCTCAAAACGAAATTAACCTTTATGGAAACCTTGAATTTGGATCTCATGAAGTGGGAGTTAAGCAATTGACGTTTCTTGATACCTTGAGGGGAGAATCGAGAGAAATTCATATTAGGCTCTGGTATCCTGCAAAAGGAAATACCGAACAATTGAAATTCTCTGATTATCTGGATTATAAAAAGGAGCTCAATAAATCTGAATTATTACGGGATATATCTATAGGTATAGGAGGTAAAGAGAGCTTATTTTCTACTGATAGTTTAGAATTAATACTAAATGCTTCAATGAAAGCTGCAAAAGAAGCTGAAGTTAAAAAAGGTAAGTTTCCCTTGCTAATTTGGAGTATTCGATACGGTACAGTGGAATATCAAAATATTATTTCGGAATATATTGCAAGCCATGGCTTTGTTGTTGCATTTACTGAAGATATTCCAAACTCACCATATCCATGGCAAGTTCAATCAAGCCATGAAAAAGCAAATGCACTAAACCAACAGGTAGGCGACATAAATATTTCAATAGGGTATTTAAAGCAACAGCACAATATTGATAAAACTAAGATAGGTTTGCTTTCGTGGAGTTATGCAGGCGAATCTGCAATCCTGGCACAAATGAGTAATCCAGACATAGACTTGGTAGTCGGGTTGAGTTCTATAGGTTTTTCAAGTGGTGTATACCTTGGACAAGAGCTTGTCACAAAAGTAGACCTTGAAAAACTAAATGTTCCATATTTAATAATATCTGAAAAAATTGGGACTAATGGAACAATAAAAACTGCTCCAGTTATATTTGATTCCATGCACCCAAAATCAAGGTATGTTTCCTTGAAAAAATTGGCGCATGGGAATTTTAATGTAATGGAAGGAATGATTCCAGGTATATTAAATACAGATCGCGTTCAAAGTTGGTCTAAGGGAGGTGAAATAGCACAGATAGGGTATGAGGCCATTTGTGAAATAACACTGTCCTTTTTAAATGCAGTTTTTCATGAAGCAAATTTGGAATCATTCGATGCTAGAACATCATTGCTTAAAGAAGATTTACCTCTGGAATTCATTTCAATCGAATCACCTAAGAAAAAATAAAGGTGCTAACAACGTTTATAATGTTATAATCGCTGTAATTTAAATAACGTATTATGAAAAATTTAATTTTTGTTATTACCCTAATTTTTAGTGTTAACGTTTATGCGCAAAATAGATTCGAAAACACAAATGTCTTTGTACGAGTTTATGATTCATTAGGTAAAAAAATCAGCAAAGGAAAGATACTTTCAATTTCTGACACATCACTTCAATTAAATAGAAAAGGAGAGTCTTTAGAAATCCTTGTAAGCAGCATAGCTGCAATTAAAACTAAACGTTCCGCAGGAAACAATGTTCTTGTGGGTGCAACAATCGGTGCAACGTCAATGGCAATTTTAGGAGCTGCCACAGCTGACCCAGATGCTTGGATATTAGGATATACAGCTGGTGAAGGAGCTGGTGCAGGAGCTTTATTAGGAGGAACTGCCGGTGCAGCAATTGGAGGAATTACTATTCTTTTTAAAAATTCTAAATCTTATGAAATAAACGGAGATATGGAAAAATGGAAAGCATTTAAAGAAATGATATTAAATGATTAATAAATTCATTTTTTGAATTATAAACTATCCACAACAACAACTATAGTACATGCCCTGCGGTCACGCACCATACACGGAACGTTAGGCGCAATGTTATATCTAAAATTCTTAGGAAGAAATACAGTTTAAAAAGAAGAAATAAGTATGGTATCGAAGAAAGTTGATGAACATGGGTATGAAAAAGCAGGGGCACTGCATTGGATAAAACTAATTCTTACCTACTTACTTATGCCATTGGTTCTTCTAATAATCGGATGGGACTTAGCCTGGTGGCAGGGATGGTTGTATTCAGTATTGTTCCTAGTAATAGGAATAGGGTCACGGGTTTTAGCCGAAAAAAGGCATCCGGGATTAATGGCAGAACGGGGCAAATTCGGAAAAGATCAAAACGTAAAACCCTGGGATAAGGTACTTGCTCCATTAATGGCAATTAGCTTATCATTTCCATTATTTATCGTAGCCGGACTCGATCACCACTTTGGATGGTCGCCCGTGTTTCCTATATGGCTGAACATACTTGGCTTCATACTGATTATACTCGGATATGTTTTTGCTTCATGGGCAATAGTGGAGAACCGCTTCTTTTCATCCGTAACGCGGATTCAGATGGAGCGTGGGCATGTAGTATGTGACAGCGGCCCGTATAGGATTGTAAGACATCCTGGCTATGCTGGAAATATTCTAGCACTCCCGGGCATTGTGCTGGCTTTAAGCTCTGTTTGGACAATCATTCCAGTGATAGTAGCGCTGATCATTGCCGTGATAAGGACCGCGCTGGAAGATAAAACTTTACAAGAAGAATTGTCAGGGTATCGGGATTATGTGCGTCGTGTGCGTTATCGATTGATTCCAGGTGTCTTCTGAAGAACATAATTCCGTGATGCAATTTGGTGTCGGATTGCTGGCCGGCTTTCTGGTGCTTCTGGTGTATAAGGGAGGCAGGAAATTAGTTGCCGCGCTGAATAGCTTTTCTAATTTGATACTTGAATAACCAGGCTAATTTGGCTCTTACATAAAATCTTCCATGGCTTCCAGCCATAACGGGACTTTATAGTGAGTAGATTTAAGATAAACAAAAAGGGTTTCAATGGCCAGGGTATACGTTAAGAGGGTAAGATTAATTTCCGGCACCCCAAACAAGCTAAAGTAGATGTCATAAATAGCGGAGGTTACTCCGAATACTTTGATGGTTTTTGTAATGAAAAAGATGGATAGATAGTACATTACGCTGGCTGTCTTTGGTTGTTGTCTTTATGTGATAGACGAGGAGAAAACTATATTGTTACAGTACTATGTATAAAAAGGTACTATTTTATGAAAGTTTTAACGAATGCCATGGTAAAAACCTCTTTTTGGAGTCCGCTTTCAGGTTAATTCTATTAAGAAAGCTTTTGAATCAGGTGAGTTTTATTGAGATCCTCCCCATCTCCTCACTAACCCTCTTTTGAACAATCTTCCCGTAATATTCCTGAGTGATCTTCATGCCAGAACACCCTAACATTTCCCTCCAAATCAATTAATTAAGTAAATTAGTAGGAACAACCACTAACTCATGCTCCGCTTCTTCCGCCAACTTCGCCAGCGTCTTCTGACACAAAATAGGATCAGCAAATACCTGCTCTATGCTATTGGAGAGATTGTATTGGTAGTTATCGGGATTTTAATCGCCCTGCAAGTCAACAATTATAGCGAAACCATAAAGGAGCGCGAGATCTAAGTATCCTATTTGTTGCGCCTTAAAGAAGATTTTTTAGAATTACAGGGAACTGTAAAGCTAAAAAAGCAATTTGAGGCTGAGCTAATTGAACTTGCTGAATATCAATTAGAGGTTTTAACCGGAAAAGAAACCAACCCGGATATCCTAAAGCTTGCAATTTCTATTGAATATACTGCCTCTGTTAATCGTTATGAAATATTGAGTCCCACTTATCTGGAACTGAACTCAACCGGCAGGCTTGCCCTTATTGAAAATGATGATATAAAAGATTTTTTGTCCGGA
>Ga0316201_10001615_pt1 | contig 15351 bp, 16 predicted proteins | sample CS6wburrow_MG_FD_204516 | JGI IMG/M metagenome (GOLD analysis project Ga0316201, IMG submission 204516) | Coastal sediment microbial communities from Delaware Bay, Delaware, United States - CS-6 worm burrow | ecosystem: Environmental > Aquatic > Marine > Coastal > Sediment | place: USA... | reverse complement strand
GAGCCTGTTGAAAATTGTCTGACACATGCAAAATATTTAATTTAGAATTGTAAATGCCTAAAATATCTTTAAGCATACTCAACTGCTTAATATTAAAAACTGTTAAGTGATTCGTTGTAAAAGCAATTTTATCTAAGCTTGTTAAGGTGCATCCATCAGGTATGGCTAAAACGGGTGTTTTACAACGCTGCATAACCCGTGCTGTATTACTTCCAAAAATGACCTTTTCCAAACCAGTAGCACCTTTGGTACCCATAATAATTAAATCGATCTTATATTTTTTGGTAACCTGATTTATGGAATCTATAAAATTATCATAATCTACAATGGCTTCAAAATGATGTTTATCATTATTATATTGTTTCTTTAATTTTGAAATAATATTAGTAATTGATTTTTTAGCAGCATCAATTATGGTATTATAAATGGTTGCTGAAGAGCCTACACCCATCATGTCATCAGAAATATAAGAAGAAGCCCTTTGAACATTTAAAATATAAAAATTACATGGCTCGTTTCTATACAATTCCATAGCATAATTAATGGCATTAATAGAATTTTTAGAAAAATCTGTTGGTAGTAATATAGTTTTCATTGATAAGAGTTTTTGCTTTAAAAGTCTGATTTCAACATATCAATAATTTCCTTACAAACTAAAATTTGAAATTATTTCAATTCATTTTAATAAAAATTGCATGGAATTAAATATAAAATAATGAAGAAAAAGAAACTATGATAAATGTCAGTTAGTTCCTAAAAAGTTGAGAAACATGGAAATAAAAATTAGTATAATTATATAAAGCATCGTATTTTCGGCACAATAAATGCTTAATGATTAGCTATAAAAAATAACACAAACCTATATGATGCGATTACCATTTATTTTTGCTTTAATAATTACATTTAACTTTAGCATCAGTGCTCAAAACAAGGCTATAGCCGCAGGTGAAAAACTTACATTCACAGCCTCTTATAATATGTCTGGAATTCTAACAGATCTTGCACAAGTCACCATGGAAACAAGTGAAGTTAAAACTTCAAAATCAACCTTACTAAAATTAAAATGTACGGCCGTAACATATAGCAAATGGGACAATTTTTTTAAAATTAGAGATATTTATGAGAGTTATGTAAATCCAAAAACACTTAAACCTTACTTATATAACCGCGATGTAAATGAAGGTAGTTATTACAAAAACATGAAATACACCTTCAATCCAAGTAACAATACGGTAAAATCAATTCAGAAAAAGAAGAATAATAAAATAGAGCAAAAAAACTTGACTATTCATTCTGGATCAAAAGATATTGTGTCTACTATCTATTATTTGCGTGTTTTAGATTTTAAAAACATGGCTATAGGAACGAATAAATCTTTTACTATTTTATTTGACAGAGAAGAAATAAAGGGACTCATTACCTATTTAGGTAAAGAAACTATTAGCACAGCTATAGGTAAAAAAGAATGTTATAAGTTGGCTATTGGAAGTAGCGAAGCCAATGTACTGAAAGGTAAAAACAGCAATTATTTATACTTGACAGCCGATGAGAATAAAATTCCTGTATATGGAAAATTTAAAATACCGGTTGGTAATGGTGAATTAAAAATTAAATCTGCAACCGGGTTAAAAAATTAATTTCATTAAAAAACAATAAAATCAGATGAAAAAAGCCTTTACATTTTTTGCCATTATAACGTCCTCCTTAGCCATAATCATGGCCGTATTACCTATATCTAACTTAGCAATATTACCATCAATTGCTGCCATTATTTTTGGAGTATCCGCGTTCTATGTATCTAAAAAAACAGGAACACCAAAAAAAATTATTCAATTTACATTTATTTTAACATTTGTTGCTTTAGCAATTAGCGGGTACAAAGCTTTTTTTACAACAACTATAGTAGAAAATACCGATGTCATTGATGCCAAAGAAATACAATTTGAAGAAGAGGCCATTCAAGAGTTGGAAGGTCTTGATATAAATGATGCAGATTTTACAGAAATTGATACTCAAGAAATAGATTGAATACTTATAGATTAAGTAACTTCGTCTTTTTTAATATATTTGCTTAAACTATATTACACACTATTTGAATGACTACAATTTATTCATTTTTTTAATGTGATTTATTCCAAATTACTCTTGGTTAGCTATTATAAAAATACATGAAAACTTTTTGCTTACTCTCAGCATTTGCTTTGGTTGGAACTTGCGCAACACCCAAATACACGACGAAAATTCAAAACCTAAAAGATAGTATAGAAATTGCAGATAGTGCATCAATAGTTAATTACTCCAACACAATCACTGCAGAAGAATTAAGCACCCACTTGTACAAATTTGCATCAAAAGAATTTAAAGGTAGAGAAGTTGGCGAAGAAGGTGCGAAAAAAGCGGCTGATTTTATAAAATCTTACTACCAAAATGAAGGTATTCCTTCGCCATTTGGAGATGCAAATTACTTTCAAATTATTCCTGCTGAATATTTTTCAAAAGAAATTAATGTGTCTGAAAATGTACTTGCTTTTATAAAAGGGACAACAAAACCAGAAGAAATTGTAATAATATCTGCACATTTAGATCATTTAGGCATTAGTAAAAACGGTGACATTTATTATGGTGCAGATGATGATGGTTCTGGTACGGTAGCTCTTATGGAAATGGCGCAAGCTTTTAACAAAGCAAAAGAAGAAGGTCGCGGTCCTAAAAGGAGTATTCTTTTTTTACATTTAACAGGTGAAGAAATTGGAAAAAGAGGATCGGAATATTACACGTCTCATCCCGTATTTCCATTAAAAAATACGCTTGTTGACCTTAATATTGATATGATAGGTAGGATTGACGAAATTCATAAGAACAATAAAAACTATATTTATTTAATAGGCTCTGACAGATTAAGTAAAGAACTTCATTTCATTTCCGAAAAAATCAATAAGGTTTTCTATAACATAGATTTAGATTACAGGTATAATACAGAGCGCGAAAAGAACAGATATTATACCAGATCAGACCATTATAATTTTGCAAACAAAGACATACCGGTTATTTTTTATTTTAATGGTGAACACGTAGATTACCACCAACCAACTGATACTCCCGATAAAATAAACTACCAGCTATTAGAAAAACGTACCAAACTTATTTTTGCAACCGCATGGCAAATAGCCAATCAAAACCACAGATTAGTAATAGATAAAAAAAATGAATACTTAAATTAGCATATAAAATGCTATTTAACAACTTCAATTTTGTATTATAGCTTATAAATAATAATAGTAAATGAAAAAAATTATAATGTTTTTATGCTCCTCTCTTTTAATGGTAGGATGCAGTTCTTCGCAAAACAAAAACGCTTCAATAAATACCGGTAATGCAGCCGATTATGCAACTGCTATTACAGCTGAAGATTTAAAAGAAGCTTTGTATATCTATGCTTCAGATGAATTTGAAGGCAGAAAAACAGGTGAACCAGGACAAAAAAAAGCCATTGAATTTATTAAAGACCATTATATGGCACTAGGAATTTCCTCACCCATTTCAGAAGGTGATTATTTTCAAGAAATTCCAGCTAGTTACTTTAATAATGAAGCAGAAGGTGATTCTGAAAATGTACTGGCTTATATAAAAGGGTCTGAAAAGCCGGATGAAGTTATAGTAATTTCAGCGCATCTAGACCATATTGGAATTTCCAGAAATGGTGACATTAATAATGGTGCCGACGATGATGGTTCTGGAACTGTAGCCTTAATAGCAATTGCAAAAGCATTTAAAGCTGCAACTGATAAAGGATTTGGACCAAAACGAAGTATTCTGTTTTTACATGTTACTGGCGAAGAAATCGGACTTTACGGATCGCGTTATTATGCAGAAGTAGATCCTATATTCCCGCTTGCCAATACGGTAGCTGATTTAAATATAGACATGATAGGTCGTGTTGATAAAAAACATGAAAAACAACGTAATTACTTATATTTAATAGGTTCGGATAAACTAAGCAATGAACTTCATGATATTTCTGAAGCTGTGAATAAGAAATATTTTAACATGATTTTTGATTATACTTATAATGATGATAATGACCCAAATCGTTTTTACTATCGTTCTGACCATTATAATTTCGCAAAAAACAACATTCCTGTTATTTTTTATTTTAATGGTACGCACGCCGATTATCATAAACCAACAGATACAGCAGATAAAATACAGTACGACCTTTTAGAAACTCGCTCACGTTTAATTTTTTACACTGCCTGGGAACTGGCTAACAGAGAAGAACGTATTAAGCTGGATAAGAAATAAAAGTTGTCTAGTTAAAAACAAAAAGCCTTTTGGGAAACCAGAGGGCTTTACTTTTTTAATTTAATCATAATTCTACAAAATTATTCTACAAAAAAAGCCTCTCATTTCTGAGAAGCTTTATTTTTGGGTGGAAGACCGGGCTCGAACCGGCGACCCTTGGTACCACAAACCAATGCTCTAACCAACTGAGCTACAACCACCATGTAGCGTGCATTATAAATGCGAGTGCAAATGTAATTGATTTCAATCTTTTCTACAAAGACTTTTTTTAATATTTTATAAATGAATTAGAAATAATTTAAAACCTTTAGCTAACTATTTAATATTAAACAAACTATCAACCGCAATATACCGCTCCACAGTAAATCCTTCGGCGTACTCTACTCCTACCATTCTTCCTAAATCATTGGCTCTATAAATAACACTTTCGGTGAAGTTTTTACTTGAAATTGGTGTTTCTGGTTCTTCACTGTTTTCATCATAAAACTGTGTTTTATAGGCTAATACCGATTTCATCTTTAATTCCATAAAACCTGAAACGTCTACAACGAAATCTGGTTCCAAGTTTTTCCATTGCATATAGTGATATACATGCTTTGGTCGCCATGGCTCTTGCCAAACATCTGTATTCACGTCCTTAGTATCTATTTTTAGTAATCCGCTTAAAAAACATGCATCACTAACTAATTTGCTTCCTTTACCATGATCAATATGCCGGTCGTCTATTGCATTGCAAATAACAATTTCTGGCTGGTATTTACGAATCATTTTAATGAGTTCCAATTGATGGTATTTGTCATTTACAAAAAACCCATCGGCAAATTCCATATTATCTCTAACTACAACCCCAAGAATTTTGGCTGCCACATCAGATTCAACATCTCTGGTTTCTGCAGTTCCTCGAGTTCCTAATTCGCCACGTGTTAAATCGATTATACCTACTTTTTTGCCTTTAGAAACTTCTTTTGCTAATGTAGCTCCACAACCTAACTCTACATCGTCTGGATGCGCTCCAAATGCTAAAATATCTAACTTCATATACTAAAAAATTTTGTTTAAAATGTTTAATTGCTAAATCAATCCTTCATTTCATAAAAACTATAATTTACTCGTACGCTTTGGCAACTAATTTATTACTAAAAAACACAAATAATTGATTTATTTGTAAAAATACGCCATTCAGTTTATTCATGACATTCGTCATAATAATTGGTAGTACTACGATGTAATTTTATATCATAAAGAAATAAACAACTTATCAAATCACAAAAAATATCTTGTAAAAGTATAATTAATAAATAAAAATTCAGGTCATCTAAAGACCTTTTCGAAATAAATTATGGTTTTATTCTCTTTTAAAACTATAATTCTCACTTAGTTTTCGATAAAAATGTCCAGGCTACTATTCTTGATATTTTATTACCATGTCCCATATTAATGGTTTTTATATCAGTGGCTCCCAATTTCTTTAATGATCTATACATACCATCTACCAATTCTTTTTTAGAAACCAATGTTGTAAACCAAAAACATTGATTTTTATATAATGAACTTTCGTATAAATAATTATGTAAAAATGCTTTTTCGCCACCTTGATACCATATTTCATTTTGTGTGCCTGCAAAATTTCGGACTATGTTAACGCTTTCTTTATTTAATCCTTTTAGTTTTCTGGTAGTAGCTTCTAATGCTTCTTGTTCCGATTTATAAAATGGAGGATTACAAATAGATGCTCCAAACATATCCGTTTCATTTATTACTCCTGTGAAAATTTTGGAAGCATCGGTTTGATGTCTTAAAGTAATAAATTTTTCCAGTCTGTTTTTGTTAATATTTTCTTGAGCAAAATGTAAAGAATTTTCATCTATATCAGTTCCAACAAAATTCCAGTTATATTCGGTATGACCCAATAAAGGATATACACAACTTGCCCCGGTTCCTATATCTAAAATTTGTTGGTTTTCAGTATTGGTGGATTTCAGCAAATCGGCAATGCGATGTAAATAGTCAACGCGACCAGGAATTGGGGGACACAAATTTGAATCTGGAAATTTCCAAAATTTAATATTATAGTGAGCAAACATCAATGCTGTGTTTAATGCTTTTACAGCTTTGGGATTTGCAAAATCTATCGTTACTGTTTTATGCGCGTTCTCAAATACAAATGGTTCTAATTTTGGATATGTATTACATAATAAGACAAAATCATAGCCAGATTTGTGCTTGTTTTTCGAGTGAAAGTTAGAAGTTGTTTTGATTGTTATTTGATTTATTGATTATATTAATTTTTAAGTCCTTTTCAATTCTATTATAAAGGACATATTACGTATAACATACGACTCGAAACCTGTTTAAAAGCCTTCGCCATATGGTCATGGATATTACAATAAATAGCAATGTATATAAAACTTAACACATAACTTCTAAATACAGGTAATAATGATAGGTCAAACACCATAAGTAATTTTCTTTTTTCATTATAAATATAATATTTCGTGTTAGGTATTAAAAAATAGAAATTGTTTTAAATATTAAAACTTAGAATTGAAACCAATATTATATATTAAGCTTTTGTACTACAAATCCAAAATTATTTAGGCAGTTAGTCATCATTCTAATATCTTCGCAAAAAAATATATTTTCAAGATGCTAAAAGCTGTAATATTTGATATGGATGGGGTTATTATAGATAGTGAGCCTATGCACCATAAAGCATATTATGATATGTTTAATGAAGTTGATATTAAAGTTTCAAAAGAATTTTACGAGTCGTTTACAGGACAATCTACCATAAATATTTGCAAACGCTTATGCGACCATTTTAGTTTAATTGAATCTCCCGAAACTTTAGTTGGCTTAAAACGAAAACATTACAAACAGTTTTTTGAAAGCAATTCAAATTTATCACTTATTGATGGCGTTCTTGATTTGATAAAGGAATACCACAGCAACGGTTTAACCTTAGTTTTAGCATCGTCGGCAGCGATGACAAGTATTAATCAAATTTTTGAGCGTTTTGAGTTAGACCAATATTTTGTTGCAAAATTAAGTGGTGGCGACTTAAAACAATCGAAACCACACCCTCAAATTTTTATTAATGCAGTTCAGGCAACTGGATATTCTAAAAATGAATGTATTGTTATTGAAGATTCAACCAGCGGCATTGAAGCAGCTAAAGGCGCTGGTGTGTTTTGTGTTGGCTATGATAGTTTCCACTCAAAAAACCAAGATTATAGTAAAGCCGATTTAGTAATAAAAGATTTTAACGAGATTCGTTTTAATAATTTAAACTCTATAATCATATAGTCTGATTTTTAGACTTATAGCGTTACCACAAGGGTCGCGCTATGCGTTTATAGTTTTGGCTCGATGCTGCCGCTCGCCAAAAGCTACCACTACTATCGCTAACGCAAAATAGTAACTCACAAATACGTCTTATTTTAAAATATTTGACAAGCGCTATAATTATATTAGGTAATAATTAAATTTTTACTCTTTTGACCTTTTAATAATGGCTTTTAATTTCTCTTTACGTAAAACCTCTCCAGACTTTTTCTTATTCTTCTTTTGAGTCATTAACTTAGAATGCTTCGCTTTGTTTTTTGTGTTTTTATCTCTACCCGTTTTTGCCATAAATAAAACTTACTTCTTATAATATTTTGAGTAACCTCTATATGCAAGAAAGCCTAATAGAACAATAATACCAACGGCAATAGCTATAGCATTAAAACTTGCAATTTGCTGACCAGACTGGTATGAATGTAATCCTGACAAATAGAAATTCACCCCAAAGTATGTAAAAATAATACTTGAAAACGCCACAATAGACATTAAATTAAAAGCCCAACGGCCACGAAGTCCGGGAATTAATCGCATATGTAGAACAAACGCATAAACCATAATACTGATTAGTGCCCAGGTTTCTTTAGGATCCCAACCCCAGTAACGTCCCCAACTTTCGTTAGCCCACATACCACCTAAAAAGTTTCCGATGGTTAACATTACTAAACCTACGGTTAATGCCATTTCGTTTATTAAGGTAAGTTCTTTAATGTTTAAATCCATTTTAGGTTTGTTTTCTTTCGTTGTAAAAATCATCAGTAATAATGATACAACACCAAGAATCATTCCTAGAGCAAACGGACCATAACTTGCCACAATAACGGCCACATGAATCATTAACCAATAACTATTTAACACTGGTTGCAGGTTTGCAATTGCTGGATCCATCCAATTCCAATGAGCAATCATAAGTAACATAGCGGTTACAAAGGCTGTAGAAGCAATAGTTAAATCACTTTTTCTTCCGAAAGCCAAACCAAAAAACATTGTTGCCCAAGCTACGTAAATCATAGATTCATACGCATCGCTCCAAGGAGCATGACCAGAAACATACCATCTTGTAATTAATCCTAACGTATGTATAATAAATAATCCTAAAATAATGACTTTAAAAACGGTAACCGAAATATTTAGGGCTTTACTTTTTTCTCTAAATATTTGAACAATTAACAATACAAACAACAAACTACCTGCATATAAATACCAGCTAAATAGCTTTTTAAAAATATCGTACTTATTGTATAAAATTTCTGCATTTATTTTATCGTCCGAGAGCATAACCGAAGCGCCCATGTCGTGCTGTGTTTTTTTGAAAGCAGCCAAAAGTTTTTCTGCTTCAGTAAAATCGCCTGTTTGCTTTGCTGTATTTAAAGTGTACACATACATTTTAAACCCATTCTTCACAAAGTTACTATATAGCGAATCTTCAATTTTATAATTTCCGTTCTGGTAGTCGTAAGCAGAAATCCATTTGTTGATTGGATCATTTGGAACAGGGTATATTTTTAACGACATGCCTTCAACCGTATTGTATAATAAATTTACACGTTGATCTGCTTCTTTAAATTCTTTTTGAAAGGCATTTGGTGCTAAAGTTTTGTAGGCGTCGTCTAAATATGGTGATAATTTATATTCACCCTTTTCGGTAAAAAAATCGGCAAGAGACACATATTTCTCGCTTTTATCTACCCCTATTATATGCCTTATGGAATCTGCCTTTTTCATGGCCAAATAAATTACTGGCACATTATACCACAACATTGGGTTTTCTTGAATAGATAAAAACACCTGATTAGCATCATAACCCTCATAAGTATCGTTTTTACTTATTTTACGAAGCAATTCAGAAGCATAAGTATTTACCGGCATCATTCTACCCCCTATATCTTGAATAACCAAATGTCCAAAAATATCGGCATGTTCTTTAGGCGTAATATTAGCTGCTAAAACAGAATCTATTTGCGTTTTGGTAGGTTTATTGTGATTATGCCCATCATTTTCAGAATGTGTTTGTGAAAACGATTGCCATCCAAAACATAAAAATATAATGGCAAGCATTTTTAATTTTTTGGCCTTCACTTTATCTAATTTATTTTTTAAATCACCAAAACGAGAATGTTTACTAAACAAAATTGCCATCAATCCAAAATACAATAAAAAATAACCAATGTAAGTTAACAAAGTTCCCCAGTAATCGTGATTTACGGACAGAATAGTCCCTTTTTCATCGGGATAGAAACTCGATTGAAAAAATCGATACCCACCATGATCTAATATATTGTTCATGAAAATCTTATAATTAAAACTACCATCTTTATCATCTATTACAGTTACCTGACTTGAAAACGACGAGTAACCTTTTTCAGTTCCTGGATAACGCTCTGCTTCAAAGTCGTTCAGTTTAATTGCGAAAGGCAATTCTAAAACTTTAGCTCCATATTTAAACGCAAAATCTAGTCCACCAACTTTTATTTGTTTGAAGGGATTATTCATGCCTTTTCCACCTAGAATCCCTACTCTTTTAGTCTCACCATTTGTAGTAACCTTAAGAACTATGCCATCTTCATCATTTTTTGAAGCTTCAGGTTTTTGACCAATACCTAATACCCCTTTTACAACCGGGGTTGGAAATACCATTTGCATATTCCCAATTATATAACGAGAACGTAATATTAAGGGTTGTAGACTGTCTTTTACCAATTTTCCTTCAGCCATGGTAGCCATAGTCATAAATTCACCATCAAAAGGCGATTGTATGGTAAGAGAATCATTATTATAAGTAATATTTACAGCTCCATTGGTAGGTTTATTAAAAGCAATTAACATATTATGAATACTTTGTACTTCACCATCTTTTAAAAAGTGTGTATGCCGTCCATCACCGGACGATTCTACAAGTTTTAAGTACGTATCGCCATTTTCGTCAGGGATTATATCTTCTTCCGCACCTACAACAAATTTTTCAAGTTCGATGGTAATCGGCTGTTCGTTGTATTTAGTTTTAATTATAAAATGATTATCTAAGCGCCCTGAAAAATCTACCTCCCGTGCAACAGGTAAACGCTGTGGTACACCATCAATTTTATAATCGCCATCAATGTTCGCCGTTATATATGTTTCTTGTGATAAAAATGTGTTTTCGGTGGCACCTTCTCGAATAGCCATAGTCCCTTCAAAACTTATATACCGTGTTATAAAGGCACCAATAAGTATGAAAATAAAAGCTAAATGAAATATTAAAGTAGCCCATTTTTCTTTTTTTAATAATTTGAATCGGAAAATATTTCCAACAAAATTAATTACAAAAAACACCATAATGGCTTCAAACCACCAGGCGTTATAAATTAAATTTCTAGTATATGGTGTTGGCGACGTATCTTGTCCAGCATCTAAAAATGTACCAGTTGCCATAGCCGCAGCAAAAACTAAAAATAATATTCCTGTAAGTCGAGTTGAGAAAAGAATTTTGGCGAGTTTATTTTGCATAATATGAACCCATTTTTGAGGTCATGCAAATTTAAGTATTAAACTTTATTTTACCGTGCTAAAGTTTAAAAAAGTTGGGACAATTTCATATATATTTTATGGTGTAAAAATGCTCAGGGCGTTTGTCTTGCTTCAAAAATTTTCATATATAAAAACGTGCTCATTTTTCTGGCGCGTTGTTTGGCATTATTGGCATAATCGCCTTCAAAAAGTTCATCAATAGTTTTAAACCATAAATTCATCCAAAGCCCAAAATGACGCTCGGTAATAGTATTATTATTTTCTTTATCAACTTTAACGTGCACTTCAAGTGGATTTCCTGAATATCTGGTTTTCAAAAACAAACTTGCTTCCCAAAACGATGTTAAATTTTCTAAATGTGCATCCCAATCTTTTATTACGTCATTAAAAAAAGGCCCTAAAACAGTATCTTTTCTAACTTTCTTGTAAAACGATGACACTAGTAAGTAAATATCTTCTCTGGTTTGAATATCCTTTTTCATATAAAATAAAATTAACTCTTAATGTATAATAAAACTCAATGTAAAAAATCTTTAACTGGGTTTTCAAGTTTTAGCTTTATACTTTCAAATTTTAGCATAACTTATGTATTTTTGCCACATGACTTCAGTAGTAATTCTAGGCGCTGGCAATGTTGCGACGCATTTATTTAAGGCTTTTAATAAAACAGACCAAATCTCTGTAATTCAATGGTATAATAGAAGTTTAAACACTATTAAATCCTATAGTAATAAAACGGAGGTTATTGATGATTTAACTAAACTAAAAGTAGCCGATCTATATATTTTAGCTGTAAGCGATGATGCAATAAAAACGTTTGCATCGATGCTGCCTTTTGAAAACAGATTGGTTGTACACACATCTGGTAGTGTAAGTTTGTATGATATTCACAAAAAACACAAGCGCGGTGTATTCTACCCTTTACAAACTTTTAGCAAATCCGCCGATATTGATTTTGCCAATGTACCAGTTTGTATTGAAGTCCTTAAAAAGGAAGATTTTCAAGTTTTAAAAAAATTAGCGATTGCTATTGGAAGTCCTGCCAAAAAAGTAAACAGCGACCAACGTAAAGTATTGCATTTAGCAGCGGTATTCGTGAATAATTTCACAAATCAACTCTACAGAGTTGCGCATGAAATTACCGAAAGTGAAGGTGCCGAATTTGATATTTTAAAACCCCTCATTTTAGAAACTGCGAAGAAAGTGCAAGATCTTTCACCATATTTGGCACAAACTGGTCCTGCAAAACGCAATGACAAAAAAACCTTAAAAAAGCATTTAAAACTTTTAAAAGACCCACATCATAAAGACATTTACAATTTATTAACCAGTTCTATACAAGGTACTCATGGAAGAAAAAAGCTATAAAGAATATTTAAATCATATCACCACTTTTATTTTTGATATTGACGGTGTGTTAACAGATGGATCCGTTTTTGTAACTACTACTGGTGAGCTTTTAAGAACTATGAACATTAAAGATGGCTACGCACTTAAGACTGCTGTTGACCAAAAATTTAATATTTGCATTATTTCGGGTGGATCTAACGAAGGTGTTAAATCACGATTAGAAGGGTTAGGCATAAAGGAGATTCATCTTGGAACCCACAATAAAATCAATCATTTAAATGAATTTTTAAAGAAATACGATATCAAACAAGAAAATGTACTTTACATGGGCGATGATATACCCGATTTACAAGTTATGAAATTGGTTGGCTTACCATGTTGCCCACAAGATGCTGTACCAGAAATTAAAGCCATTTCTAAATACATATCACATAAAAAAGGTGGCAAAGGTGCCGTTCGAGATGTTATTGAACAGGTATTAAAAGTTCAAGGAAAATGGCAAAGTAGTTTTGATGCCAAGTATGATTAATTTAGTTCTTAGTGGATTAGAAACACCTATTGCCTAAAAAATCTTGGAAATATAAATTTTAACTTTTTACTCTTAACTATTCATTAAATGCGCAGTATTTTAAACCTGATTCGCTGGAAAAATTTACTCATGATTGCCATCGTGCAAGTATTAATTAAATATGCACTTTTAGAACCATTTGGAGTTGAAACAAGTTTAAACACCTTAGGAATTTCACTTTTAATTTTAGCAACTATTTGTATTGCCGCCGCAGGAAACATTATAAATGATATTTATGATGTTGAAACCGATTTTATAAATAAACCTGACAAACTTATTGTTGGGAAATCCATTTCAGAAAAAACAGCTTATAACCTTTTTATTATTTTCAATGTAATAGGGGTTGGTATTGGGGTTTATTTATCAAATTATGTTGGCAGAAGTGCATTTTTCTCCATTTTTGTAATTATTTCAGCGTTACTTTATGTGTATGCCAGTTATTTAAAACAAATGCTAATAATAGGTAATGTTGTAATATCTATATTAGTTGCATTAAGTTTAGTTGTGGTTGGTATTTTTGAATTGCTTCCCAGTATTACAAGCGTGAATCAACAAACGCAATTAACCTTTTTCAAAGTTATTTTTGATTATGCCATATTTGCTTTCATCATTACTATACTGCGAGAAATAACAAAAGATATTGAAGATATTGATGGCGACCATAAAGCAGGCATGAACACATTGCCAATTGTTATAGGCAGAGAACGAGCTGCTAAAGTTTTATTTGTTTTATCTTTTATTCCATTAATTATTGTTGGATATTATGTGATAAATTCACTTTATAAAAATCAAATAGCAGTATTTTATTTTATATTTTTAATTATTGGTCCGTTAATTTACGCCAGCATTAAACTTTTTAGTGCCGAGACAAAAAAAGAGTTTCAACATATTAGTAATGCATACAAATTGATAATGTTTTTTGGAATGTTTTCATTGTTGCTTTATTTATTTCTTTTGAAGAAATAAGTGTATTTGGTTTAGCTACCAACGATTTTTGAATTCTAAAAAGAACTAAAACTGAAAACTTAAAAAATGCTCAACGAAAAACTAAAAAACTACCACATTATTTTGGCATCTGGGTCTCCCAGAAGACAGGAGTTTTTCAAAACATTAGGGTTAGATTTTGAAATTCGATTAAAACCAATTGCAGAAGACTACCCACAGAGATTAAAACATTTTGAAATAAGCGATTATTTAGCTCAATTAAAGGCTTTACCATTTAAAAATGAATTAAAACAAAATGATATTCTTATTACTAGCGACACCATAGTCTGGCACCAAAACCAAGCTTTAGGAAAACCAAAAAACGACAAAGATGCATTCAATATTTTAAAATCATTAAGTAATACCACGCACGAGGTTATTACTTCTGTTTGTTTTAGCACTACAACTTTTGAAAAAACCTTAAACGCTGTTACAAAAGTTACTTTTAAAAATTTAACAGACGAAGAAATACGATACTATATTACCACGTGTAAACCATTTGATAAAGCTGGCGCATATGGAATACAAGAATGGATTGGACAAATAGGAGTTACAAAAATAGAAGGCTCTTATTTTAATGTTATGGGATTACCAACACATATTGTTTACAAAACTTTAAATGATATTGTTAATGAATTGTAAAAACCAGAAAATCCTTAAAACTATTTTATTTTCTAACGTATCTTTGTCCTCCAATCAATCTTAACAATTACAAAAATGCTTCTTATTGAAAAATTTCAAAGTGAATTAATTATAACAGGATTTGTTCTTCTTTTTCTATTAATAGTTCGTTACAGCACCAATTTTGCAATAACAAAAATTGCCAGGAAAAGCGGAATAAACGAAGCGCGAATTCGTTTAATACGTCGATATGTAACAGTTACTTTATTATTAATTGCTATACTTTTAGAGTCTTTTGTTTTTGGAACTAATTTAGAAAAGATTGCCGTTATTTTCTCATCGGTTTTTGCCGTATTAGGTGTTGGTTTATTTGCAGTATGGTCCATTCTAAGTAATGTAACTTCTGGAATTATCATGTTTTTTAATTTCCCCTATAAGGTTGGTGATAAAATAGAGATACATGATAAAGATTTCCCAATTACTGCAGTCATTGAAGATATTAGAGCATTTCAACTTCATTTAAGAATAGATAATGGAAATCTTGTAACTTACCCTAACAATTTAATGTTACAAAAAGCCGTAACACTTATAGAAAAAGATGCGATTGAAGATGAGTTCGAGTTTGATAATGATGATATTTAATTTTTCCATATATTTATACAATGGGTAAAATTAAA
>Ga0316201_10001614_pt1 | contig 15351 bp, 14 predicted proteins | sample CS6wburrow_MG_FD_204516 | JGI IMG/M metagenome (GOLD analysis project Ga0316201, IMG submission 204516) | Coastal sediment microbial communities from Delaware Bay, Delaware, United States - CS-6 worm burrow | ecosystem: Environmental > Aquatic > Marine > Coastal > Sediment | place: USA... | reverse complement strand
GTTCACGCTTTACCTGTTGGCGATAGACAAAGGTCGCGATCTCGTAGGCATACTCCCCGATAATCACTTCGATCGCCGAGCGGCTCCCGGGATCCGAGCTCATGTCGATGATCAGGTCGGCTCGCTGCCCCGGCGCGAGCCGAATTCGGCCCGACTCCGGCGCGAAGGGCTCGACCGGCTGGCCATCGAGCGCCACCACCGAAATGCCGGGTTCGTTGATCAGCATCTGCATCACGCGCGCGTTGGCAATGTTTACCAGGCGCAGACGAATGCGTTCGCCGCGGGCGACCTCGAATAGCGGCTCGGTAGCGCCGTTGACGGTGATGAAGTTGCCCAGCCGCCCGCCATGGGACCAGTCATGCATCGAGCCCAGGCTCTCGGTGTCGAACTGCATGCCGCGGTCCAGTCGCCAGTCGTCGATCGCGAACACGAAATCCTGGTCGACCCGCGGGGGATTAGCCTCCTCGACGATCAGCACGCCCGCCAGGCCCAGCGCAAGCTGCGCCCAGGAGCGCCGGTGGCTGTGGTACCAGAAGGTGCCCGCGTCCGGCGGCTGCAGGCGATACTCGAAGCGCTCGCCCGGCATCACCGGCGGCTGGGTCATGTCGGGCACCCCGTCCATCGCGTTATCGATCCGCAGGCCGTGCCAGTGGACCGAGGACGGTTCGTCGAGCGCATTGCGAAACTGGATAATCGATTCGCGATCCTGCGGGATACGAATCACCGGCCCTGGAATCGACTGGTTGTAGTACATCACCCGGGTGGCTTTTTCCTGTTCCCCGCCGAATACGAACTGGCCGTTCGACGCGGTCAGCTCAAACGGCGCCATGGCCGCATGGCCCGAAAACGGCCGCAGCAGGCTCGCACCGAGCAGGCCGGCGGCGCCGGCTTTGAGGAATTCTCTTCGATCAGGCATGGGACTTATCCGACCTGGTCAAGGCTTAACCACCTGGTCCCAGCACAGGTGCAGGGCATCGAGGCAGGAATGCGCCAGGCGTCCGCAGCGCTCCGGGCTCCAGCCCTGCAGCGCATCGACCGTGCCGCTGGCATCCTTGAACGGCATTTCAAGCGTCATCACCAGCGCACCGAAGCGTTGCGCCAGCGAGTTCGAGCAGTAGCTCAGGTTGGCGTTGCCGGCGCTATTCGGCGGATAACCGTGTTCAACCTGGAAATCCGGATTGAGATTCGCCAGCGTCATCTTGAATAATTCGAGCTGCTGCTGGCGTTCGCGGTTCCAGCCCGGAATGCCCTCGGTGCCGGCAATGAAATTGTAGGGTAGCGCCTCGTCGCCATGCACATCGAGACCGAAATCGAGGCCGGTCTGCTTGATTTTTTCGAGCACGCACAGCACCTCGGGGCTTTTCGCCGGCGTCGGGTTATCCCACTCGCGGTTCAGGTTTGAACCCACCGCGTTGGTGCGCAGGTGCCCTCGCCGACTGCCGTCCGGATTCATGTTCGGCACCAGGTAGATGACCGATCGGTCAAGAATAGCATTGACCACCGGGTCGCTGTGATCGACCAGCCGGTTGATCAAGCCTTCCATCCACCATTCCGCCATGGTCTCGCCGGGATGCTGGCGCGCGACGATCCAGATCTTGGCGCGCGCGTCTTCCTCGCCGAAACGCAGGCAATCCATGGCCTGGCCATCGAGGGTCAGGCCCAGGGTTTCCAGCTGGCAGCGTTCGCTGGTCTGGGCAAAGGCGAGCAGATCGGCGTGACGCTCCATCGAATAGGGTGCGAAATAGGCGAAGTAAACCTGGTCCTCGCTGCTGTTATGCTCGATTACCAGGTTTTCGCCATCGTAACTGGTATCGACCCGAAACCAGAATTCCCGGTCGTAGCTCGCCACCGCCCGGTAATCCTGCCAGCCTTTCTGATAGGCCGCGCTGCCGGCATTGCCGATCAGGTAGCGGCAATCCAGGTCCCGGACATTCGACGCACGAAAGTAAAACCACTGGTAAAACTCGGATTGGTTATCCTTGCGGATGTTGAGCAGCACCCGCCCCGGGTCGCTGCTATCGACACACTCGATATTGCCGCCGTCGAATTCACTAGAGATGATCATCTTGTTTTCCTGTATAAAATCTACCCGGGGTAAAATCTCGCTGGCAGGTTAAAATTTTCCCGACGAGTAAAAACCGGCTAGTTGGTATGAGAGAATACTGTATGCGTTGCCTGATTTCGATTCCTTTACTGTTAATGTTGACGGGTTGCGCCGATATGGGCTACTACTGGCACAGCGCGCGTGGGCACCTGGCGGTGATGGATAAACGCGTCGATATCGAGGATATGCTCGCGGACCAGTCGACCAGACCGGAACTCCGCGAGCGACTGGTCCTGGTGCAGGAAATTCGCCGGTTTTCGGTGACGCGGCTGGAATTGCCCGAAAATAACAGCTATCTGAGCTATGTCGAACTCGAGCGGCCCTACCTGATCCAGAACCTGTTCGCGGCGCCCGAGTTTTCGACCCGCCTGCAGCAGTGGTGCTACCCGGTCATCGGCTGTGCCAGCTATCGCGGCTACTTCGATGAGGCGCGACTGCTTGCCTACGTGGAGGACCTCGAGACATCGGGCCTCGAGGTCCACGTCGGCAAGGTATCGGCTTACTCGACGCTGGGCTGGTTCGACGACCCGGTGCTGAGCAGCTTCGTCAACTGGCCAGACTACCGGCTCGCCGGCCTGCTGTTTCACGAGCTGACCCACCAACAGGTCTATATCGACGGCGATACGACTTTCAACGAATCCCTGGCCTCGGCGGTACAGCAGGTTGGCACCGAGCTCTGGCTGCAGTCGCGCGGGCAGGCGGATGAGCTCGAGGAACTGGCGCGCTGGTCGCGGTATCGCGCCGAGGTCATCGCGTTGATCGAATCCACGCGCGCCCGGCTTGGTGAAATCTATGAAACCGAAAACAACGATGCCGACAAGCGTGAGCTCAAGGCAGGCGCGTTTGCCGACGCGCGCGACGCCCACCGGGAGATTGCCGCGCGTCACGGTGTCACGGGCGGATATTCCGGCTGGTTCGCGGGTGAGCTCAACAACGCCAAGATCGGCTCGGTGTCCGCCTATAACGCATTAACGCCTGCCTTCATCAACATGATCCGCGCACACGGGCTCGATTTCAGCACTTTCTACGCCTATGTCGAAGCGGTCGGCAGGCTCGACAAGGCGGAGCGCGACGCCTGCCTGGAGGCCTGGAGCCGGCAGCAGGGGTCAGGCAAAAGCTGCCCGGGCATGGAAGCGGCGCTCGCTACTGCTTCTTGATGAAATTCGCGTACCGGGTGTAGGTCGTCTTGTAATCCTCGAGATTTTCATCCAGCATCTCCTGGTACTGCTCACGAAAAAAACTCCGCGCCCGGGGTAAATCCCGCTCATAGTCCTCGAGCGTATCGGCATGTTGAGAAACCACGTGGGCGTTGAAACGCGCCGCGGCATACAGCAGCGCCAGGCCGACGTTCTCCTGGCTATTGGTTTCGGTAAATTCATTGGCACGATCGATAAACAGGTCGATCATGCGCCGGTAGATTTCATCGAGTTCTTCGTCGCTGAGTGAATCGTCTGCCATGGCTTACTTTCCCGGAAATAGATCGACGCAGATCTTACCACAGGCCGGCGGAAGGAATTCACGCCAGTCTCCGGGGCAATTTCAGATGTTGTCGGTTCAGGCGAACCGCGCCGGAAACTGGCCCGCCAATCGTCTCGGAGCGTAGCGGGCATCTCGCGAGCATCGATTCCGCATGACCGTTAATCGCTTAACCTGCCGCTTTTATCCAAACTTTTGCTCGAATTCGAGGGCCAGTGACGAACCTCACAGTATCCTGCCATGCCTGGACTATGGTTAGCACCTGAACCCGGCCGGCGCCCATGGACCCGGACTGCATGACAATTGGCTCGATCGAATGAATGATGAAATAAAACTCTCCGCCGCTGATGGAACCGATCAGGGCGATGTCACCAGCAACACCGTGATTACCGATTTCACCCAGGTAGTCAGCTGCGCGGTTGGTAATAATCGTTACGAGCAACGTCGTGCGAAAATTCGCGCGGCGCTGGTGCGCGAGCATTTCGACCATGAGCTCGAAAGCCCCCCTGGTTTGAGCGGCCGCCTGCTCAAGCTGTTCAGACTCGACTAGCTGAACAGCAAATCAGACGGCGTTGCTGTCGGTCTGCAACCGGGTGACCGCCTTGTCGAGTTTATCCAGGGCTGCCTCCAGCACGGATCGCGGGCAGGCGATGTTTATCCGCACGAACCCGGCGCCTTCACGCCCAAACCAGTGACCAGGATTAGCCGCCATGCGAGCCTCCTCGACCAGGAAAGCCTCGAGCTGCCTGGCATCGAGACCTAGCTCCCTGAAATCAAGCCAGACCAGGTAGGTAGCCTCCGGCTCTACGAGTTTTACCGCCGGTATATTCTGTTGCAGGAAATTGCCCAGTAGTTCGACATTGCCCCGGATGTAATCCGTCACCTGTTCAAGCCAGTGTTCTCCAGAGTTATAGGCCGCCAGCATGGCGGCATTGGTAAATACGTTGTTCTTGTTGACCTCGACCCGGTTGTACCAGTTCCTGCATAGCTGCCGCCGCGCTTCGTTCTCGATGACGATCATGGAGTTGGCGACCCCGGCGAGGTTGAACGACTTGATCGGTGAAACGCAGCTGGCGCAGTTGAGCGCGGCCGCGCGTGAGACGCTTGCTAACGGCGTGTAACGATTCCGATAAACGAGATCGCCATGAATTTCGTCGGCAATCACAAAGACCTGGTTGGCGCTGCATATCTCGGATAATGCCCCCAGTTCCTGCCTGCTCCAGGCGCGCCCGACTGGATTGTGTGGATTACACAGAATCAGTAGCGTGTTTTCGGGCGCGGCGGCGACGGATTCGAGCTGATCGAGATCCATTTGATAGCGGCCCTGTTCGAGTTGCAACGGATTCTTGACCAGGCGACGCTTGTTGGCCGCGATGATCAGCTTGAAATCATAAAACACGGGCGGCTGCACGATGACGCCCTCGCCTTCCTCGGAAAACAGATCAACCATCACGGAGAGCGAATTCAGGGTTCGCGGCGTGGTGATTATCCGGTCGGGACTGGTCGACCAGCCATAGCGCCTGCTCAACCAGTTCACTACCGCGACCGGCAGGGCTTCGGTACTGGATTCATAACCGAACACACCATGATCCAGCCTCTGTGCCAGGGCCGCTATCACTTCAGGTGCGGCCCTGAAGTCCATATCCGCGACCCAGGAGGGCCACAGCCGGCTGTCGCCGAAGATCGACTGCATCATTTCACCGTCGAACTTGAGCGTCGGCACCGCCGTTCGATCGATTACCGCGTCGAAGTCGTACCGCTTGCTACCCATCGATACCTCGCTCAATCATCTTTTTGCTTATCATGCGGGGAGATTGTATCTAAAGTCACCCCGCAGGGCAGTAAAACGCCGATCCAGGCGATCTTCCCGCATTGAACCCGGTTCGAACCACGGCATTCGACACCGCTTGCGTGGAGACAGGCGCCCGGGGCAGCGCTCACGAGCGACCGGGAGCGGTGAGCAGGTCCCCGAATAATTTCGGCCCGGGGTGTGAACATCACCCGTCACCGGTAAAATTCGTTCGCTGGCGGTTTTAGCGGAATTGCATGCCGGCTTGATATCGGATAGGTTCTGCTAATCGAAGCGCAGCTATCCGGTAGAGCAATGAGCCTGACAATCGATTTTAACGACAAGACGGTGGTGGTCATCGGCGGAACCAGCGGTATCAACCGCGGTGTCGCCGAGCTGTTTGCCCGGCACGGGGCGCGGGTTGCCGTGGCCAGCCGCTCGGACGACAAGGTAGCGGCAACGGTGGAATCGCTGCGGGCGCTGGGCGCCGAGGCCACGGGCTTTAGCGCGGATGTGCGCGACTTCGACGCGATCGAAGCAGGCCTGGCGCAGGTCCACGCCGAGTTTGGCGGCTTCGACGTACTGGTTTCGGGCGCTGCCGGCAACTTTCCGGCTACCGTCAACGGCATGTCGGCCAATGCCTTTCGCAGCGTCGTCGAAATCGACCTGATGGGAACCTTTCACGTGATGAAGGCCGGATTTGCTCACCTGAAGAAGCCTGGTGCCAGCGTCATCAACATATCGGCGCCACAGGCTTTCTTGCCGATGCAGGCCCAGGCGCATGTTTGTGCCGCCAAGGCCGGGGTCGACATGATTACCCGGACGCTGTCGCTGGAATGGGGCCGCGAAGGCATTCGCATCAACTCCGTCGTGCCCGGTCCGATCGACGGCACCGAGGGGATGGCCCGGCTGGCCCCCGACGAAGCGACGCGGCAGCGCGTCGTCGAATCGGTGCCGCTGGGTCGAATGGGATCGCCTGCCGATATCGGCCAGGCCTGCCTGTTCCTGGGCTCGGACCTGAGTAGCTATATCAGTGGCGTGATCCTGCCGGTCGATGGTGCCTGGTCGCAGGCCGGTTGCGGCGACATGAGTTCTTATCTCGGCGACCTGGTACGCCAGATTGAATCGAGCAGGTAACCAGTGCAACCACAACTTCGATCCGGGTCGAGAATACCTGGCCGGAAAGCGATCTCGACCGAAAATCGCGCTAGCCCGATTCATTGACCTGAATCAGAGCAAGCGGGAAACGCCGACTGTATGATGCATCGACGTATATGTCGGCAAAAATACTTCACATATCTGACCTTCATTTCGGGCCACCCTTCGTCGCCACGGTTGCCGAGGCCCTGTTGCAGGTTATTCCCGAGCTCGCGCCCGATGCCATCGTCGTCAGCGGCGACCTGACTCAGCGTGCCAGGCGCAATCAGTTCGAGCAGGCCAGGCGGTACTTCGACAGGTTGTCGGATTACCCCATGCTGATCATTCCCGGAAACCACGACGTGGCGCTGTGGCGTATCTACGAACGTTTATTCAAGCCACACGATCTCTATCGCGAGATCATTTCGCCCGATTTAAACCCGGTTCTGGAGGTGGGTAACGCGGTGCTGGTCGGCCTCGATTCCACCGCGCCACGGCGCAGCATCTCTAACGGGCGGCTCGATCGCGATCAGCTCAGGCATAGTGCACAGGTTTTTGCGGCGATACCCGAGGACAAAGTACGTATCGTCGTCGCCCACCATCAATTCGCCCCCGGGCACGACCGCGTGTTCGATGTTTCCATGCCCGGCGCGCGGCGCGCGATAGACTGTTTCGTCGAGCAAAAGGTCGAAATGATACTGGGAGGACACCTGCATCGATCCTATATCGGGAGCTCGCTCGACTTCTTTCCCGGGCATCACCGCGACCGCGGCGTCATTATTGTCCAGTGTGGCACCACCACATCCAGCCGCGGAAAAGGAAGGGAGCGTAACGAAAACACCTTTAACCTGATCGAAACCGGCTCGCAATCCCTGACCGTAACCCACTACCTTTACTTCGAAGAGGTCGGCAAGTTTGCGCCGCTGAGCAAGCACAGCTTCCCCCGTCCCGGACGTGCGCTCGAGATCGCGGGATTCGACTCCGGCCCCTCTCCGCCATGAGCGGGTTCCCGGCATCGAGGCGTACGAAGCGCAAATTAGTCGTTTTCGCAATCGTCGGCGTCCTGCTCGCGGGACTGGCCTGGTATGTCAACCATTACATTTCGCTGGAGGACCTGGCACAACAGGAGAGTCGTATCCGTGCTTATATTACCGCCAATCCATGGCGGTCATTCGTTATCGGCTTCGGTATCTATGCCGGCTTAGCGCTGGTTCCCGGGACCGGAGGCAAGGCAATCGTCTATGGCTGGCTATTTGGTTTCTGGCAAGCGGTAATCATCGTCACCGTCGGGCTCACCCTGGGCGGTATGGCAATCTTTACGCTCAGTCGTTACCTGTTCCAGGAAAGTATCGAACGCCGCTACACCGATTTCGTATCACTGATGAACAGGCACCTCGAAAAGGAAGGGGCTTACTACCTGCTGGCGCTGCGAATGGCGCATGTGCCCTACTCGATCGTCAACCCGGTCAGCGGGGCGAGTCGTGTCGGCAGCTGGACCTTCTGCTGGACCACCGCGCTGGGCCTGCTGCCCGCCAACGCCATCTGGTCCTACGTGGGAGTCCGTCTACCCTCGTTGCGTGAACTGGCAAGCAGCGGTCCGGGTTCGTTAATCGACCCGCCATTGATCGCGACCCTGGTAGTCTGCGCCGCGCTACCGCACCTGGTTCGCTGGCTGATTAGCCGCTTTGGTATTCCCGCGCCCGAGTCTCATGACAACGATACGGCACGGCATGAATCCCGAGCGGATAAAACATGATCGACTCTATCGACCCCGCCATCTACTGGGTCACGGTCGCGCTGTTCTCCAGCCTGATCATTGGCTCTATAGCCCGTTTTTTCGCGCTGCACAACGCCGAGGAAACATTGCGGCAGAAACGGCTCGCCAGCCTGCGAACCTGGTGGCTACTCGCCATTCTTGTCAGTGCCGCCCTGCTGGCCGGCCGGGCTGGAATCTGCATTTTGCTAGCGGTAGCCAGCTGTGTTGCCTGGTTCGAATTTACCCGCTTATTTGGCCCCCGCAGCGCGGACAAACCCGCGATCCGCGCGGGCTACGGACTCATCATCATCAATTACCTGCTGATACTGTCCGGATCGGGCTCGCTGTTTATCGTTTTTCTGCCGCTCGGCTCACTCATCGCCCTGGCCGTGCTGCTGTTAGTAAAAGGTGAGCCTGAAAACTATACGCGATCTGCCGGAGCCCTGCTCTGGGGACTCATGTTGCTCGGTTACGGAATTTCACATGCCGCCTTCCTGATGATACTTCCAGCGACATCGTCCGGTCCATTGGGCCCGCTCGGATGGTTCATCTTCCTGGTAGTGCTCACCGAGACCGACGATATTTTCCAGGCCATCGTCGGACGACTATTCGGGGCGCACAAACGCCACCGCATCGCTCCGGTCATTTCGCCCAACAAAACCTGGGAGGGATTCTTCGGGGGGCTAATCGTAATCGCAATACTCGCGCCCCTGATCGCGCCATGGCTGACGACACTGGGCCAGCAGGCAGGTCCTTTCTCGCTGTCGCAAGCACAGCAGCCCTGGGTCGCGCCGGTGCTGGCGGCAATACTCATCTCCATCGCGGGCTTCTTCGGAGACATCAACATGTCGGCCATCAAGCGTGATGCCGGCGTCAAGGACAGCGGCAAGCTGCTGCCCGGCATGGGCGGCGTTATCGATCGGGTCGACAGCCTGACCCTGACCGCACCGGTGTTCGTATATTTCGTAACCTGGTGGACGGCATGAAGCGCCCCGACGAGCATGACGAGACGGTTACCGATTCGGGACCCAAAATCTCCAACCGGCTACTGACGATCCCGAATATTCTCTGTTTCATCCGCCTGGCCGGATCGTTCATACTTCTGCCGATCGCCTGGCAGGGTCGGAACGAGGTCTTCCTCTGGCTCTTTATTTTCCTCGCCATGACGGACTGGCTCGACGGCAAGCTGGCCATCCTGCTCGATCAGCGTTCGGTGTTTGGAGCGCGTCTCGATAGCTGGGCCGACGCCGCGCTCTATGCCGCCCTGCTGTTCGGAATAGCAACGATGTACGGCCACAGGCTGCAATCGGAAATCATCTGGATCGGCATCGCCCTCGCCAGCTACCTGGTTTCTAGCGCGGCGGGTTTCTGGAAGTACCGGCGCTGGCCGAGCTACCACACTCGCGCCGCCAAGACTTCGTGGCTGCTCACGGCTGTCGCGGTAATCGCGCTCTTCGGCGAATGGTCTCTGTGGCCCCTGCGCGTGGCCGCCGTGGCGGTCACGCTGACCAATATTGAAGCCACCCTCATCACCATCATTTCCCCGAGCTGGCGTGCCGACGTCATATCCGTCTATCACGCATGGCGTGACTGTAGAAAGCCAGGACAACCAGGCGCCAGGTGAAAAAGCAGTGGTGAAAACCGATTGATTCAATAGCGGGCCGGTCGGCATCGCGAAGTCGACAGAAATCCCGCCAGGAAATCTATCTGCGCGTAATTTCGAAGTGGCGCCAGCCAGCCGGGATGGCTTAGTTGGGTCGGTCTTCCAGGTGCGCGGCTATCATCTCGGTCAGGCCGAGCAGTTCGATTTCCATTTCATTGGTCTCGACGCCTTCTTCCATCACCATGCGGCAATTCGAGCAGGCCGTGACCACGCCGGTAGCGCCGGTTGCCTCGATCTGCGATTTCTTGCGATTGAAGGCCGTCAGCTTCAACTCCTCGGCGCGCTCGTTACTACTGACGCCGCCGCCACCGCCGCAGCACCAGTTCATGCTGCCGTGATCGGCCATCTCGACGAAGTTTTCGGTAATCGGAGCCAGGAGGTTACGCGGTTGCGCATTGACTCCGCCGCGCCTGACGATCGAACAGGGGTCGTGAAAGGTCAGGCGTTCGCTCTCCATGCCGGTGGTTTTGAGTTTACCTGACGCCTGAAGCTCGTCGAGTAGCTCGAGGATGTGCACCACCCTGAACGGGTATGCCTTACCGATGAAATTCGGCCCTTCCCAGCGCAGCGCGGTATAGGCATGGCCGCACTCGGGGCTGATGACGTTTTTGACTTTCAGTTTCTCGGCGCCGTCGACAACCCGCTGCACCAGTTGTCCCGCGATCGCCTTGTTGCCGATCTGCAGTCCCGAATTGGTCGCCTCGAAAGCGTCGGAGGACAGGGTCCAGCTGACACCGGCGTGGTCAAAGATTTTGGCCAGCGATTCGAGGTACTCGGGATAAAGCGCGATTTCGTTGGAAGACAACAACGCCATGTAATCGGCGCCCTCCACGTCCATCGGGATTTTCAAACCGGTGTCTGCTTCGACGTGCTTTATCATCGCAAGCACCGTGGTCATCGTAATGCCCATTGGGCTGCCAATTTCGACCGCACGCTTGGTCGCGCCGACCAGGCCTTCCGGCGAAATGCCGGCCTTGGCGAGCGCGTGCTTGACCTTGAAAATCATACCGGAGATATCGACACCGACGGGGCACACCATACTGCAACGGCCGCACATCGAACAACCGTCGTATACCAGCTCCTCCCAGTCGGTCAGGTCGGTTTCGACCAGCGGTTTGGAGAACCCCAGCGCCGACGAAATCTTGCCCCAGAAGCTGTATTCCCTGCGCCACAGCTTGCGCAGCGGCTCGGTTTTATAAATCGGCGTATAGCGCGGGTCCCGGGTCTCGGTGTAAAACAGGCAGGACTCGGCGCAGATGCCGCAGTTAACGCAGCTCGAGAAAAAGGCCTCCGCTTTGCTGTCCATTTCGTCCCGCAGTACTGCCAGGCCTTTTTCCAGTTTCTCGCTCATCTGTTCGTCACCTCGTTCAAGCGTCAATTCCGCGCCGACCAAACCAGGCGCCGGTAAAGGCCCTGCTGGGGATAAATGTAAAAGTGTGCATCAGCGCGCTGAACGGGAAGTAGATCAGCCATAGTTCAACGGTAAAACGATGCAGCAGGCGCAATCCGGTGGAGCCCTCGAGCAGCGCGAAACAACCGGTCAGCATCACGATAAAGGTCAGGATCGCGGCGATATGATCGTCCCAGGTCGAAATCAGTCGGCTGACCGGGCTCACCATGCGCCGTAGCCACAGCATGATCAATCCGAGAAATGCCAACTGGGCGGCAATGATGAATGCCCAGTGAGGCATGGGTGTCCAGCCGAAGCCCAGCAGGTTTTCTTCGAGAAATACGACGTGGGGTGCCGCAAAAAACAGCAGCGCAAACAAACCCAGGTGGAACATGTAGCCCGCCACGACCGGGATCGTAATCTGTGCCGAAATTTCCTTGTGCGGGATAAATCGGCTGAAAACGGTTTTAACGGCAGCCGGACCCGCCGCGCCGCGGGCTACCGAGAGATCCGGTTTGCGGCTGGCAAAGATTATCGATCCGAGTCTCCAGACCACGCCGATAACGAACACGGCGAGCGAAAAGTACCACAGGGGACCGTCAATCAGATTCTCGATCATTTGGTTTGCTCCGCGGTTTCCATTTTACCGGTCTCGGGTTTCTGGCCCTGCAGCCGGGCGTATTCTTCGGCCGAAATAATCAGGTTTTGCTCATGGCACTCCTTGCCCCAGCGGTCGTGATGGGCATCCGCCCAGTTGATATCGACATAGCCGGTTTTCATGCCTTCGAGGGCACCCTCGGAGCCGATGGATCCCAGGTACATATGTCCCACCGATACCGTCATCAATATCAAGGCACCGATGGTGTGAACGATATGCGAGATCTCCATGATAAACCGACCCTGGCCGAATGCCGGGGAGACGAGGATCAGGCCACTGACCGCAATTACCAGTCCGATCAGTATCACCATCCAGTACCAGGTTTTCTCACCCATGTTGAAAAAACCGCCTGAAGCATGGCCTTCGCCGATCAGGCCGCCGCCCCTGATCAACCAGGTCATGTCGCCTCTCTCATAGATATTACGCCGGGCGAAACTGATGAACATCATGATCAGGGACACCAGGAACAGTGGTCCGAACAGGTTATGGCCTTCCTTACTGGCCGAGGCCAGCAGAGAAAATATATCCTTGCCGAAAAGCGGCAGCAGCAGGGGTCTGCCCAGCAGCAGGATCAGCCCGGTAATCGCGAGAAACAGGAATACGATAGCAAGCGTCCAGTGCACTACTCGTTCGTAATCGGTAAAGCGCCGCACCATCTTACCCGACAGGCCGCCCTCGATCGGGATCTTGCCGCGCACCACGTAGAACAGGATCACGATTGCGAAAATCGCCGCGATCGCGATACCGCCGTAGGTTGACAACTGGTTCATGCGGAATCGTGCCCACTGATCGCCGCGGGCGTTGATCAGCACGCCACTTTCGACTCCTCTGACCTGGCTGATACCGACACCCTCCACGTCACGTTGCCTGACCTGGCGCCAGAGTTCAGAGCCCGGATCTTTCATGAAAACGCCCGGTTCGGGTTTTTTATCCTGAGAGAATGCCTGTAACGGCAGTAACGCCAGGCACATCACGATCAATAATGTACGGATTTTCACCCTGTTACCCTTTTGATTATGTTTTACAGCCTACCAGTCCATCGCGCTGGACTCGATACATCCCTGTATCGAGTTCCGTTAACGCACCGCGGGGATCTTATCCCCCCAGTTTGGTGGTATCACCCCAGTTAAAGGCACTCGCACCGCGGTTGATGATGCGTTTGCGGTAAATATCCGCAACCACGTCGGCATCCCCGGCGAGCAGGGCCTTGGTGGCACACATTTCGGCGCACAGCGGCAGCTTGCCTTCCGACAGGCGGTTACGACCGTACTTCTTGTATTCATCCGAAGTATGGTCATCTTCCGGGCCACCGGCACAGAAGGTGCACTTGTCCATCTTGCCGCGCGAGGCAAAAGCCGCGTCCTGCGGAAACTGCGGCGCACCGAAGGGGCAGGCGTAAAAGCAGTAACCGCAGCCGATGCAGATGTCCTTGTCATGCAGCACAATGCCGTCACCGGTGGTGTAAAAACAATCCACGGGGCACACCGTCGCACAGGGCGCATCCGAGCAGTGCATGCAGGCGACCGATAGCGAGCGTTCACCCTGCTCACCATCCTTGATCGTCACCACGCGGCGGCGATTGACGCCCCACGGCACTTCATGCTCGTTTTTGCAGGCGGTTACGCAGGCGTTACATTCGATGCAGCGTTCTGCATCACAAAAGAATTTCATTCTAGCCATTTTTCAATCCCCCCTGCTCAAGCTTTAGAAATGCGACAAAGGCTGCATTTCGATTCCTGCATCTGCGTCACCGAATCGTAGCCATAGGTAAATGCCGTATTGGCCGCCTCACCGAGAACGTAGGGATCGGCGCCGTCCGGGTACTTGTCCCGCAGGTCCTTACCCTGGAAATGCCCGGCGAAGTGGAAAGGCATGAAAGCGACCCCGGCGCCGACGCGCCGTGTCACCATCGCCTTGACCTTGACCTTGGCGGCCTCCGCGCCCTCGACCCAGACATCGTCGCCATCCTTGATGCCGGCGTTGTTGGCGTCACGCGGGTGGATTTCGACGAACATATCCTGCTGCAGTTCGGCCAGCCACGGGTTGGAGCGGGTTTCATCACCGCCACCCTCGTATTCGACCAGCCGTCCGGAGGTCAGGATGATCGGGTAATCGCCGCTGTAATCGGTGTCCTGGATCGACTTGTAGCGCGTCGGCAATCGCCAGAAAGACTTGCGGTCCTCGTAGGTCGGGTATTTCTCGACCAGGTCACGCCGCGAGGTATACAGCGGTTCACGGTGTATAGGTACCGGGTCCGGGAAGGTCCAGACCATGGCGCGCGCCTTGGCGTTACCAAACGGTGAGCAGCCATGCTTGATCGCAACCCGCTGAATACCACCGGACAGGTCGGTTTTCCAGTTCTTGCCCTCGGCGGCTTGCTGCTCCTCCGGGGTCAAATCGTTCCACCAGCCGAGTTTCTTCAATACCTCGTGGCTGAATTCCGGGTAACCATCCTTGATTTCCGAACCTTTGCTGAAAGACCCCTCGGCGAGCAGGTTGGTGCCATTGCGCTCAACCCCGAATCTTGCACGAAAGGTCAATCCCCCCTCGGCCACCGGTTTCGACGTATCGTATAGATTCGGCGTGCCGGGGTGATTCATTTCCGCCGTGCCCCAGGATGGCCAGGGCAGGCCGTAATAATCGCCGTCTGCCGGTCCGCCTTCCGCCTTGAGGCTGGTGTAGTCGAAGGTACCCCAGTTTTCCTGGTGCTTCTTCAGACGTTCCGGGCTCTGGCCAGTGTAACCGATGGTCCACATGCCGCTATTGATCTCGCGCAGTACGTCTTCGATCAGCGGCTCATCGTTTTCGACCTTGATATTCTTGAACATCTGGTCAGCAACGCCGAGTTTCTTCGCCAGCTTGTACATGATGACGTGATCGGGCAGCGACTCGAACAGCGGATCGATGACCTTCGAACGCCACTGGATCGAGCGGTTGGACGCGGTTACCGAACCGTAGGTTTCCATCTGGGTGGAAGCCGGCAGCAGGTAGACCCCGTCCTTACGGTCGGGCATGACCGCGGAGGCCGTTGGATACGGATCGATGATGACCATCATCTCCAGTGCTTCCATCGCCTTTTTCTGCTCGACGCCGCGGGTCTGGCTGTTGGGCGCGTGACCCCAGAACAGCATCGCCTTGAGGGCGTCTTTCTGTGCGATATTTTCCGGGCCCTCGAGCACACCGTCGATCCAGCGCGAAACCGGGATACCTTTGGTGTTCATGACGTGCACGTCCTTGCCCTTGCTTTGCTCGTAACTGCCGCTGTCGAACTGTCCCTTGATCCATTCGTAATCCAGATCCCAGACGCGTGCCCAGTGTTTCCACGAACCCGCGGCCAGGCCATAGTAGCCGGGCAGCGTGTTCGACAGTACGCCCAGG
>Ga0316201_10001613_pt1 | contig 15352 bp, 8 predicted proteins | sample CS6wburrow_MG_FD_204516 | JGI IMG/M metagenome (GOLD analysis project Ga0316201, IMG submission 204516) | Coastal sediment microbial communities from Delaware Bay, Delaware, United States - CS-6 worm burrow | ecosystem: Environmental > Aquatic > Marine > Coastal > Sediment | place: USA: Delaware... | reverse complement strand
GTTCGCTAAATAGAGGATCGATCCGGCTGATGAACCAGCCCCGGCGGCGGTTGAGCGTGTTGGCGGCGAATTCCAGCCGCAGCTGCCACGGGCCGGACCCTTCCGTCGGCACGGGAATGAGGTCCGTTCGCCACAATGGCATATCCTGCACCAGTTCAAGTTCTTTCTGAATGAAGGTCTCCCGCCCGTGCAGCGGATTCAGGGACTGGGTGGCGATGACGCCGGGCCAGCCGTCGACCGGTCGTGCCGGGACCACGGTGCCATCGCTGCCCACCCACGAGACCAGGCCCCCGTCCATGGCGGTCGTTCCGCTGAGAACCTCGACGTCCAGGGCGTGGACCAGCCGCACGCCGCGGACCTCGGGGCCGAGCGGGCCGGACGTCAACGTGGTGTAGGCGCGGTTGCCGTAGAGCACGTCCGGCCATGCCGCCGCCGTGGGGTGACTGGTGCCGGTGCAGGCCAGGACCGTCGTCTGATCGGCCGTCAGCCAGGGGCCGGCGTCCCACCGGTGCCAGGTCGTTTCGAAATTGCCGGCCGGATGGTCGACAACCCACTGCCCCGGCCAGGTCGCGGCGAAGTCGAGTGTGGCGGCATTCGCCTTCCAGTACCAGGTCCGGCCCAGCGCACCGCTGTCGTATCCGGGATCGGTCACCCGCACACTGAAGACGGTGGCGGCCGCGTCCGGGACACCGCCGGTCGGCAGCCACGTCACCGGTTCGGCCGGAACCCACCGGCCGCTCACGTCGAGGGCCAAGGCAACATCCACGCTCATCTGACCCGCGGCGAAGGTTCCCCACGCCGGAGTGCTGGCAATCGCGATCAGGGCCCGGGGTGCCGCCAGCGGCGTGCCGGTGGCAATGACGACGAGGTCGAGCGTCTGGACGCCGTCCCCGCTGAAACCGAAGCTGAATTCCACGGACTTGTCCGCAGCGTTTGCGGCGGTGAAGGTCACGCCGCTCGCGGTGGATGTGATCCCGCTCAGTACCACTTCGGTCGGCGCCAGGTAACCGTCGCTGGCCGGGACGGTGGACGGGCCGAACGACGTGACGCCCAGGGGCCCGGGAAAAAGGTCCTCGGCGCGACCGTCATCCAGACCCGCGGCGAGACGGTCGTCCGCATCGGCCTCCACGAGTCGCGTGCGCAGATGGTATTGCCCCGGGCCGTCGTCGGACCAGGCGCCCTCGGGCAGACTCTCGTCGATGTGGTAGACGATTAGCTGGTTGGCGGGCAAGGCGGCATCGAAGGGAAACGCGGCGGCGCTGTCCCGACATTCCAGCAGAAAAAATTCGTGTCCGGCGGCGCCCCGCGACCACACCCGGACGGCGTCTCCGGCCAGGACCGCCGGTGCCATGGCGGTGGTCAGTCCGGCGGTGCCCGGTAGATTTCGCGGGCGGTACCAGCCCAGCTGCGCGCAGGAATAGGCATCGGGCAGGGCGGCTCCGTACCCGTCGCCGGTCCCCCAGGCCCCGGACGCCATCAGACTGAAGCGGCCCAGTCCGCCCCGGGATTGGATCTCGCTGCCCGCGCCGGACAGCAGGGGATCGTAGCGGTCCTCCAGGCCGAGCAGGTGTCCGGTTTCGTGGGCCCAGATTCCCGGCCCGCTGCTCATGCTGGCGACGGCATAGGAGACCGCCGCAACGCCGTCGGCAATCACCGGCTCTTCGAGAAAGAACTGCAGCGGCTGGATGAGACCACCGACCGGATCGTTCTCCTGACCGATGCCTGCGTGCAGGATGAGGATGCCGTCGATCTCGCCGTCGTCGTCACTGGTACCGGCGATGCCGTCGGGCCCGTCCATGTCCAGGCGCCGGAATTCCACGCCGAGATCCCGCACCACCGTCAGGGCTTCGGAGGCCAGCTTCCGGGTCCGGGTGAAGCCGTTGAGCCCGATGTCCGAGTAGTCCCGGCGGGTTCCCGCGAGGCGGACCAGCGGCGCCAGCGTGATCCGCAGTTCGAGTTGCCCCACCGAGGCCACGTCGAAATACTGGCGGAGGGATTCGCCGGACGGCGCGGTCAGACGCGCCGAGAGGTCCGTCGGTCGCCAGGCGGAGGCCAGACGCGCGTCCTGGAAATCCACGGGGATGACCAGCAGGCCGAACGGCGCCGGTGAGGCCTGCGTATCCTTGGCCAGATTCATCGCCCGCATCCGGTCGCGCTGCTGGGCACGTCTTTGTGACAGGACCGTCCGGTCGGCGGCGGGACCGGCTGAGGCCGCGGGCGCGGGGACTGCAAAGGCGCACAGGCCCCCCAGCATCAGACTCAGGGTCAGACGCGCGATGACGTGGTGGATGCCGTTGCGGTTCATGAAGAGCATGGTTCAGGGATACAGGCCCGGCCGATTGGAGTTCCCGGCCGGGCCGCCCTTATCAATATAGGAATACCGCTCAATGATTGAAATGACGTCGCTCGGTCAGAATCAGGGTGACCCCGAGTTCCGCGGCGGCCGCCGCCACTTCGTCGTCCCGGATCGATCCTCCCGGAGCGATGATGGCTCTTGCACCGGCGGCGGCCAGCTTCTGCACGCCGTCGGGGAAAGGAAAGAAACCGTCCGAAGCGGCCACGCAGCCGGTGAGGTCCAGCCCCTGGTTGCCGGCCTTCATGACCGCCAGTTCGGTAGAGTCCACGCGGCTCATCTGGCCGAAACCCAGCCCCAGCGTGGCGGTCAGGTCGCCCAGGACGATCGCGTTGCTCTTGCCGTGCTTGCACACCTTCCAGACCATCTCCAGCGCGGTGCGGGTCGCGGCGTCGGGCTCGTCGCCGGCGACCACCTGCCAGGAATCCAGTTCGGGAAAACCCTCGTCCTCGTCCTGCACCAGCGTCAGGGCGCCCCAGGTGCGTGACCGGGTCCGGGTGGCGGCAAGAAAGCGTTCCTGATCCACCGTCAGCACCCGGACATTCTTCTTGCGGGTCAGCTTCGCGAGCGCCGCCGGGGCGAAGGACGGCGCAATGATGATCTCCAGAAACCGCTTCGCCAGGATGGCGGCGGTTTCTTCGTCGACGGTGTGGTTGAAACAGAAGACGCCCCCGAAGGCCGAGACGGGGTCACACTTGAGGGCGCGCTCGAGTCCCAGCGTGCCTTCGCCCAGCCCGAAGCCGCAGGGGTTGGTGTGCTTGAGGATGCCGCAGCAGGGTTCGGCGAAATCCCCGCTCAACTTCACGGCCGCCACCAGATCGACAAGATTGTTGTACGAGAGTTCCTTGCCGCCATGCTGTTCGAGGCCCAGGGCGGATAACGGCCCCTCGCCGGCCGCGGCCGCCGGCAGTTCCAGGGACGCGTTCTGGTGGGGGTTCTCGCCGTAGCGCAGGGTGATTGTCGCCCAGTCGGCGTCGCCGCTGAACCAGTCGGCGATGGCACTATCGTAACGTTCGACCCGCGCGAAAGTCAGCGCCGCCATTTCACGGCGGAAGTCGACGGTCGTGGCGCCGTCGTTGTCGACAACCTGCGCCGCGAACGCATCGTAATCATCGGGGTCGCTCAGCACCGTGACGCGCGCGAAGTTCTTCGCGGCCGCGCGCAGCAGGGCCGGGCCGCCGATGTCGATCTTCTCCACGATTTCCGGGTCGCTGGCTCCGGAGGCGACCGCATCGGCGAACCGGTAGAGATTGACCACGACCACGTCGATGGGCGCGATCCCCAGTGCGGCGGTTTCGGTGAAGCTTGCGGCCGTCGGACCGAGAATGCCGCCGTGGATCACCGGGTGCAGGGTCTTCACGCGCCCGCCGAAGACTTCCGGATAACCGGTCAGGTCGCTGACGCTGGTGACCGGGACATCGGCTTGACGCAGGGCGGCCGCGGTGCCGCCGGAAGCGACCAGTTCATACCCGTGTCCGGCCAGCAGGGTGCCGAGCTCGACAATTCCCGTCTTGTCGGTGACGCTCAGCAGGGCGCGCCGCCGGGATCCTACAGGTAGGCTTGCCATTTCGCGGCCTCCGCGGGAAAGAGGATCTCGAGAACCTCGTGGTACCGCTGCGACGTCCGGTCGAGGATTTCCCGCGGCAGCGGCGGCGGCGGCGGTTCGTGATTCCAGTCCAGCGTTTCGAGGTGGTTGCGTAGGATCTGCTTGTCCCAGCTCGGCGGCTCGGCCCCGGGCCGATGGTCTGCCGCCGGCCAGAAACGACTCGAATCAGGCGTCATAACTTCATCGATCAGAGTGATTTGCCCGTTGACCTTTCCGAACTCAAATTTCGTGTCGGCCAGGATCACGCCCTGGGGCAGGGCAAAAGCGGCTCCTTCGCCGTAGAGGCGCATGGAGATGTCGCGCAGCGTGGCGGCATCCTCGGCGCCGATGATCTCGACCATGGTTTCGAAGGGAATGTTGATGTCGTGCCCCTCGTCCTCCTTGGTCGCCGGCGTGAAGATGGGCTCGGGCAGCCGGGCCGCAAGCTCGAGGCCGGACGGCAGCCGGTGGCCGCAGACGGTGCCGTCCTGTCCGTAGGATTTCCAGCCTGAGCCGGCGATGTAACCGCGGACGACACACTCCACCGGGAAACGATCGGCCTTGTGGACGAGGATCGAACGTCCGCCGAGGGCATCGGCGTGGTCGCTGAACGGCGCGGGGAACTCGCCGGCGTCGGCGGTGATCACGTGGTTGGGAACCACGGAGGCGAAGTGGTCGAACCAGGCGAGGCTCATCACGTTCAGGACGACTCCGCGGCCGGGAACAACATCGTCCATGACCACGTCGAAGGCGGAAATACGGTCCGTGGTGACGATCAGGTAACGATCGCCCAGATCGAACATGTCCCGTACCTTGCCCACGTAGTCGGGCGACAGGCCGAGATCCTTGGTACTGCGCAACGCTGCCATGGGGGCTCCCTCGTGTCCGGCCAGGGCAGCAGCAGCTGCCCGGGGACGATTCTGTGGTTGGCGATGATCAGGCCCGGAACGAGCGGCAAGGGCCGTGATTCCGATTGTCCGCGGCATTCTAGGCAGGGGCCCGGTGGGTGTCAAGGCGGGTGCGCCCAGCGGCTGCGCTTGGTTCCCGCTACCTGCCGCAATCGGCCCTGTCGGTCCCATTCCAGCCGGATGCTGCCGTCACGGTCGGTGCGCACCACCGGCACGGTGTCGTTCCCGGAAAGGTAGGGACCGTGGTTCGGGTGGCCGTAGCGGTTGCCGAGACCGCAACTGATGACGATCAGATCAGGTTCGAGGCGTGCGACAAGCGGCGCCGATCCCGACGTGTTGCTGCCATGGTGGCCCGCCTTCCAGACCTCGACCCGGCGGGGTGCGTGGCCGGAATTCACCCACTGCGTCTCCCCCTCCTGTTCGAGATCCCCGCTCCAGACCATCCGGGCCCGGTCGCCGTGGCTGAGTTCCACCACCAGGGAGCGGTTGTTCTCGGCGAGTTCTCCAGCGGGCGGATCCGGCGGATGAACCACCCGGAAGACCCAGTCCCGCCAGCGGTGGAGCACGTGGCCCGGCTCGGGTCGCACGATGCGGCTGGAGTCGGCGAAGGCCCGCACGGCGGCGTCCGCCCTGCCGGAGTAATGCCAGGTTGCCACCACATCGTCGGCCGCGAGCAGGGCGGCGCCCCCGGTGTGGTCCCGGTGCCCGTGGGTCAGGATGGCGGCGTCGATCCGCCGGATGTTGTGACGCCGCAGGTACGGCAGGATCGTCCGGGACAAGGGCCCGTCCCGGCCGGTGCCGAAGCGTCCGCCGGTATCGATGAGGGCCGACCAGCCGTCCGGAAAGACGAGCAGCCCGCAGTCGCCCTGTCCGGCGTCGAACTGCCAGACGGTCACGCGCTCGGGGCGGTTCAGCTGCCAGGAAGCCGGGCCGAAAACCACCAGTCCGGTGGCTATCATCCCGGCGATCGCGCCCAGCGTGCGGCGTCCGCCGAGCCTGCCGCGTCCGTGCAGTCCCAGGGCCGTGAGCATCAGGACCGTCAGCACTGACCAGGCAGCAACGGCCGACGTTCCGGGTACCGGCAGTCCCAGCGGCCAGCCGGCCGCCGGGCCGGTGGCCAGGGTCACGGCGGCGGACAACGCTCGCATCAGCAGCCAGGCCCAGCCGGCAAAGGCCTCGGCTGCCCAGGGACAAAAACCACTGCTCAGCAGCGCCAGGACGGTCGCCCAGATCGCCAGGCCGAAGAGCGGAACGGCCACGAGGTTGGCCACCGGCGAGGCGAGGCTTATCCTGCCGAAGGAGTCGGCGATGAACGGCAGCGTGAACCACTGGGCAGTCACGCTGACCGCAAGTCCGGCCGCGACGAAGCCGCCGACCCGCCGGTCGGTCCAGCGGAACTGTCGGGTCAGTCCGCTGACGGCGAGGATGCCTCCGGCGGCGAAGTAGGACAGCCGGACCCCCGTATCCAGTATCTGGTCGGGTTCCCAGACGATTCCGGCCCAGAACAGCAGCCCCACCAGAGCCAGCGGGCGGTTCTTGCGTCCCAGTGGTGCCGCCAGCATGGCGCCGGTTCCCAGTCCGGCCGCCCGGACCACCGACCCGGGCATCCCCGTCAGCAGCACGTAGATTCCGAGCAGGATCACGAGCGGGATGACACGCGGCCAGGGGCCGAGTCCTCCCATCCGGCCCGGCAGCACGAAAATCCCCAGCAGGATGCCCACGTGCAGACCGCTGACGGCAAACAGATGAGCCAGGCCGAGGTCGGCGAAAGGCAGGCTGGCCCGGCGGCCGGCGGTATCCCTATGTCCCAGCAGCACACCCTTGGCAACGGCGGCCTCTCGCATCGGCAGCAAATCCTCCAGCTTCTGCGTGACCGCTTGCCTCATGGGCAGAAACCAATCGCGCGCTGCGGTCGCGATCGGGTCGCCGGGCACGATCTGTCGCCAATGCAGCAGGCGGCCGGTCCAGCGCTGGGAGCGGCCGGCAAGGAAACGCCGGTAGTCGAAGCTCCCCTCAAGGCCGGCGGCCGGCGGTGGCTTCAACTCGATCCGACCGGTTATCACGGCGCCTGGTGCCGGCGGTCTCCCCTGGCCGCGAAGCAGGACGCCGTCTCCGCTGGCGATGGGCCCGAGCCCCCGGGACAGGGGGCTCGTATCCGGATGCATCAGTCGGGCGGGCGCCCGCCACGAGTCATCGTCCCGGAGGGATGCCCAGCCGGTGGTCCGGAGAATGACGGCCCCGGACCACGCCAGCGGCGCGGCGGTCGACCACGGTCGTGCGCAGGATGCGCTCGGACGAGCCTCTCGGGACCGGACCTCCAGGCTGCCGCTCAACACGCCGGTGCCCAGGACGGTCGCCCAGACGGGCACCGCGATCCAGGGTCCGCCGAGAGCCAGGCCGACCGGTGCGACGGCCGCCAGGCGGGCCCACAACGCGTGGTCGTGCCATGGCGGGGGCATGGGCACCGTGATCCGGCCGCCGCAGGCGAAGCCGGCGATGAAGAGTAGGCTCCAGGTGACAGTCCACTGGCGGGCCGCAAGCCGGCAAGCGTTACGGAGGGATTGTCTCAGCCGGCGGCAGCGGTTGGCAGGAGCATGATCGGGTCGGCGTCGCTGCTCCAGAAGTGGCATCGGTTCCTGCCCAGGTCCTTCGAGAGGTAGAGCATGTCGTCGGCCTTGCGGTAGAGCTCCGCCGCGTCGGACCCGGCGGCCGGGAACGTCACCGCGCCGAAGGAAAACGTCACGGGGATATCCTGCGATGTCCCGGCGTGGGTGGCGGTCAGCCGAAAATCGGCATCCAGCAGACGGGTCATGACCTCGTGGGCCGCGTCTTCTCCGGTCGTCGGCAGAATCAGGGCGAATTCCTCGCCGCCCACGCGGCAGATATGGTCGATCCGGCGGAGTTCTTCATGCAGGCGCTGTGCCACCATCCGCAGGATGGCGTCCCCGGTGGGGTGTCCGAAGGTGTCGTTGATGCTCTTGAACTTGTCCAGATCGGCGATCACGAGCGTCAGGGGTTCGTCCGAACGCCGCGCTCTTTCCAGTTCCAGCCCGAACTGCGTGTCGAAATAGCCGCGGTTGAATGTGCCGGTGAGAGTGTCGACGTGGATCTTCAGGTTGACGGTCTGCAGATGAAGCCAACGCCGGGTCACGAACCGGGAGATCCTCTCCGCCAGGCGGAGCATGTTGTCACGGCCCATGTCGGTATCGGCGATCAGAAACAACAGTCCCGTTTCATGCGGCGGCTGATCCGCTCCGTTCGGGGCGGGCGGTTCCCACAGGGGGACCGCAACTGCGGTCCGGAACCGATAGGGACCGGCCGACCGGTCCGGTCCGAAGGGTTTGCCGTCGAGGCGGCGCAGGTGGCGCGGCAGTTCGCCGGGGCTGGGTATCCAAACCGAATGGCCGGGCTGGCGCCGGGCGATCCAGCCGTTGGCCGCTTCGTCGGTGTCCGGGCTGAACAGGGTGGTCTGGCCGGGAGGCAGCGGTTCGCTGAGCGGCAGCATGACGCACAACCGGAAGCCGGGTGCCAGTCTGCTGACCAGCTGCAGGATACTGCCGAGGATGATGCCCTTGTCGGCGGATTGAGGGTCGCCGATCTCGAGATCCTGGGCCCGCTCCATGGCGACGATGAGCTCCCCGAAGTCCTTCATGTCGAATGACGGCTTGGCGACAGGTTCCGGCGTGGGTGCGGTGACGGCCGGTTCCGGCGGGCTGGCCGGCGCCGGGTCCTTGAAGGTGTCATACCCGAGAACCGACAGATCGATGACCCGCTGGGAACCATTGACCAGGTACAGAGAACCTGCCAGTCCGTGGTTCGTATGACGGCTGTCCAGGGCCACGGCAACCAGTTCGCCGCGGCTGATGAGATCGCCGACGGCGACCCTGGCATGCCGCAGCATCCGGTCGGTCGCACCCGAACGGACCGCTCGGCGGCAGGCGGCCCGCAGATGGGGTCCCAGCCTTTCCAGCGGTAAGTCGCTGGACAGCAGTTGTTTGAGCGCGGCGGTACGGTTGGCCATCACATACACTTATCCGCCTGACCGGGTCAGATCAGGTCTTTGTGTGATTATGACATATTGTGAGGTTTTTTACAAGACTCGAACTTGGCCAGCGGGCACCGAATTTGCTATTTTTGGTGGACGTCTCCCTACCACACCGGGCAGTTTCCCGGTACGCTCCAGAGTCACCAATAGCCACGAACCGGGAATGGTCACGGATGACAGTTTCGACTCTAGATGTAATGCGACAGCGCCGGCTGCCTGCGGCCCGGCTGCTGCTCCTGGTTTGGCTCGTGCCGTTCGGCGGCTGTGCGACTGTCTCACCGAACGAGCAGGAGCCGTCGCCGCCAGCGGCGATCGGCGAGTCGATGGTCGGTGTGGCGGAAGCCCCGCTGGACACCATGCCGGTGATGATGCTCGATGATACACCTACCGTTCCTCTGGCCACCGGCCCGGACGGCTACGCTGCGCTGGAGGATCTGGAAGGGCTGTGCGACACGGCTCTGGAACTGGCTGCCGAGGGTTCATACGACCTGGCCCAGGACCATCTCTTCACTCTCCAGGAGCAGGTAGCCCTGCCCCTGCCCGCGGCGGCTGACGACCGGTACGCCGCGCATCGGATGAGCCTGGAGCGCCGGGTGTGGCTGATCGGCGGCGTCCTGGCGGAAAAATCGGCATTCACCGGCGACGCCGCAGCGGCGGACTCGCTGCTGGCCACGAATTACGGCCGCCTGGCCCAGACCGCTTTCCCCGACTCCCTGGTCCCGGCCACCGGCGTGACCCTGCGTTCCATCACCGCGGATCTGCTCACGGTGGACAACAAGGCCGTCCGCAAGTGGGAGAACTATTTCACCGGCCGGGGCCGCCGGAATTTCCAGTTCTGGCTCGACCGCACCGCGGCCGCCGATTCCCTGGTCACCACCATCCTCGCCGAGAACGGCTTGCCCCGGGAGCTGATTTTCCTGGCCATGATCGAAAGCGGCATGAGCCCGACGGCGGTGTCGAACGTCAGCGCCGTCGGGCCGTGGCAGTTCATGGCCGGCACGGCGAAGGACTACGATCTGCGGCGCAACTGGTGGCTGGACGAACGGCGCGATCTGGAAATGTCCACGCGCGCGGCGGCCGCCTACATCCAGGATCTCTACGCCCGCTTCGGCGACTGGTCGCTGGTCGTGGCGGCCTACAACAGCGGCGGCGGACGCATCGCCCGCAAGATCCGCCAGCATGGACACGACAATTTCTGGAACATGCGGCTGCCCCTGCAGACGACCGACTACGTGCCGAAGTTCATCGCCGCGGCGCGCATCGGTGAAAATCCGGAGAAGTACGGCTTTGCGAGAAACGGCGTCACGCCGGTGGAGTACGATGTCCTTCATGTGGACGACGCCACCGATCTGGAACTGATCGCCCGCTGCGCACAGTCCAGCGGCGCGGAACTGCGGCAGCTGAATCCCGCCCTGCTGCGGGGTGCCAGTCCGCCGGACATGAAGGGGTATCCCGTGAGGATCCCCAAGGGCTCCCGGTCGCGGGCGGCGACGGCCCTGGCCAAGGTGCCGGCGGACAAGCGCCTGACCTGGCGGCGGCACCGGGTCCAGCGGGGTGAGACCCTGGGCCACATCGCCCGCCAGTACGGCAGTTCCGTGAACGACATCGCGCGCCTGAACAAACTGGGCGACGTCCATCTCATCCGGCCCGGCGACCAGTTGCTGATCCCCATGCCCGCCGAACTGGCGGCCAAAGCCCGCGGTCGCGCCCAGGAGAAGGGCCACTACGTTCCGCCCGACGGTTACGTCCGCGTCAGCTACAAGGTCAAGTCGGGCGATACGCTCGGCGGCATCGCGCGGAAACTGGGCGTCACGCTGGTGCATCTGCGGAAGGTGAACAACATCCACAGCACCAACCTCATCCGTCCGGGGCAGCGGCTTTACGCCTACCGTCCCGGAGGTTGAGTCAGGACCGCCCGGTCCTCGCTGGACGACCCAAGCAAAAAGGCCCCGTCAGGGGCCTTTTCGTTTCGGGTCAGCGTGCCTGGCCGGCCGCAGCTACGCAGCTAGAAGCGCACGGAGAGGCTGATGCGGTGCGTCACCTCGTCGATGTCGAGGGTGTCGCCGGCATAGGCGTAGTCGATGGTCAGCGGATTGATGATGAACCCGGCGCCGGCCGTCAGGTTGCCCGCCTCGAAGCCGCTGTCGAATCCGCCGCGCAGGAACACCTTGCGGGAAAAACCGATTTCCAGGCCGAGATGGGCGTTGGCGCTGAAGGATCCGCCCCAGATCTGATCGGCGTCCCGGCGATTGTCGAAGCGTGATTCGAGGTCGCCGCTCAGGGTGTATTCCATGTTCCAGTCGGCGATAGGCGCTCGCCAGGACAGCCCCGGTACGATGGCCGGCGTGACCAGTTCGTTGCGACCGGTGCTCCACGAAAGATAGGTCGTGGTGAGATCCTGGAACTTGACGCCGAACGCGAGCCGTTTCCAGATGTTCGGACGCAGCAGCCCGATGTCCGCGCCGATACCGAGGCTCGAGTAGGGCCCCACGCTCTGCCGGATGAACTTGACCGTGGCTCCGACCTGCCAGTTACCCATGCTTTCGCCGTAGGACAGCATGAGCGCGAACTCCTGGTCGCTCTTGTACTGGATCTGATCCTGCAGGTTGAAGAGGCCCCGCAGCTCGTCGTCCGATACGGTGCCGTCACCGTCGGTGTCCAGCTGTCCGGTGAGGTGGTCCGTGAACGGGATGTCGTCCACGCCCAGACGGATGACCGAGACACCGATGCCGGAAGATTCGCCCCCGAAAAGCCCCCAGCTCACGGGCTGGGTGTAGGCGACAAAATCGCGATCGATCAGATCGCCGAATCGTTCCGAGTGCATCAGCAGCAGTTCCCGGTTCTTGACCGTGGCCAGCCCGGCGGGATTCCAGAAGGTCGTCGAGGGATCGTCTGCGACGGCCGTGAACGCGCCGCCCATGCCCAGGGCTCGCGCCCCGCCGCCGTTGGCCATGAAAGCGCCGGCGTACTTGGTGGCCCACGCCGGCCCGGCCGGCAGCAGGCAGGCGACCGCCAGCAGGAAGGGAATGAGCAGAAGGCCGCGCGGAACAGGCACAACCCGTTTCATCAGCATTCTTTGCCTCGCTAACCAGGGGTAAGGTCGGAGAGTGAAGCCTCGGTTCGTCGACTCATTATATGACATTTCCGCTCATCTGAAAAGGCCCTTGGGGTTACAAATCGTAGAGTTTGATCTTGCGGTAGAGGGTTCTTTCGCTGATTCCCAGCCTTTCGGCGGCCTTCCGCCGGTTGCCCGCGGCGGCCTTCAAGGCCGATTCGATCAGGGTCCGCTCGGCGGTCTGCAGGTCCCCGGCCTGTTCGGCCACCAGCGGGCTGTAACCGGAATCCTCGGAAAACGTCTCCACCATCCGGCCGGCCGGCTGCAACCGGCCGTCGTGGTCGACGGTCCAGCCTTCGGGATTGAACGGTTGTCCGCCGGGGTCCTGACGGCGGAGCATCGCCTTGATCTCGCGCACATCGTGACGCAATTCCAGGAGCGTGGAAGCGAGAATGGCCAGGTCGACTTCCGGAGTGTTCCGCTGATCGAGAGGCACCGGGAGATAAGCGCCGGATCCGGCCCGGTCGCCGAAACGGACTTCCGCCGGCAGATCCTCCAGCTCGATCAGGCCGCGCTGTTTGAGCACCGCGACCGAACGGATGGTGTTGAGGAGCTCGCGGACGTTGCCGGGCCAGTCGTAGTTGTCGAGGGCGGTTGCGGCTGCCCGGGTCAGGCCCTTGATGTGGAGGCCGTGGGCCCGGTTCTCGCTGGCGATGAAGCTCTCGGCCAGCAGGGGGATGTCGTCGCGGCGGTCGCGCAGCGGCGGCGCCGTGATGACGACGACTTTCAGCCGGTAGTAGAGGTCCTGGCGGAACAGGCCGCGCGCGACCGCTTCGCCGAGGTCGCGGTGGGTGGCGGCCACCAGGCGGATGTCACTGTGTTCGCTCTTGCGTCCCCCGACCGGGGTGAAGTCCCCCGTTTCCAGGGCACGCAGGAAGCGGGTCTGCATCCCCAGGGGCATCTCGGCGACTTCATCGAGGAACAGGGTGCCGCCGTCAGCGCGCTTGAAGACACCGGCGTGATCACCCACGGCGCCGGTGAAAGCACCCCGGACGTGTCCGAAGAGTTCGCTCTCCAGCACGCCTTCGCTGATCGCGCCGCAGTTGAGACTGATGAAGGGACCGGCGCTGCGCTGCGAGTTGCGGTGGATGGCCTGCGCGATCAGGTCCTTGCCGGTGCCGCTCTCGCCCTGGATGAGAATATTGACGTCCAGCGGCGCCGCGTGAGCCACCAGTGAGAGCATCTCCGCCACGACCCGGCTGCGGCCCACCATACCGCTGTTCTCGCGGACCTGCCGCAGGCGCAGCAGGCGCTGCACGACCTGCTCCACTTCCTCGGGATCCGTACTGGCAGGCAGCGCCCGGACGGCGGCCTCGTGGTCGAGGTCCGGCATTTCAGCCAACATTTCCGCAGGACCGACGACAACAAGGTCGGCGTCCGTTCTCATGGACAGGAATTTGCGCACCACATGCTTGAAACGGGGATAGTCGCGTGTGTCGAAGAGAAAAACCGCGGTCTTGCCCAGGGAAAGCCGGGCGAGCGCCTCGGAAGGGGAGTCGAACAGGAAAAGCTCGACATCGGGCAGGTTCCAGGTCGAGGCCGTTGCATAGACCCGGTGCCGTCTGCTGAGAAGTACCACCGACCGCAACACGCATCCGTCCTTGATGGGTGGGGAAATATCAATCTACTGTCAATGTGTCACGGTAACAAAAATGAAGACGTATGCCAGCAATTTGTTCAGGGAAAGGGATGTGGCGGTACGAGAAATCAGCTGAGATCCAGATATACTGACGAATTGACCATGGATTCGGCAATCGCGCCGAGGTTCTCTTCCACGGTTTCTTCCGTGACGCCGGCCGCCGCATACAGGCCCGCTGGATCCGTCGGCTGGATTTCCTGGCCGAGATCGCTGCGGGGTGGATCGAAGGTGTTGGCGAGATAATCCGCCAACGCCACCAGCGCCAGAGCCGCATCGCTCTGAGCGGGCTCCGCCGGGCACACCGGTTGGTCGTGGTGATGGCCGATGCAGCGAATCAACCGCTCCGGGAAATTCCAGAAACGCCCGAAGGCTTCACCGAGGGTCGCATGGTCGAAGCCGTAGGTGTTCGTTTCGGCTCGGCACAGGCTGATCTTCTCGTCGCGGCTGTTGCGGATCACCTGTCCGTAGGAGCGCGGCGTGTGGATCTCGAAAACGAACTTGCCCAGATCATGCAGGAGACCGGCGGTGAAGATCTCCTCCGGGTCGGGATAGGCGACCAACTCGGCGAGGTGCTTGGCCACGGCGCCGGTGACGACCGAATGGCGCCAGAGCTCCCGGTAGTCGAGTTTGCCTCCGGCCTTGGCGGCGGCCTGGACCACACTCGTGGCCACCGACACGCAGATGGCGACCTGGCGTACCGTGCGGTAGCCGAGCACGGCGACACAACGTTGGATGTCCGTGACGTCTCCGGTGCCGGCGTAGTACGGGGAGTTGGCCAGGCGCAGGATTTTGGCCGTCAACGGCGCGTCCAGGCGCACCACCGCGGAGAGATCGTGGGCGCCGCTGTCCGGATCGTCCAGCACCTTGAGAATGCGGAACAGGATTTCGGGGATCGTGGGCAGATCTTCGATGTTCGCCAGCATGACCTGGAGCTGGGCCGGACTCTTGGTTGTCTCCTGCACATCGATCGCGTTCATGCCCTCTTCCTCAGATAAAGATTTCCATTTCGGATTCGAGCGTTTCCTGGAGCCGTGAAGCCGTGGTGTCGAACAGACCGGCGGGCAGGGCGAGAATCCGGTTTGCGGGCGACCCCATCAGGTCCAGATCGGGAATTTCGGTGAAGCCGATGCCCAGCTTCTTGCACAGGCCGTTGGCCAGATCCAGATAGAGCAACAGGGTGTTGTCTTCGGTCAGGGCCGCGGGATTGTGGTGGTGCAGGATGGTCTCCTCCAGTCGCTGCGACAGGTTCCACTTCCGGACGAGCAGGGCGCCGACCTGGGTATGGTCATAGCCCAGCAGGGCCAGCTCGGTTTCCTGGAAGTTCCGGTTCTCGTTGTATACCGCCTGGACGATTTCATCGAACTCGACCGGCACCCGCAGGTTGAGGACGAGCTTGCCGATGTCGTGCATCAACCCGGCCAGGAAGGCCTCTTCGGCCATGGACGGGATGCGGTCCTGGACCAGCATCCGGCACGCGAACGCGGCACCGATGGAGTGTTCCCACAGCAGCCTTTCCTTCAGGCCGGTCTGGGAGTTCTTGGTGTTGTAGAGGTTGCGTGCGGCGCTGGTGACCACCAGGCTCCTGATGGAGTTGAAACCCAGCATGACGATCGCTTCGGTCAGGGTCTTGACCTTGCGGCTGCAGGAATACATCGCGCTGTTGGCGATCTTCAGGATCCGGGCCGTCATGGCCTGATCGTCGGAGAT
>Ga0316201_10001612_pt1 | contig 15355 bp, 15 predicted proteins | sample CS6wburrow_MG_FD_204516 | JGI IMG/M metagenome (GOLD analysis project Ga0316201, IMG submission 204516) | Coastal sediment microbial communities from Delaware Bay, Delaware, United States - CS-6 worm burrow | ecosystem: Environmental > Aquatic > Marine > Coastal > Sediment | place: USA... | reverse complement strand
AACCGGAGAGAACGTCGCCGCTGCCTTCGATGAACTGGCGCAGCTGATCGGGGGTGAAGCGCGTCCCGGTCTCTGGGATGCGCGACTAGCTAGGGACTTCCCGCCGCAGGCATGGAGCACACTCATCAGCCTCTGCCTGAGTGCATTTCGGCGTTTGCGATCGTTGCGGATGATCGGGTCCGGCACGGAATTGGAGCCTTTCCCGCCGCGATAGACGCGCTCTTGATTCCGGTTCGGGTCTTTGACAACGAAACTGACGCAACCGAGTGGTTGCTTCAATTTGTTGAGCCGGCGGCCGGCGACTGACCGGTCCGGCTGTTGTTGATCCGTGGACGAGCTGGAGTTCTACGCAGCGAAACTCCGACGGACTCGCCTTGCGAGTCCGCGGCTACCATCCGACGGCCATGAATGACATCGACCCTCGAGCCCTCCTGCAAGAACTCCGTTCCCGTCTCGATGACGCCCGGAGGTTCCTTTGACGTCGAAGGCAAAGAAGCAGATCTCGTAGAGCTGCGCAAGCAGGCGTCGGCGCCGGATCTGTGGAACGATCAGGATCGGGCCAAAGAGGTCACTCAACGCCTGGCCAAGTATGAAGGAATCATCGAGAACGTCGCCGCGCTCGCCGGCAGGATCGACGACTCCGATGTCCTCCTGCAACTTGCTGGTGAGGAGGATGACCCTGACGCAGCTCGCGAGGCGACAGCGGAGTTGGTTTCCCTGCAATCCGAATTGGCGCTGCTTGAGCGAGAGAGCCTCTTCTTTGGCGAATATGACGATCGCCCTGCGATTCTCTCCGTCCATGCCGGCGCCGGTGGTGTCGACGCCCAGGACTGGGCTGAGATCTTGCTGCGGATGTATGTGCGGTACTTGGAACGTACGCCATTCAAGGTTGAGATCGATGAGATTCAGCCCGGTGACGAAGCGGGGATCAAGTCGGCGACCCTCACCATCAAGGGCGACCATGCTTATGGCTCGTTTGAAGGAGAACGCGGGGTACATCGGCTGGTGCGGATCAGCCCTTTCGATTCAGCTGCCCGGCGCCACACGTCGTTTGCCGGAGTTGATGTGATCCCCGAAGTGGACGCAACCGATGTCGAGATCAATCACGAAGACCTGCGCATCGACACCTATCGGTCGCAGGGGGCCGGCGGCCAGCATGTGAACACGTCTGATTCCGCGGTGCGGATCACTCACCTGCCCACCGGTGTGGTCGTCGCCTGCCAGAACGAGCGGTCCCAGCTGCAGAACAAGAACCGGGCCATGCAATTGCTGGCTGCCCGGCTTGCCGAGAAGGCCCGCATGGATCGGCTCACCGAGATTGACTCGATCCGCGGAGAGCAGACGGAAGCCGGGTGGGGTCGTCAGATTCGGTCCTATGTGATGCAGCCCTACCAAATGGTCAAGGATCTTCGTACCGATCTCGAAGTGGGCAATATCAACGGGGTGCTCGACGGAGACTTGGACGCGTTCGTCGATTCGTATCTCCACTGGCGCCGCGCCGAGACCGGCGAATAGGACGTGTTGCCCTCTCCTCGTAGCTACCCGGTTGTGTGCTGGAGTTTCCCAAGGAAACTCCAATGTGCCTCCGTAGGCGGCGCGCGGCGGCACGCGGCTCCTTGGTGTATCTCCGCCGCCCAGTTAGCATTCGCCGCCGGCGGCGGAGAAGGGGAGAAGTAAACGGACTCTTGCGGTCGGTGCGCTCCGGTCCGCAAAGGGAGTTTCATGATCCGTCTCCATAATGTCACCAAGGTCTACGACCGTGATGTCGTAGCCGTGAGAGAAGTTGGCCTCGAAGTCGCCAAGGGCGAGTTTGTATTCCTTGTGGGACCATCTGGTTCCGGCAAATCAACTCTGCTGCGGTTGATGATGCGCGAAGAGCGCCCCGACACAGGCGAGGTCTGGGTGGCCGGCAAGCACGCGTCTTCGCTGCCGTCGTGGAAGGTTCCACACTTGCGCCGATCCATTGGCACGGTCTTCCAGGACTTCAAGCTGCTGCCGAACAAGTCTGTCTACGAGAACGTCTCGTTTGCCCTCGAGGTGACGGGGCGTTCCCGGCACGTGATTCGTAACCAGGTTCCGCAAGTACTCAAGCTGGTAGGTCTTTCCAACAAGGCAGACCGTCAGCCCCGTCAGCTCTCGGGTGGGGAACAACAGCGGGTGTCGATCGCTAGGGCCTTTGTCAATCGCCCGTTGATCCTCCTGGCCGATGAGCCAACCGGCAACCTCGACCCGGCCACATCCGTCGGCATTATGCGCATTCTTGATCGAATCAACCGCACCGGTACAACCGTGGTGATGGCGACCCACGACCACGCAATTGTCGATGCGATGCGACGCCGTGTCGTGCAACTCGATGAAGGCAGAGTCATCCGGGACCAGCGCAGTGGTGCTTACGAGATCCGGGTCCAGTCCAATGTCGCTCAACCGGCGGAGCCCGAGGAGTTGCTGGCTGAAGTGGAAGAAGAGATCGAGGCGGACGAACCGCTTCCCGAGGAGTCGGTCGCATCGTCTTCCGACGAGACGGGCAAGGCAGCGTTGCCCGACGAGGGACCAGCCCTTCCCGCCGAAGAGCTTTCTGGGGAAGGTCCGGAAGTTGCGAAGCCCGATGAGCCGGAGGCACAGACCTCGTGAGGATTGCCTACGTACTCAACGAAGCTTTCAACAATATTCGCCGCAACGGTCTTGTGGTGCTTGGCGCGGTCCTGGCGGTATTTGTTTCACTGTTCCTGACTTTTGGGACCCTTATTTTTGGTGAGATCGCACGAGTCAACACCGAGCGCTGGCAGGAGGACGTACGGGTTATCGGGTTCCTGCGCACCGACTTTCGTGAAGTAGATGCGCTGCGCGCCGAGATCGAGAATTGGGAAGAGGTCGACAAGGTCATCTACTTCAGTCCCACCGAGGCTCTTGCTGAGGCGCGCGAGTTGTTCAAGGATGATCCTCGGCAGTTGCAGATCATCGAGGATGAGCCGTCGATCATTCCGGCTTCGCTTCGGGTGCGACCGGTCGATCTCAACGAATACGACACGATCAAACAGAGGCTTACCAATTCGCCGGGTATTTCTGATGTGATTTCCGCCGACGAGGCGGTGCAGCAGATTGCGGCGATCCGGGATGGTTTGCGCGTCTTCTTCTGGGTCTTGGCTGTGGCGCTTGGGGTAGCCGCGGTGGCGCTCATCGCCAATACCATTCACATGGCGATATACGCGCGCCGTGAGGAACTCGAGATCATGCACTTGGTTGGTGCCAGCAACTGGTTTGTGCGCACTCCATTCCTCATTGAAGGGGTTGTTGAGGGAGTCCTTGGTTCGGGCCTGGCTGTGGCCACAGGGATCGGTCTGTACAACCTGGCGCGGGACCGTCTCGCCGACCTGCCCGAATTCATCAACCTCACCATCGACAACGCTTTCTTGCTTCGTTGGGGAATGCTGATGGTTGCCTTTGGGGCGGTTGTCGGAATCATCGGTAGCGGAATCTCTCTCGCCGTTCATAAATACGTCCGCACATGAGGCGACTGCTTGTTCTCGTGCTGGTGGCCGTCTTTGCGGCTCCTGTCGGAGTGGCCGGGGCCTGGGATCTCAGTGACGACCTAGACGCAGTCAACCGCAGGATCGATGCGATCAACGACGAGATTGTTGCTGCAAGTGCGTCGCGCACTGCGGTGATCTCCGACATTGTCGCCACGCGTGATGAGCTGGCATTGAAGCAGGCAGACCTTGCGCTAACAGAGGACCAGCTAGCCGAAACCGAGGGCAGGCGGGTACAGCGCCAGGGTGTGTTGGACGAGCTTCGTCGACAGTTGCAGGAGTCCTACCAATCGCTGGCCGAAACTCGCAGCCAATTGGACGACTCTCGCCAGGAGGCCCGAGATTGGGTTCGTGCCGAGTACGTAGGAACTACGGATGGCCGGGAGACTATTGCCCTGTCCGCAGACTCGGTCACCAGCGTGTACGTGGGCCTGCAATACCTCGCGCTCCTGGCAGCCGATACCGACCGGGCGATTCTCGAGTACGAGTCTTTGCAAACCCAGGAGGAGCGCCAGCAAGTTCGGATTGAAGCAGAGGAGATCGACGTCGAGGTGCAGATCGCAGAACTGCGGCTGATAGAAGACGAACTGGCCGGGTTGGCCGCGAATCAAGCCTCCCAGGCGGAGGCTGTTGCCATCGAGCTTGCGGCCCTGGGTTCACGCCTCGATGCCGTCGATGAGGCAATCGCCGAGTTCAGCGACGAGCTGGACGGTCTGGAGGCTGAGCAAGCCCGGGTCGAACGCCTGATCGAAGAAGAGGCTTCGGTGGAGGGCGAGGCGCCCGGGATTCTGGTGCGGCCGGTTCCGGGTGCCATCACGTCACCGTTTGGGATGCGTGTCCATCCAATCCTCGGCTATTCCCGTATGCATACCGGTGTGGATATGAGGGCGCCGTACGGACAGGCGATCAAGGCCGGCGGCTCGGGTCGCGTGATCCTTGCCGGGGTCTATGGCGGGTATGGCAATACCGTCATCGTCGACCACGGCGGCGGAATGACCACGCTGTATGCCCACCAGTCTCAAGTGAACGTTGTGTACGGCCAGGAGATCGCAGCGGCCGATGTTGTCGGGTACATCGGTACTTCTGGGCTCTCGACCGGCCCCCACCTGCACTTCGAAGTGCGTATCAATGGCACGCCGGTCAATCCAGCGGATTACATCTGATGGCCGGGAACAAGGTCGTTGCGACCAATCGCAAGGCCCGCCACGACTACGAGATCCTCGACACGTTTGAATGCGGAATCGTTCTGCGCGGTTCGGAGGTGAAGAGCTTGCGTGACGCTCAGGTGCAGCTGAAGGATGCCTACGCCGACATTCGGGACGGCGAGGTTTGGCTCGAGCGGTGCCATATCGCCCCCTACAGCTTTGCCATCGGGGGAGGACACGACCCGGAACGTCCTCGCAAGTTGCTGCTGCACCGGCGCGAGATCGACCGTCTGCTGGGCAAGGTCAACGAGGTGGGTTTGACGCTGGTCCCGCTGCGGATCTACTTCAAGTCGGGCAGGGCCAAGGTCGAGCTGGGATTGGCGAAGGGTCGGCGAACGTATGACAAGCGCCAGAAGATACGCGAGCGAATGGAGAAGCGCGAGATGGATCGCGCCCAAGCCCGATCGCGTCGGTTGTAGCTCTCTGCAACAGCCCCGGGGTCAAGTTCCGGAGGTCATCGTCTCTAGTTGCGCAAAGATCTGGTCAACGCTGTCGAGTCCCAATGCCCCGGCCACGCGTAGGACGACTGTTCCCTCCGCATCGGTGACGACGTAGAACGGGAAAGCAGTCGTTCCGAACAACTGGGACAGCTCGCCCGACTCGTCAACCAAGACGGGGAACGGGAATTGCTCTTGGTCGAGATATGGGTACAGCGGGTTGCCCCGGGCGTCGTCGATCGCCGAGGTGACGGTGACCAACTCGACATTGGGAAAGCGGTCGGCGTTGTCGGGGTACCACTGCGTGAGTTCGGGAAGCTCTGCTTGACAGTACGGGCACCAGTGGGCCCACAGCATCCAGACCCGTGCTTTTCCGTCGGTTGGAGCAAAGGAGGCTTCCGAACCGGTGTAATACTCAGGTCCGGTCACGCTGGCGATGGTCATTCCGGCAAGCACAGCAGGATCATTGTTGCTGTCCTCAAATGGCGGCAGGCTGCCGTCGCGTCCTTGCGTTGGGATGGCGGCGGGAGAGGCGCCGGCGGCACTAAGTGCGGCATCGACCTGGCTGTCCAGTGCTGCGACCTGGTCGCCGAGGATGTCGACGTCCCGCATCAACGGCTTGAGGTCCGTAACGTCCTCAGCAAGTGCAGCCACTTCATCGCTGGTCCTGTTGGTCTGCTGCAGCTGGAGAAACTGCATGATCAAGATGGCCACAAACAGGATCACAATCAGGCTCAACGCCGCAAAGTTGCCGGTTCGCTTGCGGTCCGTCGGCTCCTGCGCGCTCTCGGCAGAAACGACGACATACGAGTCGTCTTCGATTGAAGAGGGGGTCGGGGCATCTTCCATGGCGAAGAGTATGCCCCGGATGGAATGTAATGGCGAGTCGGTATTGCCGGGTGGGCGACTATCCGGCGGTTGGGGGTGGGCCGGTCTCAGCGGTTTTGTCGCGCGCCAGCGGGGTACCGTGGCTGATGGTCACAATGGGTTCGTCCCCGGTTAGGTCCACCACGGTGTGAACCGGCTCCAATAGCTCGCGAAGCTCGGATATGGAACCGGCCACTCGACTGACGATGCCGTCGATCATTATGTTGTTGCCGCCGGGCTCCCCGCTCCGAATATCGGTCTTGAGCCCATAGATGGGCTTGCGCATTGCCCACGCGATGCCTGCCTCGATACACGCACCCTCATCTGGGACTCGGCCGTCTAGTACAAACACCACTGCGTCCGCGTCCTGGACTTCCTTGATATTGAGGTCGAAGATGTGCTCTCGAACCTCGTCGAGTGTCATGCCGAGCTCGTCCATCAGATCGGTCAGCAGGCCGACGTCTTCCTGCGGAAACCACGTCGAGTATCCAAGTTCATGGATCATTGCCACAACTTCACGATTGAATGCCCGCTCGGCTTCGTTGAACAGGCTCGCCGCGTAGTAGATGCGAGGCTGGCGTGTCATTCGGTTGTCCCTTCCGCGGTCCCTGCGCACCAGAACCGACTGGTCTCGCACGCTAGCTGGGAATGGACCGATGCGCATTTCGGTTACCTTTGTAGCTCCCAAGTCGACAACGGGAGTAGTCTTGAGAGAGACACATACCCGTGCTCCACTCGTGGGGGTGACATGGTTTCGACTGTGAGGGTTGAGGTGTCGGAAGCGAGCCGAGGAACCCCGGAGTCCTCGTTAAATGGCCGGGATACAAATACGTGCCGACAACGAACTGGCACTGGCTGCCTAAATAAGGCGCCTGTCCGCCCGGGGGGTCCCTGCCTCACCGGATCCGGGCAACGCAATGCAGGGCGCTCCCATCCGGGAAGACAGGACCGATGGGCTAAGACTTAACTGACTAAGGCCGAGGGAAACTTGCCAACAGAGTCCCCCGGCTCGAAAACTCGCTGATGGCTGCGCTCGGAGATGCCGGCGCTGAAACCTCATAGGACGGGGGTTCGATTCCCCCCACCTCCACCACGAGAGAGAAGCCCCACCATTGGGTGGGGCTTTCTCGCGTCCAGCGGCGGAATCGAGCCTTGTTTCCGCCTCGCGTGTCGTGGGGGCGAATTGTCGTTGGCTGGTTTGCATCTGTGTTGCGGAGCGCGGGGTAGGTTCGATTCCCTCACCTCCACCACGATAGGAAGGGCCCCGCCGGTTGGCGGGGCCCTTCCTATGGATAGCTGCGGGATTCGAGCATGGGCAATCCCCCTTGATGGGGGGATCGGTCGCCCGGAGGGCGATCGAGGGGGTTGCTGCGGTGGCGTCGTCGCAGCATCGCGCCCAGCTGCGGCCGTGACTGACGGACCATCTGCGACACCGACTTTGGGACCTTTGACCCATCCCAGCCGGCGCTGCCGGTCAATATCCTTGAACCAGAGTCATAGGAGGTTGGAATGCTGCGCCCAGGTACCCGCGTCCGCAGGATCACCAAGAAGGTGGGTCAGCCTGCGCCTGAAGGCAAGATCGTCGGGATGAGCGGACACGCATACGAGATCAAATGGGATGACGGCCACACCAGTATCACCGACCCCGTGGGGGTCCTCCCGATAAAGCGTCCTGACAAGTAGCGATCGTCCTTCTGACGGGACCATTCCTGCCGACAGGAAAGCCACAGCGATCTCATTGGAGCGGCTGTGGCGAAGACGGTTGGCAATCTCGATGCCGGAGTGGTCCACCAGGACGAACCACCGTGGGCCAACTCGACCGAGGAACAGTTCGCTTCGCTACTTGACAGCTACGGGATCGTATGGGAGCACGAGCCGCATCGGTTCCCGATTTCCTTCAACGACGCCGGCGAACCGGCCGAGTTCTTCACTCCCGATTTCTACTTGCCAGAAACGGACGAGTACATCGAGTTGACGGTGCTCAAACAGCGTTTGTGCACGAAGAAGAATCGCAAGTTGCGGTTGATGCGTGAGCTGTATCCCGGCGTGCGGTGCCGGATCATCTACCGCCGGGACTACGAGCATCTAGCACTCAAGTACGGATGGGAGCCGGACCGTGACTTTCCGGATCGTGGCCTCCCGCAGCGTCAACCGGGACCACCGCTCGTTCGGGTTGCCGGCTGACGGCCGTCGGTTTGCACGCAATTGACGCGCTCACGGGCGAAACCAACCTAATTTGGGCTTTTGCTCGCTACGGTTTTTACCGATAGGTGCAATGGGATTGGCCGTAGTTGGGTCTGCGGGGATTCCCTTCTTCGATTCCAGAGAAAGAGCCGTCATGAAGGCCAGTCGGGTAACAACACTTGTGGTCGCGGTAGCACTCGTCGTTGCGGCGTGCAGCAGCGATTCCGGAACTACTACGACCACTAGTCCTGCTTCAACCACCGCGGCCCCGACCGATACCACGGTGGTACCGCCGAAGGCCGTGGAATCCGGTGCCGTGGACAGTCTGGAAGACGTTCGCGGCGCGATAGTCAGGATTGTTGCTGAGGGCAGTTTTGCGGATCCGGAATACGGGCAGCAGTTCAATGCCGCAGGTTCGGGAAGTGGCTTCTTCATCGACTCGGATGGTCTGGCGGTGACCAACAATCACGTTGTGACCGGCGCGGCGTTCTTGCAGGTCTATGTCGAGGGTGAAGATGAGCCGCGCAACGCTCGGGTCCTTGGTGTTTCTGAATGCTCCGATCTCGCCGTCATCGATGTTGAGGGCGAAGGATTCCCGTTCCTCGAATGGTTCGATGGCGACCTGGCGGTGGGCACCCAGATCTACGCCGCCGGCTTCCCGCTTGGCGATGAGGAATACACGCTGCTTGACGGAATCATCTCGAAGGAAGAAGCCGATGGTGAATCGGATTGGGCTTCCGTCGACAGCGTGATCGAACACTCCGCAGATACACTCCCCGGCAACTCCGGTGGCCCAATTGTCACCGAGAACGGCCGGGTCGTCGCGGTCAACTACGCCGGTGATGGTCTCGGGCAAGCATTCGGCATCGGTCGTGACGAAGCCCTGAAGGTTCTTCCAACGCTCATCGATGGCGAAGACGTTGCGTCGATCGGTATCAACGGGCAAGCTCTGGTCGATGGCGGCTTTTCGGGTATCTGGGTCGCCTCGGTTGCCTCCGGAAGCCCAGCCGACCTGGGTGGAATCATGAGCGGCGATCTGGTCACGCTGGTGGAAGGTCTCATCCCCGCAACCGACGGATCGATGGCTGACTATTGCGACATCCTACGCTCCAACGCCCCCGGTGACCCGCTCGCCGTCGAGGTATATCGAGCTTCCGATGGCGTGTTCCTCGAGGGCACGCTCAATACCGACAAGGTGCTGGATCTGGCCTTCTCCTTCGAGTCGACTCTCCAAGATGATGTTACCGATGTAACCGGCGATACCCCCTCCGCCGACGCCGGATACCCGTCATATGTGACGTTGACCGACATCAACAATACGATGAGCGTTGAAGTCCCCGAGGCATGGATAGATGTCGACACTGAGAGCTTGTGGGCCTGGGGCGACATCAACGTTGGCGCAGCGCTCAGCGCTGCCACCGATTTCCCGTCCTGGGTTGAGGGATGGAATACCCCCGGTGTCTTCTTTGGTGCCTCGGCCACGCTGTCTGAAACTGAAACGGTCGGCTCCATCCTCGACGGGCAGGACTACACATTTGCCTGTACCTACGACGGCAGGTACGACTATGCCGACGCTCTGTACCAGGGGCAGTATGACCTCTACGTCAACTGTGAAGGAGAGGACACGCTCTTTGTTGTGGTGGCTGCAGAGTTACCTGGATCTCAGGTTCTGATGATGCTGCAGATCGTGGTTGTGTCCGATGCCGATCTCGAGGCGATGGACACAATCCTTGATACCTTTGTGGTCGACGAAGTCGCGTTGGCGCAGCTCTCGGGAGCCGCCTCTCCGGAGGCAACGGTCAACTACGGATCGGTGGATTTCTTCGACCTGCTGAACGGAGACTGTTTCAACCCCGGGCCGGCTGGTTTTGACAACGTCGCCTATGGAGAGACAGTTGATTGGGTCGATTGTGCGGTTGCTCACGAATCCGAGGTATATGCCTGGACACTCATCCCCGACGACGCGTTTCCTGGCGACGATGCGGTCCTGGAGGCTTCAGATGCCTTCTGTGGAGACGAGTTCCCCGCTTATGTCGGATCGGAGGTCGAAGACTCGTCGCTCGAGTACTGGCACTTCTTCCCGACGGAGTCGGGGTGGGTGGACTATCCGTACTACATGTGCGCGTTGCGCGACCCGGATGGAATCCCGCTCGTGGACAGCGCCTACCAGTCCGGCTGGTAAGGTCGCTGGTCGGTTGACCCGACGCGTGCGACTGCGAGTTTGGCGGGCCGGTTCGAGGAATGATGCGCTGAACCCGAGTGCAAACACCTCCTACCCAAATCGAGGTTCGGCACCCCTCGAACTGGGCTAGTGAGAACCTTGACTGGGTCTACCCTCGGTGTAGGGTTTTCCTGTGGTCTTCGCCCTGTAGGGGGGCTGGGCCCGGGTAGGAACAAAGGGGGAGAGATGCCTCCCTCATGGCCAGAGTTTTACTTAGGAGGCTTCACATGGAGCGAGTGCTTGTTACCGGCGCCGGGGGGTTCATCGGGCACCACCTGGTGACCTATCTCAAGGAACGTGGCTACTGGGTCAGGGGCGTCGATCTCAAGTATCCGGAATTCTCGGACGTCGATGCCGACGAGTTCGAGATTCTCGACCTCCGCCGCTGGGACAACTGCCTTCAGGCAACCCGGGACGTCGACCATGTCTATGCGCTTGCCGCCGATATGGGTGGTATGGGTTTCATCTCTGCGCATCACGCCGAGATTCTGCGCAACAACGCTCTCATCAACATTCACACTCTCGAGGCTGCCAGGGTCAACGGGATCAGCCGCTATTTGTACACCTCCTCCGCCTGCATCTATCCCGAGTACCTGCAGGAAGAAGCTGAGGTCACCCCACTCAAGGAAGAGGATGCGTACCCGGCGGCGCCACAAGATGCGTATGGATGGGAGAAGCTCATCACCGAGATTCTCGCCCAGTACTACACGTCGGACTACGGCATGGAGACTCGGATCGTTAGGTTCCACAACATCTACGGACCATACGGAACGTACGATGGGGGCCGCGAGAAGGCGCCGGCGGCCCTTTGCCGCAAGGTGGTCAACATCGCTGATGGCGAGCATATCGAGGTTTGGGGCGACGGCGAGCAAACGCGTTCGTTCTGCTACATCGATGACTGCGTTGAGGGCATCTATCGGCTGATGCAGTCTGACCATCGCGACCCGCTCAACCTTGGTCGGGACCGGATGGTGACAATCAACGAGCTGGCCAACATGATCATCGAAATCTCCGGCAAGAGCGGTGTCGAGCTCGAGCACGTAGAAGGTCCGCAGGGAGTTCGGGGGCGCAACTCCGACAACTCCAAGCTGCGTGAGGTGCTCGGCTGGGAGCCGACCACGCCGCTCGAGGAGGGCCTGATCCCGACGTACCGCTGGATCGAGAAGATGGTCAAAGGCAGCTGAGTCTTGGATACTGCAGACCCCGTGTCGCCCCCCAGGGTTGACATCCTCGGTGTTGGAGTCAGTGCGGTCAATCCGGAGTCGGCGGTTGCCGAACTCGCTCGGTGGATCAAGGACGACGAGCACCACTACGTGTGCGTCACCGGGGTGCACGGAATCATGGAGTCGCAAGACGACCCGGAGCTGCTGGCCATCCACAACCGCTCCGGGCTAACCGTCCCCGACGGTATGCCAACCGTGTGGGCGGGTCACTTCGCCGGCTTCAAGTCGATGGAACGGGTGTACGGGCCTGACTTGATGCCCGCCTTCATCGCGGCCGGCGTCGGTCAGGGTTGGAAACACTATCTGTACGGCGGCGGCGAAGGAGTCGGAGACGTTCTCGAGCAGAAGCTGCGGGAGCGCTTCCCCGGGGTTGAGATTGTGGGCAAGCATTGCCCACCGTTCCGTCCGCTCACCGACGCAGAGGAAGACGAGGTTGTCGACCTCATCAACTCCAGTGGTGCCCAGGTTGTGTGGGTCGGCCTGAGTACCCCAAAGCAGGAGCGGTGGATGGACCGGATGGCCCATCGGCTCGACGCCAACGTTGTGCTTGGCGTCGGCGCTGCGTTCGACATCAATGCCGATCTCTTGCACCGGGCGCCGCGTTGGATCCAACGGATCGGGATGGAATGGTTCTATCGGCTGGTCAAGGAGCCACGCAGGCTCGCCAAGCGGTACCTCAAGAACAACCCTCGGTTCATCTGGCGAATCCTGCGGAGGCGTCCCCGACCGATGGGGTGATGCGGCGAATCGGTGTCGGAATACAAAGGTTCTGCCCAATACTGCCGGGTCGGTAGCGTGGGGCCATGCACGAGCCGTGGATTGAGCGTGTCATCAGAGAGGCCCAAGAAGCGGGCAAGTTCGATGACGTTGCCGGCTCCGGTGCCCCGATCCCCGATCTCGGCCGGCCGTATGACCCTGCCTGGTGGGCCCGCCGCTGGATTGCATCGGAGCGCCGTCGTCAGCGAAAGCTCGAGCTGATCCGCCGCATCGACCGCGAACTGCCGCGGTTGCTGGCCGGCACCGTCGAACACGAGATCAGAGCCGGTCTAGAGTCGCTCAACAATCTGATCGAGGGCCACAACGGCCAGTTCGCAGACGGGAATGTGGTTCCCCTGTTGGACGTTGCTGCCTTGATGAACGAACGAGCGAGCCGCTGCGGCGACTGGCCACCGCAGACGTAAGGACGGGACATGAGCAAGCGGAACCTACTGATCGGATCGCTGATTGCGATCGTGCTACTAGCAGGGGCCGTCTGGTTTCTCTTCCTGCGGAGTGATGCACCGCCGCCCGCCTCGTTGGAGGAGGCGGTTGCCGCGGTGAGCGACGAGACGACCGCAGCCCCGTCCGAGGTAGCGACCGAGACGACTGCTCCGGTGGACACCACGGCCGCTCCCATTGCGACAGAGGGGCTCGACGGCACCTGGGTTGTTGACCGGGAGCCATCATTCGCCGGATATCGCATCGGGGAGGAACTCGCCAGCGTTGGAACGATTACTGCGGTGGGCCGCACCAGCGATGTTGAAGCAGCGCTCACTTTTGCGGGTTCAGCCGTCACGGATCTTTCGGTCACGGTGGACATGACGACTTTGCAGAGCGATCGTTCGCTGCGCGACAGTGCCTTGCGGACCAGAGGCCTAGAGACGGCTGCCTTTCCGACGGCCACATTCCTCTTGACCGAGCCGATCGAGTTGGGCGTCGCGCCTGAGGACGGTGTGCCCTTCACCGGGGTTGCAGCCGGGGAGCTAACCCTGCACGGTGTAACCAATACCATCTCGATGCCGGTAGAGGGTTCCCTGGTCGACGGCACGGTCGTTGTGGTGGGTTCGGTAGATCTGGCCCTCGCCGACTACGGAATAGAGGCGCCCACCGGGTTCTCCGTACTCAGCATCAACGAGATCGGCACTCTCGAAGTCCAGCTTGCGTTCGTCCGCAGCTGACCTTTAGCTCAGGGCCCGGCGCAAGAAAGCTGCCATCTGGGCCCGGGTCACCGGCTTCTTCGGGCAGAACTTGTCGTTGTCCGGCGGGTTGCAGCCGGTGGTAATTCCCGACGCTGCGAGCTTGGCGATATCCGTTTCGAAAACGCTGCCGTCGTCGTCGATGAAGTTGTTGCCCCCACCATCATCGGTTAGTCCGAGTGCTCGGACCAAGAAGGCAGCCATCTGTTCTCGAGTGACCGACCTACCCGGACAGAAGTTGTCGTTGATCGGCGGGTTGCAGCCGAGCGTAACTGCAGCGGTTGCGAGCTTGTCGATGTCGGTCTCGAACGTCGTCCCGTCATCGTCGGTGAATAGGTTGCCGGGGCCGCTGTCGGTGTAACCAAGCCCGCGTACCAGGAAGGCTGCCATCTGCCCGCGAGTTACGTTGTTTGCGGGGCAGAAACTGGTCGCGCCGCAACCTGTGGTGATCCCGGATTCGGCCAGCCACAAGATGTCGTCGATGAAGACAGAATCAGCGACGTCATCGAAGCCGATCAACCTGATGAGCAGGCCTTCCGCAGTCTTCGACAATACCTCGAGCTTGGCTCCCTGAGCCAGGAGCTCTTCGCCCTGGTCGACATCGAGGCGAGCTTCGCCGCCGACTTCAGTTACGTGGTCGATCGAGTTTGGGGAGGGTGGATAGCTGTATGGCCGCGAAGAGAGGCCGCCGCAAGGTCGGATATAGGGACTTGTGTCGTGCTCACACCATTGCTCGATGTAGTGGGCGCTCACCCCTTCGAATGCCGCGGGGATTGGGTCGAGTGCGGAATTCAACCGTGCATCAAGTGCGACAAACGAGTAGTCGTAACCCGTAGGCAGAATGACCATCTGGGTGCCGGCGACGCCCAACGGGGCCAGGGTCAGCTCGGTGATTCCGCCGCTGTAGAAGACGACTTCACTCGGGTCCATCCACCCGGCTCGATAGCGGTTGAAGGCCAGCGACCCGTAAGGGTCATCGGCCCGGCTGAGCAAAGATGACGTGCGGTTTCCACTCATGAAATCGATGGGGTTGTCATACTCATCGATCAAGGGGTTGCCTTCGGTGTCGTGGCCTACGACTTCACCGGAATACGAGTGCGGGAAGCTGATCGTGTGACCGAGTTCGTGGGCTGCGGTGGTGATGTGTTGCGGTCCCCAGGCCCCGGCTTTGACCGAACCGCCGTCCACAACCGCCCAGCGTTGATTTTCCGGAAAGGTAGTGGCGAAGCCGGGGGTTGCGCAGTTGCTGCAGTGGAAGCCCGGACCGCCCTGTCCGGCGTTGAAAGCGTTGTCGAGGATGCCGATTGCCGCAGAGTCGTTCCACAGCGGGTTGGCTGCGTCGGCCATCTTGTCGGCGCAGTCGTCGAAACTGTTGGCCTTTGACGTTACGGTTGCTCGGGCGATGAACACGGGGTCATAGATCCCGCCCGATAGCCCGTCGAAATACTGGTTGACCTGGGTATTGAGGGTCGCGGTGGCGTCGGGCAAGCTGGCTCCACCCGATGCTCCAGACCAAGTGCAGACGTAGACCCCGATCCGATCTTCCCCGATGGAGTAGCGGCGCATGTCGTTGGGCCAGACCACCAGTCGAAGTGGGTCCCCGGTGAACTCGTCTATCGCCGCGATACTCGGCCCGGCCGGTCCCGGCGTTGCGGGGATGGCATCGGTTGCGACGGGATCAGCCGGACCGTCCGCAAAAGGTTGCGGGCCGCCGCCGACGGCTCCTACCGGTGTTG
>Ga0316201_10001611_pt1 | contig 15357 bp, 7 predicted proteins | sample CS6wburrow_MG_FD_204516 | JGI IMG/M metagenome (GOLD analysis project Ga0316201, IMG submission 204516) | Coastal sediment microbial communities from Delaware Bay, Delaware, United States - CS-6 worm burrow | ecosystem: Environmental > Aquatic > Marine > Coastal > Sediment | place: USA: Delaware... | reverse complement strand
GTGGGCCGGCGAGCAGCGCCGGGTCTACCACTTCGTCGAGGCCGCGGGGGGGCGCCTGCTGTGGGTGTACTACGACGAGCGGGAACAACGCTGGTACCTGCACGGCGCGGTGGAGTGATGGGCGATGCGGCCGCGCTTTACGCACCCCTGTGGTGCAAATCCTACTACTCCTTCCTGGAGGGGGCGTCCGCACCCGAGGAGCTGGTCGGGCGGGCCGCCGAGCTGGGCCTGCCGGCGCTTGCACTGACCGACCGTGACGGGGTGTACGGCCTGCCGGGCGCCCATGTGGCGGTGCAGGAACTGGAGGGAGCGGGTCCGCACCCGCGGCTCATCGTCGGCAGCGAGATCACCGTGGACGACGGCACGACCATCGTGCTGCTGGCGGGCGATCGCCGCGGCTACACCAACCTGTGCCGCCTGATCACCCGGGGACGGCTGCGGTCTCCCAAGGGGGAGAGCCGCGTCGCCTGGCGGGAAGTGGCCGAGCACGCCGCCGGCCAGATCGCCCTGTGGGGCGGCCGGCGGAGTCTGCTGATCACCGGACAGGAGCCCGCGGTCGACCGGGCGGCCGGGCTCTTGCGCGAAGCCTTCGGCGACCGCTGCTACGCACTGGCCGCGCGCCACCTCGTGGCCGCCGAGGGGCGCACGGAACAGCGCCTGCGCGAGCGGGCGGCAGGCCACGGGCTGCCCGTGGTGGCGGGCATCGAGGTGCTCTACCACTGCCGCCGCCGCCGGCCGCTGCAGGATGTGCTGACCTGCATCCGCGCTGGAACCACGGTGGCCGACGCCGGCCTGAAGCTGCGCGCCAACGACCGGCACGGGCTGGTGACGCCGGCGGCCTTCGCCCGCATCTTCGCCGATGATCCGGCCGCCGTGGCGCGCACCCTCGAGGTCGCCGCGCGCTGCACCTTCATCCCCGGGGAGCTGCGGTACCGCTACCTCGAAGAGGACCTGCCCCGCGGCCAGACGACCGCCACCCGGCTGGACCGGCTGGTGCGCCGCGGCGCTCGCGAACGCTTCGGAACCGAGGTGCCGGACGACCTGGCCGAACGCATCGATCGTGAACTCGTGCTGATCCACGAGCTGGAATACGAGGGTTACTTCCTGACCATGTACGAGATCGTGCGCTTCTGCCGCGAACAGGGCATCCTGTGCCAGGGACGCGGCTCGGCGGCCAACTCGGTGGTGTGCTACTGCCTGAAGGTGACGGCGGTCAATCCCCGCGAGGTCGACCTCCTGTTCGAGCGTTTCATCTCGCGCGAGCGGGCCGAGCCGCCGGACATCGATCTGGACATCGAACACGGACGCCGCGAGGAGGTCATCCAGCACGTCTACGAGAAGTACGGCCGTGACCGGGCTGCCATGGTGGCCAACGTGGTGCGCTTCCGCCCCCGTTCGGCCATCCGCGAGGTGGGCAAGGCGCTGGGCCTGCCGGCGGTCCACCTGGACCGCCTGGCCAAGACGGCGAGCCACAGCATGGTCGCCCACTTTCCCGAAGGCGGGTCCGCCGGGCTGTGTCCCGAGGAAATGGTCCGGGCCGGGTTCGATCCCGCCGCGCCCCTGCATGCCGGGTTCGCCCGGCTCGTGGCGCAGATCCAGGAGTTCCCCCGTCACCTGTCGGTCCACCCCGGCGGTTTCCTGCTGGGACACGAACCGGTGCACGATCTGGTGCCGGTCGAGAACGCGACCATGCCCGGCCGCACCGTCATCCAGTGGGACAAGTACGGCGTCGAGGCCATGAGTCTGTTCAAGGTCGACCTGCTGGGGCTGGGCGCGCTGAACCAGCTGCACCTCGCCTTCGATCTGTTGCGTCTTCACGGCCGGGGTGACATGAGCCTGGCCCGTATCCCGCGCGACGACACCGCGACCTACGCCATGCTGCAGCGGGCCGACACGGTCGGGACGTTCCAGGTCGAAAGCCGTGCCCAGATGAACATGCTGCCGCGCCTGCGTCCGGCCTGCTATTACGACCTGGTGATCCAGGTGGCGATCATCCGGCCCGGCCCCATCACCGGCGGGATGCTGCATCCCTACCTGGCGCGGCGGCACGGCACCGAGCCGGTGACCTATCCGCATCCGGCCCTGGAGCCGATCCTGCGCAAGACCCTGGGGGTGCCGCTGTTCCAGGAACAGGTCATGCGCCTGGCGATGGTGGCGGCGGATTACACGCCGGGCGAGGCCGACCAGTTGCGGCGGGACATGGCCACCTGGCGCAGCCACGGTCCCATCGAGCAGCACCACGAGCGTCTGGTGCGCCGCATGGTCGCCAAGGGCATCACCCAGGAGTTCGCCGAGCGGGTCTTCCAGCAGATCCGGGGGTTCGGCGAATACGGTTTCCCCGAGAGCCACGCCGCCAGCTTCGCCCTGATCGCCTACGCCACCTCCTGGCTGAAGTGCCACCACCCCGACGTCTTCGCCTGTTCGCTGCTGAACGCCCAGCCCATGGGGTTCTATGCGCCGGGCACCATCGTCGAGGACGCCAAGCGGCACGGCATCGTCGTGCTGCCCGTCGATGTGACCGCCAGCGCCTGGGACTGCACCCTGGAAGAGTCGTCGCGCGGCCGGTCGGACGAACCGCGCCGGGCGCTGCGCATGGGACTGCGGTACGTCCGGGGTCTGCGGCGGGTCGTGGCCGAGCGGATCGTGAGCAGCCAGGTGGTCAGCCCGTGCCGGAACATCGGCGACCTGTACCGGCGGGCGCGGACGCCGGTGGATGATCTGACGGCGCTGGCGCGGGCCGGGGCGCTGGCGGGACTGGAGCCGGACCGGCGCAAGGCGCTCTGGGCGGTGCACGGGCTCAGCCGGCAGGACCGGCCGGAACAGCTGCTGCTGCCGCTGGCCGACCCGGCGCCGGCGCCGGCGCTGCAGCAACTGTCGGAGATGGAACGGATCAACTGGGACTGGCGGGAGTCCGGACACAGTCCGCGGGCCCATCTGCTGGAGCCGTTCCGGAAACTGTTCACGGCCCAGGGCTGGCCGCTGGCGACGGCGGTCAATGCCCTGGCGGACGGGCGGCGCACGGATTACGTGGGGCTGGTGATCTGCCGGCAGCGCCCGCACACGGCCAAGGGGGTGACGTTCCTGACCCTCGAGGACGAAACGGGGTTCGTGAACCTGGTCGTGTGGCAGGCGGTGTGGGACCGGTTCAAGGTGCTGATGCGGTCCCTGAGCGTGATGGGGGTCTCCGGGCGCATCCAGGCCGAAGACGGCGTGACACACCTGGTGGTGGACCGGGCCTGGGAACCGCAGCTGGCCCAGGCGCCGGCCACCACCGGGAGTCGGGATTTCCGCTGAGGCCCCACGGTGTGGGGGCCTCTACTTGACGATGACCATCCTGCCGACGGCCGTCTGCTCGCCGGCCGTCAAGCGGCCCAGGTAGACGCCGGCCGCCACGGTGCGGCCCTGGTCGTCATTGCCGTTCCAGAGCGCCCGGCCCGGGCCGGGCGCCATCAACTGATCGCTGATCAGGGTCCGGACCAGCCGGCCTGCCACGTCGTAGACCTTGAGGTCGACCCGGGCGGGATACTGCAGCGTGAACGACAGGGTCGTGCCGGGATTGAACGGGTTCGGCGACGCGGTGAGAGTCAGCATCGTTCGGGCCGGCAGTTCGGGCGTCGCCGAGACCCTGCGGCAATCGATGTCCACCATGATGAAGCCGCTCTCCCAGTCGGCGATGCAAATCTTCCCGCCGGCCAGACCGATGCCGTAGCTATTCCGGATTGGCGTGTTCAGAGTACCGGCCAGGAATGGAGCGCTTGGATCCGATACGTCCGCAATCTGGACGCCGCTGAAGTAGTCGGAGATATAGGCGACACCGTTGTTGACGACCACGTCCCAGGCCGTGCCGGTCGTCAGCAGGGTGGACACCAGGGTGGCTGCCAGGGGGCTGGAGACGTCGATGATGTGCAGACCCGCCTCGCTCCCGCTGACATAGAGATAATTCCCGACCAGACAGGGATTGGCGACATCCTGGTCCAGGGGAACGGTGTGACTGACGAATGGCGATCCCGGCGTGGAAATGTCCACGATCTGGATGCCCTCATCATCGCAGGCCACATAGGCGTAGTTGCCCTCGACGACCACCCCTGTGGCCCAGTCGGGCAGGGGCAGGGTGGTGACCTTGAAGGGCGCCGTCGGGTCGGTGATGTTGATCACGTGCATCCCGCGGTCCCGGGCGGCGAGATAGGCGTAATTACCCTGGACAGCCACATCCACCACGGTGCCGAGGGGGTACAAAAAGGCCTCTTCGAACGGGTCGGTCGGGTCGGTGACATTCAGCACCGTCAAGCCACCGCCGGCCACATAGGCGTAGTTGCCCTGCACGTCCACATCGTGGGCATCGCCGAGGGTGCCAACGCGTCCGAGGGCGATCGGCGCTCCCGGCGAAGCCACGTCGACGATCACCAGCCCTTCGAAGTTACTGGTCACGTAGGCCAGATCACCCACGCCGGTGACCTGGGTCGGGAATAACAGGCCAAGGGTATCGGGAAGATCAGGCACGATCAGGCCGTTCAACTCCACCGACTGGAGCCCGCGCTGTTCGCAGGTCACGAAGGCGTGGCCGCCGGATATTTCGACATCCATGATCCCCTTGGCTGATCCGAAGCCGCCCAGGCTGAATGGCGCCGTCGGGTCCGAAACGTCGAAGAGCTCGAGGCCGCCGGCGTTCCCAATGTAGCTCTGGGAGAGATAGGCGGTGTCGCCCACGATGCGGATACGGGTGGAGGGCGCCTTCGTAGCATGGGTGCCGATGAGGGCGGGAGCCTCGGGATCGGATACGTCGAACACGCGGAGGGAGTCGTAACAGGCCATGAACATGTGGTTGCCGTGCCGGTCGAGGCTGTAGTTGATGCCGGGAGCCTCGGCAAAGCCGATCCGCTCGGGGATGGCCGTGACGGTGATGTCGTAGATCTTCAGGCCCTGGTCGTCGGGGATGAACGCCAGGTCGCCCTCCACGGTCACCTCCCAGACGGTCCGGCCTCCGTTGAAGCCCCCGACGGTGGTGGGATCCGTCGGGTCGGTGGCCTCGACGATGCGGACCCCGTAGTAGGAGTCGGCCAGGTAGAAGGTGTCCGGGGCGGCCAGGGCCAGGTCCCAGAGGTAGCTGGTCCAACCACCTGTCTGCCCGAGCATCACCGGGGCCGTCGGGTCACTCACATCGATCACGCAGAATCCGGGGCTGTAGGCATCGGCGACATAGGCCAGGTCGCCGATGATGAGGCTGGCCTGACAGTTCGCGGGTGTGTCGGCGGTGCCGAGCCAGACGGGGGTGGCCGGGTCGCTGATGTCGAAGATCATCAGCCCGGATGTCGAGGCCGCCACGTAGGCTCGGTCACCGACGAGCGACAGCCCGATGGGTGTCGGCTCAACGGGAACGCGCCTGAGCCAGTGCATGTAGTCGGCGTAGTTGGTGCAGTCGGTGGTCTGGGCTACCGGAGAAACCGGCAGCAGGAGGGCGGCCACCAGGACGATGGTCGGCCCGAAATGGCGGGCGGCGCGGCGGCTGGACATGACGTTCCTCCCCGTTGCGGAGGACTCGATCCCCTACGCGACACCCTGGCGGTCACACCACTGAAGCCGCCATTCGCTCGGCAATCGGCACCTTGCCGTGAATCGCAATCCCCCTGGAACATGGATAAGCAAACGATAATCCGATGTCAACGGGAACGGGCCCGCCGGTGCGGGCCCGCTGGTTATCCTGAAGGTTGCGTGCTGCCGCCTACTTGCCCCGGCGTTGCTCGAGTTCCTGCCGCACCTCGTTGGCCCGGGCCTCGGTGATGGGGAACTTGTAGACCGCCCAGATGGCGATGGCTGACGTCACCATGGGGATGCCGGCGTCGCACAGCCGCAGCAGGAAGATGGTGCGTGCGGCCTGGTTACCGCCCAGGTCGACGTCGAAGCCGGTCGCATTGAGCAGATAGCCGCTGGCGGCCAGGGCGGCTGCCATGCCGAGCTTGACCATCCACCAGAAGATCGAGCCGAACATGCCCTCGCGCCGCTCGTGGGTCTTGAGCTCGTCGGTGTCGACGACGTCGGCGATCATCGACGGCACCAGGGTGAACAGGCCACCGAGCCCGAAGGCCATCAGCGGCGCCGGCAGCACCACCAGATAGGGCAGGTCGGGGTTGTAGCAGACCCACTTGAGGCCGTAGCCGACGATGGAAAGTCCGATCGACACGAAAAAGGCGTGCCGCTTGCCGATCTTGGTGCCCAGCCAGGTGATGAAGACGACGACCACGAAGGTACAGATGGCGCCCACGGTGCCCGCCCAGCCGGCGTACTTGGCGCCCGCGGTCTGGTCGCCGCCGGTCACGTAGTAGATGATCACGTAGAACTGGAACGACGCGATGAGCATGAAGCCGTTGAACACCAGGAAGGTGGCCAGGCACAGCTTGAGGAAGGGACCGTTCGACAGGGTCACGCCGAATCCCTTGAAGAACTCGACCAGGTTCTCCTTGAAGCCGTGGGCGCGGCCCGCGGCGGCGGCCTCGGCCGTCGCCACGTCCTTCATGCGTTCGCGCAGCACCAGCGCCGGCAGCATGCCCAGCCCGATGACAACCAGGGCGATGACGATGGCCAGCCCGCCCGCGCCGGCCACCTGATCGGGCTCGCCCGCCTCGTTCCGGAAGAACCTGCCGGAATTCATGATCCACAGGAACCACGGCGAGACGACGAAGGCCAGCTGTCCGATGAAGTTCTGGGTGCCCATCAGCCGCGTGCGTTCGTGGTAGTCGGGGGTCAGCTCGTAGCCCAGCGCCACCCACGGGGTGGCGAAGACGGTATAGGCGGCGAAGAAGACGATCGAACCGATCAGGAACCACCAGAAGTAGAACGTTTCGCTGTGGTTCCCCGGCAGCTGCCACAGGATCGCGAAGGTGATGCCCGCGGCGATGGCCCCGCCGAAGATGAAGGGACGCCGGCGACCCCAGCGGGTGATGGAGTTGTCGGAGATGTAACCCATGAGCGGATCGGTGAAGGCGTCGGTCAGCCGGGGCAGAGCTCCCAGCAGACCGACCAGGGCCGGGTTCATACCCAGGCCCAGGTTCAGGACGATCATCATGCCGCCACTGGCGGCTCCCAGCAGGTTGTTGACGAAGGCGCCGACACCGTAGGCGACCTTGTGGGAAAACTTGATGCGGTCCTCGGGTGCGGTTTTCGAGTGGGTTACCGGGTTCATGGCGTCATCTCGCTGATTCTCCTGTCAGGCGGGGGAGGGCCTCGGGATCCTCCCGCTTTGTGCGGGGCCCGAACAAAGTACGCCAGGGGCCCGGAAGTGGTCAAGAGGGTTCTGGCGATCGGGAGTTGGGGTCATCGGATTCGGGTTTCTGCAAGATGGGGCTCCCGGCAACCGGCCAGGTAACGTGCGCCGGCGGTGACGATCGCGCGCGCGGAGCCCTGGAGTCGGCGCTTGCTGCTCGTCTTGAAAAACCGTTTTCGTCACAAAAATGGCTGAAGGGAAATAAATAACATGATAGCAATAATTTGGTGTCATAAAGGCCCCTCAGAAAACAAACCGACAAAACTGAAATAAAGACTTGATTCGGTTACCGAACATAGTCTATAATTTAGCTATCGGAATTTGCCTTGCAGTGCGTTTTCCGGGGATGAGTATCATTGCAAGGAGATCGTCCGACGGTTTCCAACATCACGGTTTTCGGTCCGCACAAGACGGACAACAACGAGAGGTCGCCAAAATGCAAAAAAGAGTTAACGCCATCGTCATGGCAGCTGTGCTGGTTTGCCTGGTTCCTGCCGCTGGTTTCGCCCTCGAGCCCTACACCGAGGATTTTGAAGGCCTCAATCAGGCCGACACCGGTGCCCTCGGCGGCGCGGGCTGGCTGGTTTTCGCCAACGTCTTCGGTCCCGGTGGTGCCCCCTACCTGTACGGCTATGGCGTTTTCCCCGCTCCCAACGATGGCGGCGGCTTCTGCCAGATCGCCATCGGTGAAGGTGGAGCAACGCAGGGCCTGCAGCAGCTGAACACCTTCAGCGACTACAACAACGTCGACCACGCCGTTGGCAACGTGATCGAAGCCAACACCTTCAAGGAGCAGATCATTGGTGTCGGCGACGTCGGTGAGACCTGGGTCTTCCAGTTCGACGGCAAGCGCGGCAACCTCGCCGGCGCCACCACCGCCGTTGCTTTCATCAAGACCCTGGATCCCAACGCGGGATTCGCCCTTACCAACTTCCTGACCGTGGACATGACCACTGCGCCGACCACCTGGGGCACCTACTCGATCACGATCACGATCGATGCGAGCCTCGTCGGCCAGATCCTGCAGACGGGTTTCGCCAACAGCTGCACGTTGTATGAAGGCTCCGGCGTCTTCTATGACAACCTCAGCTGGAGCATCACCGGTCCGGTCGCCACTGAAGAAGCGACCTGGGGCGGCGTGAAGTCCCTCTACCGCTAGTCAGCGTTAGATCCTGCCAAGAAATGGGGCCCGGCAACGCCGGGCCCCATTTTCTGTGCCTCCGCACTGAGCCTTACTTGATGAGCGCCACCCGCTGCAGTTCCAGAAAACCGTCCCCCCGCAACCGCACCAGGTAGACGCCCGAGGCCAGCTGCCGGCCCCCGTCGTCCAGCCCGTCCCAGGTTGCCCGATGGTCGCCCGCGGTCTGGAAGCCGTCGGCCAGCGTGCGTACCCGGCGTCCGTTCAGGTCGTAGACATCGAGTGTGACGGCGCCGTCCCGGACCAGGCTGTATCCGATCGTGGTCCGGGGATTGAACGGATTGGGCGATGCGGGATGAAGTCTGCCGATCCCGGCTGAGGGTGCCGTACCGTCCGGCTTCTCGTCCACGGCGCTGACGGTGCCCGCGGGCACGAAGACGAAGTCCTTGAACACGACTTCCTGGTCTCCGGCGGGGCTGCTGCCCGCGCGCCACAGGTTCAGGTGCATGCGCGGCTGTTCGGGCCGCGGGATGTGCGGCCCGGTGTAGGTCCACGAGTGGATCAGGTTGGCGGGCGACTCGTCGCCGGGCCCGCCGCGCCAGACCCTGTATTCGACCTTGTCGGCCAACCAGCGCATGGCATGGCTCGTCACTTGACCCTCGCCGAAGGCGTGGTCGAAGCGGTCGAGGTTGCCGTTCCAGTCGTAGGGCTGGGCCACGAACTGGCCGATATCCGCAGCGGGATTCCCCCACCGGCTGTACTCGATGTCGATCTCGTTGTAGGGGTTCCACCAGACCAGCGCCGGATCGTAGCAGGGGCCGTACTCCCACAGGAAGATGCCGAGCACCACCTGGGGATCGATCTGGTCGAGCCGGCCAACGGTCGTCAGGACGTAGTCCCCGTAACCGAGGGCTTCCTCGGTGACCACCTCGGTGCAGTACCAGTTGGCGCCCCGCTGCTGCAGGGTGAGGTGCAGCTGGTCGCTGCCGTCGACCCACACGAAATCGGCGGCGTCACTGAAGAGGTTCGGCCCGGGGCCGAAATAGCCGGGACCCTTGATGCGCCAGGTGCGGCCGCCGAAGGTCAGCGTCCTGCCGCCGGGAAAGTCGTTCCACTGCCGATCGTCGCTGGTCGGATAACTGGTGCTGTCGAAGGTGATCTGGTCGTAAAATACGTCGGGCGATGGGTCGGTCGGGCTCTGGAGGACGCCGACGAGGATGCGGGCGGTGACCGTGCCGGCCGGGGCGGCGCTGCTGACGACCGCGAAGTCGAGGTACTGGTCGGTCGGCGAGGCGGGATCCGCCACCGTGAACGTATCGTAGTCGATGAGCGCACCGCCGCTGTCGCGCCATTCGACGTTGACGATGGCGGCGCACTGGCCGGTCAGCGGGTTGCCCGCCGGATGTTTCACATGGCCGGTGATGGCCCAGGATTCACCCGGAGCGCAGTCCTGGCTCTGCCAGAAGGCCGACAGCTCCCAGCTGCCGGTGTTCGAACCGCTGACGCGTGCGGCCTGCGCGCCATGGTAGGCGCCGGTGACCGCGCCGATCGCCCCGAACTGGTTCCACCCGCCGAAGACCGCGCCGGCCTGACCGCCGATCTCGAAGCTGGGATTGGCCAGAATGCACTGTCCGGCCGCCGAACCGGCGGAAACCACCGCAAGCGACAGGGACAACGTCAGGACGAGGAATGCAGTCTTCTGGATCATGGTCGACTCCGGTTGTCTGGCTGCAGCCGGAGCCCAAGGCAGTGTCCGGCTACGGCGCGCCGATGTTGTCGGCAGGAACGCCGACCCGGATCCGGTCGATGCGTCCCGTCCGGGCAAAGAGATCGCTGCTTACCTGGACGTCAATCGCCACACCCTGGTGCCGATGGCTGGTCCCGTCGTTGAATTCCACGGTGATCGCCGGCTCAGCGGCAACCCGCTCGTAGACGACCGGCACCTGGCACAGGGTGAACGCCAAGCTGCCGGGAGCCAGCGCGACCGTGCGCGCGGCCCCTGCGACATCAAAGTAGTGGAAATCCCGGGGTTCACCCAGGAATTCGGCGGCATGCAGCAGGGTCGGCTGGAAGCTGACGGCGCCGTCCTTGACGCGCACACCGAGCTCTCCCAGGCGGGTGAGGATTTCTTCCTTCACCTGTCCGGTCATGCCCGGCTGCTTGGCGCCGCCGGCGGGGGGGGTGTGGGAATAGGGGTCGGTGGGGAAAGCGCCGTATTCGGCGGCCGTCTTCTCGTAGCCGATTCCCGCGCGCACCCGGAAGTACATCCGGGCCAGCTTTTCCCGCAGATCCGGCGCCAAGCCGGCGCGTTCGGCCTGCAGGAAGTTCTCCTGAACCGCCAGGAGGAGCTTGGCGACCATATGCCAGTAGATGCAACCGAGTCCTTCATACCCGTACATGACGCCGGAACGACCGGTGTAGGATTCGTGTCCGAAGACATGCTCGAACAGCTCGAGAATTGCCGACCGGTCGCGGTCCACAGCTTCGCTCTGATTCTCGTGGGCACCGAGCTCGTCCAGAGCGGCCTGAACATCGGCGGCACACTGGAAGTCCCCGTGAAAACGGACGACCCCGTCGGCATCCCGGGCGACCAGCGAACCGTCGCCGTCCTTCAGGAGATCCCGCAGCAGGGGGATCGCCTCGGCCGCTTCCGCTGGAACACGGTTCTTGGCCAGGAAGCCGGGGAGCTGCCGTTCCGGATAGAGCATGAAGCTCCGCTGTTCCGGCCGGTAGATGGCGCTGTCGAAGAGCTGGTCCAGGACGGCGAGAGCCTCGCCCGGGTCCAGAACACCCGCACTGAGGGCCGCGACCTGACCTTCGAGCATTTCCTGGAGGCGCTGGACCTCGGCGCCGGCCGGGGTGATCTCCAGGATGTTGTAGGTGTGGAAGAGACCGTCTTCGCGCTGGTTCGCGCGGATGCTCCGGTCGATAAGCTCGAGGGCGGTCCGGAAAACGCCGGCCGCCTCATGCGTGCTCATGGCCGTCTTTCCCGAGAAGCCATGGTCGTAGACCTGCGCGCGGTAGTCCGCGAAAGCCGTGCCCAGCGCGTCCATCATCCGTTTCCGGGACTCGGCGTCGGTCTTGCCGTCGGCCGGCAGGTTCCCCTCGCTCTGCAGGGTCGTCGTGATCCGGCCGAACCACGCGGCCACCTCGTTGGAGACCGGCAGTTCGTTGTCCGGCGCTTGTTCGTAGAGATCGGCGAGGAATGCCAGATACCGGCGCAGATAACAGAGGGTCACGACGGAGATGCCGCCGCCGGCCAGCGCGTTGTTGGCGTCGTTCCATTCGGGCCGCTGGGTGTTCATCCAGATCCCGGCGTCCGGCACGAGATTGGACAGCTTGGCCAAGGCCGGCACGAGCAGTTTCTCGAAGAGGTTGGCGTGGTAGACCCCGCCGTCGGGCCCGGTCAACAGCTTGCCGTCGGTGCCACGATCTTTGACCCGCTGCTCGATGCGGTCGTGACGCTCGTCGTCGAAGACGATCGTATTGCCGGGGTCTCGCAGCAGATCCGCATACGGCTTGATGCGATAGGGGACCTCGGCGTAGCTGAAGATCTCGACGCCCAGCATGGCCCCCGTGGCGGCGGGGTCGAATCCCGCCATGGCCTCGAGCAGCTTCAGCAGGTAGATGATCTGGTGGTCGCCCCAGTAACCGATGTGGCTCCAGGGGTTGTCCGGGTCGGGGGCTTCCCAGTCCACACCCTCGCGGGTGATGCGGTAGGGGTTGAACCCGTCCACGGTCGAGGCATTGACGAACTTGGCGACCATGCTCGGCAGAAAGCCGGGAAATGAGGCACCCAGGGCTTCCCAGTTCTGGAAGATGTCCCGCCAGTTGCCCTCGTAGTTCAGGGCCCGCTCGCCGTCGCGGTTGCGGACGCGGATCGAGAACTTGTTCCACGGACGGCTGGGGTCGCCGTGGCGCCGGCCGAAATGCAGCGGCAGGTACTCGTAGCAGAGGCGCTCGAAGTCGGGATCGCCCGCGGCCCGGGCCGCAGTCATGAGATCGTCGAGCGTGATTTCGGCCGCAAGACCGGCAAGCAGGCCTTCATGCCGTGCAGCGACGGCGGCGTTGCGCAACTGCAGGAAATCGACCAGGTCCGCCACCGGCAGATCGTAGTTGTGGGCAAAAACCCCGCCCCGCATGTTGTTGAACAGGACGTTGGCGAAGTGATGCCAGTCCGAGGTGTCCTTGCCGGAAGTCTGCAGGCCGTCGGCGCTGGCCACGTTGCGGCGCAGGTTCTCCACCGCCCGGTTCAGGCGGACGTCGATCCGTTCCTTGAGATCCGCTTCCTGCAGCAGACGGCGCCGCAGCGCGGCGATCTGCAAGTGGTCCCGGCCGACGTCGGCGACGAGGTGCCAGGCGGCGGTCTGCCCGGGTACCAGGTCGAGGCTCGAACTCACCAGGTAGTTGCCGCGCTGGCCGTTGAGCAGTCTTTCGTCGGCCAGCACCCGGCCGTGCCGGAAAGAAGCGATGGCGTCGAGCGACAGGTGGACCTTGAAATCCTGGAGACCGCAGCACCACACGACGTTGGCCTTGAGCACTTCGAGGGCTTCGGCCCGATCGGTGATACCGGCGGTCAAGGAGAAGAGACCGAGCCCGGTTTCGGGATCGACCTCGGTTTTCTTGTACGCGTCGATCAGGGTGCTCGACTGCTGGTAAAGGGCCACCGGAGCGCCCCACGGCAGGACATTGCGCAAGCCGTCGAGTACGGACACCTGGCAAGGGGTATCACGGCGGTTCTCCAGCGAAGCCGACCGTACCCAACCGAACTCGTCGCAACCGCACCAGCTGTAGCGGAACACGAGCCCGAGGTCCTGGTTGCGCTCCTCGAAGACGAGGCGGTTGCCGGTCGCGTTCTTGTAGAGGTTGCGTTCGATCCGGGGGTTCTCGGCATTGTCCTCGGCAAATGGCTGCCACAGGGCGGGATCCCCGGTGGTCTGTTCCACCCGGATGAGGGTCAACGGACCGGAGTGGTGGTGGGCGTCGTGCAGTTGGTCGACCGTCAGATAGGGGAACAGGCTGCCTTCGGCATCGACACGGCCGGCGGCGAGCCCGCCGCCCGATGCGATGAACATCCACAGATCCGTGTTGGTGGGCAAGCTCATCAGGAAGGGTTCCAGGCACTGGAACGAGGTGATCCGGTAGTACTGCTCACCGTCCATAGCGACGAATCCTCCATTCAGGGTCACGGTGCGGCCCGGTTCCGGGAACAATGAACCGGCGCGTGCAGGCCTACCTTCCATGGGGCAACCTCAGGGAAGCAAGATACAGGAGGCCGCTGGGCATGGGAACTCCGGGCTGGAATGGGGGAATGTCGGACGAATTGTCCCGGGACGCAAGCATGTCTTACTCGATTCGAGATAGGGTCCTCCGGAGGCCTGGACGATCGGCCCCCGGAGGGAAAATATTGCTACTTCAACAGAACCATGCTGCGGGATACCTTCCCGTCAGCGGTCGACAGCACGTAGCTGTACCGGCCCGCGGGAGCGGGCGTGCCGCGGTCCGTCTGGCCGTTCCAGGTCACGTGGTGGTCGCCCGCACCCAGTTCACCCTGACGCAGGGTGGCGATCCTGCGGCCGGCGATGTCGAAGACCGAAATGTCGACGTTCTGGGAGCGATCCAGGGAGAAATCGATCCTGGTCTTGGGGTTGAAGGGGTTGGGATAGTTCTGGCCCAGGCTCGCGCCGGTGATCGTCGAGACATCCGGGACGTCGGAGACGATGATGCGCTCGAATACGATGTTGTCGTAGAAGATACCGGCACTCTGGTACAGGGTGGCCGTGCTGGCGAAACCGATCTGCAGGAACGATCCCACCAGGCCCGGGTCGATCGTGATCGACAACGTATACCCGTCCCAGGTCACCGGGGTGTTGGTCATGTCCTGGGTGATGAAATTGGTCGTCGCGAAGCCGTTGGCTGGGTCGACGGTCTTGATGAAGGCCACGGCGGTCGAGGGCGCGACCAGGTTGCCCAGTTTGGCCTGGAAGGAGAATTCCCAGGTCTGGAAGACGTCACCGGCTTCGATGGTCTGCTCCCGGAAAACATTGGATTCGATGAGGAAGCCGTTGGCGTGGTCGACGTTGTTGTAGTCGTTGGTGACCACCAGCTGCTGGATGCCCTGCTCCACGCCGCCCTGCAGCAGTTCGATGCCGCAGAAGGCCGAAGCATCGTTGGGCGCCGGGAAGGTGCCGTAACCGTAAAGGAAGCCGCCTCCGGAATCGAAGACGTTGCCGTAGACGACCCAGCCGTCATCGCCGAGGGCGGTGAGGCTGAGCTGGTCCAGGGATTCGAAGTCCTGGGAGTAGGGGGTGATTGCCAGACCCGCTCCGGGAATCAGACACAGGAGCGCGCCGACTATCAAGACAGCACTAGCTCGTTTTAGCATGATCGTGACCTCTCGTTAAAAAACCATTCTGCCAGCGGAACACTCGGCTGCGGCCTCCTGCCAGTCTTGGTCGAGCCTCCAGCAGGATGCTGCCCCTGAGCTTGGCCCATGGACCGATCCCGCCGCTAATTCTGTTCCTGTCGCTGATTTTCTTCCTGCCGGTCAAGTGATTTCATGTGGAAAGCGGGAAGTGTATTCCGGATCCGGAATCACCATTTCAGGGGGTTCCAAATACCGAGAGAGATCTTGACAGGACCACCAACATCATACACTATGTTCGGAGTCCGAACAAAGATTTTTTTCACAAAAGGTTGGGAAATTGCGCCCAGAGCTTGAGGGCGCCGGCGGAACCCGCACCGAAGCTGTGAATCCGTAACGGCTTTCCGCTTCGACGAACTCGGCGGGTCCGCTTTTCCGTCCCGCGCACCGCGACGGGGCAATGTAGATTTCCGGGAGTCGATGCTTCATGGCCGACCACAGCTTTCCCGCAGGCTTCATCTGGGGCGCCGCCACCTCCGCCCAGCAGATCGAAGGTGCCCGCCACGCGGGCGGCCGGGGAGAGTCCATCTGGGACCG
>Ga0316201_10001610_pt1 | contig 15358 bp, 13 predicted proteins | sample CS6wburrow_MG_FD_204516 | JGI IMG/M metagenome (GOLD analysis project Ga0316201, IMG submission 204516) | Coastal sediment microbial communities from Delaware Bay, Delaware, United States - CS-6 worm burrow | ecosystem: Environmental > Aquatic > Marine > Coastal > Sediment | place: USA... | reverse complement strand
AGTTTATAAAAACAGATGGAGTATATGAAGTAAGAGGTGTCGATTTTATAGTAAGAAAGCAGTTGAACGATTTTAATACATGGTTGAGTTATTCTTACATGAATAATAGTTACATTTTTAAATCATTGCCAGAATATTCGTTTCCTAGTAACTTTGATATTACACACGCTTTAACTTTAGGGACTAATTACACATCAAAACGTCTAAAGCTATCCGCAGGTTTAAATTGGAATTCTGGTAAGCCAAAAACAAGTCCTGTATTTGGTAATGCGGTTACAAATAATGAAATTAATTACAACGCGACTAATTCTGAGCAACTACAAGACTATTTAAGAATTGATTTATCTGCATTATATGATTTTAAATTAAGTAAAGCTACAAATGCTAATCTTGGCATATCTGTTTGGAACCTTTTAAACAAAAAGAATACTATCAATAATTTTTATAGATTAAACAACAATGCAGTCTCCGAAATTAAACAACAATCGTTGGGTATAACGCCTAATGTCATATTTAGAGTTCATTTTTAATAGCTCTTATTCAATTCTATAGATTTTTCCTCAAAAATAAATGAACCATCATTGGCAATACCTTCAATATATAATGTGATTGGTATTCTAGGTCTAGAAATTTTTACGCTAACAATACCGTTTTCATCTACATTTAAATGTGGCTTCCAATCTACTACTCCATATGCTTTGTAAAATGAATCTCCAGTATTTCGGTATTTGGGCACGTAATATTTTTTATCTGCACTAAAAGCCAAAGGAAGTTTAAACTCTTGTACGGTATCCCAATTGTTATAACTGTTAGCAATTGCTTTATTCGAATAAATACGGATTGTTCCATTATTTCCTCTTATCCCTTCGCCAAGACCTTGTCTATTAATTTCAATATAATCGACATTGGTTAATGAATATTGACTTAATATGGATGTATCTAATAGTTGCATATCATCAAGAAAAATAACTGGGCTATTTACCGTAGCATCACTTTCTTCAAAACCTGGTCTACCACCAGAAGAACTATAACGATCTGTAATTATAAATTCCCCAGCACCACCACCTACATTATATCCCTTAGAGATTAAATAATTTGCTAATGTATTGTAAAGCAACCTATCCTCTTCATCCAAAACAGCAACCTTGCCATAACGACCTTGTCCAAGATTTTCTATTCTTAATCGTTTTCTGTCTAGTCTAGACTTTACGACTACCTCTTGGAGCTGTTGTACCTCATCTAACTTATTAAATGTGAGCGTATTGTTTTTGGTAACAGTTTCAGATATTCTATAGTCTATCCTAGGGTTTAAGGAGCTTGCATCTAAGTTTAATGTTGGTATAGAGTTTGGGAAATATTGAAAATAAAGTTTAGCCGGAACTAAACCGTTTACTTTGGTCATTTTAGAGAAGCTAATTTTATCTGTGCCTATAGGGAAAAGGTTTTCTACCATAAAACTATTTTCACCTTCTGCTACTTCGAAGATTCTTGGTTCTTCGTCACTAATCGCATACATTAAATAAGAACGATTGTTATCATTTACGTTTTTTGCAGTTAAATTAGCTTTGATTCTAAACCCTTGTTCAAAGTTATGCGTTTGGTTATAAGCATTATTAAATATGTCACTCCAGTTATAACTACTCCAACCTTGTGTTATTAATAGATTGTCTAACTCATATTGCTTTTTTGCATTTACATCTGTAAAATAATATTTAGCTTGCTCTATAGCACCATTGAGATAAGGTTGTAAAAAAGTATAAGACACTATGTTGTTATGTCTGTTATAAGATTTAGTTTCTTGAGGCAAAACAGAAACACTCAAAGAATTAATGATTGCAGGATCTATAGCTTTAAAATTAAGCTTCACGGTTACAGAATCTCTATTTTTGGTAGCTGATACAGTATCTGAAGTCAAAATATTTATGCCTTCATAATTAAAGAATAGACGTTCTGCAATAGGTTTATCATCTTCATTGAAAAGTGTCAGGATATTAACGCCAGAAGCGCTATTACTATAGTCTATTGCTTTAGTAACAACAGTGTCATCCGTAAAATAAATATCCATAATGTCATAATTATCTCCGTTATGAATCATTAAGGTGTGTCGTTTATTTTTAATAGAATTTAGAGTTTCTGAGTTTGTAATCAAGGAGACGAAAACTTTAGACTTTAAACTTTTAAGCGACATAATAATGCCATTTGTTTCAATATTTTGATTCAGGTCAAAACTAAAATCCTTATTTGCATTTTTGATATTTACCATGTAACTATTGTCACTGTTTGCTAATAATTGAAACTTACCAATCCCAAACTGGTTCGTCTCAAAAGTAGAAAGCACCTCATTGTTTTTACCTACTATTTCACCTTTAGCACTAGGAATACCAAAGCCAAGATTATCTTTAATTACAACACCTACATTGTTAATAACACCATGAAGCAAATGCCCACTTTCTGGTAAGAATTGTGCGTCAATTTCATTATCTATTCTTTCTTCTTCAACGTATTCTTCACTTTCCGGATCAATAATCCTAACAGATTCTGCATAGAAATTTTGCTCATTAAAATTAAGCATCCAGTTGGTATATGCCTTTACATTGTAATATCCAGAAGTAAATAGTGAATCAATCTCAATTGTATTAGAAGCGACACCGTCATTTACCTTGATTAATTTTTGTTTTACTACTTTTTGATTTTCATCCTCAATACTTACATATAGATTTGTAGTAAGTAGTGATGGTTTTTTATTTTTTTTATCCATTACATAAGCGGTAAAGCCAATCGATTCGCCATGGATATATGTGGACTTATTTAGGTGCATATAAACAACTTCGCGAGCGGCTTCGGTATAGTCTTCATAATCATCGATAATTTCTGAATCTTCTTGTGCTGTGGCAACGACTGTGCTTAATAAAAATAAAATGAAAATAGACCGATAAGCATATAGTGAGTAGAGCGTTTTCATAGTTGCAAATTTTTAAAGATAAATTTATTAAAAATCGAACCAACAAAAGGCTAATTTAACTTGAGTTTAGTATAGAGTACTATAGTTTAACCATTTTACATTCACTTTCTTACAAGTTACATTATCAAAAGACTATTTATGAAGTTTAAGCTGTATGCGTTTTCTATCCACATCAACCTCTAAAACCCTGACAATGATTTGCTGGTGCAGATGCACATGCTCATTGACATCTTTTACAAAACTATCGCTTAAATTAGAAACATGAATGAGCCCACTTTCTTTAATGCCAACATCAACAAAACACCCAAAATTAGTAATGTTGTTTACAATGCCTGGTAGCAATTGTCCTGGATGGATGTCTGAGATCGTTTTTATATTTTGATTAAAGGAGAATACTCGGGCTTTTTTTCTAATATCTAAACCCGGTTTTTCTAATTCTTTAATGATGTCTTTAAGTGTAGGTAAACCAACGGATTCAGTATAATATTTTTTTAAATCTATTTTTTGAAGAATAGCTTTATTCCCTATTAATTCTTGAAGAGAAACACCTTCATCTTTAGCCATTTTTTCAACTATTTTATAGCTTTCTGGGTGAACGGAAGAATCATCTAAAGGATTATTTGCGTCTTTAATTCGTAAAAAAGCAGCGCCTTGTTCGTAGGCTTTTCCCCCTAGTCGAGGTACTTTTTTAATATCGCTTCTCGATTTAAAAGCACCATTTTCGTTTCTATAATTGAAAATGTTTTCAGCTAGTTTTGGTCCAATTCCAGACACGTAACTCAGTAGCGGAGTACTTGCTGTATTGATATTAACACCAATAGCATTTACACAATTTTCAACTACAATATCTAACTGTTTTTGAAGTTTGGTTTGATCTACATCGTGCTGATATTGACCGACTCCAATAGACTTTGCGTCAATTTTCACTAATTCAGCTAATGGATCTTGTAATCGTCTCCCAATTGAAACAGAACCACGCACAGTCACATCGTAATTTGGAAACTCATCACGAGCAATTTTTGATGCTGAATAAATACTTGCACCAGCTTCGCTGACGACAAAGACTTGAATTTCGTTTTTAAAGTGAATTTTTTTAATAATAGCTTCGGTTTCTCGCGAAGCAGTTCCGTTCCCTATGGCAATGGCTTCAATTTTATGAGATTCAGCTAATGAAGAAATCTTCTTTATGGCACCAATAATATCATTTTTTGGTGGGTGAGGAAAAATAGTTTCGTTATGTTTTAAAACACCTTGCGCGTCTAAACAAACCACCTTACAACCCGATCTAAAACCAGGATCAATTGCTAAAACACGTTTCTCTCCAATAGGAGAACCTAATAACAATTGCCTTAAATTTTTTGCAAAAACAGTAATAGCAGATTCATCTGCTTTTTCTTTTGCATTTTGAAGTGCTTCGTTACTTAAGGATGGAAATAATAAACGTTTGTAAGCATCAGAAATGGCAAGTTCAATTTGGTCTGCGCAGGCATTTTTGCTACGTATAATTTTATTGTCTATGTTTTCTAAAGCCCTAACATCGTCAATTTCAATTTTTGCCCGAATAAAACCTTCGCTTTCAGCTCGCAGAATGGCTAATAATCTATGAGAAGGAATTCGGTTTAAAGGTTCTGACCAATCAAAATAATCTCTAAATTTCTGCGCTTTTTCGTCTTCGGCTTTAGCTTTTACAACCTTAGTCGTGATTTGAGCGTGACGTTCTAATTGGTGTCGTAGATTATTTCTAATATCAGTACGTTCATTAACCCATTCGGCAATAATATGTCTAGCACCTTCTAACGCATCTTCAACGTTTGTAACATCACCTTTTATATATTTAAAGGCAATGGGTTCTAAATCATTTGCATTTTGACTCATTATGATTTTAGCCAAGGGTTCTAAACCATTTTTACGAGCGGTTTCAGCTTTGGTTTTACGCTTTTTCTTGTATGGTAAATACAAATCTTCAAGCGTTGTTAAGTCTTGAGCTTTTTCAATTTTTTGTTTTAATTCTTCTGTTAAAACGTCTTGTTCTTCGAGTACTTTTAAAATAGCTGCTTTTCGTTTTTCTAAAGCTTCAAAGACTTCTTTGTACTTAACGATATCTCCAATTTCTACTTCGTCTAAATTTCCCGTAGCTTCTTTTCGGTAACGCGAAATAAACGGAATTGTACAGTCCTCGTTTAAAAGCTTAATAGTGTTTTTAACAGAAGGTTCTGCTAATTGTGTTTTGGAAATTATGTAGTTTAATAGTTGAGTCATAAAAGAATATTTTTAGGATCATATTAAACCTAAATTACTTTAGAATAAATCTTCATTTTTGAATAAAAGAACAACTTCTTGACTTTGTATGCTGAAAGAGTAAAGGCAAATAAGTAGAAAAATGAATCTTTTAATCATTTAACTAATCTTTAATCCATTAGAAACTTCGTCCTTGTCTGGATTTACAAACACCAAATTACCACCTTCGTCTTCAGTCATTAAAATCATACCTTGGCTTTCAACTCCGCGTAGAGCTCTTGGTGCTAAATTCACTAATACTGTAACACGTTTGCCAATAATGTCTTCTGGTTTAAAACTTTCTGCAATACCAGAAACTATAGTGCGCGTATCGATACCTGTATCTACTTTTAAAACTAAAAGTTTTTTAGTTTTTGGCATTTTTTCAGCTTCTAGAATAGTACCAACACGTATGTCTAGTTTTGTAAAATCATCAAATGCAATTTCTTCTTTTTGAGGTTCTATCACTTTTTTAGCCGCTTCATTGGCTTTTTTACTAGCGATTAGTTTTTCAAGCTGTTTTTGAATTTCTGAATCTTCAATTTTTGAAAATAACAGTTCTCCTTTACCAATCTGGTGCGAAGCAGAAAGTAAAACGTCTTTAGAAGAAATGTCTTCCCAACCATTATCGTTTTCGTTTAAAATGCCTTTTAATTTTTTAGATGTAAAAGGTAAAAATGGCTCACATAACACAGCTAAAGCTGAAGCAATTTGAAGCGCAACAAACATTACTGTTTTAGTACGTGCTTCATCTGTTTTTATAGTTTTCCAAGGTTCTTCGTCTGCTAAATACTTGTTGCCAAGTCGTGCTAAATTCATCAATTCTTGGCTCGCTTCTCTAAATCTATAGCGCTCAATAGAGCTAGAAATCACCGCTGGATAAGCTTTTATTGTAGCTAAAGTTTCTTCATCAATAGTTGAAAAGTCGGATGGAGCAGGAACAATGCCATCATAGTACTTATTCGTTAAGACCACAACACGATTGATAAAGTTTCCGAAAATAGCAACCAATTCATTGTTATTTCTGGCTTGGAAATCTTTCCAAGTAAAATCATTATCCTTTGTTTCTGGCGCATTAGCTGTTAAAGCATAACGCAAGACATCTTGTTGATTCGGGAAATCAATTAAATAATCTGGTAGCCAAACTGCCCAATTTTTTGAGGTTGATAGTTTATTGCCTTCTAAATTTAAAAACTCGTTTGCAGGCACATTCTCTGGCAAAATATAAGAGCCTTCAGCTTTTAGCATCGCTGGGAATATAATACAGTGAAATACGATATTGTCTTTTCCTATAAAGTGAACTAAAGTAGTGTCCTCGTCTTTCCAATAGTCTTCCCAATTTTTGCCTACTCGAGCAGCCCATTCTTTGGTTGCTGATATGTAACCAATAGGAGCATCAAACCAAACATAGAGCACTTTGCCTTCTCCTCCATCTACAGGCACCGGAATGCCCCAATCTAAATCTCTTGTTACTGCTCTTGGTCTTAAACCGTCATCAATCCAAGATTTTACTTGTCCGTAGACATTAGGTTTCCAATCTTTTTTGTGACCTTCTAAAATCCACTCACGTAGAAAATCTTCATGCTTATTTAAAGGTAAAAACCAGTGCTTGGTCTCTTTTAAACTCGGTACATTTCCTGTTATCGCTGATTTAGGGTTTATTAAATCAGTCGCATTATGGCTGGTTCCACAGTTTTCACATTGATCTCCATAGCTTTCTTCATTTCCACATTTTGGGCAAGTACCAACAACAAAACGATCTGCTAAAAACTGATTAGCTTCTGCATCATATAATTGCGCTGAAACTTCTTCAACAAATTCGTTTTTATCGTAAAGTGTTTTAAAAAATTCTTGAGCTGTATCGTGGTGAATTTTTGCTGTTGTACGTGAATAATTATCGAAAGAAATACCAAAATCCTCAAAAGACTTTTTAATGATTGCATGGTATTTATCCACTATATCTTGTGGTGAAACTCCTTCTTTTTTTGCTTTTATAGTAATTGGCACACCATGCTCATCACTTCCGCAAATAAAAGCAACGTCATTACCTTTTAATCTTAAGTATCTTGAATAAATATCAGCAGGTACATAAACACCAGCTAAATGGCCAATATGTATTGGGCCGTTTGTGTATGGTAATGCTGCTGTTATCGTATATCTTTTCGACATGGTTTCGGGTTTTTTCAAGGCACAAAAGTACACAATATAAAGGCTATTTAGAAAAAAAATGTACATTTACATAAAGCAGTTTATTATGATTTTGAGACCTCGTTTTATATACTTAATTTATACTTTTGTTCTATTGATAAGTATGAATAGTGCTGCTCAAAATGAAACTAATAATTCTACAGAAATGACATCAGAATTAATTCAACCACTATATTTAAAAGCAGGCGATACAGTTGCAATAGTAGCTCCTTCAGGGATTTTAAAAAATAGAGAACGCGAAGTACTACAAGCTGTAGAATTATTAAAAAGCTGGGGTTTGCATGCAATTGTAGGTAAACACGTGTTTAGTAAGTCAGATCATTTTGCAGGTGCAGATGATGAGCGATGTGAGGATTTTCAAAAAGCTATGGATGATCCTAAAATTAGCGCTATTTGGTGCGCTAGAGGTGGCTATGGAACAGTAAGAATATTAGATAAATTAGATTATACAAAGTTTAGAGAGAACCCTAAATGGATTGTTGGTTATAGTGATATAACGGCTTTACACAATCAGGTTCATAATGAAGGATTTCAATCACTTCATGCCTTAATGTGTGTTAGCTTAACTGAGGATTTGGCTGAAGTTGAAGCATCGATAAATACATTCAAAGTAGCTTTATTTGGTAATCCTTCGGACTATACTTTAAAAGGTTCTGACCATAACAGAGTAGGTGAAGTCTCGGGTCCATTGGTTGGTGGAAATTTAACCATGCTACATACTATGCTGGGCTCTAAAGAAAGTATAGATATGTCTGGAAAAATTTTATTTATTGAAGAAATTGGCGAATACAAATATCATATAGATCGTATGTTGCAAAGTTTAAAACGTGCTGGTTATTTCGATAATTGTAAAGGTCTAATTGTTGGAGATATGTCTAAAATGCGAACCAATACCACACTTTGGGGAACTTCGGTTGAACAGCTCATTCTTGATGCTTTATCAGATTACGATTTCCCCATTGCTTTTAATATGCCGGCAGGACATGAAAAAGATAATAACGCATTGGTTTTGGGACGATCTGTGGAATTGAAAGTTTCTAAGGAGAGTAGTTCGGTTGTTTTTAAGAAATAACATGGCATTCTACGACCTCACAAAACTAGAACGTAACCAATTAGTTGAAAGAATCAATCAAGAAATTGAAAATGATTTTAAACAAAACACGACTGAAAATATTACAATATACTTTTCAGATGATGACACTTACATTCGGAAAACAGGCTATTTAGCTGCCGGTAAAATCTTCTATGCACAACCACAATTACAACCTATAATACTTTTGGTATTAAAACAATTAATGAAGTCTGATGATGAATTAGTAAGACAGACCGTAGTTAATACTGCTGGTGAAATCGGGAAGTTTTATTTTGACAAGATTCAATATTTTATGGATACGGGTTTGCTTGATAATCACCATCGCGTTAGAAACGCAGTAATTGGCTCAATTAAAAAAATGGGCGAACGAAATTCTGTACCGGTTTTGGCTTGGGCAAAAACATATCTTCAACACCAAGACAAGGAAATTAGACGAGAGATTTGCCATGGTATTGAACTCAGAGGAAGAACACATCCTCAAGATATTTTACCATTATTAAAGGAATTAGAGTTCGATGAGGCCAAACGTATTTCAGATACTTTAATTCATGTTTTAGGTCAAATAGCCTACAAAAGAGGGTGTTTGCAAACGGTTGTTGCACATCTTAATACATGGAAAAATAAGGCGCTAGTGCAAAAGGCACTAGATGAAATTGTAGATGTGCATAATCGCTACAAAAAATTCTCAGTTTTAACCCAGCAACAAGCAATTGATTATATTGATGCTAATTTTAAGGATTAGATGGCACAACACAACGAACTTGGTAAAAAAGGAGAGCAATTAGCCGTAGATTTTCTACTTAAAAATAAGTACGAAATCATAGAGCGAAACTATCGTTTTGATAAAGCTGAGGTAGATATAATAGCAATCAAAGAGGATATCCTAGCTGTTATTGAAGTTAAGACAAGGTCGACAATAGATTTTGGTAATCCGCAAGATTTTGTAAAGCCCAAACAAATAAAAAACTTGGTAAAAGCTGTAGATGAATATGTAAATGAAAATGATTTAGATATAGAAGTCAGGTTCGATATTATAGCTATTGTAAAAGAGAAAAAAGGATTTAGTATTGAGCATCTAGAAAATGCGTTTTATCATTTCTGAGATAAAAATACATTGATTTTTCTTATTTATTTAGTGTAGTTGGTCGAAAAAATTAGAATTTGGACGGCATAAAGGCTACTTTTAAGTTCTTAACCCCAAATATTATTTAAATATGAAAACTAACCTACGTTTACTTAGCGTCTTATGCCTAAGTATTTTATTTAGTTGTAATACCGAACAACTCAAGGAGGATTCTGTTGAACAAGACTACTTTAAAGTAACAGAATACACGGTAACTGAAACAGATTCGAATAGAGCGAGTCAAATAGAGTATTGTTTTAATGTAGATTTAATTGCAGGTCAGCATATCTATGTTGGTTCTTTAGGTGTTACAAAGTCAGAGACTGATTTAATTTTAACTTATACTACAATACCAGATTGGACGATTGGAGTTACTCATGTGAGTATTGGTGATTGTAATGAGCAATGGGTGCCTACGACGAGATCTGGAAATCCTAAAATTGGAAAATTTGGACATACAGAGCCTCATAGCGCTGATATTAATAGAGTAGTTTATCACATAAGTCTAGATGCTTTACCGGAAAATTCAGATTTATTTTGTTTTGCAGCACATGCAGAAGTTAATGGTCCTGATGGAGAGGAAACTGCTTGGGCCGGAGGAGATAATGATGGTGGTGGATTAATTGGAAGAAGTTCAACGTATCCAGGATATACCGTTAGAGATTTTGGAGGTAGAAGCTGGGCTACTTATATAGAAGCACTATTATCAACATGTGTATATTAAGTTTTAGTTTTTAATAGATAACTAAATTTTATATCAAAGAGTGACTTTTAGAGTCGCTCTTTGTATTTGTATAAGCAGCTCCATCAAGATTTTACTGAATGTATTCTACAAGATCTAAATAGTATTGACTAAATACTATCTATAAAAATTCATCTCATCCAAATATTCCCAAACATGTTTAGGCAGCATTGGTTTAATATTTCTACCTGCCTTAATTTCATTACGGATAAATGTAGAGGATAACTGCATTATTGGTGCATCTACTTTTATAATCTTAGGATGATTATTAAATTGTGTGTCCATCTTACCTTCAGACAGTCTTGGATAAACAAAAATATTATGATTGTCTAAAATGAGTTCATAGTTTTTCCACTTATGAAAGCTTTTTAAATTGTCCTCACCCATGATTAAAGCGAACTCATACTCAGGGAATTTTTCTAAAAGATAAGTTAAGGTGTCAATGGTATAATTAGGTTGATTTAAGCCAAACTCAATATCACTTGGTCTTAGTTTGGTATAATCTTTTGTAGCACGATATACCATTTCTAAGCGCTGTTGATTGTCTAATAAACTACTTTTCTTTTTAAAAGGACTTAGTGGAGTGACTACAAACCAAACCTGGTCTAAATCACTATGCTCTACTAAATGGTTTGCAATAGTTAAATGGCCAACATGTATTGGATTAAAAGTGCCAAAGTATAAACCAATTTTCATATTATTTTGCTATAAATTCTGAAACTAAATCATAAGCATTTTTTAGTGCGTCATCTAAATTTGCATTGATTACTATCTCATCAAAAAGAGGAGCAGTTGCTAATTCAGCAGGTGCTTTTGCAACACGCATACTTATTTTATCTTCACTTTCTTCTCCACGATCTTTTAATCGTCTAACCAACTCATTTAAATCTGGTGGTTTTACAAAAATTGCAAGGGTTTGTTCTGGGAATTTTCGTTTTATACGCAAACCTCCAGAAACATCAATATCAAAAATAACATGTTTGCCTTTGGCCCAAATGCGCTCAATCTCTGTTTTTAAAGTGCCATAGAAATTATCTCTATAAACTTCTTCCCATTCTAAGAATTCGTCATTCTTAATTTTATTTTTAAACTCTTTTAGAGATAAATAGTAATAATCTTTGCCGTGCTCTTCGTTACCACGAGCTTCTCTCGAGGTTGCTGAAATTGAAAACTCTAAATTGAGTTCTTGCTGTTTTAGTAAATGACGAACAATTGTAGTTTTTCCGGAACCAGATGGTGCTGAAAACACAATGAGTTTACCTTGTTTTTTATTTTTAATTTCTGACACTACTTAATTTTTACTTTGAATGAATACTGACAACTAATTATAGTGCATTCAATAATTGTTCCTTTATTTTCTCTAGTTCATCTTTCATCTGCACAACCAGTTTTTGCATTGGTGCATAATTAGATTTAGAACCTATTGTATTAATTTCTCTCCCTATTTCTTGAGAAATAAAACCTAGTTTTTTTCCATTAGAATCATCAGAATTTAGAGCTTTAATAAAGTAGTCTAAATGGTTGTCTAGCCTCACTTTTTCTTCTGTGATATCGTATTTTTCGATGTAGTACACCAATTCTTGTTCAAATCGGTTTTCATCCACTTTCTCTTTAATATCAGCAATACCTTTTTCTAATCGCGCTCTCACTCCGTCTATACGATCTGGATCCATAGTAATGACCTCTGTTAGTAATCGTCTAAGTGTGGTAATTCTATCTAAAAAATCTTGTTTTAACGTAGCTCCTTCATCTTCTCTATACGTTACGATTTTAGAAATAGCTTCATCGATACCATTAGCAATAAGCGTCCATTCTTCTTCGTCAATATCATCACGTTCTGTAGTAATGGCATCTGGCAAACGGATAGCCATTTTTAATAACTCGGTAGCATCGCCATCTACAACATCTTTTAGTTGTTTAATATATTCCTTAACAACTGTTTTATTGATTTTAGAACTTGTGTCTTCACCTGTAATTTCTACATAAAGGGAAAAGTCCACCTTTCCTCTTACGAGATTTTTAGCAATAAGTTTTCTAATTTCTAACTCTTTTGCGCGATACATAGATGGCATACGTGCATTGAGATCTAGACTCTTACTGTTTAGTGATTTTAATTCAATAGATATTTTTTTTGTTGGGAGCTGTAGAACAGATTTCCCATAACCTGTCATGGATTGTATCATTAAGACGCTTTAATTAAAAGTTGGGCAAAGGTACAAAATTGAACGGTTTTAAGTTTGTAATAATATTTTTACAAACTCTTATGCACGCATAAGATACTTTCTTAACTTTGTTCTTTAAATTATATAAAAATAAGATGTACAAAAAACAATTTGAAATTCGTTGGAGTGATTTAGATGCTAATGGTCATTTAGCCAATTCGGCCTATACCAATTTTATGAGTCATACACGTATGGCATTTTTTTCTGAATTTGGATTTACCATGCCAGAAATTAAAAAACTTAATGTTGGACCTGTTGTGTTTTATGAGCACATGTATTATTTTAAAGAGTCTTTTCTTGGAGCACCAATTACGGTTTCGATTGAAGTTTCTGGTTTAAGTGAAGATGGAATGTTGTTTATGTTTGAGCATAATTTTTATAATTATAAAGGTGAAAATTTAGCTTTTTGCGAAATGCAAGGTGGTTGGATCGATTTAAAAGCTAGAAAATTAACTGGTTTACCAGAGTCATTATTAGAATTGGCAGAAAAGTTCCCTAAATCTGAAAGTTTTAAAATGCTTATTAAAGAAGATACACGTAAACATGGTGTACGACCAAAACCGATAGAAATATAAATTCTTATTTAAAAGGCGAATGCTGCTTAAATGACTTTATATGAACATTTTCAATAAAAGGGGTTAATATTTTATTCGGAATACGCCTTTTATGTTTACAATAACACACTAAAGATTTAGGCTCTGCACCGAGGGTACTTTTAATCTCTGAAGCCGTTCTACCTAAATTAATTTGACTAGATTTTGTCTCAATACCAAGTCTTACATAATCATTTAAGATACGAGGGTAGATAGCAAATTCTTTGTTGTTAGAATAATCAATCCCTATAAAATGTGCGTCGAGATGCGTTTCATTTTGCATTGCAGAAAGAAACCCAACCAATATGCCATCTAAAAAATAACCTTTTACAATAAACTTTTCTTGGAAAGCTTTTTTAAGATGAATATAGGTGTCAAGATTTAAGATTTGAGCATTAAAATCTGCGTTGTTAATTGTATTCTGATACAATTCTTGAAGTTGTTTTTCATATGTGATAATATCCTCCACATTAAAAAACTTAGCGTTCAACTTTGTGCTTTTAGCATCTGCTCTATTCGCCTTCACTCTATATTTAGATTTTAAGGCGCTTATGTAATCATCAAAAGAATGCCATTCTGGTTTTAGAGTAATAATCATATTGGGTTCTACTTCCATGGCAGTATAGTTGTAAGATTTTAAATGATCTGTAATGTAGAGGGATTCGTTTTCAAAATCTTTAACAAAAATAGCACTGAGTCTTTTGGTGATTTTAGATAAGTGCTTTACACCATCAGCAATGGCTTTAAACGTTTCAATTTTATCTTCACCATCCTTTAAGAACGTGCCGTATTCACCACTTAAAAACACATTGCCACAAAACAAAACGCGCACATGGTTATTACAAAATATTTTATTGATAATACGCCTTAAATATGCATACATTTTGATGTTTTTGGTAATCGTTTCAATACCAATAGTTACAATTTGGGTATTTGCAAAAGCTACAGCCTCTTCACCTTTTATAATAAAGATGTAATTAAACGCAATATCTGTATTTGCAATTTCAAAAGCTTTTAAAAATTCGGGTGAATAATAAATATTAGTGCAGCAATTAACACTATCCCAATATGCTTTTGGAATACTATCTACTGTTTTAAAGATTTTAGGTTTTAGATGCAAACTAATTGGCTTTTTTTGGTTTTTTAGTTACAAGATACACACCTAAAAAGATGAAGAGCATAGCGCCAATTTTCATGGAGTCTATAAAATCTGCTCCCATAGAAAGTGCAAAAAATCCGGCAATTACAGGTTGAAGATAAATAAATATACCTACTGTAGATGCTTTTAATTTATTTAAAGCTAATGGATTAAATAAATAAGTCCCAAAAGTTGCTCCTATAATTACAAACAACACTGAGAATGTAGTGTAAGGCGTAAATGTTTGCCATTCTACAGCGTCTAATTCATTATAACCAATTGGAATTAATATAATTAGCCCTATTAAAAACAACCATTTAATAAAAGTAAAAGGATGGTATTTGGCAGTAAGCTTTTTTATTAATATCACGTATATACTATAAGAAATGGCATTTAAAAACACAAATAAATTACCCAACGGTACATTATCACCAGCTCTAGCAGATTTTCCATAAAGGGTTAATATCAAGGCCCCTACTAAGCCTATGGCTACACCAATGATTTTTAGCTTTGTTACGTTTTCTTTTAAAATGAGAGATGACAGTATTAAAATAATAATAGGTACAATTATCATTATGGAAGAGGCATGGATTGGAGATGTGTATTCTATTCCTTTAAAAAAGAAAAGCATATTAATGACCACTCCAAAAAGTGCTGCTACAAAGAATTTTAAAAAGTCTTTTTTTTCAATTTTTTGTTTAGGTACAAAAAGACTCAAAATCCAAAACAATACTGTAGCACCTGCAACTCTTAACAGCACAAAACCAAAGGGTTTTATATAATTTTCGTTCATTACAGTTTTAGCAATGGTGTAATTTAGTCCATACAGGAGTTGAACCATAAAAAGGGCAAAAAGGGCAAAGCCTCTACTATTCATGTATGGCCAGTTTTGCAGCTTCAACAGTTTTTTTAGAATTGCCTATAAAAATCTGATTATTGAAAAGTATTACTGGACGTTTTAAAAAAGTATAGTGTTCTAAAATATAAGATTTGTACTCAT
>Ga0316201_10001609_pt1 | contig 15362 bp, 14 predicted proteins | sample CS6wburrow_MG_FD_204516 | JGI IMG/M metagenome (GOLD analysis project Ga0316201, IMG submission 204516) | Coastal sediment microbial communities from Delaware Bay, Delaware, United States - CS-6 worm burrow | ecosystem: Environmental > Aquatic > Marine > Coastal > Sediment | place: USA... | reverse complement strand
GCTCTTCCGATCTTGGCTCAAAGGCCGTCTTCACCACCAAGGCGCCCTTTATCAACATCGCCTTTCTGACTCAGAAACCGCAAACGCTCCACGTATACGAACCCAAGGAGGTCTACACGGAGATGGAATCGATCAAAGTCCAAATCCTAAGCCTTAAGGCTACACGCAAAGCACTCGGTTCAGGAGAAAAGACAGTTGCCGCAGAGATCGGCACACAAATCGAAGCGCTGGAGGCAACCCACGACAAACTCGACATCGAGCGGAAAGCGGGGCGCCTGATGTATAGCGACACAGAATATCGTGCGCTCCCAGAAGCACCGTCCGAAGAAAACTACGTCTACAATAACTACGCCTACAGTGGCGGTGGCATCGGCCCCGCCATCATCGGCACCTGCCTGCTCGTTGCCGGCTCCATTTCTATCGCACTCACGCTTGGTGTGCTCTGCGCGGTTTATCTCAGCGAGTATAGTAGCCCCGGCAGAAAACTGCAGCTGATCCGACTTTCCATTCTCAACCTTTCCGGTGTGCCCTCCATCGTCTTCGGCCTCTTCGGATTCGGGATGTTCGTGCTCTTCTTTGGATGGGGCGTCTCGATGATCGCAGGTTGGTTCACCCTCGCGATTATGGCCCTGCCCGTCATCATCACCGCCAGCGAAGAGTCCATGCGCGCCATCCCCAAAGGCTTCCGTGAGGGTTCACTCGCACTCGGCGCTTCAAAGTGGACAACGATCCGCACAAACGTCCTCCCCTACGCGCTTCCCGGCATCCTCACTTCATCCATCATGGGTATCGCGCGGGTCGCAGGTGAGACCGCACCGATCATGTTTACCGCAGCCTTCGCCCTGCGCGACCAACTCCCGTGGGAAGGCCTCGAAAAACCAACCGACTTCGTTTTCCAAGGCGTCATGGCACTTCCCTATCACATCTATGTGGTCAGCGCCAAGATTCCGCAAAACGAATACACCCGAAACATGCAATACGGAGCAGCCTTCGTCTTTCTCTTCATCGTCGGCGTTTTCGCCCTCAGTAGCATCATTCTTCGAGTTAAAATCCGTAAAAAATATAGCTGGTAGCACCCGCATCCGCGTCAATTAAACCGCGTCAATTTCCTCATGGCTCAGATAAGCACACCCTCCACTTCCACCCAAAGCGCGCATGCGCCGATCATCGAGATCCGCAATTTCGATTTCGCTTACGGCGACTCCCAAGCCCTCTTTAATATCAACATGGATATTAAAGAGAAGGAAGTCACCGCCTTCATCGGTCCTTCGGGTTGCGGCAAGTCCACTTTCTTACGTTGCTTCAATCGGATGAATGATCTGATCGACATCGCTCGGATCAAAGGCGGTGAGGTTAAAATCAGCGGAGTCAATATCTACGACAAAGACATCGACGTGATCGAACTGCGCAAGCACGTCGGCATGGTCTTTCAAAAGTCCAACCCATTCCCGAAGTCGATTTATGATAACATCGCCTACGGACTACGCATTCAGGGAGTCACCAAGAAAAGCACTCTGGATGAAGTCGTGGAAGAATGCCTCCGTGGTGCAGCCCTCTGGGACGAGGTAAAAGACCGCCTCAGTGAAAGCGCGCTCGGCATGTCCGGCGGTCAGCAACAACGCCTCTGTATCGCCCGCGCTCTGGCCGTCAAACCGAAGATCCTCTTGATGGACGAGCCCTGTTCTGCGCTCGACCCAATCGCGACCGCCAAAGTTGAAGAATTGATCCACCAATTAAAAAAGGATTACACCATCGTAATCGTGACCCATAACATGCAGCAGGCGGCCCGCGTTTCCGACCGCACAGCCTTCTTCTATCTCGGTAAGCTGATCGAATTCAGCAACACAGATGACATCTTCATGAATCCCAAGGATCCACAAACCGAAGCCTATGTCTCCGGTCGATTTGGTTGATTTGGTTGATCTTTAGAAATTTTCAATAACTCTTTACAACTTATACAATGAAACGCTACTTCCACAACGAGCTCCAAGACCTCCGCAGTAAGCTCATCCTCATCGGAGAAAAAGCCAACGAAGCCGGTCGCATCGCGGTCGAAGGCTTCCTTGAGAGTGACCTCGAAAAAACCGAGCGCGCAATCAAACTCGACGACGAAATCGACCAACTCGAAATCGCCATCGACCGCGCCTCTGTTCGCTACATCACTCTTCGCCAACCCATGTCCAGCGATGTCCGCCTCATCTTTGTGGCGATCAAAGCCAGCCACGACCTCGAGCGCGCGGGTGACGAAGCACACAGTATCGCCAAGAAGACACGTAACATCCTCACTCGGGATGGTAAAGTGACCAACCCCGTGGCCATCGAAGCGATGAGTAAGCTCGCCTTTGCGATGATGAAAGATGCCATCACCTGCTTTCTTGAGGAAGACCTTGAAGTGGCACGAGCGATCATGGAACGGGACCAGGAAGTCGATCGCCTAAACAAGGAGAACTTCAAAGCGCTTTCTGCAAGCATGAGCAGCGGCAGCCACGAGGCTTCCACACAGATCGAAACGATCCTAATTTCTAAATCGATTGAACGCATCGCCGACCACGCTAAAAACCTCGCCGAGGAGGTCATCTACCTCCTGACCGGAGAGTAAGCCTTAGGAGCCTGAGCGCTCCCGCGCAGCGGGTTCATAATTCCGCTATTTTTTTGTATCAACTTGGCTCCGGATCTGCTATGGAAATGCATCGGTCAAATTGAATTGTGTTTACGCGCTCAACGAGGCCGAACAAACAACAACTCAAATAAATTAGAAAATTAATTCACATGGCTAAGAAAACAACCACTCCTGCAGCAAAAAAAGTTGCGGCTAAGAAAGTTGCTACAAAAAAAGTAGCAGCCAAGAAAGCACCTGCTAAAAAAGCGGCTCCCGTAAAAAAGGCTGCTCCTGCTAAGAAGGCACCTGCTAAAAAAGCGGCTCCTGTTAAAAAGGCAGCGCCTGCTAAGAAGGCATCTGCTAAAAAAGCAGCACCCGTGAAGAAGGCCGCTCCGGCTCCCAAAAAGGCACCTGCTAAAAAAGCAGCCGCTAAGAAGGTCGAGCAAACCTCCATCATCGCACGCGTTGATGTTGGCTTTGGAAACAGCCTCTATGTTCGCGGCTCAGGCGCTGGCCTCAGTTGGGCAAAGGGCACTCTCCTTGACAACGTCTCTCCTTACGAGTGGGCACTCAAGAGCACCAAGGCTAAGGGCGCAGTCACATTCAAGTTCCTCGTTAATGACGAGATCTGGGCTGAAGGCGAAAACCTCACAGTTGCTGCCGGTAGCACATCCATTAGCTCTCCGGTCTTCAGCTGGTAAGCGAAACGAACTCTTATTTTAACAAAAGCCCGCCGTATTAACGGCGGGCTTTTTTGTGCGCATGGCCGACTGACTCAAAAAAAGGATATGCTTAAATGGGTCGTACGAGTTTCACTGTGCCAAGGACAAAGGCGGATCAACCCCTTAAACATTCGTCGGATCAAAAATGCGGAAACTAACCGGGGCAGACAAAACGACCGCCTCACTTGAGAGTGCTGCCTTCGCCGCCGCAACGGAAGTTTCGTTACTCTTATGCGTCGTCACCATGATCAGTGCGCTGCCGTCTTCCAGTTCCTTTTGGTTCACCGTCGCAAAGCTAATATGATGCTCGGCTAGAATATTGGAAATCTTAGCCAAGACGCCCTCTTGATCCTTTACGTGAATACGAAGGTAGTAACGCCCCTTAAGATCACTCGGAGCCGCTAGTTCAAGTCCGGCCGCGAGCTCATTATAGATTTTCTCGTCTTCTTCGGAAATCACTGGTGCGGGGGCACCTTGTAGCATGAAGACCGCATCGGCGATATCGCTGATAACCGAACTGGAAGTCGCATCCTGCCCTGCCCCCCGGCCAATCAAAACCGTTGTACCCACAACATCACCGGTAACGCTGACGCCGTTATATACTTCATCGACTCCGGCGATCACTTCCTTCTTGGAGATAAGTGCAGGATGCAAGCGGACGGAAAGTTTATCGGCAACAAAGTCGCGGGCGATGACGGCGAGAAGTTTGATTTTATAACCCAACTGCCCCGCGATCGCGATATCTTCACCCGTGATCTCGCGAATGCCCTCGCAAATAATCTCGTCAAGTTTCACCCATTTACCGTGAGCGAGATAGGCAAGAATCACCGCCTTGTGGGCCGCATCGATTCCGTCGAGGTCGAGTGCTTCATCAGCCTCAACATAGCCAAGTTTACGAGCGTCCCCGAGCGTCTCCTCGAAACTCAAACCTTCACGCTCCATCCGTGTGAGGATATAATTTGAGGTGCCGTTCAGGATGCCAAAGATCAGCTTAAAACGATTGGCTACCAGTGCTTCACGGATGGTCTTAATAATCGGGATACCTCCCGCAACAGAAGCTTCGTAGAAATAATGCCCGCCATTTTTACGGGCGATTTCAAAGAGCTCTTCACCGTGTTCGCAGATCAGTGCTTTGTTAGCGGTAACAACAATCTTTCCCTGCTGGAGCGCACGACGGGTATGCTCCAGCGCTTCTCCCGTCCCACCCATCAACTCGCAGACGATGTCGATTTCGGGATTATCTACCACGCGAGCGGGATCATCCGAATAACGCTCGGAGGGAACATCCACATCGCGCTTTCGAGAAAGATTCTTCACCACTACTTCCGTAATATCGAGTTGCGCTCCGAGACGGAGTTCCAGCGCCTGCCGATTGTTCTCAATATTTTTCCAGACTCCCTGCCCGACGACGCCGAAACCAAGGAGACCGATACGAATGATACGTTTTTTAGGCATGCAAAAAAGGAGCTATATAGATGAGGAGTAAAAAGCCAGTATCTGGAGAAATACACGGGGTCCGCCCTGAATACTCACCGGAAAATCAACCTCCACAGCCAATATGAGACCCCGAAAGTTTCAAGGACAGACTTCGACGAGCGTGGTGAAATCTGCACTCGGCTCGATTCAAACAAAGCTATCAGACTCAACGCATTGAAGCGAAACGCTGCCCCAGCAATTCCTTGGGCGATAGATCCGGGGCTTTTCTCCGAGCTTCCTGCACCCAGGCGTTTTCCAGTTCATTCTTCGTCGGGCGTCGAGTCTCCAGATAAACCCCGAACTTCCCGGGCGCCGCTTCTTCGGCGAGGGCCATCGCTTCTGTAGTCGATTCCATATCACGACTGGATTCATCAACGAGATCGAAGGCGCCGCCTTTCCGAGGATTGCCCGAATCAAACGCACCAGGGTAAAACATCGTGCACTCCGAGAGGGTTTCGACGACGGCAAAGCCAGGGTGCAGAATGGCCCGCTCGAACATTTCGTTCATATGCTTCACTTGGGTCGCATGCGTGCGGGCAATGAAAGTGGCACCACTGGCGATGAGTTGAGACATGGGGTTAATCGGCCGGTCGATCGCACCACGCGGGTCAGTCTTTGATTTGTGGCCCATGGGAGTGGTTGGGCTCGTCTGGTTCTTGGTCAAACCGTAGACGAAGTTGTCCATGATGACATAGGAGAGGTTGACGTTTTTGCGCGCGGCATGGTTGAGGTGATTTCCCCCAATGGAGTAGCCATCACCATCACCTCCGAAAACAAAGACATGAAGATCCGGCCGCGAGAGCGAGATACCTGTGGCGAGCGGAACAGCACGCCCGTGAATATAGTGAATGCCGTGACTATTTACGAAGTAAGGAAAGCGAGAGGAACAACCGATCCCCGCAACACAGACAATCTTTTCATGAGGTATCTGGAGTTTTTGAATAACATTGAAAAAAGAAGCGAGCACAGCGAAGTCACCACAACCCGGACACCAAGTGGGATGATCCGCCTTGAGTTGCTTCTTCGTCAGCTTTTCGTCGGGAGCAGTAGAGGACATAAGATTAAGCAAGTGTGGGTTAGGTTTTGGCTTGAGTAGCCATCGTCTGGTTGGCGAATGCGACAAGCTCTCGAACATGAAAGGAAATTCCCTGAACTTTATTGACCGACCGAATACGCGGATCGCAGGTGACCGCCCGCAAAAGCGTAGCGAGTTGCCCCATCCCGTAGACACCGGAGTCATTCAGCTCAGGCACGATGACATGGGTGAAGTTTTTGAAAACAGTTCCTAGGTCGTTACGTAGTGGGTGGATATGCCGAAGGTGGAGCGCGCTGACTTTATGTCCAGCTTGGCAAAGTTGCTCCGAGGCCTCTCTGATCGGACCATAAGTGGATCCCCAACCGACGAAGAGAATGTCGCCCGCATCGTCGCCGTAGAATTCGGGCGAAGGTAATAATGCAGCCAACTGCGTGAGTTTGTTACGCCGCTTGGCCGTCATCTTTTCGTGATTGAGCGGATTCCCGGACGGATGCCCCCACTCGTCGTGCTCGAGGCCAGTGACGACAGGGTATTTCCCCTCTGAAGAACGGGCACCTGGCGGGGCATGGCGAGTAATCTGATCAAATGGGTAAGGTTTAAAGTCTGCTTCCCGTTCTGAGAGGTCGAGCTGAGGTTCGATCCAGTGTTTCTCCAGATCGGGCTCGGTGAATGCCTCGATGCGAGTGGCCAGCGCTTGGTCTGAAAGAACAATCACAGGAGTCGAATATTCGCGGGCTAATCGGCACGCTTCGAGCGCGGTGTAGAAGCAGTCTTCCACATCGCATGGGGCGAGGACAACCCTTGGCGCGTCACCATGGGAGCCGTAGATCGCTTGCATGAGATCCGACTGCTCCACAGAAGTAGGGAGACCAGTGGAGGGACCCCCACGCTGAATATTGACAACAATGAGTGGAAGCTCCGCCATGGCGGCATAGCCGATGGCTTCTGATTTCAGGGAAAGCCCTGGACCGGATGAACCGGTAATGGCGAGATGCCCGGCGTAGGAAGCTCCGATTGCAAAGGAGACGGCGGCCAACTCGTCTTCACACTGAATAAACATGCCGCCATATTTCGGGAGTTCGGAACGAAGCTGTTCTAGGATCGTCGTCCAAGGCGTAATTGGATAACCCGCTCCGAAGCGACATCCGCCCGCGATCAGCCCCAAAGCAAGCATCGTATTCCCATCGGCGGAGATACGCTTCTCTCCCTTGTTTTCGCCGATGGCCATGGACATGTGCTTGATGTCCTGCACAGGCCACGCGTATCCGGCATCAAAGGCGAGCATGGCATTACGAAGCACATCCTCAGGTTTTTTACCAAATTTCCGGGTAATTATACCTGTGATTTTGTCACGATTGAGATGGTAAACGCCACAAAGCATGCCGAGAACAAACATATTTTTTCCACGGTCTTTGGCAGATCCACCAAGTGCCTCGATCGTCGCTGAGGTAAAAGGAACGCCGACATGAATAATGCCACGCTCTTCTTTGATCTGCTCGATGGTGTCGCTGTCGTAAAAACAGATCCCGCCATCACACAACGATTCGAGATGTTGGTCGTAGGAGTCTTGGTAAAAAGCAACCAGGGTATCGGCTTCATCACCGGGATTCAAAACTTCGCCGGAGCCAAGGTGAACTTGATAAATCGACGGCCCTCCGGAGATCGTAGAGGGGATCGTCATGTACGTCATGACCTCCTGAGCAGTCGAACCGGCAAGCTGGGCAAGAAACACACCAATCGATTGGATGCCGTCCTGAGAATAACCTGCAAGGCGGATCACGGCATTTCTAAGCATGCCGGATGCTAAGGAATTAGTGGAGGCAGACATAACGTAGCTAACCACTTCCATTTGTAACAGAAATCAGGGAACGCGGAAAGCAAATTACCAATCGCTTCCACCCCATGGATGACGCCAAACGAAGGGCTTCGCTCAGTCGATCAGCTGCCTATTTCTTAAAGGAATTCTCTTTACCCTGAAACATTCGGGCAATGTTCGAACGGTGACGAACAACAATGAGCACACCCAGTACCAACCCGAGCGTGAAACGCGGATCGCCAGTCGGGTAGAGAACGTAAGCCGCTACCGGCAAACTAACCGCAAAGAGAATCGAAGCCAGCGCGACAATTCGGGTGGTAAAGAAGCAAATCGCCCAAACAGCCAAACCAACCACTAAAACGACTGGCATGATTGCGAGTAATCCGCCCATCGTCGTCGCGACACCTTTACCACCGCGGAATTTAAGAAACACCGAAAAGCTATGCCCAATGATCGCGGCAATCAGACCAATAATCCCCAGTCGAATCTCTCCGAGAAACAACAGTGGCCAGCCAGCCGCAACAAAACCTTTTAAGGCATCCAGCGCGAAAACAGCATTGCCGTATTTCGCCCCGAGGGTGCGCTTCACATTCGTGGCTCCTGGATTTCCACTCCCCTCTTTAAAAATATCAACGCCCTGACTTTTTGCGATAAGCACCGCAAAACTGATCGCACCCAACAAATAGCCGAGAACGGAAGCGAGGAGGATATTTAACAGAGTCATGAGATATCTGAGAGGATGACACTGAAGTGTCACACCTGCGATTCAATATCTACAGCTTGATAACGCGATACTTTTCAATCGCAGGATTATCGGTGATCTTCTTCGCTGCGACCTCGGAAGGCACGCTATCGAGTTCAAAAACGGAGACAGCAAAACCTTCGCCCTTGTCGCGACTAAGCGACATGTTAGCGATATTCACCTTATCCTCACCGAGTGTCATGCCGATAAAGCCAACGATACCAGGTACGTCTTTGTTCTTCAGCACGAGCAGTGTTGCGTCGGTATTTACCTCTACGCCGTGCCCATCGATCGTGACGATACGTGGGTGTTGGTTTTTGCCGACAAGCGTGCCACCGATCGTGCGGGTCTTGCCGCCCTTGCAGCTGACTTCGACTTCAACGAGTTCGGTAAATTCAGCGTGAGTGGATGATTTAACCTCCTCGGTCACGATGCCAAGTCGCTCGATCTTTTTCGGCGCGTTGACGTCGTTTACATTCTCAGAGATCTCGCGCAAATAGCCCCGCTGAATCGCGTAGGTAAGTGGTAATGTGTCGAGCTCGATAATTTTACCGAAGTAACGAATCGTGATCTTCTCTACACCTTCGGGAGCAAGTTGCTGCGAGAAAGTGCCAAGCTTTTCGCCGAGTACCATATAAGGGGCGAGTTGTTGGAGTATCTTTGGATCGAGCGATGGCATATTAAGCGCGTTACGCACCATCTCACCCTTGAGTGCCTCGATCATTTGTCGAGCTACATCGATGCCGACATTTTCCTGCGCTTCCTGAGTGGACGCACCCAAGTGCGGAGTCAGTACAAGGTTCTCGATCTGACGGAGCGGGCTATCCTCTGCTGGCGGCTCGTCTTCGTAAACATCGAGCCCGGCCGCGGCGACCTTACCTGAGTTAAGTGCTTCGATCAGAGCTGCTTCGTCGATAATACCACCACGCGCACAGTTGAAGACGCGAACGCCATCTTTCATACGGCCAAACGCATCGGCATTCAGCATGTGCTTCGTATCCGTAGTTAGGGGCATGTGGACGGTAATGTAGTCGGCATTCTCGATCACTTCGTCGAGGCTGGACTGCTTTACGCCCAGTGTCTTGGCCCGAGACTCCGTCAAATACGGGTCATAACCTAACACGTTCATGTTGAAAGCTTGCGCGCGCTTGGCGACTTCCGCACCGATGCGCCCCATTCCGAGGATACCGAGAGTCTTTTCACTCAATTCGGAACCGGTAAATTTCTTACGATCCCAGCGCCCGGCACGCATGCCTGCACAGGCTTGAACGATCGGGCGTGTGCCACAAAGCATGTGGGTAAAGGTCAACTCGGCGGTCGCGAGCGTGTTACCAGTCGGCGTATTCATGACGATGACCCCACGATCCGTGGAAGCTTCGATATCGATATTATCGACCCCGACGCCAGCCCGACCGACGACTTTTAGCTTCGGCGCGGCAGCGATCACTTCGGCTGTGATCCGAGTGTCGGAACGAACGGCAATGGCATCGACGTCCTTGACGAGTTCGAGGAGCTGCTCAGGAGAGGAGCCATAAGCTTCAATAACTTCAAAACCGGCTTCGGCTCTGAACAAATCAACACCAATGGGCGAAATGCGGTCTGCGACTAGTATCTTCATAGGAAAAGCGGTGGAGTAAATTTCCCCCGCGGCGAATTGCAACGAAAACCGAAAGTTCTGCGACAATGCCTATATTCGTCGCACAGAGTAGAGGCCTCCGCCAAAATACTCCTCGCTCAGGTTCTTATACCGTCTTTGAGTAGCGGCCTTCCGCGGCAGGCTCTAAGTAGGCATCGAAGCACATGGCCAAATTCCGCACGAAGAGACGCCCTCTCTCGGTCACGGCAAAGCCTTTATCCGTCCAAACAATCAAACCATCCTCGGCGGGTCCTTCCAGTTGCTGAATTGCATCGGCAAAATATTCGCGGAAATCGAGATCCCATTTTTCGGACATTGCCCCGAAATCAAGCGAAAGGTCGCACATCAAGCGCATGATAATGTCACCCCTAAGGATATCATCCTCCGTAAACTCATAACCCTTCGAAATCGGCAACCGGCCAGCAGCCAGGCATGCACGGTAACTCTCAAGGTCTTTGACATTTTGACGAAACCCCGTAGCTCCCTGCGATATACTGGAGATACCAAAACCACAAATCTCGACACCCGCGCGTGTGCTATAGCCCTGAAAGTTACGCTGTAGGGATTGCTCCCTTTGAGCTTTCACCAGTTCGTCGTCAGGAAGTGCAAAATGGTCCATCCCGATGTAAACGTAGCCCTCGGTCGTGAGACGCTCGATGCAAAGCCGTAGCAGTTCCAACTTCGTCTCGGCAGAAGGTAAACCATGGCGCTCAAGTAATTTCTGAGCCGGCTTCATCCACGGCACATGGGCATAGTTGAAAATGGCGAATCGATCCGGCTTAAGCTCAAGCACTTGATCGAGGGTTTCAGAAAAAGTCGCCGGGGATTGCATCGGCAGTCCGTAGATCAGATCCAGATTGACGGATTCGAAGCCATTGGCCCGCAACGTCGCCATCGCCTCAACGTTCATCGACTGCGGTTGGACACGATGAATTGCCTTCTGCACATCGGCATTACAATCCTGCACTCCAAAAGAGGCACGCGTCACCCCCATCCGAGCAAATGCTTCAACGTGCTCGGGCGATAATCGGCGCGGATCCAGCTCGACGGATTTTTCCGCATCGTCTGTAAAAGTAAAGTGCCGGTCGATCATCGCTGCGAGGCGATCGATTTGTTCCGGCTTAAAAAAATTGGGGGTACCCCCTCCGAAATGAAGCTGCGCAGCGCGGCGATCCGGACTGAGGTCTCGGGCAAACAGCTCCAGCTCCTGCTCCAGTAAATCAAGGTAGTCATTCCCCCGATCATGATCGAGTGTCGTAATGGTGTGACATCCACAGAACCAGCAAAGAGTTTCACAAAACGGAAGGTGAAAATAGAGCGACAGCGGCGCATCGCCCTCCTTCACCGAACGCAGTAATGGTAAAGGATCGGAATATTCGCGGAAGTGATTCGCCGGAGGATAGCTGGTGTAGCGGGGGCCTGGGCGATTATACTTTTCGATAAGTTGAAGATCTGCTGCCGAAATTTGCATGAGCGCACAAAATTAGACTCTATACAAAGGGAAGTAAAAACCATTCTTCGTGAGAAGTGTGACGTCACGTTGCCGTGCTGATAAATTCGACCTAAGTTATTAGCATGAAAGCATCTATATTTTTATCTTTTTTTCTCTTAGTGACACTTTTAGCCGCAGAGATGAACCCGAATAATTCTGTCCGTGACTTCTGGTTTAACGGCGCAGAAATCAATCGGTACGATCTAACACAGGCCCGCTATGGTAAGCTACATTCCGGACATGCAGAATTCATCTTTGTGACGGAGCCATTCCTGATTCAAGAGCAGGTAAAACACGAACGCGGCCCGGGCAACTCGACTGACGTGCTTAAACTCAACGCACTTCGCACCTTCAATACCGGAATCTACAGCTACCGCACAATGACCAGTACCTTTCGTCCGATTGATCTGGAATCATACCCACACGCGCTGAAAACCACGACTTCCGTCCAAGATTGGTGCGGACAAGCCTTTCAACAAATTAACCGCAGGGAAAATGGCTGGCGCGCAGAAGTGCGCTCTTATTTCCAGAATGAGGGAGACCAGACGATCGAAATCAATGATGTCTGGCTTGAAGATGAGCTCTGGCTACTCATTCGACTCGATCCCGACAAACTTCCCATCGGGCAATTTCAAGCACTCCCCGGAAGCCTCTATCTGCGTTTCGCGCACAAGCCCCATAAATCAGAGGTCGCCGTCGGGGCGCTGTCGTCGGACAAATCAGAACGCCGCTATACAATAACCTATCCCGCTCTCAAGCGAGAGCTACGCATCTATTTTGGCGCACAATTCCCCCATATCATACGCCGCTGGGAGGAAACCGATGCACAGGGCACGACCACGGCAATCCTGAAAAATAGAATTATGAACAGCTACTACTGGTCCGAAAACAGACCCAGCGATAATAAGAAGCGCCTGCAGCTTGGCTTGGAACCAATCGCCGATTAAGCGCGACTTACTCCTCAATCGCTGCGCGACGAAACTGAGTATAGCCGTTTTTGAGTGAACCGTAAGGGTCGATCGCACTGCCCTTGAGTTCCTTATAGCGCTCAATCAAAGTAGGACTGGCCGCAATAAATTCAGAACCGAAGAGTGCGGCCCGCCATTCCCAATCCCAATCATCGATCAGGCTGAAGGGTTCTTTTAGTGGGTTAACTGCACGATCTCCAATCAAGCCACCGAGATCACGCAAGCTAGATGGTCCGAGTAATGGCAATATTAGATATGGACCCTCTCCGACACCCCAAGCTCCGAGTGCCTGACCAACATCTTCCGAAGCAATCGGCTCAAATCCGGCGACCGAATCGGCAGGTGTAAAAATACCCGCGATACCAACCGTGGTATTGATCGCAAAACGGCCCGTTTCCACCCAAGCGCCCTTGAGGCGACCTTGCAAAAGATTCCCAGCCAGACGGATCGGATAATTCAAATTTCGAAAGAAGTTACTCGCGCCTTCTTCAATCGGATCGGGAGTAATTGCAGTGTAGCCTGCCGCCACGGGATCAACGACATTGAGGTAAACAAAGTCATTAAACGCGAAAGTAAAACGGTTAATCGACTCCAGTGGATCACTTATACCCTCTCCATTGGAGACTTCCTCGCCGTAGAGCTCTTCTTCGCTCAAAAAGTCGCTCTGGGCAAAAAGCGTACTACCAGAAGTGAGTGCCCCTAAAAATAATAAGAGCGTAGCGGTTTTATAATTCAATGTTCTCATCTAAATCTTCCTTTTTGAGTAATTCTTCGAGTTTCGCTATCAGTTCCGCGCCACTTCCTTTACGAAAATGATCATCCAATTGTTGTCGGTAATTCGAGACCACACTAATATCTTCCGCAACGATATCATAAATCTGCCATCCTGATTGCATCAGCCCCAGACGATACATCACGTTAAAAGTTTTATCTCCGGCAACGACGACGGAAGGGATTTCCAAGCGTTTATCCGAGACCTTAACCGTCTCGCCAAAGGTCACCTCTGGTCGATTTTTATCGTCCAACCCCTTTATGTAGGCTTTGACAATAAGTTGCTTCACCAAATCAGCCACCCTGACTTGCTCATCCTCATCAAGGAGCTTCCAGTTGCGTCCAATCGAGCGGCGGATGATTACGTTTAGATCGTAACTTGATTCAAGCACGGCGCGTACCTTCACCTGCTTTTCTTCCGACGATGCCTCAACGCAGCAGCTTCCATAGACGGCATCCAAAGCCGCATCGACAGTACTGCTGAGTTTCTCAGCCTGAGTGGTTTCACCCGAAAGGCTAGTCCACGCACCCGCGAGGACAAAAAGGGAAATTGCACGAAAATAGTTCATTACTGGCCTAGGCATAGGAACTTATTCTTTCTCGTCAATCCCTCCGAGGGCAAAACGACTGATCAAACTTTCAATGTCCATAGCTGATTCTGTATCCACAATCATATCACCTGACTCCAGAGCAAATCCTGAGCCACCGGGCGAAAGATCGATATAGCGATCGCCAATAAGCCCCGCCGTCTTAACCGAAGCGATCGTATCGTCGTCCAACTCGATATGATTCGGTAGCTCCAGCGTAACAATGGAAAAGAAATCTCCATTTAAGACAACGTCCTTGACCGTGCCGATCTTCACACCCGCGATCTCCACCCGACTACCGGGATTCACTCCGCTTGTGCTGCTGAAGCGTGCTTGCAATTCGTAGCTATCGCTCCCGAAAAACCGGGCACTTCCCACTTGAATCGCGAGGTAGAGCACCGCCGCAATCCCAGCGAGCACGAAACACCCGACAATAAATTCTATTTTTCGATTATTCATATGCTAATTCCTTAACTTGAAAGTTCCTTTTCCCTTCCGTAATTTGCCTTATTTAAAAATCCCGCTAGCGCCGAGGTGACATCGTCATTCAGTTCCTCCGGCTTCCCGAAAAAGCGGATCTTCCCGCCGTCAAGCCAAGCCACCCGGTCACTGATCTCAAAAACCTCGGGAATGTCGTGGCTTACCAGCAAGGCCGTAAATCCAAAACGCTCCCGATAGTCCGCGATCATTTCAAAGACGCTAAACTTGCGTTCGGGATCGAGTCCCGTCGTCGGCTCATCAAAAAGCACCACTTGAGGATCGGTGATCAAGGCTCGGGCCAGTGCCACGCGCTTCTTCATCCCACCTGAGAGCTCACCGGGGTAGCGCCCCGAGGCATCTCCCAATTCCAAATCCTTGAGCATCGTGGCCACCCGATCACGAATCTCGCCCCGCTTCAAGCGAGACGCTTCGAGCAGTGGCAGAGCCACATTTTCCGCCGCCGTGAGCGAATCGAACAACGCATTGTTCTGGAACATATAGCTAAAGGAAACACCGTCCTGCTCACCCGAACCGCGTCGACTCCGCTCAATCGACTTACCATCCAATTCGATCTGGCCCGCATCAGGCATCAACAAATTCGCGATACATTTCAGCAACACCGACTTTCCGATTCCACTCTTGCCAATAATTGTCGTCACCGAGGCCCGATCCACATCCAGATCGATACCGTCCAATACCCGGTTCTCACCAAAGTGCTTCTTTAGACCACGGATTTTTAGAAATGCATCGTCCATCACAGCAGAAAAGAAGTTATTAGATAGTCAGCCGCCAATACGCTGACACTCGACCAAACCACCGCTCGTGTCGCCGACTCGCTCACGCCACGAACTCCGGGGAACGACGCTTTGCGGTGGGTATTAAATCCACGATAGGCGCAAATCGAGATCGTAAGGAGGCCAAACACCAGCGCTTTAATGAAACCGCCACGCACATCGCCCCAAGTCACACTCTCGTAAACACGATTCCAATAGACACCCGAATCCACATTCAAAAGTACCGAGCCAGTCAAATAGCCA
>Ga0316201_10001608_pt1 | contig 15362 bp, 12 predicted proteins | sample CS6wburrow_MG_FD_204516 | JGI IMG/M metagenome (GOLD analysis project Ga0316201, IMG submission 204516) | Coastal sediment microbial communities from Delaware Bay, Delaware, United States - CS-6 worm burrow | ecosystem: Environmental > Aquatic > Marine > Coastal > Sediment | place: USA... | reverse complement strand
CACAAAGCACTTCACTATTACCATCAAGATCATGAATATCTTCCACCTGAGCCAGACAACTATCCAATGTAATCGTGTGAGGCTCATTCTCAGCAGTGACATAAATCCGATTAGTCACACTACCCGGTTCTGTCATTGATTTCACACGGGCAACTAACTCTAAGCGAAACTCCTTCCATTGTTGAACAGAATAAGCCGATTCACCAGTCCAATTCCAACGTAATAGTGTTTGGCCGGTGCCATTATAATTCTCCACTTTCTTAAACTGTGGTTCTGGCGCACCTGATGGCTTTCTGATGATACTCCAGTCTTCAAATTCCAAATCAGGATTCAACAGATCAAAAATGCTGGGATTAAGCAGTAGCCCATTTTCACGATTATTCAATTTGATCTCGTATGTGACAGGATCACCCGGGGTAATCGTAGAGGCACTTGTGACGGTTTTAATCAACTCTGGGCCCGCTGTCGCATACACAATATTCGTTCGCTTAGTACTATCTTGAATATCGCTGTCACCCTCGTAAGTGTATTCAGCGATAGCCGTGTTTTCAATCTGATCACCAACCTGAACAGGATTACCCTGACGATCTGTTGACAAGACGCTGGCCGAGAAACCATTCATCTTCACTTTACTGTAGCTGGAACGGAAACCCACAGGCAATTCATCTAATACCCAACGCAATTCGCTGATGTATTCATCCGCTCCTAATGCCAAGCTCGACACGTCAACAGATTGTCGAGGGGGAGTAGCAAACGGATTACCAGGAACCGCGATCCATTCAGCATTCCTGAGATTCGTTTTATAATCGATGCTAACTGGAATACTACCGGCCTCTTGGTTATTTTCCCCAGCACGCAAACTCGTCACCACCATTTGACTGGGTATGGTATCTGTGATAACCACATTTTGTAGCGGTACATTACCGTCATTTTTGATAGTGAAACCATAGTCTATGTTTCCTTCAGAAATAACCGTCTTAGGGCCTTGTTTCCAAACCGTCAATTTAGCCGTACCTGCACCGATTCCGGCACCAAATGTAGCCCCTGCATTAGCACTGTCCGTTTTGATTTCAGACTCGCCCACTGGCGTTCCATTAACCAACACCTCATTAATGATTTCACTGCCACTGGCAAAATGTTCTGACCGATATTTCACCTTGACCTGAGGCTCAAAACAATCACCGACAGCCAGCGTTTCTCCCGTTCCTCCCCAAGTAATGGTTTGATTATCAGGATCATAAACACCCTTGTTTGTTGCAGAAATAAATTCTGCATTAGGCGGTAATGTGTCAACCAAGGTGACATTTTGCCAATCCAGTCGGCCGTTTGCATTTTCACTACACAGTTTAATCTGGTAGGTCATCTCCTGATCAAGAGTTGCTTTGCTGTTTGAAAGTGTCTTAGTCAACGTGACCACACTTTCAGCCTCCACTGTTACCGTTATAGGAACAGTCTGAACGGAATCAGCATTACTAGCATCAATCTCAAACTCAGTGGTAATCTCTGTACCATTTGGGGTTTGCCCGTTAACGCTTTCAACCTCAAGCGTGATTTCGCCAGTTGAACCAGCCGGAAGTCCAAGCCCAAGCGCCTCATTATTTGGGTCAATCGGATTCATAAACAACCATGTTATAGACTCTTCAACAGGATCATAGATGGCCTCGGTCACATGAGCACTCTTTGTCAGGGCTACTGCGGATAATGCGCTGTTTAATGCTGACGGAAAATTACCGGTTACCTGAACATTTTCACAATGTTCAGTCGTACTTGCACAGCGATAGCTAAGTATGTACTTCAACTTATCTCCCGCTTTCACGGTCGTGGGCCCCGTAAGGGTTTGCACAATCTTCAATTCTGGCTTGGCATAAGCGTTGGCCATCATGCCTAACACCATCACTACCCCCACCAGAAAGGGATATGAGTTTGTGCTTCGTCGAAGAAGCAAAAGGATATTTTTCATTTTTTCCTCCATTAATAAATAAATGGAAAAGTGAGTGAGCTTGTCATTGTCAATCAAGTTGCCTCTCAAGATAAAAGCGATTCGCATCTATTTAAATTGTTCAGAAAACTTTCAAAAACCATTTCGTTAAACCCAACATTTAACGGTTTTTAATTTAAAAAATCATTATCTAACAAATATTCAATAACAAACCAATCTAATCTTCTAAAAAATTGAGCGACAAGACAATGTAGATAACTCAAAAGCCTCATAGTTATCATTAGATTTGATAACGATTTAATCTCAAACAAATCAAGTCATTCAAATCTAAATCAACTACATAATGTCTATGTCAAGTGTCACTGATAAACCAGTCACCACTCAACAACTACCCTATTTTTTTATTTAAAATAGGATTGACTTCAAGACACAAAAAATCAATACCCTTGTTGAAATATTGATTTTACCTGTCCAATGGTTATTTTGTGTTGTGAAGTTTATGGAATTTAAATTCCATATCAGATAAACACCATCATGATATAGAACTGTTTTAAATTAATTCAATCAATAAATAGGCAACACTATCAGAGTGTTTTTTATGCCATAGAGATACAGCAAAATAAATATGCAAAATTCATTCCATTAAATGACCATAAAGATTTGTTTTTTAATAAGATTATATATTTTAATGATAAGATTAAATACGTTTTTCAAATGAAAGTCAAAAAAAGGATTTTGCCTTAAAGCAGTATTTGAATTTATAAAAAATAAAACAGAACTGTCTTTCAATTTTAAGTCGCAAATTGCGATTAATATTTTGCAATATGCGAATAATACATTTCGGTAATGATGATTGATGGTCAATAATTATGAAAAATGAACAAATAGTGTTCAAATCACTTTTAATCAGATATTGTTTTTTAAAATTTATCTACTCCACTTTGATTATATATTTTGGATATGCTTGATTTATTAAGATAAAAAAATAACGCAAGAGGCGCAAAAGACGCAAAAGGGCCTTTTTAGCGTCTTTAGCGTTTCTTTGCTTTTTCAATCGCGAAAGCGAAACAATCAGCATTCGACATTTTACCCGCATGAAATAGTCAAAAAAAGTTCAAAATAAACACCCGACCCCCACAACTCAATCACTATTCAGTACTAAAAAACGCATACTGTCCCACTTGACAGGTATTACCGCGTAATTGGGACAAAATGTGTTCGGGTGCTGGAATCTGGGGCTGAGTTTTCTTGAGTAAAGTATGCAAGCCGGTAGCCGGTTTTTCGCATAACACCGCGACTAAATCATCACCTCCAAACGGTGGCATGACAACTATTCTGGGCGGAATATAAGGAAAATGGGGCACATTGAGTGGATTGCCATATTCCGTTATCGGATATAAGAATTGGAGTTCCCCATTTCCAGCGAGATTAAATAAAGTCAGTGCTTTTAAGCCTTCCCGTCTGTCACCAATGCTAAAATGTAATTGTTCCCCGGCCTGATGTAATTCATCTCCTTCACGCAAACTGATCTGAATGGGATTAAGACGCATATCAAACCTGCTTTCCAATACTTTTAATAGGTGTTCTTTATTGATCAAACCTTGCCAGGCCGATTTAAAGGCAAAACTGGGCAAAGTAGTGACTTTATCGCCCGTGTTGTTAAAGACATCAATGTACTCACCGTTACCCACAAAACGTAAATCAAAAGTGTGATCAGCATTAACAAAATGGACTGCTTTTAAACCACGGGGTGCAAAAGTATTTTCAACAACAATAGCCACCTTGTCAATGTTGGGACGTAAAGGCGATAATTGAGACGGTAGCTTAATGACAGATTGCTCGTCAGCACGCGGTAGCAATTTGGGTTCTTGCAAATTATTCATTTTGTCTCTGACTTTTTCTTTTAAAAAACGGGCTAATTCGCTACGTTCTAAAAACCCGTTCTGATTGCCATCGGCTTCACCACTGATGGCTTTAGCAAAAAACCAACTTAAAGCACCATGTTGTTTGTTGTTGAATGTCGTTTCAGCCACTGTTAAGCTATCAGTGTGGACAGCGGTAATCAGCGTCACATGGGACAAATGTTTGTGACTTTCATCGCCTTGTGTAGGCAATATAGGGAGCGATGGAGGTGCAAACGGCTCAATCTGCCAAAACCCCCCGCCATTACGAAACCGTCCAGAAGGCCTTTTCATAGAACGCACCATGCCACTGGAATGACAAGCATCCACGAGAAAAAGAATCTGATAAGCACGGGCAGATTCAAACATCCCATACAATTCATCGTCAGTAATGCGCCCTTGGGTAGGTTGCCGGGGGTTAAAATCGTGAAAGTTCAAGGTTTCATCTTTGCCATCTTTTTCATCAACTGGCGCAGTGTCCGATTGCTGCCCACCGTGTCCAGAAAAACTCAATATCAAGGTATCTCCCGGCTCTGCTTGTTTTAGCATGTCTTGCCAAGCTTCAACAAAAGCGGCACGAGTCGCTTTAACATCCAATAAAACACGTTTATCCGGCACATTCACTTCGGCCTCGCGCAAAGTATCTCGCAGCAAACGAGCATCATTAAGCGCCCCAGCCAAGTGTGTCAAATAGAAACCATCAGCATGTCGATATTGATTGACACCCACAACTAAAGCATGTTGATGTGTGACTCTTTTTAAACCACGAAAACTCATCCCCTCATCGCCGGCAAGCTTTTGTGCAAAGCATAATAAACAAAGTGTATAAATAACGGATTTAGAAAGCTTCTGTCTTTTCATAGGGGACTCCATTTTAAAATATTGATTATAACTTGTTGAAAAATATATTAATTTTAAGATATGCGGTAATGAGGTAATGTGGGTGAGATGATAGAACGTTGATTCGGCTTCTTATCAGGACTGATTTTTTTTAAAGTTAATCATGATTATCATTTTTTGTAGGGTGGGTAACGGGTTTTTGTTGCCCACCATTCCCCTCTTATGCTGCAAATTTCGTATAGTGTCGCACTTCAGGCGGACGAAAACCCAACACAATATGCTCTTTAGCAATACCCGCGTCAACTAATTCAGTGGCGATACCGTCTTCAGTATTATCGCAATGAATCCAGATTTTGTTATCCAGAAAGCCGACATGAATAATGGTATGGTGGATATATTTGTCACCTTGCCATCCGGCTTCTAAAAGTGCATAGTTCCCATGTTCATCGTCATAAGTGACATAAGAATGTATATCGCCATCAAAAGGTTCGTATTGGGCATATTCGTTGATAATCTGCTTAATCAAAGACGCAAAGTTGGCTTGGGTATCCATTGAATTATCACCTCATTTTTTATATCAAACACAAGCAAACGTAGAGTTTGTTTCACTAACAAAATTTGACCGATTTCTTTTTGAAATAGGTTTTCATAGACTTTCGTACTGATGGCAAGATATCAATCATATTCTGATTCTACTGTCTCAAGAACATGTTGATATAAGACATACTGTCCTAATGCTTGTTCTAAATCCTTAACATCAGATTTGCCAGTAAAACTTTTAATTTCAATAATAATTTTCTCTTGTCCTCTATTAGCTCGAATCGCAACCAAATCAGGATAGAGCCGCTTTTCTCCAATCATTAGCTTATATTGCTCATTCGTAATAGTCCAACCCTCTTTGATGAGGGCATTTTTGACCGTATCGTGATAAATATCTTTTGCGGGCATATTAAAAACGGGTGTGTCATAAATGGTGGATAACAACGTTTGCCTACACGACTTGGCTGTGTTCTGTTCAATGTTTTTAGCAGCTATGGTTAATCAAGCCATCTTGGTTTTTCCCTGACGGGGAAAGTTCTATCTATAGATTGCTTTGCGTCATAGTTATCATAACGATTCATTTCAGGTTTTTCCCAGTCTTCGGCAAAAGTTGATAAACGGGCCCGCAAATCGGCGGCTTGGCTTCTATCAATGTTTCGGGTTTGCAAGTTAATCGTATTGGGTTCAAGAAATGTGACAATCACATCAGTTGGTTCATACATTTTTAACGGCATTTCAGGCAATTCAACCCGCCCATTTTGATATCTGCCGTAAAGACTTCTAAGCATGAAGATTACCTCATTCAATTTTAGGGTTATTGTAGTCAAAAGCCAGTGTAGGGTGGGTACAAACCTACCCACACACAAGGGCTCAATCACTATTCATGACTAAAAAAAGCATAGAGCGCATTTCTAAAAAAAGGGTCATCAAGATAAATCTTGAAGGCCCGATTTTCGTTCAAATTTATTTTACGACGGCTGGAGTGCAAAATTTATTTTGCAAAGGCTGGAGTGCAAAATTTATTTTGCAAAGTCTGGAGTGCAAAATTTATTTTGCGACGGCCAAGATTAATAATGACCCTTTTTTTGGAAATGCGCCCAAAGCATACGACTGAAAAAAAAGGCGGGTTTAGCTTCGCTGACTTCGCTGTCGCTCTACCCACCCTACACTCGCAGTTGTTCTACATTTGCTCTAAGGTATTTCTGTCTTGTTGTCTTAAAAAACGCATAATTTCTTTTAAATCAACATAGATGAAATAAAAAATAGGCCTTTTATGGCGTAAAATGTCATCGTATTGTACCCACGCGATTGAGTGAGCTAAAAGCGATAATTTAATGACATGTTAATAGAGTAAACCGTTTCTTCAACATCATAAGCATCCAGATTCAGGATTTCATGATTTTGATCACTAATGAGACTATCACGGAAAACACCCCGGTTGGCTTCAAAATCGTACTTGAATCCTTGTAGTAAAATACTATAAGAGAGTCGTTCAGTAATTGCCTGAATCCAATTAACGCCAACTGTCACACCCATTGCATTGGCTACCACTTGTTCCTTCCTTGTGCGATTAAGCAGTTTCACGTCCGAACTGTCACCCTGGTGATGATCTCGGCTGCTTGTTATTTCACCATCTAGCAAGGCGGCAGCAACATTAAAAGCAAGCACACCTTTCCATAGGGGTAGATTATAACCGACACCCAGAAAAGGCCCTTTGGCAACGAAGTTGTTTTCTTTAAAGGCTTTACCCGCGTTTATGCCCTTGTTGTCTCGTTCTTGGTCCGTCCAATCGTAACTTGTGTCACCATATTTATAGCCGAAAGAAAGTGACCAATTTTGGGCAAATGAATAACCAATTGAGAGAGCAAAGTCTTGCCGTTCAAGTTCTGTATTCCGTGTGTAAGAAACTTCTGAAGTGCCCACTGGGAATGTGCCAGTGTCATCAATATCCGCCGTATCTGTTGTTTGGTAGTATGCATCGACTGCCCAATTGTCATAAACAACTGTTGCACCCAAGCCCAGAAAGGGAAGTTCTTTTTCCAATTTGATTTTGTTTTGGATAACAGAACTTTTTCCTTCACTACCGACTTCATAGTCATAGTACATCATGCCAGCCGTCACTCTGGGTAGCACCATCAAATCTTGTGCTGCCACCAAGGGTGAGATGAACTGTGAAGTCAAAACAATAAAAACAGAAAATAACGTGGTTAAGCAACCACTTTTTTGTTGTTTACTCATAAAAACTCCCTGAGTTGAGATAAATTTTTCCCGCATGTTTCATCTTGTCTAGTACAACGGATTAGCGAACAGAAGGTTCGTTGTTAATCCGTTGTACTAGCTAAAGAGACAATGCTATACGTCTGGTTGCACATTCTTTTTATGTACAATTTGACCACCTTCATAGCACCAAATTTCAATAGGCGTTATAACATCCCCATTTTCATCAAAATCAACGTTGCCAGATGCACCTTTGTAATTGATAGTGACTCCTGAATCTAGCATTTTCATGGCCCGTTTCAAGTTTTCCGAACCAGCTATCACCTTTTGCCCATCTGGATCATTGACACGGCGCAAATAATCGCGAATAGTAAAAGGTGTAATGGGTTTGCCAATAGCCTGAGCAGCATAGGCCGCCAGCCCGCTAACAACAACAGCATCATAAGTGTTGGGCATAAACGGTAAGGAAGGTACTCTACCATATTCAGCTTCATAACCTGCCTTGAAAATATCCAGAGACTCAGTCTGTTCAAAACTAGGTGCTGTACCACACATTCCTTCCAACTTATCGGCACCTACAGTTTCAATTATATCCTCTGATTTGCTTCCATCTACAAAAAGGAATTTATTGAAAAAATCATCCTGAATGGCTTGTTGTATATAAACATTTGATTGTTCTGAATAGCTCATTGCAACAAGGGCTTCTGTTTCACCAGTTATGGCATCATGCAATTTGGCAAGGTAAATTTCCTTAACTTTAATGTCATCTCCCTTTGTTTCATCGTGTGGTATTGCAGCAACGACTGTGCCACCCAGCACACTAAAACGTTCCTTAAAGACATTTTTTAAGCCTTTGCCGTAAGCATTATTAATGTATAACACGGAAAGATTTCGATATCCTTTCTCATAAGCAAAATCTGCCAAAACGACTCCCTGCAAAGCATCTGATGGCACAGTGCGAAACAAAAAATCTTGACCTTCATCAGCTACCAATTTAGTGATTTCAGGCGACGTAGAAGGGTAAGCAATTTGTAGCACTTGGTTAGGAATAGAAACCTGTTCCGCAACGGCAATTGTTGTACTACTTGCGGCTGCCCCGATAATCACATGAACTTGCCCAATTCCAATTAGTTCATGTGCGGCTTCCACTCCAGTGTCGGGGTGAGATTGACTATCGACTACAACCCATCCTACAAACAAACCTGCTTCTGTTAAATGTTTAGTAGCCAATAATGCTGATTGGTGAAGTGGTTTTCCAAATTCAGACAAAGTACCGGTAAAAGGAAAAATCCCCCCCATTTTGACTTCATAGGTAGGTGCCTGCTTCGGAACAGAAATATCCTCACTGTCGTCATTGCAAGCTCCCAATGCCACCATAAAAGATAGTATCATCAATAAATACAACGATTTACTCATATTACCTCCATAAGAAAAGTGAAACATAAATTAAAGACAATAAATCCAAAAGCTAAGTTGTTGATTGTTTAAATACTGTTATTTACTGACAAGGACAAGGATAGCATGTCGGAAAAAAACCACCAGTACAACAACGACATTGTTGCTGTTTTTTAGGTGTCTTAATACCCCCAAAAGAAAAATCTTCCCAATTAATTCCCTGATGCCAAGGTACTTGTCTTCCATAACTTTTTCTGTTTACGGTTGCATCTACTCGCATAAACATTCTTTCTATGCTTACACTTTTTCTTATCGCTTGTTTTAGGCCTTTAACTAAGGTTTTAGTATAGATGTTACTACCTATAATCGTTTCTTCATGAGGGTAAGCGATAAAAAAACCACTTTGATTTGAAAACGGTAATGGTTTTTTTGTCAAATTGTAGCAGAGGCTTTGCGCGTTCTCAAAATTATAAGGTTTCTCATAACAAGCATCTAAGATAATGATACTTTTACTGTTTGCAGTTGTCATTTCCTCTATAATTTGATTCACAGAAACAGCTTTATATTTCAAATGCCCTTCAGAACGAATGTAAAAATTATTAACCGGCACCAAAAAATGTTGTTTTTGCCCTTGTGCCCCATGCCCTGCAAAATAAAATAACCCTGTACTTTTTGGCACATTTTTTAATCTATTTGTAAATTCATAAATAGCACTTTCCATGGCGGCATAATCTAAATTCATTTTCTGGATCACATCAAAATCAAGTTGTTTCAAGACATTAATCATGTTTTGAGCATCATTAGCAATATCATGTGTAGGCTTTCCATAGCTATATTCACTATTACTTATTACCAATGCAATTTTACCCGTATCTGCATAAAGAGATTGGATACCCAAGCCAAATAGACACAGTGATAGAATGAAAAAAAAAGAACCACAATGTCTTAAAGATATTTTATTTTTCACTAGTCGCATGGTTACTTTGAAATAAAATGGTTTGTTTTTTCAGTAATAGGACTTACGCACCTGAGTTAGTTTAGTACAACGAATTTTATAGATAAACAAATAAAGATTTAAATAAACGGCTTATCAAACCGTCAATTTCCGTAATTTATTTGTGGTAATGCTTTATTCATTGAACTATAAAATTCGTTGTACTTATTGATTGTTGAGAACGTAAGTTCTAAGCCATTATGGCTCACGACATTTTCCACCAAAATAACAGAATTGTTTCAACGACGTTTGCAGCCAAGGCTCTTGCTTAGTTTCTCGCTTGACTAAATCGCGTACTTTACTAAATGCCTTGTCTATGCGCGTTGTCGATTGAACGTTGTTAAGCACATCAAGCAAATAATAAGTATATGCTCCGTGATTACCAGGCCCCGCATCTGATGCCGTTTGGCCTGGCGCAGTAGCAAAGGCAATTAACAAACTGCCTCTTTTTTTGACAGGTGGTGGCGTTTGTGCTAAACCGCGAGTAAGATTTTTACTTGAACCCGCATAAGGGTTATCACGGCAAGCATCTAGGGTAATGATATTCATACCGGCGTTAGCCACTTTCATCATGCCTGAAATTTCTTCATCTGCATGGACAGCATATTTTTCCAAATCCGCCTCGCTACGAATTTTGCCATTGTCGATGGGGAGCAGATAATTCTGTCCTTTTATCTGAGCACCATGCCCTGAAAAGTAGAATATCCCGACATCATCTAGTGAACTTGCTGATAAACGACTCTCAAAATCATGGATAGCACCCCTCATTGCTTGGAGATTTAAATCAGTTTTCAGCGTGACATTAAATCCCAGTTTTTCCAAAGTTTCAGCCACAGCAGAGGCATCGTTGATAGGATTTTTTAGCTGTTGGTATTCATAAGCACTGTTACCTATCACTAGCGCGTTTTGTGCAACGGGATAATCTTTAGCTTGTTCAGTAGACGTACCCATTATTTGCTGTGGTTGCTGCGGAATATCACTTGAGTCTTTTTTTATCGGTAAGAACTCACAACCGCCGACTAACAACACACACAAAAACGTCAGTATTTGTTTCATAATAAATACCTCCTGATTTAAGTGAAAAAACAACTGCTTACTAGCAATGCAATGACAACCTGATTTTTTTTCGTAAAAATACTACCTCCTTATTTCATACTTAAGCTTGGGCGAACACGCAGGTTCGCCCCTACAACCCGATACGAAATGGCATTGATACCATCGCCACCAATGTCAAGTTAACATGGTACATAAATTGCTACTAATATATAACCATTCGCCAATTCTAATAAATCCCTTTTACCTTTCACGGCGGCAATTATAATAATAATATTAGTCGATTATCAAGACTTATTTCACATTGCCAATTTTTGCTGATAACAGTTGTTCCTTGAACATGCCTCTATTTGGACATCGTATGGCTTTTTTGTGAAGGCTTTTTTGATGATCAATCTAAAATAACTACAAAGATTCGATATAAGCAAGGATAAAGCAAAATAATTCTAAATATTCCGAAGGGTAGTACCACGCGCCGTAAATTAATCCGATTATTCATATCAGCACCAGTCATGGGGTTGGCTGTAGTTATTATCCGATATATTTGCGGAGCGGGGTAGTAGTCATTTAAATTAGGCGCCTTTTGGCTTTATCTTGATTATAACGGATAGAAAGGGGAGGGCGATAACAAAGGTTCGCCCCTACAAGATTTGGCGTAGGGGCAGCCCGATCGTGTTCACCCTTTCAAATAATGGAAACGAAGTCACTACGCAAAGCGACGTTCAAAGCCACATTATTTTTGATGTTTCTAAAATCCGTTACAATCAGGCTTTATCCTTGCTTATATCGAATCCTTGTAGTTATTGAATGGCATTGAGGCATAAGGTAGCGTTTCATAAACTTGTCCGACTGATTTTACATCCAAAATGTTTGCACATCATATTGTGGGATGATTAAATCTTTCGTAACTAACAACGCACAATGATGATTCGCTTGAATTATTAACAAACGATCAAAAGGATCTTTATGGATATTTGGCAACAGCGTAGCATCAATCATTTCATCCACACTTGGATTAATCAGTTTAAGATTGGTATTGTTGAAAAGTTCGGCTTTCCAAGCATGAATATTGTCAAGTGCCACTTTGCCTTTTTTCATCAACAAAGCGATTTCCCAAAATGAAATAGAAGAAACGAGTAAATGCCCTAATTTGTCTTGTTCATCCAAAAATTGTACAAATTCCATCGACATTTCTTTGAGATGCCACAAAATAATGGCATGAGTATCAAGGAGATAATATTGAGCTTTCAAACGTAATCCTCCCAAATTTCCGACAATGGCCTGATCAACTCTTCCACCGATACGTTGAGTTTGGGTTGTAATCGCATCCGATCACGCCAATCTGGAGAGTGAGTTGGAATTAAACGGGCGACTTCTTGTTGATGACTTTCAATAACAATAGTCGCTCCGTTTTGAACTTGTTCTAAATATTCAAAGAAATGCAGGTTCAGTTGGGTAGCAGAAACGGTAGTCATTTTGGCTCCATTTTATGTTAACGTACATAATAACTGAATGGTGGCTTAATAAAAATCAAAAAGTTTAAATTTAAAAGTCCTCCCTGTCAAAAAGGCATTGAAAAAGTAAACTGTTGTCGTGATCAGATTAATCAGTGTCAATCCTACTCTATGCACATAAGTTTTTAACTATTTGATTTTTAAATGATTTTAAATTTTCACTTCATTCAAGTAACTATTTCACGCAGAGCCGCAGAGGCGCAGAGGTGTGATGCGATGTTTAGACAGGCCACTGGTCTAACCCTGATAGCAATCTTCTCTCATTCTCTGCGTCTCTGCGGCTCTGCGTGAGCAGACAGTTTGTTACAAATTATTTGTGTGCATAGGTGTCAATCAGGACAATCAGAGCAATCAGCGTTCTATCACATTGTTCAAAATGTTGGCTCCGTCGCAAGCAAAATAACAGGAAGGAAAATGCAGAAAGTTTTTATGTGATATTTTCTTCACATTTCACAAAAACATAATCAAGTACCCCTAAAACATGACTGGTTTTACCCAAGGCATAAGGCAGCGTTTCATAAACTTGTCCATCAAGCTTCAGTTTATAAAATTTCCAAACTTCGCCATTTGTGATGATACCATAATTCTCAATTTGTTTACCAAGTTATTGATTATTCCATTGACAAGCTTGCATTTCAACTAGACATTGCGCTAATCCTTTATCAAACTTATCTTTTTGGGCTGTTACTAAAAACAGAAAAATAAACGCTAAAGACGCTAAAGACGCTAAAGACGCTAAAGACGCTAAAGATTAAAAATCTGCGTTCTTTTGCGCTTTTTGCGTTCTTTTTTTGTTTTTTGAGGGCACGAAGGCAATTTAAATTGTTGCAAAAAAAACGGTTTAAAGTTATATTCTGACTATATCAAAAAAACAGTAGTCAATCGAAGTAAACCATAATGAACAAACTTGAAAACCTATCTCATAAAGAAATAGAGGCCAAAATTTTTCAGATAAAGCACTCTTAAAATGTTGCTGAAGCTGTTGCTTTAATAAATGCGTTATATTCCGAATTAGAAGTTCAAAAACAAAAAGCGGCGATCAGTGAGTTGACGCTAGGTATTTCACATGAATTGGGACAACCTATTACAAATATTCGCTATACGGTTCAAATATATAACTACAAGGATTGTTTATAAGAAAGGATAATTCTACTTTGTCACATTTAAACTTGATATCATGCTTCGAGCCAAAGCGCAAAGTTTTATAGATTAATGAACTTGGCGTTCTTAGCGGCTTTGCGTGAGAATGAAAATGAATCTGACAAAGTAGAATTAACCTTTTTTGAAATATCGAATAGAATGCTGATTCGGCTTCTGAGACTGATTTCCGCTGATCAAAATATTAAAATACTTATGTGTACCGACTTAATTCTAATTAATAATTCTAAATTCGACTCGCCGATTGCGTTGATCAATTTCTGTTTGCGTTAAATTTTTCCAACGCGGTAAGGGTAGCGGTTCCCTTTTTCCTCTACCAGAGGGGCTGATTTTGGCACGGATTCCCAATTTTCGCAAATAGCTTTTGACGGCTAATGAGCGTTGTTTTGAGATTTTATCGTTGATGCGATGGCCCCCTTTTGTGTCGGTGTGTCCGATCAGCTTGATATCCCTTGCACGCTGCTTTTTGAGATAGTTGGCCAGTTTTTGTGTCGATTTTTTGCCCTTTGGACTCATTTTGCTGCCGCCAAACTCAAACTGTACAGGCATGGGATATCCGGTTTTAAGGCCAATAGAACGTGTCATTGGATGTTTTTGGTGACGTATAGGCCCAATCACTTCTCCTGCTAAAAGTTGTGCATCTAAAGCGGATTGATAAACTTTATCAATCTCAGTTTGTGCCGGTTTCTCTGGCGTTGTTTGAGGATCGTTAATTAAATCAATGGCTTGGTTGAAATATTCGGCGGCCTTTTGCCATTGTTTGTCATAAGCCGCCATATCTCCGCGCATGACTTGTGTACTCCAGACTATCGTGGGGGCACGTTTCAAGATGGCTTGGGCCTCGATTATTTGGGCTTGTTCCATCGAACGACCGGCCTGTGCTGCTGCAATGTGTGCCATGCTACGTTTGACACTGTCTAAATAGGCAGTCGAACACTGATTGTTGAGTGTCGCTAACACGTTATCCAATTGATCTAAATCATGGTTTTGTATCGCTTGGTTCACTTGTGATTGATGGGCAGCACAACCAGTACGACTCTGAATGCTCAGAGTCGTCGGTGGTGACGGAAAAGGGACAATATTCTCAATGGGGCTGTTAGTAGCACAACCGCTAATCCACAATATAACGACAAAACTGATCAGTTTATTTTTCATCGGCATCACTCCTTTTGGAAGAAAACGTTTCATATTCAAAAACTAAACTAAACCATTGTTCAGAGACAGACTGTTCGAGTGCCTCATGTAAATCGTTCAACTGTTTTTGGGCTTGTTCCATTGGCAGGTTATGGGCAAAAGGGAGGGCATTAATAATGCCTAATGGTAATTCTTTTTGTTTTACCAATATGGCGATCAATGTTTCTTTGCCTGTGGGTTCCTCAATCACAAATCTAGGCAGATCATAAGGATCATCAGGATCGGGAATAATCCGTTCTTGAGCCTGATTGAGTTTCAGATAACTGGGTTTTTCTTGACTGATACGCGGAATCAGTTGAGATAATGCGCGCTGACTATTGATATTAAGCACTAACAAATAGCCATCACTATGGGTTTGAAACTGCATGTACAGGTTTTCACCAACCGTTAAAGTGTTGGGTAGTATTGTGAGCTGCAAATCAGCCGAGTTGTGATTATCAAATAGGCGGTGCGCCTGTTGAACGAGAGTCTCAGGAGGCAGGGGATTATCTTTTTCAGATGTCTTCTCATTTTGTGTTTCATTTGAAACGTCTGCTTCTTGACACCAATTCCATTTGTAATTTTCACATAATTCGTGAAATCCATTAATGAAATCCACTACGCTTAATGCAAAGTAG
>Ga0316201_10001607_pt1 | contig 15364 bp, 12 predicted proteins | sample CS6wburrow_MG_FD_204516 | JGI IMG/M metagenome (GOLD analysis project Ga0316201, IMG submission 204516) | Coastal sediment microbial communities from Delaware Bay, Delaware, United States - CS-6 worm burrow | ecosystem: Environmental > Aquatic > Marine > Coastal > Sediment | place: USA... | reverse complement strand
TATCCCGGCGTTGAAAGCGGCGGCCGCGCTGTCGGAAGACGGTGAGCTGGACCTGCGCCTGGCAAATTCGTATCTCAATGTCGGCGAATATGGCGACTGCGTCACATCCGCGAACAAGTCGATAAGTAAAGGCGGCCTCAAGAACCCGGACAATGCCCAGATTACTCTCGGCATGTGTCTCTATAACCTGCGACGTTATGGTGATGCCAAGACTGCGTTTAGCAAAGCATCCAAGGTGCCCCGCGCACAGCGGACTGCTCGTCAATGGATCACTGTTATTGACGCGGAAGTTGAACGCAACCGACAGATTCGCCTGGCAGAAGAGGCCGCGCGCAAGAAGCGTGAGCAGCTCGAGGCGAAACGCTCGGCTGCCAGCGCCCAGAAGTAGGCCCAAATCGAGTTGAACCCTGGGGCGTTGACCAGAGATGGTCAACGCCCTTATTATTTCGCGCCCTGGTAAAACGGAAACTGGCAATGCCCAAAATCACATACGTCACGTCGGACGGAACCCGCAACGAAGTTGAAGTCGAAAACGGGTACTCCGTCATGGAAGGTGCAATTAATAACAATATTGAGGGCATCGTCGCCGAGTGCGGCGGAGCATGTGCCTGCGCAACCTGCCACAGCTACATCGATGAAGCATGGCTGGAAAAGCTGCCGGCTATGGACGATATGGAAGACAGTATGCTGGATGCCGCTTTCGAGCGTAAGAACAACAGTCGCCTTACTTGTCAGATCGAAGTATCTGACGAGCTGGATGGTCTTGTTGTGCACGTTGCAGAGAACGATTACTAGCAATCTGATACCCGCAAAAGGGAGTAACACAATGGTTATATCAGTCGGCGACAAGATGCCCGAAGGCTCTTTCAGCATCATGAGCGATGCCGGGCCCGCAGCCCTCTCAACGCGTGAGTTGTTCACGGGCAAGAAAGTCGTGCTGATTTCGGTTCCGGGGGCGTTCACGCCGACGTGTTCCATGAGTCATCTGCCCGGTTTCGTCACCCACGCTGACGAGATAGCGGCCAAGGGAGTCGATACCATCGCATGCATGGCCGTCAATGATGTCTTCGTTATGCATGCCTGGGGTAAAGAACGCGGCGTCGGCGACAAAGTCCTGATGCTTGCCGACGGCAATGCCGAATACACGACGGCACTCGGTCTGGAGCTCGATGCAACAAGTTTCGGCATGGGCATCCGCGGGCAGCGTTTCGCCATCATTGTTGAGGACGGAATCGCGACGCATGTGGCGGTGGAAGCGCCTGCGGCATTCGAAGTCAGCAAGGCCGAAGCGATACTGGACATACTTTAGGGAGCCTTGCCCGCGACAACGCGCCCCCGCGGGGCGCGTCGCCCGCAAGGCGAGCTCCTACGACAGTGCTGTCGTTAGCTCGGGCAAGACATCGAACAAGTCGGCCACCAGCCCGATATCCGCAATCTCAAAGATTGGCGACTCCTCGTCCTTGTTAATTGCCACTATGGTGCCGGCGTCCTTGATGCCGGTCACGTGCTGAATAGCACCTGAGATGCCAATGGCTATGTAGAGGTCCGGTGCAATGATCTTTCCCGTCTGACCAACTTGCATGTCGTTAGCACAAAAGCCTGCATCAACGGCTGCACGCGATGCGCCCACGCCGGCGCCAAGGGCGTCAGCCAGCTTGTAGAGAAGGTCAAATTTCTCTTCGCTGCCAAACGCACGTCCGCCGGCAACGACTCTCGCAGCCGTTTGCAGATCCGGACGGTCCGAAGCGGCCGATTCGAGACCTACGTAACGGGTATGGGAGGGTATCTCGATGCTTGCATCACCTGCCTCGATAGCGGCTGAGTTGCCACCGGCCGCGGATTGCCAGGAAGCAACGCGTGCGGTCGCGACGACAGTGCTGCCCGCCGGCGCCTCAACCGTCACGATAGCGTTGCCGGCATATACCGGTCGCTTATAAGTGTGGCTGCCTTCAACACTCATAATATCGCTGACCTGGTTTACGCCGAGCAAAGCGGCGACATGCGGCATTAGATCCTTACCGAAAGTTGTCGACGGGCCAAACACGTGCGTGTAGTCACTGGCAACGGCCGCAACTTGCGGAGCCAGCAACGCGGCCAGCGCATGTTCGTTCTCAGGACGTTCAATCGTAATTACGCGACTGACCCCGGCAATTTCCGCCGCCTGAGTAGCAAGGTCTCCGGTCGACGCGGCCAAGACCACAATATCTATCTCGGCACCTTCGATCGCGGCGGCGCAGGAAACGCACTTGGCTGTGCTGGAATTGAGGGCCGAACCATCGTGTTCGGCAACGATAAGTACTTTGGCCATTACACGAGCCCCTTGTCTTTGAGTGCCGCAACAAGACCTGCGACGTCTTCAACCATGATGCCACGCTGCCGATCTTCAGGCGGCGCATAGGACAATTCCTTGATCGGCGGGCCGGCTTCGATGCCGAGATCTGCCAACGCCACCTCGTCGAGCGGCTTCTTCTTCGCTTTCATGATGTCCGGAAGCTTGACGTAACGCGCCTCGTTGAGCCGCAGGTCAACCGAGATCACAGCAGGAAGGTCAATTTCGATCGTCTCGAGACCGGCATCGACCTCACGCACAACGCGAGCCTTATCACCATCGATCTCGATACCGGATGCGAAGGTTGCCTGGGGGCGACCCCAGATCGCGGAAAGCATCTGTGCAACCTGGCTGTTGTCGCCATCGATCGCCTGCTTGCCGAGCAAGACGAGTTCGGCGTTTTCCTGGTCCGCAAGTTTCTTGAATACCCGTGCCAGGCTCAGAGAGTCGATATTCCCGTCAACCCGCACAAGAATGGCCCGGTCGGCACCCATTGCGAGGCCCGTTCTCAGCTGCTGCTGCGCCTCTGTCGTGCCGATCGACACGGCAATAACCTCTGTGGCTTCTCCACGTTCCTTGATACGCAGCGCTTCTTCGAGCGCAATCTCGTCGAAGGGGTTGATGCTCATCTTGACACCATCGGTTTCCACGCCGCTGCCGTCACTCTTGACCTGAACACGCACGTTGTAGTCCACGACACGTTTCAGGCCGACAATGATTTTGTCCACTATCTAGCTCCCGAGTTTTTCTCGAAGGTGCAGGGTATTCCCCGCGGGGGCTGTTATTGTCCAAGACTGCTCCGCAGTGTACAAGAGCCACAACACGAGTCAGGTGGGGAAGGTATTGCAATGGCGGACAATCACATTCTGATAGTCGCACAAGAACTGTGCGAGCATCTGTACGAACAGGACTGGGTGGTCATAGATTGTCGCTCCGAGCTCCTCGATCCGGAGGCAGGTCGGCGGAGCTACCTTCGACAACACATTCCTGGCGCCGTTTTCCTGGATCTCGACAAGGACCTTGCGGGCCCGGTTGAGCGCGGCACAGGGCGTCACCCACTGCCCGATGTCGATACTGTCGTAACCACGCTGAGCAAACTCGGAATCGGCAGTTCAAGCAAGGTCGTTGTTTATGACGGTAGCCATGGTGCTGTTGCCGCGCGCGGGTGGTGGACATTGCGCTGGTTGGGACACGCATCCGTTTTCCTCCTCGATGGCGGCTTCGCGCGCTGGCAGGAACTCGGTCTGCCAACTGAAACGGGCGAGGTTGACCGGGACCCTGGGGAGTTTTGCGGCGCCCCGCGAACGGAGATCATCCTGACTACCGAAGAACTGCGGAACAACCTGGCGGTACTCGAGACGCGAAAATTGCTCGACGCGCGTGACCGGCACAGATTTCGTGGAGAGCGCGAACCGATCGATCCTGTGGCTGGGCATATTCCGGGGTCGATCAACCTGCCGTTCACAGACTTCGTCAGGCAGGATGGCACGTGGTTGCCGCTGGCCGAGCGTGACGCTCTCTTGAAGAAGGCGCTTGGGGACGACAGAGGCGTCGCCTGGAGTGTGATGTGCGGTTCCGGGGTCACGGCTTGCCATCTAGCGATTTCAGGCATTGAGGCGGGTTACAGCGAGCCACGGCTGTATGTCGGTTCGTGGAGCGAGTGGATTCGCGACACAGGTCGGCCAATTGCCACCGGGGAGGGCCCGAATCAGGGCCGGCAGCCTGCGGATTTGGCGTGATCCTGACCGGCTATTCCTGTGCGATAGGTAGTGCTTCGTATGGCGGGTCTTGACCGGCTGTGGCAAAATGACCACAAGCATGGAGGTGGTCGGAATGCTTTTAAAACAAATAGTTATCATCGCTTTATTAAGTAGTTTGATAGCTTGTGCGGGTAGCGAGGAACGCACCGATGGCGAGACCGCCAAGCGCGGTGATTGCATCCACGAGCCAAGTATCCGAGGATACAGAGTCTTGGATGAGCAAAACCTCATCGTCGATGCCATTGGACGACGCAAATACCATGTCGTACTGTGGCGCAGGGCCTACGGACTTCGCGGCAGCTGGGGCATCGTATTCGACTCGCAAACCAGCAGGATTTGCGCAGGATTTAGCGAAGTGGTTTTTAGAGGAGATTTTGCCGAGGAGTCCATACGAATCACCTCAATTCGGGAGCTGACGCCAGAGGATGAGGAGTATTTGCTCATCCAGTACGGCAAGAAAGAACCGGAAATCAAACAAACACCGGCGCCACAGGAAGTAGAGGGCGCCGATGTAGAAGAGCTGGACCCAGCCGCCAGCGAGTAATCGCCGGCAGACTGAGTCACGCAATCCGCAATCTCCGTGCGGACCCACCCGGCTGACCAGCAATGGTTAGCCGGGTTTTTTATGTGCGCGATTTCTGTACCCTGTATCCATCGTGAAGACAGCCTTGGAAAATATACGTGTCCTCGACATGACCAGGGTGTTGGCTGGTCCTTGGGCCGGCCAGCTACTCGGAGACTACGGCGCCGACGTGGTGAAGATTGAGCGCCGCGGCAAGGGCGATGACACGAGACAATGGGGACCGCCCTGGCTAGGCAGTGAGTCCGCTTACTTCCTTTGCGCCAACAGAAACAAGCGCTCGGTGACCGTCGATATCACGACGGAAAGAGGTCAGCAGGTAACCCGGGACCTGGCGGGCAAGGCCGATGTTCTGCTTGAGAATTTCAAGGTCGGAACGCTCAAGCGCTACGGACTCGATCCGATCGACCTGATGACCGCAAACCCCCGCCTGATCATCTGTTCCATTTCCGCGTTTGGCCAAACCGGGAGTCGTGCAACAGAGCCAGGCTATGACGCGATGATTCAGGCCTCGGGCGGGCTCATGAGTATTACGGGACCGGCCGATGATGAGAACGGGGGCCCGCAGAAGGTTGGCGTGGCGATCGCGGATATTATGGCGGGCATGTACGCAACAACTGCGGTTCTTGCGGCATTGCAGGCTCGTGAGAGCAGCGGCCGCGGTCAAATAATCGATGTTCCCCTGTACGACAGCCAGGTGGCCTGGCTTGCGAACCAGAACATGAATTTCCTCGTCGGGGGTTCGGTTCCCGGTCGCATGGGTACGGCGCATCCCAACCTCGTTCCCTATCAGGCGTTCCCAACCAGCGACGGCAACCTGATGCTGGCGATAGGAAACGATCGACAGTTCGTAGCCTGCATGGAGTGCCTGGGCAGGGGGGAAATTGCCGGGGATGAGGCCTTTGCGAGCAACGAAGTCCGGATTCAGAACCGGGCGGAATTGATTACGATCATTCGGGATCGCCTGGCACAAGACACCACCGCGCACTGGCTCGATACCTTTACCAAAGCCGGAATTCCGGCGGGCCCGATCAATGATATTGGCGAAGTTCTCTCAAATGAACATGCGCGCGACCGTCAGCTCGTTCGCCATCTGGAGAATGGGGCGGGTGACGCTGTACCAACCGTGTCGAACCCGGTTGCATTCGGCGAAACCCCGGTCACGTACTCGTCGGCACCACCGCTCCTCGGCGAACATACAGATGAGGTATTGCGAGAGTGGTTAGGGTACTCTGCAGAGGCGATCGCCGAGCTGCGGAGCGCCTCTGCGATCTAGTCTTTTCCTGCCTGTTTGCTGCACCGTTATGGATCATTCAATTCAAACCAGCGAGGTTCTTCAGGGCGTTCGCTACGAAATTCGCGGGCAACTCTCGAACCGTGCGCTGGAGCTCGAGAAGCGTGGCTACGAGATCATCTCGCTGAACATCGGCAACCCCGGCCTGTTTGGATTCCGGACACCCGAGACCATGCGTCTTGCCATGATCGAGAACCTCGGCCAGGCAGAGCCCTATTGCCACCAGAAGGGTATTTTCCCGGCACGCGAAGCCGTTGTGATGCAACAGCAGAATCGCGGTATCACCGGGGTTTCGGCTGACGACGTGTTTATCGGTAACGGCGTGAGCGAGCTAATCGACTTGTCACTCAGGGCGCTGCTCAATCCAGGTGACGAGGTGCTTGTCCCGAGCCCGGACTATCCCCTGTGGAGCGCGGCGGTCGCTCTGAACGGCGGCCGCGCCCGCCACTACGAGTGTCGCCGTGAGAATGGGTTTCTCCCTGATGTCAGCGACATGGCGCATCTGATCAACGAGCGAACGCGTGCCATCGTCGTTATCAATCCGAATAACCCGAGCGGCGCCGTTTATGACCGCGATACCTTGCTGGGCATCGTTGCACTGGCCGAGCAGCACGGGCTCGTTGTGCTCGCCGACGAAATCTATGACCAGATGGTATACGACGATGCCGAGTTCATTCCGATGGCGACCCTGGTCGAGAATACTGTGTGCCTGACCTACTCGGGTCTGTCGAAAATCTATCGCGCTTGTGGGTACCGGGTTGGCTGGTGTGTCTTCAGCGGCGACCTGGAAAGAGCACAGGATTACATCCACGGCATGGAGTTGCTTGCGGCACTGCGCCTGTGCAGCAATGTACCGGGACAGTGGGCCGTGCAGACGGCGCTGGGTGGTTTCCAGAGTGTCCAGGACCTCGTTCGACCGGGCGGTCGTCTGTACCAGTCACGGCAAGCAATCATCGACCGCGTTGCCCAGAGTGATTTCCTGAGCGTGCAGCGACCAATGGGTGCCATGTACGCGTTCATCCGTCTCGGTGCGCGCTTCAAGGATGTCCTCGACGATCAGGCGTTTGCTCTCGAGTTGCTCGAAAAGCACCATGTCCTGGTCGCACCCGGCAGCAGCTTCAACACACCCTACACTGACCATTTCCGGGTGACGACGCTGCCGGATACCGAAACGATCAACATCGTATTCGATCGCATCGAGGTTTGCTTGGCACAACACGCCTGAATATGTACGGCTGGCTGACTGACGCTCTGGATGATTCAAGCTGCCTGGTCACAGCCAACCACCGTCTTGCCCGTGAACTCCAGGCTGCCTGGGGCGCCATCCAGGTTGCCGCTGGTCATACCGCCTGGCGCACCCCCGAAGTCCAGGCATGGCAAGGCTGGCTCGGATCCATCGCTTCATCAGCCGACAAACAGCTTGATGTTCCGACACGCATCAATGCGCACCAGAGCCAGCTGCTCTGGGAGCGGTGCCTGAGGAAAGAGCTGGGCGATGGTGTGACGGGCATTCCCTCGCTCGTAAGGCTGTCACGGGACACCTGGCAGCGCCTCGCGGACGCGCAGGTCTCGATCCGTGAGGTCGCACGATCGACCCGGAGCGACGACCAGAGACTGTTTGCCGCCGCCGCCGGGCGCTACCTCTCAGTACTCGAAAAAGAACACTGGGTAGACGATGCGGGTCTCGCGGCGCTTGCACTGGACCTGATACGTACGCAACGAGTAGTGCTCAAAGGACGATACGTCTTTGTCGGCTTCGATCGCGCTCGCCCGGCGGTGACCGCCCTGCAAGCCGCGCTCGCTGATGCGGGCTGCGAAATCGAGTTGCTGGAAGCCACGAACCTGCATGCGGAGCCGGTCATTCATGAGTTCGAACACCGCGATGCCGAAATGCGTGCGGCCGGCGCTTGGGCACGCGGCATGCTTGAGCAACAGCCGAACGCGCGCATTGCCGTAGTTGTCCAGGGCCTCGAACAATCGGCGGGACGCGACTTGCGCCTACTTCGTGAAGGATTTGTGCCGGGCTGGCAGTACGCGCCAGCGTCGTTGCGCGATACGGTCAACGTCTCATACGGACAGCGCCTTGGAGAGTACCCCGCAGTCGCGGTAGCGTTGCTGGCTTTGCGCTGGCTTGTCCGGGACTTGACGGCGATCGATGTCTCCCTGCTGTTGCAGTCGCCAATGCTCGGGGATGGTGAGCTGGCAAGTCGCAGCAGGCTGGAATTGCGACTGCGGCGGATGCCGGACCGCCCCTGGTCACCCTCGATGGTGACGGCGGCGCTGCGAGGCAAAGAGGACACGCCGGAGGGCAGTGACTGGTTGGGTCGCATTGCTGCGTTCAGCAAACGCAGGCGCGAGCTGCCGCCGTACGCATCGCCGGCCGAGTGGGTAATGATCATCGACGACAGCCTGCGTGCTCTGGGCTGGCCCGGGCCAGGAACCCGCAGCAGCGATAGTTACCAACTGATCAATCGCTGGCGCGAACTCCTGAACGAGTTCGCTCGACTCGATCTGGTCAGTTCGTCGATGAACGCGACAACCGCGATCAGCCAACTGGAACTCATGGCGGGGGAAACTGTATTCCAGCCGGAGACTCGGCAGGCAGCTGTACAACTCATTGGACCGCTCGAAGCTTCAGGGGCCGAATTCGACGCCGTCTGGATATGCGGACTGACCGCGAACAACTGGCCACCGGCCGGTAATCCCTCCGTTCTCGTTTCCCGCGCGCTGCAAATAGAACACGGCATGCCGGATTCGACACCGGAGGATACGCGCGCGTGGTCGGCGACGACGCTGCGGCGGCTGCTTGGATCGGCGCCTCGCGTCGTCGGCAGCTATGCACTTATCGAAGACGACGTCGAACAGACGGTGAGCGACCTGTTGGGCGAGGTTTCGATCACCGCAGCCCCCGGCGATCCAGGCTGGCATGCAACGGACCTCGTCGCAATCACGAATACATATTCGGTCAAGGATGCGATTCCGCCGGTTGTCGATGAAAAAATCTTCGGGGGCGCGAGCGCGGTGCAGCGCCAGTTGTCGGAGCCATTCACAGCGTTTGCGTTCAGTCGACTCGGAATTCGTGACATCGACCGGCAAGCACTTGGTGTGCCGGCCTCACTGCGGGGCAATTTGATCCATGACACGCTCTATCGCCTGTACCAGGAATTGCCGTCGGCAACAGAGCTGCGGCAAATACCCGACGAGGACCTGTTGTCCCGCGTGCGTATAGCCGCGGACGGAGCTGTGCAGCGCCACCAACGTCAGGCTGACACCGTGCTCATGCAGCTGTTGCGGCTGGAGCGCGAGCGCATTGTACGTGTCATCACGCAATTCGTGAGACTGGACCGCGAGCGGGATGATTTCGAGATTGCAGCCGTGGAGGGAGAAATGGAATTCCGGCGGGGAGCCCTGCGGCTGCAGTTGCGATTCGACCGCGTCGATCGCTACTCCGACGGAAGTATCGCGATCCTCGACTACAAAACGGGCATCGCAAAACAGCTGCTACGGCGCGATGGCACGGTCAACGAGGCCCAGCTCTTCGTATACGCCTGTGCCGCAGAGGTAACGGTTGCCGCACTCGCCCTGGCCAACATTGATGCCCGTGAGACAGGCTTCAGCGGTGCGGGACGGGGCTTTACTGACGAGGCGGAATGGCCACGGCTGCTGGCAGGAGTCACTGATGCGATAAACGATGCATGTGACCGGCTTGCGGCTGGTGATGTGCGTGTCGTAGCAGACCAGGGTCCTGCGAAAGCGCGGCGGCTGAACCTCCTGAGTCGCTACACGGAGTTGCGTCGTGGCGATTGACGAGAAGCTACTCCAGGCGGATGTCCAGGCGCGGCACGACGCACTGGATGTGTCCAGATCTTTTATCGTCCAGGCACCGGCTGGTTCGGGCAAGACAGAACTCCTGATCCAGCGCTACCTGAAATTGCTCAGTATCGTCGACGAGCCTGAAGAGATACTTGCTATCACTTTTACGCGGAAAGCGGCGGCTGAAATGCAGCTGCGTGTGCTCGCTGCTTTGCGTAGCGCACGTGCTGGCGAAGAGCCCGAGGAAGAGCATCGCAAGCTGACAATGCAGCTGGCCACGGCTGCGCTGCAGCGCTCGACCGAGCGCAACTGGAATCTGATTGGCAGCCCTCGACGTATGCGTATCCAAACACTGGATTCGCTGAACCGGTCCATTGCGAAGGCCCAGCCCATCAGTTCACCGGAGGGAGCTGGCGGTGCGCGAATTGTCGTCGATGCTGACCTGAATCACGTTCACGAGGCTGCAGCGATCGCGACGCTCGACTGGCTCGCAGAGCCGGGCGAGATGGCGGATGCAACGCGCGAAGTTCTGACGCACGTCGACAACAATACTCGCTCCTATGTGTCGTACGTCGCGGCAATGCTGAAGACCCGAGATCAGTGGCTGCCCTTCATTAGCACCGGGTTCGTAACTGACGCAGAGGCGGTGGCATTGCGAGCCCGGTTTGAAGCAAGTCTGAGTTTTGCAGTCGCCGAGCACCTTGCACGTCTGTCGGGAGAGATGTGCCGTGGTCATTACGACGAATTGCCTCCGTTGCTCGATTACGCAGCCGGGAGCCTTGCCGAGGAGGGCGTTACCGACAGTCCCATACTCGGGCTTGCCGGCCGCACGGAATGGCCAGGGAATGCTCCTGAGGATGTAGAGCACTGGAATGCCATAGCCGAGTTGCTACTGATCAAGAACAAAGCCCAGTTTCGCAAGGGCGTTACAAAAGCCCAGGGATTCCCAACGACCGATCGACCCAGGAAGGACGTAGTAACCGGGTTGCTCGAAGACATGGCTATGAACGATGAACTTGCCGCGCTTTTGCATGGCACACGTGCATTGCCGCCTGTCACTTACACGGATGAGCAGTGGTCCGTATTGCTCGCTTTGTTCCGTCTCTTACCGCTGGCTGTTTCGGAGCTGAAACGCCTGTTTGCGGAGAAGGGCATTGCGGACCATATCGAAATTGCTCTCAGCGCCGGCGCGGCTCTTGGCAGCGCCGAGAGTCCCGGCGATATCGCCTTGCTACTCGACTATCGGGTCAGCCATGTACTCGTGGATGAGATGCAGGACACATCGAGTGCGCAATATCGCATGCTCGAAGCGCTGACAGGTGGCTGGTCGCAAGGAGATGGCCGAACCCTGTTCTGCGTAGGCGATCCAATGCAGTCGATATACCGATTCAGGAATGCCGAAGTAGGCCAGTTCCTGCTTGCACGCGACTTCGGTATCGGACGCATGCAACTCGACTCCTTGCTGCTGCGGCGCAACTTCCGGTCCGGCGCAAATCTCGTTGCCTGGTTCAACGCTGTTTTCCCTTTTATCCTCGCGTCGAACAACGACCCCCTGCGCGGTGCCGTGTCATATTCTTCGGCGGTGCCAGCGCCGCATCTTGCAGACAAGGGCGAGATGGTCGTTCACCCGGTGTTTGGAGTGAAATCGGAGGACGAGGCGGCCGTTGGCTGTTGCGCAATTGCAAACATCCTCTCCGAGAACCCCGACGATGAACTCGCGATTCTTGTCCGCGGGCGCACGCAGCTACCCGCGTTGCTTGCCGCATTGCGCAAGACGGGCATCGTCTACACCGCAATCGAAATCGACAAGCTCACCGATCTCCCGGAGATCATCGATATTCTGGCGCTCACGCGCGCAGCCGCTCATCCAGGGGACCGCATTGCCTGGCTCGGGGTCCTGCGTGCTCCCTGGATAGGGTTGACCTGGACGGACCTGCACGCGCTGGCACACAGCGATTCGACCAGCACGGTGATGGAGTTGCTGAACGATCCCAAGCGTATTGCGGCCTTATCGGTCGAAGGGCGACAGGCGGTCGTTGGTGCACGTACGTACCTGGATCGTTTGTTGATGACACGACGCTCGGCCTCTTTGCGGCAACGCGTCGAGGAGTGCTGGATTGCGCTTGGTGGGCCCGGCGCACTGCACGATGCGACTGAAATCGAGAATGTCTATCGCTTCCTCGACCTGCTGGATGCGCATGAAGCTGGTGGCACGCTGCCCGATGTTGCCGCGCTGGAGTCTATTCTCGATGACGAAAAGGTGTCGAGCAGTACTCGGTCGCGGGTCCAGGTGATGACAATGCATCGGGCGAAGGGTCTCGAGTTCGACCATGTCATGTTGTACGGCCTTGGCCGCAAGCCTGGTGGTGGAGGTGGGGGCGTGTTGTCGTGGTTTGATTTTCCGTCGAAGCACGGAGACGAACAGAAGATAATCAGCCCGATCGGTCCTCGCGCCGAGATGGAACGCGATCCGGTGCATCGCTACATCGCTGTTACAGCTGCGGAGAAGGATGCACACGAGCAAGGCCGTCTTTTGTACGTCGCTTGCACGCGCGCGCAGAAGAGCCTGCATATCGTCGGCAACGTGTCCGTCGCACGTGATGGCAGTGACTTCAAAGCGGCGCGCAGCGACAGTTTATTGCACCTGCTTTGGCCTGCACTCGAGCCCGAGTTCGCAAGTGCATTCGCCGATTGGACCGGTGACAGCGCTGACGCAGATGAGGCAGTTTTTATCGACCCTGTCCGGAAGGTGTTCGAGTCGCCATGGACATTGCCCGAACTCAAGACGTTGCCGGGTCAGCCGACGGCTTTGGCCGCGGTTGACGGTGAGGAAGACGTCGAGTTCTACTGGGTTGGGACCGAGGCTCGCATCGCGGGGACTCTGGTGCATCGCTGGTTGCAGACAATCGCGGAAGGGCGCGCAACGCTCGATACGTCAGAGATCACGTCGCAGCAGCTGGTAACACGACGGTGGCTGCGGGAGATGGGTATCGGCGAAAAAACACAGCCCAAGATCATGGAACGTGTCGAAGCGGCTCTGGATGGCGTTCGCAAGGATGAGAAAGGACGCTGGATTCTCGATGGGGACGGTCACGCGGAATTTGCATTGACCGGGCAGTTCGAAGGCAGTATTGAATCCATCATTCTCGACCGTGTGCGCATCGATGAGAATGGGGATCACTGGATCATCGACTACAAGACGAGTACCCACGAAGGCGGCAATCTGCAGGGCTTCCTCAACGCCGAAATCGAACGCTACACGCCCCAACTGCAAAAGTACGCGGCGATCTACGGCGCGTACACAGGGAGCCGCCCACGATGTGCCTTGTACTTCCCGCTGCTGCAGGAATTTGTGGAGGTCTAGTAGATTCCGTCGAAGCGCAACTCTTTGCGACCGGCATCATCTACCGTAATAAGCGAGTCCAGCTTGCGCGTCAATTCGACCGACGTTCCGGGTTTGGCGATTACCTTGCCCAGGAATTGGTACGATCGATCAGAGCTGAGCTGCAGGCTGCCAGCGAGATCGTACACGCCGTCGGTGTCTTCGATACTGGCGACGACGCCGTTGTTCTGAGTGAAAAAGTCGGCCTTGTAACCGCCCAATGAAACGCGAGCCAACGCGGGCACTACGACATCGACAGTCTCAATCGTGCCATCCATCGACGCCGGGCCGCCATTGACGAGTTGCAGTCGCTCGAACTGCATGCTCGCACTGCCACTTAGGCCCGGAATGCCGGCTGCACGCGCGAACATCTGTAGCGGTAAGGATGCCGACAGGTTGCTCAACGTGACCTTGCCGCCGAGGCCGACTGCTATTTCACTGTCGAAGAAGCCAGAGGGTGGGGAACCGGATACCTGGTACGAAATCTTACCCGCCAACAATCCCAGGGGGCGGGCTCGCCATTGCAGGTCGCGCAGGTACACGCCATTAGTGGCAAATTCGCGCGCACTGCCTTTCCATATCGTGCCCTGGATACCGGCCATGGAGATGAACGGTGCAGACGCCCAGCTGAAAGCGACGCGCGCTGGAAACGTCACGACAAGGGCAACAATCAAGGTCAGGGTACCGACCAGCACTAACCCGCGAGTACGTTGTATCAAAGAGTGCGCTCCAGCGTCAGTGACGCATTGATGCGCCCTGTACCTGCCTGCGGAGCCAGGGAAAGACTCCCCGCTTGAACCTGCATCGCGTGTTGCTGGCTCAGGTCACCAAGCCATAATACGAGTTCGTCGAACGCGACATTCTCGAATTCCACGCGAATTCCATTGGCCGTCGTTGGCTGGCTGCGCCGCCGGTACTGCTCAAGGCCGCGACTGCGTAAAGTCTGATCCACAATAATGATCGGCGCCTGCTGGCTGGAACTAACGCTCGCGGCACCGTCACGCACGCTGCTCGATGCGGCCAGGGAACGCAGCGGCCGCAGCTCGACCAATGAGCGTTCCCAGTTGGTCACGCTATTCGCTACCTGCGTATGACGCTTGTCGACAGGAACCCACACCAGGCTGTAGATCAACGCAACCATGACGACGACCGCCCCAACCAGGACGATGATCTGCTCACGCGCTTCCAGGTTCTCATACCAGTTTTTCATGAGCCGGCCTCGCGAATCTGGATGCGACTATTGATTTGATCGGCTACCTTGTCGGTAGATTGAATGGACGCAACAAACTGTCCGGAAGCGCCAATGGCTTTCTGAATGTTGCCGACTGTTTCAACGTCGGAGGAGGTTACCCGGATATCGATGACACCGGCGCGGTAAGAAAGCGCTTCAACCTTGGCATTCGTATTCTGTGTCATCGCGTTGCTTAGTTCGCGAAGGGACTGCAAGAAGACTGGCGATGCGGTACCGGCGCCAAGGCTTCGTTTGATCGAATTGACCGCAGCGACCGGGTCCAGAATTTCGCTTGTGTCACCCGGACGAATCTGTCGGAACTCCTGCGTGAACTGGGCGCGCAAATCGGCTTCCTCCTTGGCGAGGCGGTAATAGTCGACTCCCTTGCCTGCGAAGCCAACTATGACAAGCCCCAATAGCAGCATTGCCGCCTTGCTCCAGGGGCGCAGCCATGACCCGTAGTCAGCCTTCGGTCCATATCGGCCCTGCAGCAGGTTGACCCCCTGGCCGCTCGCCACCGTGACTGCCAGGCGCGGCAACGACCCATCCGGCAGCAGATTTATGTCCACGCTATGCAACTCGTGCCGCAGGGCAATCCAGTCGTGTGAGAGGCGTTCTTCGGTCGCTGCGTCGCAATACACGATCAAGTGGCCCGACGGTTCCGCAGGTGCGTCATCTTGCCTGTCGGTCAAGCGGCCTGCCGCAACGAGCGCGTCGCTTGGATTCACTCCCTGCATAACGAATTCAACGTCCTCTCCATCGTTGAACATGATGCAGTCGTCATCGACCAGGACACTCATCGTGCCTGGAATACGAGCCAGCCCGTAGTTTTCAGGAACCATGGTCCAAGGCTGAATCCCGGCATCTTCAAGTTGCTCAAGCCAGGCGTCCAGTGCGGCCTTTGCTACCGCTGCGACGGGCCTGACACCCGACTCACGCTTGTCGCCAGCCGCGAAATGTACCGTATCGATATCG
>Ga0316201_10001606_pt1 | contig 15372 bp, 8 predicted proteins | sample CS6wburrow_MG_FD_204516 | JGI IMG/M metagenome (GOLD analysis project Ga0316201, IMG submission 204516) | Coastal sediment microbial communities from Delaware Bay, Delaware, United States - CS-6 worm burrow | ecosystem: Environmental > Aquatic > Marine > Coastal > Sediment | place: USA: Delaware... | reverse complement strand
ATACTGGAGCCGTCGAATCCGAAGCCGTCCTCAAAACTCGTTTCGTCGAATTCGCTCACCGGTACCGAAAAGTGCTGCCACATACCGGGAAAATCCATAAAGCGAAGATCGACCATTTTCACGCCCCTCTCTTTGACCATGCTTACAACTTGTTCGGGTGTCATGATGATTCCTTTCTAAAGTATAGTATTTTTAATAAGCCTGTTGTTTTGGCGCTTTTGCCACGGATTGACGCTCCGTATGACAACGGTTGCCGCTAAATCGCCTCTTCTCCAGTTTCACCGGTCCTGACACGCACGGCCTCCTGGATCTCGCTGACGAAGATTTTTCCGTCACCCAGCTTTCCGGTTGCCGCGGAAGTCTTGATGGTTTCGATGACCTTTTCGGCCCAATCGGACTGGATGACAATTTCGATCTTGATTTTGGGGATGAAGTCCACCACATACTCGGCACCGCGGTAGATCTCTTTGTGCCCTTTCTGGCGGCCGTACCCCTTGACTTCCGAAATGGTCATGCCCTGGATACCGATTTCGTTCAATGCTTCCTTTACGTCGTCCAGCTTGAACGGTTTGATAATGGCTTCAATTTTCTTCATGGCCGTTTATCCTCCTGTTGCGTTGCAATTCTATTTCAAAGATTGACGGTTACATTTCAAAACCGCGTTCACCATGGAAGGCATTGTCGAGTCCTTCAACTTCGCTCTCTTTGTCGATTCGGATGCCGCCGGTGATCACCCGGGTCACCATGATGACGATGAAGGTGGCGACGGCGGAAAAGGCTGCTGTGCCGACAATGGATACCAGCTGAATCCACACCTGTCTGGGGTTGCCGTAAAACAGGCCGGCTCCGGCCTCGTTGACGGCCGGATTGGCGAACAGGCCGGTGGCCAAAGCGCCCCAGATGCCGCAGATGCCGTGGACGCCAAAGGCATCCAGAGAGTCGTCATACCCGAGTTTGTGCTTGATCTTGGCCACGAAGATAAATCCAAGACCACCGGCCACCAGGCCCATGATCAGGGAGGCCCCGACGCCAACGAAACCGGCTGCTGGCGTTATGGCCACTAAGCCGGCTACAGCACCCGAGGCGATGCCCAGCAACGATGGTTTTCCATCTGCCAGCCACTCAGCCGTCATCCACGTCATGGCACCCATGGCGGCCGAGGTGTTGGTGACCAGAAATGCCGATCCGGCTAATCCATCGGCGGCCAGCTGGCTGCCGGCATTGAAGCCGAACCAGCCGAACCAGAGAAGCGCGGCTCCCAGTGCCGTCAGCGTCACACTGGACGGAAACATGGCTTCCTTGCCCCAACCGATGCGCTTTCCAAGTACGAGGCAGAGCACCAGGCCGGCAACGCCGGCGTTGATGTGCACCACGGTTCCGCCGGCAAAATCCAGGGCCCCCATCTGGGACATCCAACCGCCGCCCCAGGCCCAATGGCATACCGGGGTATAGACTACCGTGACCCACAAGACGGTAAATACCAGCCAGAAAGAAAACTTGACGCGATCCACCACCGAGCCCAGCACGAGGGCCACGGTGATGCCGGCAAAGGTCATCTGGAACAGAGCGAACACTGATGTCGGGATAGTTCCAGAGAGACTGTCAACATCGATTCCGGAAAAAAGAAATTGGTCCAGGCCGCCAATGAGTCCGCCAATGTCAGGACCGAAAGACAAGCTGTAACCCCAGACAACCCATACGATGCTGGCCAGGCAATAGGAGCAGAAGGTCATGGCATAGGTGTTCAATAGATTCTTATAGCGTGACATGCCGCCGTAAAACAAGGCCAAACCAGCCGGGGTCATCATCATGACCAGAGCGGTGCTGACGATGATCCAGGCTGTGTCGCCTGAATTCAACTCATCGGCTGCCCATGCCGATGTCATCGGGAAGAGTACCATACCCAAGAGGGTTATCCAAAATTTCGACTTCATGTGATCTTTCTCCTTTGCGTTGCTTTGGGAATCGGCTGATGACATCCACCGGCGCCAGTGGAGACGGCATTCGCCTGGATTCCCTGGTATTATTGGAATACTTTTTCGACGGTGTTGCGTATGGCGACGACCTGATCAGGGTCGTCCACTTTTTCGCCGTCAAAACTGCGGACGTAGAAGACATCCACCACCTGATCGACCCGGGTGGCGACTTTGGCCACCCAGATATCCAGGCGGCATCTGAACAATGCATCCGTAATAAGGAACAAGAGGCCGGGAAAGTCCCAGGCCGTCACTTCAACGATGGTAAAGAAGCTGGAACTGTCATTGTCGACCCACACTTTCTGCGGCCGCTTCTTGGTTTTGGGGCGAATGGACTTGAACCTGCTCTGTTTCTGGGCCAGCGCGTTTTTGAGGTCCAGTTCATCGTCGAGGGCGGCCTGAAGCTGTCGGGCGGCCTTGTCCCAGCGCTCCTCCTCAAAGAGCTTGTCCGGCGGGGCCTCCACTTCAAATATGTCCAGGGCGATGTTGTTGCGCCAGGTAAAGATGTGCATGTCCAGGATGTTGATGCTGTTCAAGGTAAAGGTGCCGGCGATTCTGGAGAGCAGCCCGGGCCTGTCCTTGGCGCAGATGGTGACCTTGCGCATGTTCGCTTCCGTTGATGGCTCAATGCGCCATACAAAGTCGTTGGGCCCCATCTGACGATATAAATCGATATGCTCGGGGATCTCCCGGGAAGCCGTATAGAGCAGGTAGCGCGGCGACATAACGCTCAGGATTTGCTCCCGCGCGTCGGTTTCCTTCGTGTTCAATGCCGTGGACAGGACGCGATCCTTTTTCTGCTCGATGGTCCGGGTCGCTTTGCGCGAAACCAATTCGCCTTCTTCCAGAATATTGAGAGCTCTGAGAAAAAGACCGCGCAGCAGGGAGGCGGTCCAGTCGTTCCATGCTTTCGGGCCGGTCGCCATGGCATCGGCCACGCTGAGCAGATAGAGTTTTTTCAGGCGGTCGATTTTTGTCACCCGCCGGGCCACGAAAATGGCCGTCTCTTCATCGTTGATATCCCGCCGTGTGGCTGTTTCAAAGAGCAGAAGATGTTCTTTGACGAGAAAGACGACCGTATCGACATCGGATTGATGGATTCCTTTTTCCGTAAGAATAGCCCTGGCCATTTCGGCACCGCGATCGGAGTGTCCCCCGGATGGCTCTGCCTTGCCGATATCATGCAGCAGGGCGGCCCAGAGAAGCACTTTCTTGTTGCGGATTTCGAGATAGACCGTGCGGAACAGGATGTCCTCCATCTCCCCTTTTCCCGTGCCGATGGTCTTTATGTTGTTCACTGTCAGCAGGAGATGACGCGCCACCGGATAGAGGTGGTATTGGTCAAATTGAATGCGGTTGACCACGCCGCCGAAGTTTGGAATGAAATTGGTGAGAAACCCGGTGTCCAGCATGGCGTTCATGGGCGGGAATTGGCTGGCCTGCCGGGTCATCACTTTTTCAAACATGGCCACGACGGCAGTGGCGTTGCGGAATTCCGGCGTCCGGACGATGTGCCCGAAATCCTTGACCAGTCGCCTGGCCTCCACATTGAGGGGTGCCTTGTGAACAGCCGATTCCAGGAAGATGGTCATCAACAATTCGGGGCTTTGAAGTATCGATTGAGGCGAAGTAAAGTTCAGCATGCCGCGATTAAATTTCAAACCCGGCACCTGGGTCTCCTTCAAAGACTTGTTTTTTCGTTTCATTCTGCGCTTTTGGTTCATGCCATAGACAAAGACTTCATAGCATTGCTTCACGAATTCCATGCGGCCGTGAAGTTCGCCCATGAGAATTTCAACGGGTAGGTGGCCGTTGATCCCTTCAACGGCCATCTCCTCTGCCAGCTGTGTCTGGTTTTCCAGGTGCAGCTGGTCGCATTTCCGCCCCATCATCAGGTGGAGCTGGTTGCGCACGTGCCAGATGAAGCCCAGGGACTGCTCCAGCGATGTGTATTCGCCGTGGGAGAGATACCCATAATATTCCAGGTCGCGGGCCTGCTTGATGTTGGATTGGATTTTGGAGATCCACAGCATGGTGTGGTAGTCGCGCAGGCCGCCCTGTCCCTCCTTGAGATTGGGTTCCAGCAAATAGGATGAATCGCCGAATCGATGGTGCCGGGCACGGTTGCTGTCCAATAGCCAGTTGACGATATGAGCCGGTTTGATGTTGATCAGTTTGATGCGCAGGCGTTCCATCATCTGATGGAAAATGGGCGACATCCCGCAAATGAACCGGCCGTCCAGAAGGCTGGTGAGCACCTCGTAATCCTGGCGGCCCATCTGGAGGCACTCTTTGATGGAGCGGGTGGCATGGCCCACTTCGAGACCCATGTCCCACAAGGGGTAGACGATCTCACGGACCAAGGCTTCAGCTTCGGCCGGCACCTTCTTTTCAAAGAGAAAGAGCAGATCGATATCCGAGCAGACACACTGTTCTGCGCGGCCATACCCCCCAAGGGCAACCAGGGCATATGGGTTTCGCAGAATTCCCATCTGGGGCCCCACGGCACTCTGGGAAAAACTGGATAAAAAGTAATCATCCACCAGGGCGGCGTGGGCTTTCAAAAATTCAAGGGAACCGCTCTGGTTTGCCCGGGCCAGGAGCTGTCGCTGGTCGTCCTTGAACTGACCAATGGCGGCTGATGGCGCTATGGGGGTTGCGGATGGCATCATGGTGAATCCTCGCTTGGCCGGCATGGCATGCAAAAAATGCATGGGCGCGGCGATGCTCAGTTCAGAGCAACAGCTGTGCCATGTCGCCAATATTGAATTATTAACAATTAAAACGACATATTGAAGTTAATGAAAAAAATATCGAACACAGCATTAAAATACATTAATGTAATAATCTTCCTTAAAACAGATACAAAAATGTAATGTCTTTGCAGAATTATAAATAAGTTGCCGAAATTCAGCCATACCGTTGGCAAGTTCGGTCATTGCAACCGTTTTCTACAATAGGATGGGGTGGCGGGGGTACGGAAACAAGGTTAGAGGGGACCCCGCCTCCCGCCCCGGACGGGGGGCTGGGAGGCAGGGTGAGCACAGGGAGGAGGCGTGCCATTGGCCATTGGGGTTAATGCTGGTTCAGTGCTACTCTTGTCCGACCACCACCCGGGAAGGTGCGGCGGCTTTCAGGCCGCCCGTGGGGCTTCCGGTGGACAGGGATGTGCCGTGGGTGGACATGCCGAAATCGGGGTAGGCGATGCCGCCATGTTCCGCATGGTCGAGCCCTTCGATCTCTTCTTCGGGGGAGACGCGCAGTCCGATGGTCATGGAGATGACCTTGAACATAATGAAGGCTGCGGCAAAGGTCCACACAAAACAGGCCCCGATGCCGACGAGCTGCACCATGATGATCTTTGCCGTAGTGCCACCGATGTTGAACAGGCCGGCACCGAGCGTGCCCCACGCACCGCAGACACCGTGGACCGATATGGCGCCGACAGGGTCGTCGATTTTCAGCTTCTCGAAGAACATCACGGACAGGACCACCAGTAGGCCTGCGATAGCGCCAATGATGATGGCGCTGGTCGGCGTGACGTTGGCGCAACCGGCGGTGATGCCCACCAGGCCGGCCAAGGCGCCGTTGAGGCTCATACCGACTTCGGGCTTTCCGAATTTGATCCACGAGGTGAAAAGGGCCAAAATGGCGCCGGCTGCCGCGGCCAGGTTGGTGTTGACGAAGATCATGGCGATGGAGGTGTCGGCGGTGGTGGTGGATCCTGGATTGAAGCCGAACCATCCCAGCCAGAGGATAAAGACGCCCAATGCGGCCAAGGGGATGTTGTGTCCCATAATGGCTCTGGGTTTACCGTCTTTACCGTATTTGCCGAGGCGCGGTCCCAGGACGATGGCACCTGCCAGGGCGGCCCATCCGCCCACGGAGTGAACCACGGTGGAGCCGGCGAAATCGATGAATCCCAATCCTTCGAGCCAGCCACTCCCATTGAACAGGCTGCCCCATGCCCAGCTGCCGAAAACCGGATAGATAATGGCGCTGAGTATGGCGCTGTAGGCCAGGTAACCGACGAATTTAGTCCGCTCTGCCATGGCGCCTGAAACGATGGTGGCCGCCGTTGCGCAGAACACGACCTGAAACATCCAGAATGCCAGAACCCAGGGATCGCCTTCCACGGAAAAATCGCTCAAAAAGAAACCACTGGTGCCGAACCAGCCGGTTTGGCTGGCCCCGAACATGAGGCCAAATCCGATGGCCCAGAAGGCAATGGAGCCGATCGAAAAATCCATGAGGTTCTTCATGATGATGTTGACGGCATTTTTAGCTCGGGTAAAGCCGGCTTCCACCATGGCGAACCCGGCTTGCATAAAAAAGACCAGGGCGGCGGCCACAAGCGTCCAGAGATAATTGGCGTGGGTCTGGACAAGATCGATGGCCTCTTTGTTGCTCAAGGCGGTGGGTGCCGGGTCTTCGGCCCATGCCCAGAGGGCGCTGGTCAACAGGACAGTTATAACGGCCAGAATGCGTTTGATGGATTTCATTGGACTTGCTTCTCCTTTCGGAAGTGGTAGTTGGCTGCAGGATCGCTCCTGCCATTTCGCGTTAGATGGCGTCCTGCCCGGTTTCCCCGGTGCGGATGCGGACAGCCTGCTCGATGGGCATGACAAATATTTTTCCGTCACCAACTTTGTTGGTGCTGGCATGTTCGGTAATGGCGGCAATGACTTTGTCGGCGATAGCTTCGGAGACGGCCAAATCGATTTTAACTTTGGGAACGAAATCGACCTGATATTCAGTGCCCCGGTAGATCTCCTTGTGGCCGCGCTGGCGGCCGAAACCTTTGACTTCGCTGATGGTCATGCCGGATATGCCCAATTTGTTGAGGGCATCTTTGACTTCATCCAGGCGGAAGGGTTTGATGACGGCTTCGATTTTTTTCATGGTGTTGGCTCCTAAGTTTAATTCATGGTCTGGATCGATGTTTGGTTTCTTGGTCAGCAAGGGGTATGCCAGGAAAGAATAAAAATATAAACACTTGAAATATATATAAATAATTAAAAATGCAAAATATTCGGTGTTCAAAAATATAATTCATTTATGTAGTTTTATTATCAACATATAACAATATTGTATTTTAATTATTGTTTGACGGTGAAGGCTCGTTTCGGCGGGGTGCGCCGGGAGGGGGTAACTCCAGGAGAGATGAGAGTTAAGGCAGTTAGGTCAAGTGCTGGCGCCAGTATTGTTGGACCAGCCGCCGCAAGTCCTCGAACCGCCGGCTTTCGACACGGGCGGGCAGCCCTCTGAGGTTCAACCGGTGGCTCATGGCCCTTAGGATAAGGTATGACCTGCGCAGCATGAATGCCCTGCGCTGTTTCAGCACACCGTGCCGGGACAACTCCTGCAATTGCCGCACATTGTCCGTCCAATGGGTAATTTCCGGGCTGCTGTGGGCGTGCTTCAGGATGAGGTATTGGACGATAAACTCGATGTCCACGATGCCGCCGGCATCCTGTTTAATGTCGAAACCGCTCTTTTCGGCAGGCAACTGGGCTGCCCGCAGCCGCTGGCGCATGGCGGCCACTTCTTTACGCAACTGGTTCTTTTCGCGTCTGCGGCACAGGACCTCTTTACGAATTTGGCCAAATTTGTCCTGAACGGCGGCATCGCCGGTTACCGCCCGCGCCCGGATCAAGGCCTGGTGTTCCCAGGTCCAGGCGTCCTCGAGCTGGTATGACCGGAACCCCTCGATGTGGCTGACCAGCATCCCGGAATCGCCGCTTGGTCGCAGCCGCATGTCGGTTTCATATAAAATGCCGGCGGGGGTATGGGTGGTCAGTATGTGCAGCACGCGTTGCCCCAACCTTGTGTAAAACATGGCGTTGTCAATGGGGCGTTTGCCGCCCCGGGTATCTCCAGGGGCGGCGGCGTGCAGAAATACCAGGTCAAGATCCGATCCATAACCCAATTCCAACCCCCCCAGCTTTCCATAGGCGATGACGGCAAAACCGCGGTCGCAAGCTTTGCCGCCGAGGCTGCAGACAGGGGTGCCGTGTTTGGCTGCCAAGTAGTACCAGGACATATCCACCACTTCGCTGAGAATCACCTCCGCGATGTCCGACAGGTGATCGCTGACCTTCATCAGAGGCAACACGCTGGTGATGTCCGAAGCGGCCACCCGCAGCAGGTTGGTCTGCTTGAACACCCGCAGGGTCTCCAGCTGTTGTTCAACATCGTCCTCCGGAATCGCGGCCAGGCGAGCCCGCAGCTCCCTGGTGAGGGATCCTCTGCCGGGCGGCTGATACAGGCTCCGGGAATCCAACATTTCGTCGAGCAGCACGGGGTGGCGGCACAACAGGCTGGTGATCCAGGGGCTCGATTCGAACAACCGAACCAGGTGCCGCATGGTGGCCGGATACTCGTAAAGCAGAGAGAGATAGGCGGTACGGCGGCAGATGGACCGGATCAGGTCGAAAAGGCGCTGCAGCACCTGCTGGGGCCGCTCCGTAACCCCGGATGCGGTCAGCAGCAGCGGCATGATTTTGGCGAGGCGGTCGCGCCCCAGCGCACTCATGGGCCGCAATACGGCATCACCCCTCAACTCGTCGATCATCTTCAGCGCTTTGGCAGGGTCGGAGAACCCGGCGGCTTCCAGGATCGTTAGACACTGGGACGGTTCGAGAACATTCTGCCAGACGGCACTCAGTTTGCCGATGGCATCTTCGGTCGCTTTGCTTCGGTCCTCCTTTGTTTCACTCCCCGCCAGCAGCGCGTTGAAATGGCCGTGGATCTTTTTCCGCCGCCGGTCAAGGGATTCGCAGAAGGCGGCCCAACTATTGAAGTTCATGGCGGCAGCCAATTTGAATTGTTCGTCGGGTGCCTGGGGCAGGCGATGACTTTGCCGGTCGGCATAGGCCTGGATGCGGTTTTCCACCATCCGCAGAAAAATGTAGGCCTCTTTAAGGTCGTCTCCCGTAGGCGGGGGGATGTACTGATTGGCGACCAGCTGATCGATCACCTCTAAAATGGGCCGGGTTTGCAACTCGGGCTCCACCCCACCCCGGATCAGTTGAAACATCTGGCCGAAAAACTCGATTTCGCGAATACCGCCCGGCCCGAGTTTGATGTTGTCCTGGAGCCGTTTGCTCTGGACCTCCACCGAGATGCGCTGCTTCATATCGCGGAGGGATTCGAAGGCATTGTAATCCAGGTAGCGCCGGTATACGAAGGGCTTCAAGCTTTTGAGCAGCCGCTGGCCGGCCGAGACGTCTCCGGCCACCGCGCGCGCTTTGATCAGGGCATAACGCTCCCACTCTCGTCCGTGGGTTTCATAATAGCCCTCCATGCGCTGAAAGCTCAGCACCAGCGGCCCCGATTCACCAAAAGGCCGCAGCCGTGTATCAACACGAAAAACAAACCCCTCAGCCGTGGTTGCCCCAATGGTTTGAATCAAATTACGGCACAAGCGGACAAAAAATTCTTCATTGGTGATGACCTTGGCCCCGCCCTGGGTTTCTCCATCCTCCGGATAGCTGAAGATCAGGTCGATATCGGACGAAAAGTTGAGCTCGTGCGCCCCCAGTTTGCCCATGCCCAATATGACCAGCCGTTGACGGTTGCCGCTGGCATCGACGGGGGTTCCCCATTGGTTGCAGAGGGTGTTGTCGAGATAGTCGTGAGCCTGTCTAAGGCAAAGGTCGGCCAGGTCGGATAGATCTCGCAGCGTGATGCCCAGATCGGCCAGGCCCGAAAGGTCCCGTATGGCGATACGAACCATTTCGCGATGCCTGAACCCTCGCAACAGCCTATCGAAATCTGCTTTGGAAAGGCCCTCGACCGCCGGTGCAGTATCCGGAACCGACGACGCGGCCGGTCGGTTTCCGGCAAAGGTCCGGAATCGGTCATACCGGTCGCCGGTTGAGCCGGATCTGAAAAGGTCGCCGGTGGTCATCAGATCGGCCAGGATGTCGGGATGCCGAAGAGCGGTTTGGGCCACAAAACGACTCAGGGCCAGGCTGGTTTGGATGGCCGCTTTGGCGCCATCGTCCCGTGGCACGGCAATCGCTTTGCTGTCGGCCGCGTCCCTAAAACCGGCCCACAATGCCGTTGCCTCACTGGCCAGCGCTGCGGGGAGTTGGGTCATCTGTGATCCTGCCTGTATAGCTTTCATTGTCCTATCTGACGCGAACTAGGATTCAGTGGTAACCAGCTGGCAGTTGAATCATGCCATGATCCTGTTATGGGTGGCCATCGGGCAGTGGGATACCGGATCCTTCGGATTCCTTCCCCGCCAGGTTTGCGCTGGGGATGCTCCTCCGCGGGTGCATGGGCAATCACCATCACCAATGGGTCCAAAGTACCAGATTTTTGCGAATCAACCAAGGGGCAGGGCCAATCGGCGGTTCCTCACCGGACGTTTTTAAAATGACATCTTTGTAATTTATTGCAGTGAACTATTTCGAAAGTGTTATAAATGATCGGATTTTTCCCTTCTCAAAACTTGCCCGACCTGCTATTGAACCAGGTTCCGCTGTTAGATGCAGATGGCATGCATGTTGCTATTTTCACCTTGCACCATCTGTGTCTGCGGGCGAATTTGTCGCCCAGCCGCTGCCCGGTGTCCACCGACAGGTTCAGCGCCGCAACACAGCAGCGATAACCAAAAGGAGCACAGGAACCAATGTGTCGTTTGTTTGCAATTTCCAGTAAGGAGCCGGTTTCCCCAATGGTGGCCATCGATGCCATGGACGCCATGCGGGAAGGGCATGACGGCTCAGGTGTCGGACTGTTTCTGCGCGATCTCTCGGGGCCATTCGATTATATGAGGGATGCTCCCATTTTGTCGGGTATTTTCACCAAGCAGGGGCTCCGGCGCCTGGACGATATCATGATGGATATCGGCTTTCGAACAAAGTACAAAATATCCATCAAAGTGCCCCAAGAGCCCCCGGCGGGGATTCCCAAACGGGACATCTATCTGATTCGGGCCTACGAATACCCCGAAGAATGGGAGGGCTGGACGGAGGCGCAACGCTACATGGGTTTGGTGGAGACCCGCCTGAAATTGCGGGCCTTGGGCGAAGAGAAACAGGATATGATTGTCTTTTCGTTCTGGCCTGACGTGATCATGATCAAGGAGATCGGCGACCCCATGACCGTGGCCCGTTTTCTAGACATGGATCGAAACGAGCTGCACTCGCGGGTTATCCTGGCCCAGGGGCGGCAGAACACCAACTACGCCATCGACCTGTATGCCTGCCATCCCTTTTTCCTTCAGGGATACTGCACCATGACCAACGGGGAGAATACCGCCTTCGTCCCCATTCGCGAGTATCTGGAGACCAGGGGAGTCTTAGGCTATAGCGGCTACCAGTCTGACTCAGAAGTTTTTACCCATATCCTGCACTACACCATCACCCGGCTGGAACTGGGCATCGAGGGATACAAACACGTGATCACGCCGCTGCAGGACGATGACCTGGTGCGACACCCCAACGCAACCCTGCTCAAGCAACTTAGACAATCCTGCCGCCGCCTGATCATCGATGGGCCCAATTGTGTCATCGGATGCCTGCCCGACCACTCTGTGTTCATGGTTCAGGACCGCAAGAAGCTGCGGCCCGGCGTGGTTGGCGGGAAACCGGGGCAGTGGGCGTTTGCCTCCGAAATATGCGGTGTGGACGCCGCCATTCCCGACAGGGACAAAAGTAAGGATTTTCAACCCATGCACCTGGACACGGCCATCGTCGGTCCGGATCGCCAGGAGATCAGCATATGCTCCCAGACAGACCCATTGCCCCATCAACTCTAAGCGTCAAAGACCTGCCGTGGCAGATCGAATGGCGTAAAGACAAATGCACCCTGTGCGGTCGCTGCACGGCAGTATGCCCCGTCAATGCCATTGAGCTGGGCGTTTTCAGGAAACGCGCTGTTTCCGCGTCACTCGACACGGCCAAGCCGCCATCCAATGTCTACGAGGTGTTTCAGGGGATTCGCCAGAAGACCGATCCGGCCTATGCCTGCATCGGGTGCGCCATGTGCAGCCTGGTGTGCCCCAACGATGCCATCCTCCCCTTGCAGTCCGATGAAGCCGATAAGCTGCGCTTCCACGTCAATCGCGGTGGTCAGCCGCGGCGGCGCGGCGGTCGGCGCAATGCGCCCGGCGGTATTCTTGATCAAATCAAATTTATCCGCATTTCCATGCTCACCGACCCGGCCCTCGACGCCGGCCGGCACGAGTTTGAACTGCGCACCCTGCTCGGACGCATCCTGCCCCCCGAGGAGAACCTGAAATTTTTTCGAGAGAATGGCTGGATGCCCCCGGTGCGGGAGATCTACCCGCTGGTCATCGGTTCCATGTCCTTCGGTGCCCTTTCTCCCAATATGTGGGAAGGCCTTCAACTCGGTGTTGCCTACCTCAATGAAGAGCTGGGCATGCCGGTGCGCATGTGCACCGGCGAAGGGGGTTGTCCGCCGCGGTTGCTGCGCAGTCGATTCCTCAAGTACACCATATTGCAGATCGCCAGCGGCTATTTCGGCTGGGACGAAATCATTCACGCCCTGCCGGAGATGAAAGAGGATCCCTGCGCCATCGAGATCAAATACGGCCAGGGGGCCAAGCCCGGGGACGGCGGCCTGCTGATGTGGCACAAGGTCAATAAATTGATTGCCGCTATCAGAGGGGTGCCCACGGGGGTGAGCCTGCCTAGTCCACCCACTCACCAGACCCAGTATTCCATCGAAGAGTCGGTGGCTAAAATGATTCAGTCCATGTCCATGGCCTGGGAGTTCAGAGTTCCTGTTTATCCAAAAATATCGGGAAGTTCAACTGCAATGGCAGTCCTCAACAACTTAACCCGCAATCCATACGCCGCCGGTTTGGCCATCGACGGCGAAGATGGCGGCACCGGGGCAGCCTACAATGTCTCCATGAATCACATGGGGCACCCCATCGCCACCAATATCCGGGATGCCTACCAGAATCTCGTCAAAACCGGCAAACAGAACGAGTTGCCGTTGTTTGCCGGCGGAGGGGTCGGCAAGAACGGCAACCTGGCGGCCAATGCGGCGGCGCTGATCATGCTGGGGGCCAGCGGTGTGCAGATTGGCAAATACATCATGCAGGCGGCGGCTGGCTGTCTGGGCTCGGAGAGCGACCGGTGCAATATCTGCAATATCGGCCTCTGCCCCAAAGGCATTACCTCTCAGGATCCCCGCCTCTACCGGCGGCTGGATATCGATCAGGTGGCCGAGCGGGTGGTGGATGCCTATTTGAGCTTTGATACCGAACTGAAAAAAATTGTGGCGCCACTGGGCCGTTCCACGGCACTGCCCATTGGCATGTCGGATGCCTTGGGCATCAGCGATGAAGATGCCGCCAAGCGGCTGGATATTAAATATGTGGTGTAGCGCATTTCATACCCTTGGCAACGCGATCGGCGGTGGAGGGTCATTCCTTCGGAAGCCGGAAACCAAGTGTCAGTGGGGTTCCGCGTATCCCTGGCATGGCGCCTGTCCGCTTAAGGGGTGGAGAACGGCTAATGAGCAGTGATCAAGACTATATTGTGATACCTGGAAAAATCGATGGACAACGGGTCGAATCGCGGTTGCTGGAGGAACGGGTTCAATCGGCCGTTGCCCAGGGCCATACCCGCCTGAAGATTGAAGCCTATGGCCAGCAGGGGATTGGCGGGCGCTTGTGGAAAGCCGGCGACACGAAAATCCATGTGCAGGTTATCGGACCGATCGGCCAACGTGCGGGCTCGCTGGGATTTCCCAATACGCGGATTGACATTCATGGCCCCACTTCTGACGACGTTGGGTGGCTCAATGCCGGGGCGGAAATCGTCGTGCACGGCAACGCGGCCAACGGCGCCTGTAACGGCATGGCCCAGGGCAAGGTGTTTGTGGGCGGCAGCATCGGCGCCCGCGGCATGACCATGACCAAACACAACCCCCGTTTCGACGCCCCTGAACTCTGGGTGCTCGGATCGGCCGGAGACTACTTCGGAGAATTCATGGCCGGAGGGGTCGCCGTGATCTGCGGGCATGCGCCCCAGGATCGTACCAATGTCCTCGGCTACCGCCCCCTGGTGGGAATGGTGGGCGGCAAGGTATTGTTCCGAGGACCCCACAAGGGTTTCAGCCGAACCGATGCCGTCATGCTGCCCATCGATGATGCCACCTGGCAGTGGCTCACCACGGGAATTGCGGATTTTCTGGACCGGATCGAGCGGACCGATTTGCTGGAGGCGCTGACCGAGCGGGAGCAGTGGCAACTGATCAGAGCCCGGACACCCCAGGAGCGGGTCAGCAAAGACAAGCGTTCCATGGCGGCCTTCCACAGGGAGGTGTGGGACGGGACTCTGGGAAGCGGCGGCCTTGTGGGAGATCTCACCGACCTGGACCGCAGCGTTATCCCTCTGATTACCCGCGGTACACTGCGTCGTTATGTGCCGGTGTGGGAAAATTACATGTACATGGCCCCCTGTGAGGCCACCTGCCCCACCGGTATTCCCGTCCAGCAGCGATGGAAACTGGTTCGCGACGGGAGGGTGGACGAAGCGGTCGACCTTGCCCTGGCCTATACGCCTTTCCCCGCCACCATCTGCGGCTATTTGTGCCCCAATCCTTGCATGGGGGCATGTACAAAGGGGGCGTCCCTCATGGCGCCTGTGGATGTGACCCAGCTCGGTAAGGCCAGCATCCAAGCGGGGCTTCCCGAGCTGCCGCCCATTTCCGGCGCCACGGTGGCCGTTATCGGCGGCGGTCCTGCCGGCATCTCCCTGGCTTGGCAGCTGCGCCTTAAAGGGCACGAGGCGGTGATCTACGATACCATCGGGACGCTGGGCGGCAAGATCGCCACTTCCATTCCCAGCAGCCGAATTCCCGACGAGGTCTTTCAGAAAGAGATCGGGCGGGCAGCCAAGGTCATTTCCCACGTTCACCTGCAGCAGCATCTCAACCGCTCAGATACGGAGCAACTGATCACCGATTACGATTTCGTCGTCATCGCCGCAGGCGCCCGCAAGCCCCGCACCCTGGCGATCCCCGGAAACGAGAGAATGACAACGGCCCTTGACTTTCTCGAGGCTGCCAAAGCAGGAACCGCTGAAACCGGCAAGCGGGTGGTCATCATCGGCGCCGGCAACGTGGGCTGTGACGTGGCCACCGAAGCGGCCCGTCTGGGCGCCGAGGAGATTACCCTGCTGGACGTTCAGGAGCCGGCATCATTCGGCAAGGAGCGTGAGGATGCGGAAAAGGTCGGCGCCAAATTCCGCTGGCCGGTGTTTACCCAGGCCATCACCCAAGATGGTGTCCAGCTCGAAAGCGGCGAGTTGATTCCGGCCGATGCCGTTTACGTCTCCATCGGCGATGCTCCCGAGCTCGCGTTTCTGCCTGGGGAAATTGCTGTGGAGGGCGGCTTCATTAAGGT
>Ga0316201_10001604_pt1 | contig 15376 bp, 12 predicted proteins | sample CS6wburrow_MG_FD_204516 | JGI IMG/M metagenome (GOLD analysis project Ga0316201, IMG submission 204516) | Coastal sediment microbial communities from Delaware Bay, Delaware, United States - CS-6 worm burrow | ecosystem: Environmental > Aquatic > Marine > Coastal > Sediment | place: USA... | reverse complement strand
TCGTTGAACACCTTCGCCGTCTGATCGAGCGTGATGATGACGGGGTCAGGCCCGCAGTCGAACGTGATGACCCCGCCGCGAGCCACCGCATCGACAAACGCCCCCGACGTACAACTCGCCGGAGTCCCGTCGCCAACCACGGTGTCAGGATTGGACACCTCTTCTTCCGCGGCCTCCGCAGGCACCGAGCAGCTCCCATCACCGTTCCCAGTCGGCGGGCCATCGGTCGGATCAGTCCGCGGATCGATTGGCGCCGACTCGCCACATCCAACAAACCCAAAGACCAGGAACACCCCGATCGCGCGCCAAAGAAGTCCCAACATTCCCCCGTCCCCCGAAGCTTCACGATAGCGACTCTCGGCATGACTGCCAAAGCGTCCACCGACACGTCGCAACCGCGGTAAGGGGTATCGGCATCGAACGGGCCCTGAGGGGATTCCCTCAACTGCCCTCGCATGAGGCCGCTCGAAACGTGCGCGGATGCAAAGCTGATGTAGAGCGGGTTCGCGGCGTCGGTCAGCATGGCCGCTTCATCCGGGGTGGTGAACACCGAAACTGTAAGCGCGCATCCCCCGAACCGAACCCAGGTTCGAACCGAACCCAGGTTGCGTACGAATTGCTCACTAAATGACATCCGACGCAAACCCCATGCCCTCACGAATCAGCCAGTTCCTCCAGAATTTCGAACGTCCCCCGGTGCAGTCGCTGTGTTTGGCGGGTGCCCGGCGAAAAACATGCGCGGGAAGTTCAGCATATCGCCTGCGACTGGCAGCCCCGCCCGGGATCTGCCAAGACCCGCCCTCACGCGAAGGCGTGGGGGTTATCGCTTGCAGAATATGATTAGAAATGTGGCGATTATCGCCCACGTCGACCACGGCAAGACGACGCTGGTGGACGCGATGTTGCACCAAACCGGCGTCTTTCGCGCAAACGAGGCGGTTCGCGAGCGCGTGCTCGATTCGAACGACCTAGAGCGCGAGCGTGGCATCACGATTTTGGCCAAGCACGCGTCGATCCGCTGGAAAGGCTACAAGATCAACCTGATCGACACGCCGGGCCACGCCGACTTCGGTGGCGAGGTCGAGCGAACGCTCCGCATGGCCGATGGCGCACTGCTCCTCGTCGATGCCGCCGAAGGTGCCCTCCCCCAGACGCGCTTCGTTCTCTCGAAGTGCATCGAGCTCGACCTGCCGGTCGTCACCGTCGTCAACAAGATCGACCGAAGCGACGCGCGCCCCGATGAGGCCCTGCACGAGGTCTTCGATCTGTTCTGCGACCTCGGCGCCACCGACGAGCAGGCGGACTTTGCGCATATCTACGCCATTGGCAAAGACGGCATCGCAAAACGCGAGCTCGAAGACGAATCGGGCGATCTCACCCCGCTCTTCGAGACGCTCATCGAAAAACTCCCCGCGCCCGAGGGCGACCCAGACGCTCCTTTGCAGCTCCTGGTGCACAACACGATTCACGACGAGTACGTCGGCCGCATCGCCATCGGCCGTATCCGAAACGGCACCATCAAACCACAGCAAACGCTGGCGATCATCGGCAAGGACGGCGTGGTCGAACGGAAGGTCGGCGCACTCTGGGGCTTCGAGAGCCTCGAACGCGTTCGCATCGACGGTGCCTCGGCAGGCGACATCGTCGCCATCTCCGGCATCGAGGATGTGCACATCGGGGACACGATCACCCCGCCGAACCACCCTAACCCGCTCGAGCGAATCAGCGTCGAGCAACCGACGATCAAGATCCGCTTCATGGTCAACACCTCGCCGTTTGCAGGGCTGGTGGGCGACTACGTCACTTCTCGACAGGTGCGGGATCGACTCCTCAAAGAAGCGCAGCGAAACATCGCCATGCGCGTCGAAGAAGGGGACGAGGCCGATTCGTTCATGGTCTACGGCCGCGGCGAGTTGATGCTGGCGATTCTGGCAGAGACGATGCGGCGGGAAGGCTATGAGTTTGCCCTCGGCATGCCCGAGGTCGTCGTTCGCGAAATCGACGGAAAGAAATTCGAACCAGTCGAAACCGTCGTCGTCGACGTGCCCCAGCACCACGTGGGCACCGTGACCCAGCTCCTCGGCGACCGGCGTGGCGTGATGGGTAAGATGAGCCCCCTCGGTACAAACCGTTCACGCATCGAGTACCGCGTTCCGTCGCGAGGGCTGATCGGCTTCCGCTCTCTGTTCATGACCGAGACGCGAGGCGAGGGGCTCCTCAACACGATGTTCGAGGGCTGGGACCCTTACGCCGGCCCCCTGCTTCGGCGAAAGAACGGCGCGATCGTCTCCGATCGCAAAGGCGTCACGACGCCCTACGCGCTTTTCAACCTGCAACCACGGGGTAAACTCTTCGTGGGAACGGCGACCAAGGTCTACGAAGGCATGATCGTCGGCGAGCATAACCGCCCAAGCGACCTCGATGTCAACTGCACCCGCGAAAAGAAGCTCACCAACATTCGGGCCGCTGGGAAAGACGAGAACGTCGTCCTCACGCCCCACAAAGAGCTCACCATCGAGAATGCCCTCGACTGGATCGACCAGGACGAGCTCGTGGAAGTCACCCCGGATTCCGTGCGCGTCCGCAAGGCCATCCTGCAATGCAACCTGCGCCCCAAGCGCGAGGCACCCAAGAAGAGCTAAGGTTTCGGCGCCTCGACAGCCTTGGGTAGGGCGCCGGTCAGGCTCAATACCGCGCGCATACATCGGTGCGCGACGTCGACAGGCTCCAGATGCATCATGGGGCAGCCGCCGGGGATCACCGTCGCGCCGTAGGCCTCGCAAAGCGCAGCCGCGTCGGGGGAAAATGAGCCTCCATCGACCGATCGGTGAAACCACACTCGCGAAACGCCGGCTGCCTTGCACTGCTGGGCGACTTCGGTCGCCTGGTCGGGATGGGTCGCGACTATCACCGCATCGGGAGGCTCGGGCAGATCGGCGAGTGAGGCATAGCAGTGTACCCCTTCGATGGACTTGGCGTTTGGGTTGATCGCGTAAACCTCGCGGCCGCTGTCCTTGAGTTTGTTGAATATGAGATTGGCTGGGGCATTGCCTGCGCGCGACACACCGGCGACGGCAAATCGCTTCTCGGCAAGGAACGCAGCCGCCGCCTCCGAGAGTGACGTGGCGCCCTCCGCGATCGAGGCTTCCGCCGCGGCGCGCCCCGAACGGAAGTAGCTATAAAGGAACAGCACCACCAAGAGCGACTGAAAGCCCCAGCTCGGCGCCATGTTGGGCAGCGGGACGAGTCCCGCAGAAACTGCATAGGCCCCCGCCCAAGCAAGACCTGCGATCACGCAGACCGTGATCGGAAGAACCCCTCGACGCTCGAGCGGCTTGCGGTCCGCCCACAAGAGGAGCGCCGTCCAGCCGAGCATCATCGCAGCTCCGAACCGCATGGCGTAGCGATAGTCCGCTGAGGGTATGAAATCGGAGTCGCCGTAGGCAGCGCGTCCGATTTCGGGAAAAAACATCAAGGCGCCCACGATCGCATCGGCGATCGCCCCGACCCAGTACGACGCTCTCAGCCAGCGGATCTCAGGCATGACTCGACGGTTGACGAAGGACCCCAGTCGCACGGCCTGGCACAGGCCCCAGCATCGTAGCGACCATTGGCGGCTGGTCGTGCGCAGCAAGAGATCCGCCGCAGACTCTCACGCGCGGAGGAGAACCAAACCGCCTCGACCACTCCGATACACCGTCCCATTGCCGGCGACTGACGTCCATCGCCCCTCAAAACCTGCAATGCCTGTGCCACCACCCCTACCCACAAAACCAAGAAATTTCCCGGAAGATCCGCCGCCCCGTTCACCAACCCAGGTTCGAACGCGCGAAGATTCTTCGTCTGACGGCCAAGGGCCGCATCCGTTGCGCAGATTGCCGAGAGGGCCGCAAGGAGGTCATGATGACTGGACGGTGACTAGGTCAGGAGGCAAAGGCGGCCGCGGCGGAGGTCGAAAAGGCACGAGCCCAGAGCGCTCCCAAGCGGATCGGGAAGCCCTCAAACAGGCGTTCTCGGACGTGAAACCCCTGAACCCAGGTTCCAGAAAGCGTGTGATGCCAGCTCTGGCAAGCAACTCGGCGCCAGTGCCCTCGACTTCCGCATCGTCGATACAACCGGTTGAGGCGCTTGTGCTCGAACGCGAAGGCAACGGAATCGTAGTCGGAAAGCGCCGCGCCACGCACTTGAGCATTCTCGACGCCCTTGAGGATCCCGCCCTCCAAGTCCAAGCCGAGTGCGATCTACATGGCCGGACCAGCCGTGAAGCGGACCGCGAAGTGCTCCGCTTCGTGAGGGAATCCCAGCAGAAGGGCAAGCGCTGGGTCCTGATCATCGTTGGCAAGGGCCTCCATAGCCCCGATGGCAAGGCGACACTCCAGTCCAGCGTGGCCGAAGCGCTCGCCAAGCGCTCCCCTGCCCGCTTCGTCCTCGCCTTCCGAACGGCCCCCCGCCACCTAGGCGGAACCGGCGCCCTTGTCGCACGCCTCGTTGACCGCGTGTGAACCGCACCAAGAAGCGCTTCCCAAATCGCTTCCCACGTTCGATTTCGAAGGACAGCGCTGACCAACGACCGATACACAGGCATGACCCTACCGAGACGCGTCCTGCCTCATACAACCTATCTCGTCACCCGCCGCTGCATCGGCCGCCGCTTCTTGCTGCGCCCCGATGGCCCCCTCAACAACGCTTTCGTGTACTGCCTTGGGCGAGCGGCCTCGAAATACGGCGTCCAGATCCATGCGCTGAGCGTGATGAGTAATCACTACCACCTCGTGCTGACCGACATCGAAGGGGTGCTCCCCGACTTCATGGCCTGGTTGAACCGACAGCTCGCCAAATGCATCAAGCTTCTGCGTGGCTGGGACGAAGTGGTGTGGGAACCAAACGTACAGTACAGCGCAGTCGAGCTCGGCGGTCCGGCCGAGGTGCTCGACAAGGTCGCCTACGTACTCCTCAATCCCGTGAGCGCGGGACTGGTGCGCTCATCCGAACGATGGCCCGGGACGCTGAGCACCCTCGGGACGCTCCACGTGGGAATGATGAACGCGAAGCACCCGCGCCTTTGGTTCAAGGACAGCGCACCTAAGCGGCTGAGTCTCACACTTGCCGCGCCACCGTGCTTTGCGGACCGAGTCAGTTTCCTGCAGGCCCTCAAGTCATTGCTGGTAACCCGAATCTCACTCGTGCGTTCCGAGCTTCGCCGTCAAGGTCGCGGCTTTCTGGGACCCACCCGCGTCCGAAGGTCGCAGGCAACCAGTCGACCGGACACCAAGAAGCCTAGGTTTGGACTCAACCCGAGCTTCTCGGTGCTCACCCGCACGGCATGGCACTCTGCACTTCGAGCACTCCGGGCCTTCCGCCTCGCCTACCGCGAGGCCTACAAAGCCTGGCGAAGTGGCGCACGCGACGTCGCCTTCCCCACCGGCACTTGGTGGGTCGTCCGCTGTGCCGGTGCGGCAGCCGCTTCCTAGTTGATTCCACCAGCCAAATTCGGAACGCCCGACTCCGGGTTCTCGAGGACGGCAGGCTTACCTTCGCCCCGAGATGCGGAATCCCCCGAGTAGGGAACTTCCGCGCTCCTCTTGGCTCACGAAGACGGTTGAGTCCTGCCCCTCGCCCCGCCGCGAACGCCGCGAACTGCCAGGCTACACCCGAAGTGCTGCCCCGGGCTAACCTGAGGCTAGCTTCAACGTGGGAGGACGGTTGCGCAACGTGGGAGGACGGTTGCGGCCTTGCGGCCTCGTCAACCTGGGACGGTTGCGGACTTCAACCTGGGACGGTTGCGGACTCACGCTTGCTGCCGCTCCGCGTTCACTTCGCTGACCTGCTCGTTGAGCGTCCAGTAGTCGTACAGGATCCCGATACCGGCCAGCCCCACGGTAAGAAAGTAAATGAGGCCGGTCAGGTACTTGCCCATGTAAATCCGATGAATCCCAAAGACCCCAACGAATGTGAGCAGGATCCACGCCAAATTGTGGTCGACCGGCCCCGAATCATAGCGAAGCTCCGCCGAGCGATCGAGCGACGGCATCAAAAACAAGTCGATCAGCCAGCCAATCCCGAGCAACCCCAAGGTCAGAAACCAGATCGTCCCGGTCACCGGGCGCCCGTAATAAAAACGGTGCGCCCCCATGAAACCGAAGATCCACAGCAAATAGCCGATCCCGAGATTGTGCGTATCGCCCTGCGTCATGAGGGATCTCTACGATGCGGGCAGCGAGCGGCAAGTAGCAAGTGATCGGCACGCGCCGCAGGGTGCCTGGACGGCATGCCGCTGGCGGTCTTCCACCCCACCGGCAGCACATGCTTGCCTCGACAACGGGCGGCTTGCGCTTCGGCCGTCCATCGCCCAGCACGAGTGCCTGCCTAACCCTTGCTGATCTTGCCTTCTTTGTGCGGCTGATGGCTGCGGCACTTCGGACAGAACTTCTTGATGTGGAATTTCTCCGGCATCGTGCGCTTGTTCTTGTCGGTCGTGTAGTTGTCTTTGCCGCAGGTTTCGCAGCTGAGCTTGATGAGATCTCGCATAGGAATTCCTTGCCTTTTCGGCGCGAAGGGGCCGGAGTGTAGCGGGGCCTACCGCCGCGTCAAATCCGGGCGCGCCCCCCCTAGATCCGGACCCCCGATCCAGTGTAAACCCCGAGGATGTTCGATCCCGACCGCAGCGGCGGCAACCCCGCCGAATACATCGCCAGGCGCAGCAAAACCGTAGGCGACATGTTCCTGAAGCGCGTAGCGCGCGACGGTGACCAACCAGCCTTCTACTTCAAGGACGGCGGCGACTGGCAGCCGATCAGCTGGAACCACTTCTCCGCCCAAGCCGGAGCGATCGCGTCGTACCTCCTGAACCTGGGTTGCGGCCTTCAAGACAAGGTGTGCATGGTCGGCAGCACCGGCCCCGCCTGGTGCTACTGCGACGTCGGAGGACAGCTCGCCGGTGCCGTGACCCTCGGCGCCTACCCCACACTCACCCCCAAGCAGCTCGCCTACATCCTCGACCACGCCGACACCAAAGTCGCCTTCGTCGAAGGCATCGAAGAAATCAACAAAATCCTCGCACGCCGCAACGAGCTCACCAAGCTCGAACAAGTCATCGTCTGGAACAGCGCCGGCGCCGAGTCGCTCATGGAAGCGCACGACTGGCTCGTCCCCTTCGAGCGCGTCCTCCAAACGCCCGTCGACCAGGCAGCCATCGAAGCCCGCGTCGCTGCCGTGGACCCGACGAGCACCGCGATCATCGTCTACACCAGCGGCACCACCGGCCCCCCCAAGGGCGCGATGATCTCGCACGACAACATCATGACGGTCATGAAAGACCAAGACGAAGCCTTCGCAATCAACGAAGACGACATCGGCCTGAGCTTCCTCCCGATGGCTCACGTCGCCGAGCGTGTCCTCGCATTCTACGGCCGCATCAACACAGGCATGGGCACCTACTTCGCGTCGAGCATCGCCAAGGTCCTCGAAGAAGTCGCCGAAGTAAAACCGACAATCTTCGGCAGCGTTCCCCGCATCTTCGAAAAAGCCTACGCCAAAATCATGAGCACGGTCGAACAAGCGCCTCCGACACGCCAACGCATCTTCCGCTGGGCAGAGCGGGTCGGCCGTGAAGCGGTTCAGCACTGGCAGGCAGGCAAGCCCATCCCGTTCGGCTTGAAGCTCAAGTATGGCTTGGCCGACCGGCTCGTGTTCTCCAAGCTGCGAGCCGTGTTCGGCGGTCGCGTTCGCTACTTCATCACCGGCGCCGCGCCGATCGCCCCCGAAATCCTCGAGTTCTTCTGGGCAGCCGGCTTCCCAATCTACGAAATGTACGGAATGACCGAGTCGACCGTGATCACCCACGCCAACGTCCCTGGGCAGGTCAAGCTCGGCTCGGTCGGTCGCGCTCTGAGCATCGTGGAAGACCGCATCGCAGCGGACGGCGAAATCCTAATCCGCAGCAAAGTCGTCTTTCAGGGCTACTACAAGAACCCCGAAGCCACTGCCGAAACCATCATCGACGGCTGGCTCTACACCGGCGACGTGGGCAGGAAGGACGAAGACGGCTGCGTCTACATCCTCGATCGCAAGAAGCACATCATCATCACCGCAGGCGGAAAAAACCTCACACCCGCCAACATCGAAAACGAAATCAAAGCGTCCGACCCAATCATCAGCCAGGCACACGCACACGGCGACAAGCGGAAGTTCCTCGTCGCGCTTGTCACCATCGGAGCTGGGGAAGCTGTCGACTGGGCGCGGCAACAGGGCACGATCGACGACGCGACTGCCGACGCGCACATCAAAGACCTAACCGAAAATCCGCTCGGCCGCTCCAAGGAGCTCCAGGCACTGCTCGCCCAGGTCGCGCAGAACGCAGAAGTGCAGCAGCGCATCGTAGCTTCGGTCCGAAGGGCGAACGAAAGCCTATCCCGCGTCGAAACGATCAAAAAGATTCACATCCTCGACCGTGAATTCAGCGTCGAGGAGGACGAGCTCACGCCCACACTCAAGCTCAAGCGCAAGAACGTCGAGGCGAAATTCCAACAAACCTTCGATCGGCTCTACGAAGACGATGCGTTTGGCTTGCTGGTCTTGCCGGCCTAAGCTTGGCGTTCAATGCGCCTTGCCATGACACTCCTCTTATCGACGCTCAACTTGTCGACGCTCTTCGCATCACCCGCACTTGCGTTTGAAGGCGTTCTCGAAGCAAGCCTGTCGAGCGAGCAAGGAGTCGCTGCCCAGGTTCGCGCCCGCTACTCCAAGGCCGGCGACGTCCGCATGGACATCCAGTCCACCGATGAAAACGGCGCCCCCGTACAGGCAACGACCATCATGCCGTCCGAGGGCGAGCACTACTACTCCATCGCCCACGACAAGAAGCTCATCGTCGAGGTCCCCTACTCGGTCCTCTCCACCAGGAGCAAGCAGGTCACAGGCTCTGGCGACAACGCCAACCTCGAGATGAAGAAGCTGGGCAGGGAAGTGGTGAGTGGCGTAGAGACCCGGCACATCCGGGTGATCGACAAAGACAACCGCACCATCATCGACCTTTGGCTCACCCAGAAGTACCCGGCCGACCTCTGGACGCGAGCATTTCGCGGCCGCAATCTCGGGCTCGAGATGTCCGACGACGAGCGCAGCAAGGCGATGAAGAAGTACGGGATCGCACCTGGTTTCTCGATGAAGATGCGCGTCGAGCAAGCCGGCGGCGTTCCGGTGGTCTTCCTGGTCAAGAAGGTCCAGCGTGTCCCAATCCCGCCAAGCGTGTTCGCGCTTCCCGAGGGATACGAGCGCATTGTCGGCCCCGCCGACTCGCAACCTTGACGGTTCGGGGCGACCTTGCGATATAAGCCCGCATTAGACGGCGGTGCAGGGGCGCCGAGAGGAGATTCTATGACCAAGCAAGTACTATTGCGCGCGTTGACGCTGATGTCCGCGCTGCTCGTTTTGAACGGATGCAAGTCCGACACGGCCAAAGACGCAAAGAGCGGCGACCCAGTCGTCGTGCTCGACGCGGGCGCAGAACCCCGTGAGACACTTCGATACAAGATCGAGCACGGGACGACCACCAACGCGACCATGGATTTCGGCCTTGCCTCGATGGCCAGCACGCGGCGCGGCGCGGCGCTCTCTGTCACGCCCGGCGTCCGGCTGCACATCATTTCGGGCCCCTCGATGCAAGGAAAGCGTGGCAGCACGCGCTTCGACGTTCGAATCGTCAAAGCCGAAGCCATCGTTCCTGATGACTTGGACCCGGAGGTCGCGCAAGATCTCAACAAAAGCGCCTCCGTCCTCAATAATGTAGGCGGCTGGGTCGAGGTCGATGACCGCGGCATCATCCAGCGCACCGAGCTCAACGAAGCCGCCAAACGTTCCGACGTTCCGGTCCGGCTGCTCGTGATGATCATCAACGCGCGCACCTCGCTGGCCCGCGTCCTCCTTCCCGCCGAGCCGGTGGGTACCGGCGCCCGCTGGGAGGCTCGCAAGGACCTCGTGCTCTACGGCTTTGAAGTCGCTCAGGTCGACACCTACACCCTGAACGAGAAGGTTGGCGACGAGCTCAAGCTCAACGTGCAGATTCAACAAAGCGCGCAACCGCAAACGATCACCTTCGAAGAGGAAGGCGTCGAGCTCACCGTCAAGTCGTTCAAGATGAGCGCCACCGGCGAAGTCATCGCGAACCTCAATGCACTCGAGTCCAACGCCGCTGCAAGCGGCGAGTCGGTCGGCATGCTGACCGTCAAGACAGTCGACGGCTCTGAAGACGTCGAGATCGATCGCGCGTTCCAGGTTCGTATGACCGTCAGCTATGATCTCGCCACGGCCGCAGCCGACGAGGCCGTAGAAAAGGCCGAGGCGACCAGAAAGGCCGCGGAGAAAGCCGGCGAGAAGCTCGAAGCTCAGGAATAGAGCGTTCCAGGCCAGAGCGTAGCCACGACGGCACGTTGAGCCCGCTCCCGCTTCCAGTATTCGGATTCGGGGTCGAGCTCGACGCTGCCGTCGATTAGTTTCTGGAGTGTGGCCTCGACGCCGCTAGCAAAGTCGGCGTCCTGCACCACGATGTTGGCCTCGCTCTCCCAGAAGCTCGCCGTCGCATCGAGGTTGGCCGAGCCAATGCTCGTCACCAGACCGTCGACCGAGACGAGCTTGGCGTGCACGTACGGACGAATGCGGCCCCCACGCGAAACAATCATCGGAGACGGCGGCGGCACGAACTCGTAGATTTCGACACCGGCCTGAAGCAAGGGCTCGAGCTTCGCCTTCACCATGTACTCAAAGAGCGTTCGGTGAAGAGGCGCTGGGAAAAACGTCCCATCATCGCGCCGGGCGGCGGCATTGCCCGTCAGGAGCTTCACGCTGATGTCTTTGGCCAAAAGCCGATAGATCGCGCGCTCCAGGGCCGGCACGATCGGGTAGTCATTGACGATGTAAACATGGTCCTCTGCCACGTCGAACATGGCCTCGTACATTGCAAGGCCGTTGGTTTCGGCGAGTCCGCGGTGCACCACCAGGCGCCCTGAGGCAGAGCCGGCAGGCTCGAGCTCCGGCATCGTTTCCCGGTCGGCATGAATTCGGGCTCCGCCATGCCGATGCCAGGTGCGCATGAAGTTCTCTTGAACGACCCGCACCAGCGGCCCGGTCACCTCGACGTGCGCGTCAAGCCATGGAATCCGCTCGTGGCGAGTGTTGTCGTGCACCGGGACTTCGCCAAAGCCCGTGTAGTACTCATTGCTGGCGTTCCGACCGGACACGAAGGCCAGCCGCCCGTCGATGATGACCAGCTTTCGGTGGTCGCGCTTCTTGAGTCGCGACACGTCGACCTGTTTGCGGGACTCGATCGGATTGACCGCGAGCACCTCGATGTTCTCTTCGGCCTTCAGCGACGAAATCAATGGATTGAGTCGCCCCAGAACTTCCTCGTCCGAGTAGAGCGCATCGACCATGAACCGAACCTTCACCCCTGCCCGCGCACGCTGGATCAGCCGAACGATCATATGCTCGGTGAAATCACTCGGCTGAACCATGTAAAACTGAATGTGAATCGTGGACTGGGCCTCTTCGAAGGCAGCAAGCAGACGCAACCTCGCCTCGCGGTTGTCGAGCTCGGCATGGAAGCTGTTGCCCGCAACCAGCGTCGACTCGGTGGTCTGGTCGAGTCGCCAGTCGAGCGGGTTGCTGTTCGCCCGGTCGCGGAGCAGCTTGGCAGCCTGCTCGATCTCCGTAGCAAACGCACCGGCAAGAGCGCGACTGCGCGCCGTCGCGGGCGTGATTACACTCACCTCTTCGGCAAAGTCTTTGTCTGAGTCCTGCTCCCGCTCGGTCAGGATTGTCGTCACGGGAACGCCCTTCGCACGCAGCCGTCGAATGGCGGTCGACGCAAACATGTCGACGAAATCGACGCCTAGACTCCGGAGCTCTTCCTCCTCCGCCGAATAGACGAGGATGGCTCCTGGCGGCAGCCGTTGCTCGACGAGCGCCTCGCGAATCAAAGGGTCCCGATTCTTCTCGTGGATGTCGAAGTAGACGAGCTCGAAGCCCTCGTCGATCAGCGCACGGAGCGCGTCGATGGGCGAAGCCGCCGAGACCGGCTGATCGGCACGCCGGGGAAGCAGCAGTGCCGCGTCCACCAGCACGACCGGCCGGCCGCTGGCGACCTGCAATAGACGATGTCCGAACAGGTCCGTGACGACCTGACCTTTGTCATTGCACACCGCGACACTAACCCGATGAAGCCCCGGTCCTGGCGCTTCGATCAGCGCGCGTATCTCGGTGCTGCTACCGATGGGCGTCTCGGCCGCCACCGCGTCGTCCACGTAGAACCTCGCGACGGTGCCGAGCTTGCCAGAAACCCCCAAGCTCGCCGAAAGCTCGACCGAATCACCGGGGCTGGTGAGCTCGTCGCGCTGCACCCCGCCCAGTATTCTCCGAAGCCCAGGGTTCCGACCCCATCGCTCGATCGTCGTGCCGAGTGAACGCGCCGCAGCGTCGAGCATGGAAGGCGACTCGTCGCCCGCCGCAGAGCGCTTGTCGGCCTGCCCCGTGAACGTCGCAGCAATTCGCCGGATTCGCTCACCCAGGTCCTCGACTTGTTCTTCGTCGCTCACGGCCGTCAGTATAGGCCGCTTAGGCGTCGTCGTCGGTGACCACTGCCAGGTAGGGCAGATTCCGGAATTTCTGGGCGTAGTCGAGCCCATATCCGACGATGAACACGTCGTCGACGGTGAAGCCGAGATAGTCGATCTGCACCGGCACTCGGGTGCGGGCGGGTTTGTGAAGCAGGGCGGCGACCTTGACCGATGCTGGCTGACGGGTCGCGAGGTTGTCGTGCAGGTAAGCGACGGTCAGACCGGTATCGACGATGTCCTCGACCACAATCACATGCTTGCCCTCGATCGACCGGCTGAGGTCGGTGGTGATCTGCACCACCCCGCTGCTCTGTTGCTGATTGCCGTAGCTACGAACGCCGAGGAAGTCGATGGCCAGGTCGAGGTCGATCTGGCGCACCAAGTCCGCTGCAAACACGTAGCTACCCTTGAGCACCGGTACGATGACCAGCTCCTTGCCCAGGTAGTCCTGCGTGATGGCGCGGCCCAGGTCGGCGACCCTCTGGGCAATGGTCCCAGCGTCGATCAGTGGCTTCATCGACATGGGTGTTACTCAGTTCGCGGAGAACACGATCGGGAACTTGGCAGGGCCACCCTCGGAGGACGCAGGGAAGCGCCAGCGTCGAACCGACGCTTCAATGCACTCTGCAAGACCACCGGGACCAGAGCCATCGGCGCTCACGGCTTTGACGCGCCCCGAGGCAGCAACGGTCACCGTCACGTCCAGGCGAACCGATGGCGGAGACTGCTGACCACGAATCGCTCGCTCATAGCAACGCTGCAAACGCGGCTTGTTCGTCGTCACCGTTGCGCGCACCCCATCACCATCGAGCGGCTTGTTTGTGCTCTGGCTGGTTTCCGCTTTCTTGACTGCGATCTTCGCAGGAGCCGCATCGGCGCTCGAGCCAAACTCATCGAGAATCTTTTGCTCCGCGGCGCTCAACGAACCTTCGTCCGATGCCTCTTCTGTCGGCGTCGGAGGGGGCGCGCGGCGTCTCCTTGGCCTGGGCTTCGGTGCGGGCGCCATCTTCGGACCGTCGTCCGCCGGGTTTGGGGGTTCGAACACCAGCTTGGCTTGCGTCGCCTCGGCGTCCGCCACGGTCGCGGGCTTGGCCGCCCCAACCTCGGCACCCTCGACAGCGGAGACGTCCTTGGCCTGCGCCGCGTCAGCCTTCGCAGGCTCGGTCGGTGCCGCATTCACTGGCTCGCTGCTCGCCGTGGGCTCGGTCGGTGCCGCATTCACTGGCTCGCTGCTCGCCGTGGGCTCGGTCGTCGTAGCCTTCACATCCTTGCTGGTTGGCGCAGCATCGACAGGCGCCGGCTCACGATTGCCCAGCCATTCGTTCAGCACCGAATCGCCAAAACGCTCATAGGTCAGGAATGCCGAGACGCCCGCGAGGACGAGCACAGCGAAGATCAGCGCCAGCACGCCTAGCGAAAGACGACGGCGAGGCTCGGCGCTTGCTGCGGCGGTCGGCGGCGGAACGGACGGCACGGAAACCTCTTCGTCCCCGAGGGCTGGGAAACCGGAAAACGACGCGAGTCGCGGCGACGACTCGAACACGCCCGGCGGCCCGATGGGCGCAGGCGGTTGCGAGATGTCGCGGAACGCGGCCGGCATCTCTGCTTCGGGCGCAAGTGAATCCGCCAGCGGAACGAAATCGTCCGGCATTTCCGAAGCCTTCGCGCCGTACGCGGGACCTGCCACGACGGTGAGCTGAGACGATTCGGAAGTCGAACTGTGCGAATCGACGAAGGGCGGCATCGACGAGAACGATGTTCGCGGCGGAGGACCCGAGTGTCTGCGGTCGTGAAGCAAAGCCATCAGCTCTGGGACGGTCGCGAGCGGCCGCCATTCATCAAAACCCTCTCGCCAAACCAGCGAGTACTCGCTCACCGCGCCAGCGTCGATCTTGTGTCCCATCTCTTCGAGTCGAACCGGCCCGACCGGAACGTCGTTGATCGACACGTGCCAGGCAGGCACCTCGCCAGCGATGGCAATCGGCGGCCCAGCGGGCGCAATTGGAAGCGCCGGCGCCAAGCCCGGATGTTGACCCACGAGCGCGCTGCTCGCGGCTGCTGGAATCGAAGAGAGCCTGCGCGACACGGCGGACGGACGACGCGGCGGAACCGTAGAAGGACGTCGACGACTCGGCACCGACGGACGGCGCGCCCGCGCGGTAGGCGCCTCATGCGCAAACGGCCGGGTGGGCTCCGCCTTGGAACGCTTGATTTGTTGGACCCGGTACGCCGAACCCGCGGGAACGGTCATCTCGGGATCGCGTTCGTGCCCGTCGATTAGGATCTTGTGATTGCACTTGCGACATGGAAAACGAACTACGCGACCCCGAACCTTCTCGTCGGCGATCTTGTACTTGGCGTGGCAGCTATCGCACTCGAATCTCATCGATCTCATCGTTTGTGTTGAGGCACACTCAGTTGCACCCATTCCAGGGTGTCATCGAGAGAATCCTAGCGCGAATCGAAGCAGCGTTCCAGCTGGAACACAAATTTTCACATGCCCGAAAGGACGTAGTAGCGAGCCTGGGCCTCGTCATAGAGCAGGACGAGCCGGTTTTCACCGATGCGACGCGACCAGCGCTGATCCTCTTCATCGTAGGCGATTCGGAAGCTGGCGCTGTAGCGGTAGGCGATCAGGACACGGTCCATTTCCCTAGTGATCGTGCGGTACTTGATCTCGTAACGGACGTCGGTGACCCGCTCCCGCCAGCGGCTGAGCTTCTTTTGGAGCGCCCGGTAGTCCAGGTCGTCATCTCCCGATGGGGTGC
>Ga0316201_10001603_pt1 | contig 15378 bp, 16 predicted proteins | sample CS6wburrow_MG_FD_204516 | JGI IMG/M metagenome (GOLD analysis project Ga0316201, IMG submission 204516) | Coastal sediment microbial communities from Delaware Bay, Delaware, United States - CS-6 worm burrow | ecosystem: Environmental > Aquatic > Marine > Coastal > Sediment | place: USA... | reverse complement strand
TCCATCTTTGATCATATAAAAAAGACCAAAACCGTATAAGACCAAAACTGACAAGAATAGCCAAATACCCTTATGGGGTTTTCCTTTTTTCAGGAAAACCATGGCATACATGATATGCGCCAATAAAAAAGAACCTAGACCAGCGATGAAAAAGTTGGGAGCTCCGTCATCGAATAGTAATAGTATATCACCAAGAAGAGATAGTATTAAAGCTAGCAGGGTAAGAATCTTTGTGCTAGGACTAAGGCCCTTATTATTTACCACGAAGTAAATGATAAGCGTAGTCAGTATAGCCGGTTTTGTGATATGACGAAATTGGGAAAGGCTACCTGAACTCGAACACACCAAGTCCAGAAGCAATACAAAAATGAATAAAAGCGCGAAGGATTTTTCAGTTTTGGTCAGCATTCAATAAATATATTCAATTCGGCTATAAAAAATAACAGTTCGGTCTTTTTAAGTTTTCTACGGCGAGAAAGATCCAGATCTTTGAACCATCAATCAAAATCTAAAAACCATCAATATGAAACGACTGATTCCTTATATCTTGTTTCTTTCTAGTGTAATGACCTTCTCACAGTCGGTCATTAATGGTGTAATAACCGATTCAAGAGGGGTGCTAATAGATGGTGCCAATGTATATCTTGATGGTACATATGATGGTGTTACCTCTGATATGGAAGGAAAATTCACCTTTTCTACCGAAGAAGCCGGTACACAGACCTTGATCATTTCTTATATGTCTTATGAAGCATTCACAATGACTGGAGATGTGTCTTTCATGAAAAACCTTCAAGTAAAATTAAAAGATGACATGAACACATTGGATGCAGTGGTCTTGTCAGCTGGGACCTTTGAAGCCGGTGATAATAGCAAGATTTCGGTTCTGAAACCATTAGATGTCGTTACCACGGCAAGTGCCTTAGGTGATTTCGTCGGTGCTTTGCAGACATTACCGGGCACAACAACGGTTGCCGAAGATGGCAGATTGTTCGTTCGTGGTGGTGAAGCTGATGAAACCCAAATATTCATTGATGGCATTCGTGTCTTTACACCTTATTCCCCAACAACTAATAATATTCCGACGCGCGGACGCTATTCGCCCTTCTTGTTCGATGGCATCACGTTTTCTACTGGAGGGTATTCTGCTGAGTACGGACAGGCCTTATCAAGTGTGCTATTGTTGAATACCATAAATGAACCAGATCAGGATAAAACAGACATTGGAATGATGACTGTAGGTGCTACGCTAGGGAATACCCAGAAATGGGAGAATAGTTCGGTAAGTGTCAATGCATCTTATATCAACTTGGCACCATATTTGGCCATTTTCAAGGATCGTAATGATTGGCAGAAACCATTTGAAAGCTTGGCAGGTGAGACGGTATTTAGACATAGGTCGGATAATGGTTTGTTTAAACTTTATACCGCTTTCGATAGTTCAAATTTTGAGTTGACCCAAGAAGATATCGATTTACCAGAGGGTTTGGATTTTAAATTGAAGAATAGCAATTTATACATGAACGGGTCTTATCTTGGTATGTTGAGTGATGCTTGGAGTATGTTTGGTGGATTGAGTTTTACCCATGCAAAGAATGCTATTGGCGTTGTAGATAACGACATTCGCGATACTGAGAATTCTGCACATTTTAAGCTAAAATTCAAAAGACGGTTTAGTTCTAGCTTCAAGTTGAATTTCGGAGGGGAGTATTTTACGACCGATTTCAAAGAGGATTTTAATAATGAATTCGTAGATGAGACCTATGGGTATAATAGCAATATTGCATCTGCTTTCACCGAAGCCGATATTTTCTTCTCCAAGAAACTAGCTATGAAGGCTGGAATGCGGGGGGAGTATAGTGAGATATTCAAGGAATTTACGTTGTCTCCTAGATTGTCGTTGGCTTATAAGACCACCTCCAAAAGTCAGGTGTCATTGGCTTATGGTGATTTTTATCAGAATCCAACCTCAAATATCTTGAAATTCGAACAGGACCTGCAAGCCCAGAAAACATCACATTACATATTGAATTACCAGCTCAACAATGAAGGTCAGATCTTTCGTGCCGAAGCCTTTTATAAGGACTATATGAACTTAATTAAATATGACACTCAATTTGAGAGTTTTGATAGTAATTACAGCAACAGCGGTTCAGGATTTGCGAAGGGTATCGATTTGTTCTGGAGGGATAGCAAGAGCATCAAGAATTTGGATTATTGGGTAAGCTACTCATTATTGGACTCGAAACGTAATTACCGTAACTTTCCAATGGAAGCACAGCCTAATTTTGCAAATACTCATAACCTGTCTGTTGTTGGTAAATATTGGATCACCGACTGGAAAAGTCAAGTAGGCGCAAGCTATGGGTTTGCCTCTGGAAGAACCTACACCAATCCGAATGTGGAGGGTTTCTTGAACCGAAAAACAAAATCCTATAATAGTCTGAGTGTCAATTGGGCCTATTTGATCGATCAACAGAAGATCTTGTACTTCTCGATCAATAATGTCCTTGGCTTCAAGAATATTAATGGGTATCAATATGCCAGTACAGCAGACCTTAATGGCAATTTTTCCAGACGCCAATTACGACCTGCAGCAGATCAATTCTTTTTCGTTGGATTTTTCTGGACGATCAGTGAAGACAATAGCAGCAACCAATTGGATAATTTGTAACAGCGTTTTATGACTTCATTTTTGAAGTTTCAAAGTTGAATTTCAATTCTGATTCTTAACTGTTTGGGTTCTTCCATTTTCCACTTAAAATCAAACCCACGTACAATTCATCCATCAAAACCAACAACTGGGTAAATCAAACTTTAAAAACTTGAGGAATCCTCGGATATTTGAACCGTAATCAAAAAACGTCAGTCATGAATCATTTACTTATTATGGCAATGCCGATCACCTCGGTCGTATCATCGCAGTCGGATAGTTATCAAGACATTGTGCTGAACATATCCAATATCGACAACGATGAAGGAAAGATAATGATCGGCCATTATGTCTCAGAAAGCACTTGGTTGGATAATCAGGAGAAAGGACTCGTAGGGAAAATAGAAAAAGGTGAAAGTACCGCAACTTTCAAGAATCTACCTCAAGGCGTTTACGCTATTTCTGATTTTCAACACGAAGACGATAATAATGACCTGGATATGAATTTTATGGTTATCCCAAAAGAAGATAAGCGCTGCTCTAATAATGCCACTGGCTTTTTTGGACCGCCAAAATGGAAGGCTGCCAAATTCGAAGTAAAAGATCAAGACATAACTCAAAACATTAAACTTTAATAAAAATCATCATGAAACACGTACTCACTATTACCATACTATTGATGTCCTTCTTGGCATCCGCACAAGGAAACTATGAGAAAGGCATGCAGAAAGCATTTGATCTTTGGGGACAGGATAAACCGATAGAAGCTGTTAATCTTTTTGAAAGGATAGCCACTGCCGAACCGGATAATTGGTTGCCATCATATTGGGCCGCACAGATCAATATTGTATCCAGTTTTGGCGAGCAGGACAAGGATAAATTAACAGCACAATTAAACAAGGCCCAGGACCTATTGAACGATGCTACAGCCATCTCCAAGAATAATCCAGAGATCTTGATCATGCAGGCCTTGCTATACACGGCTTGGGTGGCCTATGATGGAGCCACTTACGGTATGACCTTATCTGGAAAAGTAACGCAGTTATATGCTCAAGCGGCACAAATTGCACCGAATAACCCAAGAGTGGTTTTGAACAAGGCCGAATGGGACATGGGCAGCGCTAGGTTTTTTGGTCAGGATACCGCTCCCTTTTGTAAAGATGTGGAACGTTCGTTGGAACTTTTTTTAAATTACAAGGCGGAGAGCGAATTCCATCCGAAATGGGGAGAAGATCGAGCTAAGGAGATTATTGGAGAGTGCAAATGATACGAAGACCATCACTAAAAAAAGGAGCCTCTCAGGCTCCTTTCTTATTTTAAGCTATAATTAGTAAACATGATTTTTATCATGAAAAAAAAATTGAGGATCGAGTAATTTTATTTTAATAAAAGCGGCGATATGATACCCAAGAAGAATCCTCAGTTAGAAATTGGTCAAAATAGCTCTCTCTATTTTTCATTAGGTCTATGTTTCATGATGTTCATTACATGGAGAGCCGTAGAACATAAAACCTACGATAAAGAAGAAATGGCATATCAGGCTATTGAAATGGTTCAAGAGTTTGATGATGATATCCCGATAACCAACCTCGTGGCACCACCACCGCCACCACCGCCACCTGCGGCTCCGGAGGTCATCACTATTGTTGAGAATATTGAAGATATTGAAGAAACCGTAATCGAGAGTACCGAGACCAATCAGGAGGAAGCCATTGAGGAAGAAATCATAGATGTGGACGAAGTGAATGTTGACGAAGTGGACGAAGATATTGAAGTCCCATTTGCCGTTGTAGAAAGCGTGCCTATTTTTCCAGGCTGCAAAGGCAATAACGATGAGCTAATGAATTGTTTTCAAGCCAAAATGCAAGAACATATCACCAAACATTTCAAGTACCCAGAAATTGCACAGGATATGGGTATGCAAGGGAAGGTGTTTGTGGTTTTTGTGATAGACAAAAACGGCAATGTGTCAAAAATAAGAACACGCGGACCTGATAAATCCTTAGAAAAAGAAGCCAATCGCATCTTTGAGTTATTGCCAAAAATGATACCAGGCAAACAGCGTGGAAGACCGGTCAATGTTCCTTATAGCATTCCTGTGGTTTTCAAGATTCTAACCTAATGAGGTCTGTTTGACAATTCATCCCAAGAATCACACATTTCGGTCATAATGTTTTTATAGTATTGAGTTCATTCACGAATTTTGTACTGTGCTTAGAGGTTCTAGATAAAAGCTTTTTACTTTTGCTACCTTTAATGCCCATTCAGGTTTAAAGAATTATCATGAACAAGATCGTAAGAGATTTATTAATCACAGTTGCAATAGGCGTAGGCGTTTGGATTGTTGGTAACTTAGTTGAAAATGGATTTCAGTACGCGACTTTCAACGATTTCTTGATAGATTTCGCATTCTATCAATTGTACTCTTTTGTCCTGGGTTATACTAATATGTATTTCTTTGATTATCTGGAAAAGATCCAATGGAAGCCCGGTAAGATCAATATGAAAAGAATTGTGATCGGTATGACTGGTTCAGTGATCTTAACCATGATATGTCTTTTCTGCCTGAGACTATTTATTTCCACTATAATATATGGTCAGTCTTTCGAAGCTTTCTTGGCGGATCAAAAATTCGAATATTATCAATTTGGGTTATGGATAACGGCAAGCATTGTCATTATTTTTCATTTCATATATTTCTATAACAGATACCAAAAGAACAAGATAAAGGAACAAAAGGTCATTGCTGGTACGGCAAGTGCTAAATTCGATGCCTTGAAGAATCAATTGGATCCACATTTTTTATTCAATAGTCTAAACGTTCTAACAAGTTTAATAGAGGAGAATCCGAAGAATGCGCAACAGTTTACAACGGCGTTGTCAAAAGTATATAGATATGTGCTGGAACAGAAGAATAAAGACTTAGTGACCGTAGATGAAGAGTTGGATTTTGCACGAACCTACATGTCGTTATTAAAAATGCGTTTCGAAGACTGCATTATTTTCGAAATTCCGGATCATGCGAAAAACCCTGAAAGCAAGGTAGTGCCATTATCACTTCAATTACTTCTGGAAAATGCTGTAAAACATAATATGGTCACTAGCTCCAAGCCCTTACATATACGGATTTATGAAGACGGAGATACCCTGGTCGTGGATAATAACCTACAGCCAAAACAAATAGTTAAAAAGAGTAGTGGTGTCGGTCTTGATAATATCCGGCAACGCTATGATTTAATGACCGATAAGAAAGTAAACATCAAACAACAAGCAGAACGATTTGCCGTGGCAATTCCTATGCTATCAAAACAAATGTCAATCATGAGAAAAGCAGATCCAAGTATGAGCGATAGTTATGTACGTGCACGAAAGCGTGTAGAAGAACTAAAAGAGTTTTATTATAGTTTATTATCATATTGCATAGTCATACCTATGCTATTTCTAATATGGTATTATTTTACACCATTTACGATTCAATGGTTCTGGTTCCCAATGTTCTTTTGGGGTATAGGATTATGTTTCCATGCCTATAAAGTCTTTGTAAACGATGGGATGTTTGGATCTGGATGGGAAAAAAGGAAAATCGAGCAATTCATGCAAGATGAAGAGCAAAATCGATGGGAATAAACATAAATAAGATGAAAAAGGACCAAATGGAACTGGCCTACATCATGGCAAAGCATAAGACAGAGAAACTAAAACGGTTTTATGTTCACCTAACTATTTTTTTGATCATCAATATAGGATTGATCACATTCAAGGTGATACGTAACATGAATTATGGTGAAACCCTAATAGATGCCTTAGTGGATTGGAGTGCTTTCACAACACCTATTATTTGGGGAGTTTTCCTTTTAATTCATGCGTTTTCAGTTTTTGGTCCAAATGTAATCCTTGGCCGCGACTGGGAAGAATCCAAGTTGAAGGAATTCATGAAAGAGGAAGAAAAAAATAATATGAAATAATAAGAATATGTCAACAGAGATACAACCATATAAAGATGAGTCGCGGGATTTCGATCAGCGAAATTTTGCGAAAGAAGAAGCCTATCTTAGAGCAAAGAAGAAATTGGAGAAACTAGTAGGCTTCTATTGGCACCTTGCTGTGTATGTGATTGTCAATACTTTTATCATCATTTTGATCACCGTAAATTCAAGCCAATCATTTTTCAGTTTCGGTACTTGGGCAACCCCATTTTTCTGGGGTATTGGACTACTATTCCATTTTCTAGGCGTTTTTGGGCCTAACTTCATGTTCAGGAAGGATTGGGAACAACGCAAGATCAAGGAATTCATGGAAAAGGACAAACGGAATTGGGAATAGGAATGTTATGACTATGGCCACAAGGCCGACAATAGTCATTTGATCAAGAATTAGAAACCTAAAAACTAAAACCAAAATAAATGAGGGTCATTATCATAGAAGATGAAAAACCATCTGCAAGACGACTGAATCGTATGCTTGCAGATCTAGACACCAATGTTAGTGAAATGTTGCACTCCGTTGAAGAATCCATTGATTGGTTTAACAATAACGAACATCCAGACTTGATATTCTTGGATATTCAGCTGAGCGATGGCCTGTCTTTCGAGATTTTCGATGCCATAGATATCAAATCATCTATTATTTTCACGACGGCTTACGATGAATACGCCCTTCAAGCCTTTAAATTGAATAGCATTGATTATTTATTGAAACCAATTGATGAGGTTGAATTAGCCAAAGCGGTTACAAAATATAAAGAACAGCAACCGTCCAAGAAGATCGTGACCCTTGATTTTGATGACATCAAGAAAATGCTGGTCAATCCAATAGATAGAGAGTATAAAAAACGATTTACGGTAAAGGTCGGTCAACATCTGAAAATGATACCTACAGATGAGATCGAGTGCATATACAGTGAGAATAAAGGCACTTATGCACATACTACACAAGGGCGGAATTATTTGTTGGATACCACTCTGGAGCATTTGGAGGAGGAACTGCAACCAGACACTTTTTTCCGCATCAATCGTAAATTTTATGTAAATATAAATGCCATAAAAGACATGGTGAGTTATACGAATTCAAGACTGCAAATAAAGCTTAATTCCTACACAGAACAAGATGTCATCGTTGCAAGAGAACGCGTTAAGGATTTTAAGATGTGGTTGGAATAGCCGTGTATTTCATCGAATATTCACTGAAACAGGGGTGACAGGTTAATTTTATATGTACCTTGCTTGCCCAATCTATGTTAACCTAAACTAAACGTGTTATGAAGCCCCTACTTCCATTCACATTATTTTGTTGTTTTTGCCTTTCTAGTATGTACGCTGTTCAAGAACAGGATACGAGCGTAACCACTAAAAACCTTAAAATTGATAAGGTGATTGTGAAGGAAGCCACAATTAAAACCGCAAGATCTTCGAAGCATAGTGTGCTCACACCAAAAATAACACAACCGAAAGCTTTAAGAAAGCTTCATGGTGTTATTGGTCATAGTATCATAAGAATCAGGCATAGAGAGATCATCGACAGACGCAAGAGAATAGCCGGTAATAATTAAGCTATTTTTCAGTGTTGGCTTTGGGAGGCATCGGACCACGTAAGTGAATGATCAGTCCATTCAGGAAATTACGTAATATCTGATCCCCGCATTCTACATATTTAGGATGATTCTCATTCCTGAAGAAGGCCCCAAGTTCGCTTTTTGATATCCTAAAATCGACCAATTCCAAAATCTTTACGATTTCATCATCTCGCAGTTTATGCGCAACCCGTAGTTTCTTGAATATATCATTGTTGTTTAATCCCATAAGGCAAAGGTACTTTTTTAGTTTTAAATTATATTGTTTAATTTTTTTAACAAAACATTAAACAGTTGTTGTGATAATAATAACATATCATCCGATACTTTTGATGAGAATTTAAAAATCAAACTAAAATGAAAACTAGAAATTTATTTGCTTCTTTCGCACTATGTACATTATTAATTGGAACTGCTTGTGCAGAAAACAAAAATGACAAAGTTGCCAAGGACACCGAAAAAACCACAGCTCAATCAACCGAATTGAAAGCAGAGGAGAGCACTCCAACGATAGTAGGAGTTGCTGCTGGAAACGAGAATTTTTCAACATTGGTAGCAGCTGTTAAAGCCGCTGGATTGGTAGATACACTTAACAGTGACGGACCATTCACCGTATTTGCACCAACGAATGCCGCTTTCGACAAATTACCTGAAGGTACTGTAGCTTCTTTACTGAAGCCAGAGAATAAAGGGACCTTAACCGCTGTATTGACTTATCACGTCGTTGCTGGAAAATTTGATGCTGCTGCCGTTGTAGGAGCTATTAAAGCAAACAAAGGTAACTTCACGGTAACTACAGTTCAAGGAGGATCCTTGGTGGCATCCCTTAAAGATGGTAATGTGATCTTAACAGATGAAAAAGGAAATGTATCAACTGTCGTTATTGCTGATGTTGCAGCTTCCAATGGTATCATACACGCTATTGACTCTGTTGTAATGCCTAAATAAAGTGTTTTAAATTGGTTAGTTTAAAATGGAAACCGTTTTCATGACGTTTGTTATGAAGGCGGTTTTTTTAATTGTGGCCAATAATGTTTACAGAGTTCTTCGGATTTTTAGTACGCACCCTAATACGTGTATACACCCATTCTCCATTAATTTTATGAGCCTCAATATCCATTTTGGCGTTGAGGTTACTTCCTTTTATGGGAATCACCATTTTTACAGAATTGCCCATATTATAATAACGAACTTCCCCTTCAAAAAGGAAACCCGTTTCAATAGGTTCACCTAAAATATCAGTTGCCTTTTTATGTTCTTTTACTTTGGTTAATGCATTTTCATAAAGTGATGGATTTGTATACAACCTCCCATAATCTTTTAAGGCACCACCTAAAGAAGAGGTAAAGACAGGAATAGTCACTAAGACAATTATTACCGGAACTAGCCATTTCCAATGCCGTTGAAACCAGTTTTTTTGATGTGGATAATGATTCAATTGGTACATGATACGTTAATTGTTGTCAACCAAATTGTGAGCTTACAAAAAACAAATTTAGTCTTTAGCTATTTGTTTTGATGCCAAAGAGGTGCCGAGGAAGAACCCAGCAAGCGCCAATAAACCATCTGCCAACATAAACCAAGTCTCTTTTGGTAACACGACAATGTTAAAAAAGGTCGCGCCGATCATTAACATACCAACAATATAGGCAGGCACCTTGCTCGTCTTGGATATGAGTCCAGCGACGAACATACCAGCGGCAATACCCATAAAATGGGCGATGACGACGAATACTTTGGATCCCATCGGGATCTGGTCCATATTGTTTTTTATCCATTCCATATTCATGGGTTCTGAGCCTTCTGGTAAGGGGAATAGATTATGACCAATAAGGGACTCGAAGATATAAACAACCAAGGAAGCGACAATAAAGCCAGCGATGGTTGCTAGTACATTTCTCATGATAATAGTGATTGGTTAAGGACATCAAGATACTAAAAAAAACCCCTGAAGCACCGCTTCAGGGTTTGAGATTCCACATCTAGTGCGGAATGACGGTTCTTTTTTGCTTCAAGGTGAGATTCCGCATCAGGTGCGGAATGACAGTACCTAGTTGCTTTAGGGTTTTACTTCTCGATACAATGCTCCTTCGTCACATCACTCGAAGTGACGTGACCTTTTACTATAGATTTCTCGACTGTGCTCGATATGATAGCTCGAAATGACGATAATTTGAGATTCCGCATCTAGTGCTGAATGACATGGTATTTATTGTTTATTCCGTAAGCACCCAATCTCCTTTTTGGATCAATGGGAGGGCTTGTTTGTATTTCAAGGTCTTGTTCTCCCCACTCATCACATGCTTTATGGTCACTCTGTCATTACGCCCGATCTTAGGTTGCTCACGAACGATCGTTTCAACCACTTGCTGGCGTTGTGTCTGTCCAGCGGCCCTGGATTCGGCCGAACGCTCGTCCATATTCGGGATTTCCTCCTTGGTGGTTTGGGTTTGGTCTTTTCGTCTGGTTTGTCGTGCCTCTTGAATGGCACTTGTATCTTCTGTTGGTAATTCACCTTTGAAAAGGAAGGAGATCACATCCTTATTCACCTCATCGATCATTTTCTTGAACAACTCAAACGATTCAAATTTATAGATCAACAAAGGATCTTTTTGCTCGTGAACCGCTAATTGTACCGATTGCTTTAACTCATCCATCTTGCGTAAATGGGTTTTCCAAGCATCGTCTATTATGGCAAGTGTTATATTCTTTTCAAAATCCGTGATCAGTTGTTTCCCTTTGGTCTCATAGGCTTTCTCAAGGTCTGTGACCACTTGAAGGTTCTTGACACCATCGGTAAATGGCACTACGATTCGCTTGAATTTATCACGCTGTGTTTCATACACATTCTTGATTACTGGAAACGCCGTATCCGCATTACGTTCCATTTTTTCCTTATAGTGGTCGAAAGCTGTGTGGTATATTTTCTGGGCAATATCTTGGGAGGACATCTTATTGAATTCATCTTCCGATATAGGAGAGCTCATTGAGAAATAACGAATCAGCTCGAATTCAAAATTCTTGAAATCGTTTGCATCCTTGTTTGTTTCTGTAATGATCTCAGAAGTATCAAAGATCATATTGGCCAGGTCCACACGAAGACGTTCACCAAATAAGGCATGGTAGCGACGTTTGTAAACCACTTCACGCTGTGCGTTCATGACATCATCGTACTCCAATAAGCGTTTACGAACACCAAAGTTATTCTCTTCTACTTTTTTCTGTGCACGTTCGATAGATTTTGATATCATGGAGTGCTGAATAACTTCACCTTCTTCAAGGCCCATTCTGTCCATCATCTTAGCGATTCGCTCACTACCGAACAATCGCATTAGGTTATCTTCTAAAGACACATAGAATTGTGAGCTTCCTGGATCTCCCTGACGACCGGCACGGCCACGTAACTGTCTGTCAACACGTCTTGAGTCATGACGTTCGGTACCTATTATGGCCAATCCGCCATTGGCTTTTACTTCATCACTTAGTTTAATATCCGTACCTCGACCTGCCATGTTGGTGGCAATGGTCACTTGTCCTGGTTGCCCAGCTTCTGCAACGATATCTGCTTCTTTCTTGTGTAATTTTGCGTTCAAGACATTATGCGGCACTTTACGGATACTCAACATTTTCCCTAGCAATTCACTTATTTCAACATTGGTGGTACCAATAAGTACGGGACGTCCTGCATGTGACAGTTTCGTCACCTCTTCAATTACCGCATTGTATTTTTCGCGTTTTGTCTTATACACCAGGTCCTGTCTGTCGTCTCTGGCAATTGGTCTGTTGGTAGGAATCTCCACAACATCTAGTTTATAGATTTCCCATAGTTCTCCTGCTTCTGTTACCGCCGTACCTGTCATACCAGACAGCTTACGGTACATCCTAAAGAAATTCTGCAAGGTCACTGTTGCAAAGGTCTGCGTTGCCGCTTCTATCTTCACATTTTCCTTGGCTTCAATGGCTTGGTGCAATCCGTCTGAATAGCGACGGCCATCCATCATACGACCTGTTTGCTCATCAACGATCATGACCTTGTTGTCCATCACGACATATTGAATGTCTTTTTCAAACAGGGTATAGGCCTTCAATAATTGATTCAGCGTATGGATGCGTTCTGATTTTACGCCGAAGTCCCTGAACAAGTCTTCCTTAAGTTCAGCTTCCTTCTCGGCAGATAAACCCTGAGACTCAATTTTATCGATCTCGATACCCATTTCAGGCATCACGAAAAAGTTAGGGTCATCTTTACCTGAAAGAAAATCCACACCTTTATCAGATAATTCTATTTGATTGTTTTTCTCATCAATAACATAGTACAATTCCGCATCTACCTTTGGCATTTCACGGTTGTTGTCTTGCATATAGAAATTTTCGGTCTTCTGCAGTTTTTGACGAACACCTTCTTCACTCAAGAATTTAATCAGGGCCTTGTTTTTTGGCATGCCCCTGAAAACACGAAGTAACTGGAATCCGCCTTCTTTATCATCACCTTCTTTTAAGAGCTTCTTGGCTTCTGCCAGGACGCCTGTAAGGTACTGACGTTGTACACGCACAATATCGTCTACTTTAGGTTTGAGTTCGTTGAATTCGTGCCTGTCGCCTTGTGGAATCGGACCAGAAATGATCAATGGTGTTCGTGCATCATCGACCAAGACGGAATCTACCTCATCAACGATCGCATAGTGATGCGGACGTTGCACCAGATCATCTGGCGAATGTGCCATATTATCACGCAAGTAATCGAAACCGAATTCGTTATTGGTTCCGTAAGTGATATCTGCATTATAGGCTTTTTTACGAGCGGCAGAATTTGGTTGGTGGTAATCGATACAATCAACACTCATTCCATGAAATTCAAAAATAGGGGCCATCCAGGCGCTATCACGTTTCGCTAAATAATCGTTTACGGTTACCAAATGCACACCTTTACCGGCAAGGGCATTGAGGTACATTGGTAAGGATGCTACCAGTGTTTTACCTTCACCCGTTTGCATTTCAGCGATCTTACCTTGATGCAATGCCACACCACCAATTAATTGCACATCATAATGAACCATGTCCCATGTGATCGGTTTACCTGCGGCATCCCATGAATTCGCCCACGTGGCTTTATCATTATCAAGGGTCACATACGTTTTATCACCAGATAATTCTCTATCAAATGGCGTGGCAGTGACTTCTATTTCAGTGTTATTGACGAATCGCTTTGCAGTTTCCTTGACTACGGCAAAAGCTTCTGCCATGATGTCGTTCAAACAATCTTCCGTTGCTTGGTAGGAATCGTCCTTGAGTTTATCGATCTCTTGATAGATGTCTTCTTTTCTATCAATGTCTTCTGTGTTATCCGCTTCTTCTTGAAGTTTGTCTATCTCACTCTGGAAAGGCGCCCTGGCTTCGGTGATCTTTGCCTTGAAATAAGTTGTCTTAGCACGCAGTTCATCATGTGAAAGGGCTTCCAATTCTTTTTCAAAGGCTTTGACTTCATCTATAATTGGTGATAAGGCCTTGACATCCTGTTTGGACTTATCGCCTACAAATACTTTTAATACTGAATTCAAAAAACTCATTTATATGTTTTTTCTATTTGGTTTATCATTTTTTAAGAGCCAATTCGAGTGAATTTCTGTCATATCGAACGCTGTCGAGATACGAGAAAACCTTTATCGGGTATAGCTTTCGGTCATTCAGGTGTTCTCGATATATCTTGATTCAATCAAAATTCGCGAACTGACGTGAGATTTTCAACAATAATCAAAGATAATGCTTGTGATGTTCTTAATGTCGAAATAGGAATCAAAAAAAGCCTCGTATGAGACTTTTTAACTTGATTTTATAATTATATCTAATATTCATCCTCATTCCAGAGGTAATCGTCGTCGGTTGGGTAGTCGGGCCAAATTTCTTCAATAGAATCGTAAGAATCACCTTCGTCTTCTATGGCTTGTAAATTTTCAACTACTTCTAAGGGAGCTCCAGTACGGATTGCGTAATCAATAAGCTCGTCTTTTGTCGCTGGCCAAGGTGCATCACTTAAATAAGATGCTAATTCTAATGTCCAATACATAAGGTAATAGGTTTAATTTTTTGCAAAAATAAATTTTTAGATCAAACAGACAAGTAAAAAACTAATTATTTCATTTTTATTTTCAAACTTTTATTCTTCAATAAGAAAATAAAAGGTCTCTGTAAAAATCAACTATTCTACTTTCGTCCAAAAAATCATATTAAAATGTCTCAATATATTGCTATATTTTTTTAGACTCATTTCTTCATTAATTTTAAGAACGTATTTATTTTACTGAAAATCAACGCTTTGCAGTGTTAATAATTCGCAGTTTGAATAACTAGGATCTTTTTTCAGGAATCCACTTTATTTCCTCCGCTTGTAAGTCATGAGACAATTTTCGTGCCAATACAAAAAGGTAGTCAGAAAGACGGTTAAGATACGCAAGCGTATGAGGATCAAAAGGCTCTAGATCATGAAGTGCCGAAGCGAGACGTTCCGCTCTGCGGCAAACACAGCGCGCTATGTGACAGAATGACACAGTTTGATGCCCACCAGGAAGAATAAAATTGGTCATCGGTGGTAATGATTCATTCATGGTATCCATTTCAGTTTCCAGGAGTTCGATGTCGTTAGCATCTATTTTTGGGATATTCAATCGCTCCTTCCCACTTTTCAGGATTGCTTTTTCTGGATCTGTTGCCAATACGGCACCAACAGTAAACAATTTATCTTGGATAAGCATAAGTATCTCTTTGGAATGTCGGTCGATTTCCTGATCGCGAATAAGACCTAGGTGAGAGTTCAACTCATCCACTGTACCGTAGCTTTCAATACGTATGTGGTGTTTTGGAACCCGCGTGCCCCCGAATAAGGCAGTAGTGCCTTTGTCGCCTGTTTTGGTGTAGATTTTCATCTAGGCAAGTTAAAAATTATAAGTGAAATTTTTTTGCCGGAAGTACACAAATTATTTTTCTTGTCCTGATTGCTTATTTTCTTCTTGCGCAGCTTTTCTTTTTGCTTGGAAGTTTTCTCGAAAGTTTCTACTCTTCCTATCGTAAAGCTTCCTTTTATTATTCCTATTATTGCGTATTACAATCAAGAATAAAATGGCTATGGCAACGATGTAAATGATTGTAGTATAGTCCATTT